>Ga0308309_10002377_pt1 | contig 11239 bp, 9 predicted proteins | sample HubBroMetageWFT5_FD_192491 | JGI IMG/M metagenome (GOLD analysis project Ga0308309, IMG submission 192491) | Warmed and freeze-thawed soil microbial communities from the Hubbard Brook experimental Forest, New Hampshire - Hubbard Brook CCASE Soil... | ecosystem: Environmental > Terrestrial > Soil... | reverse complement strand
ACATTTCGTGGTGATATCTTCAAGCCTCTGGTGGTTTTGGCCGTATTACTTGCAAAATGGAAGCCATCCTTTCAGGTTTGTACCGACAAACGCGCTTAGCGTCAGTTGTGCGATTGATGACGAGAAGCTGACTTCCCGTTACCAATCTGGCCAACTTCCTCGAAGCCCGTTTACTGGGACTCTGGTCGCAAGTTCCGCATTGCTGACAAGCCGGGACCATTCGATGATCTATCGTTAACTAAGGTCAACGCCGAACCCAGTGAATATCCAGTTTGATCGCATATCATAGGTGTGCTCGATCACCGAGTCGTTTCATTGGCCTCAGAGGACCAGGAAACGACGGATCATATATGGAAATGCCATGCTTGAAGACTGGCCGTGATGCCGCTCGCCGCCGATTCTGGCTGGCGATGTCGGGGTTTGTTATAGCGCTTGCGCTAATGCCCTTTTCCTACAAAGTCGAATGTCGACTGGAGACAGCTGCTCACATCAAGGGCGGAGAATCCGAAAAAGTTAACCTGGATCTGGCCCAGCGTTTCCAGTCTCCGTACGCGCATCGCCTGATTGTAGTGATCAGCGGCATTCCCGATCCAGATTCTGCAGAAAGCGCAGATGCATTGGGCTTCTTAACCAGTTCATTGCGCAGTGTGCCTGGAGTGTCGGGCGCCGTCTCGAGTCTGGATTGGCCAGATCCTCTGTTCACCGGGAACAATGGCGGGGCCTTGATCATTGTCGGATTGGACCTGCACGACAAAACTGTCGAGACGTTGGTTCCCATACTGAAGGCAAAAGCAGAGTGGATGGAAGGTCAGCTTAGGTCGCAATACCCCGATGTCAAACTGGAGATTACGGGTGAGGCGCCACTGAGCCTCGACCTTCAAAAGGTCAGCGGAGATGACGTCAAACATGCCGAGGAACGTGCGATGCCGGTGACTCTCTTGCTGTTGTTGCTGGCTTTCGGCAGTCTTGTGGCCGCGCTAATCCCGCTGGGAATTGGAGTACTCTCTATCTCGATGTCGATGGGTGCAGCTGCGCTGCTCGCGCATTATCTGCACCTGTCGATTCTGGTGCAGAATCTGGCGACGATGCTCGGCCTTGGCTTGGGCATCGACTATGCATTGCTGATGGTGAGCCGGTTTCGCGAAGCATTGGCCGAGGGATATGATCCCGGCCACGCTGCCGATATTGCTGCCGGGCAAGCAGGACGGACGCTGATAATCTCGGCCACGACAGTTGCAATCGGGTTTTCAGCGCTGCTGACTGTGCCCATCAGCGAATTGCGCTCCATCGGGATAGCTGGCCTTCTGGTAACTGTGTTGAGTGTCATGCTGTGTACATTCATTCTGCCCTGGGTGCTTGGTCTGCTGGGGCATCGCATCAATGCCGCCAGAGTGCGTCTTCCAGGCAGACGATTCAAAACGCCGGAGAGCCTGTGCGCGGCGAGTAAGCGGTGGGAACGGTGGGGCAGCATCGTAACCCGTTGGCCTTGGACAGCTCTCCTTGTCGCCGGGGTTCCGCTACTGATCCTTGCATTCCAGGCACGGAGAATCTCTCCCGGGATTCCTGGCCTTGACTCGCTGCCGGCCGAAGCCGCGTCGGTGCGAGCACTGCACACGCTTCAAGGCATGGGGCGGGCGGGTATTGTGCAGTCCCTCCGAGCGATTCTGGAGTTACCGCCGCAGTCTCCGCCGCTCTCGCCGGCTGGCTGGCTAGCCGTCACTCGCTTGACGAGCCGCTTCCAGAGCGATCCTAGAGTGCAAGAGGTCTTATCTCTTCCGACCCTCACCGGAATGTCTGATACTGCGAATGCTGTCAACAATGTACCCGAGCCAACCCGCAAGAGCTTTCTTCGCAGCGATGGCCAAGCTACGTTGATTGAGTTGCTGCCCACCGCCACTCTTTCGTCCAACGAGCAGATACGATGGGTACGAGAGGTGCGTTCCTCCGATGTCGCGGCGATAACCGGTGTGCCCGGCGCTGTGCTGCGCGTCGGCGGCGTTGCCGCACAGGTCGCAGATTATGAGGCAGTAGTAAGAGAGCGGTTGCCGAAGGTGGTGCTTGGCGTCATATTGGGGAGCTTGCTGACGCTCCTGATCGGGTTACGTTCTCTATTTGCGGCTGTCAAAGCAATTCTGCTCAATCTGCTCTCCGTTGGCGCTTCCTTCGGTGCGTTAGTTCTCGTTTTTCAGGAAGGCCACGGTAGCAAACTCTTCGGCCTCGACGGACCCACCGGCTCCGTATACCCGATCGTGCCGATTCTCTCGTTCGCCATCGTCTTCGGATTGAGCATGGACTATGAGGTCTTCTTGGTCGCCCGAGTCCTCGAAGAACGGCGGCGCGGTCTATCCGAAACATCAGCGGTGATCGAGGGCCTGGCGCGGACGGCCGGGCTCATCACGAGCGCTGGCGCAATTATGATCGCCGTCTTCACTGCATTCACCGTGGGAAGCTTTATGGTCGTCCAAATGCTCGGCTTTACGCTCGCCGTGGCGGTGCTGATTGATGCCACACTCGTCCGGATGGTTGTCGGGCCAGCACTATTGCAACTTGCCGGCGACTGGAATTGGTGGCCATTTGGCCTATATGGGGTCCCGGCAGCCTCTGAAAAGGAGCTTGTGCCATGACGGCGAACACCGTGGAAGCTCCAGTGACAGCACACGGCCTTGCAACAGCCTAATCAGGCGAAATCGATTTATTTCGCTTTCCCTGTTGGAGCGCTGGACTGGCTGATAGAAAAGTCCTTGCGTCCAAGATTTGCCTTTGCCGAGCCCGATTCGATTACAAGAATCGAAAAGCCGGGCTTGCCCTGCAGCTTTGCCTCCACTTGCGTCGCAGACCAGGCGCCGCCTTCCTGCCGCAGCCCATAGTAAATGAATTCCTTCTGCTGTTCCGTGCCGCGGAGCGTCTTCACCACATGCACAGGGAACAAGATGCCGCGGTCAATCCACGATGTTACCGAATCATAGTAAGTCCGGTCCTGAGGGTCGGACTTGCTCTTAAGGACAAAGCAATCCCGTGCGCCGTATTTCTCCGGCGCCAGCAGTTCCTGATTTTTCCAGAAGAACTGGCTCTCTACCATGTCCTCATAGGAAAAGTCCGTTCCCACTAGTGGGCTGTTCCAACGTTCGAATGGCAACACGCTGGCAGCCTTCTCACCGGGAAGTACCGCCTCGACGGTCACGTGCCCATTCACGCTCATATGCAAAAGAAGGCTCGTCTTCGCTGAGCCAGGCCCCAAGATCTCACATAGCAGACGCAGACCATTGGGAAACCAGTGAGCCTTGGCGACAAACTTGTAGCTCGTGCGCTTGCCATTGCCTTCCACCCGTGTGAGTCGCCCGGTCAAACGGTAGTCCAAATTCTCAGTGCGCCGGCGCGAGCCAGTCAGCACAGTCTCCAAGTCAGAATTCGCCGCGCAGACCCGCGATGGATGCATCAGCGACAACAGCACTAGCAAAGCGATGGACGCTTGAATCACCCCAAAATCGCGATTGGCCCATCTGGCCTCTGGATACCGGCCAAACTTGCGGTTGCGAGAGAACATTACGACGCGGCGCAGGAAGGTCATAGCTATGTATTCAGACTAAGGCAGGACCGCAAACCAATTAACTTTGCTGCGACCTTCCGGGCTGCGCCGTGATCTGCTTCTTGTCCAGCCTGGTTTCGGCCAGAACGGTGTTGAAATCTTTCAGCGTCATTAGCATTCCCTTAATCAGGTTTGGTTTTGTATTGAATAGCTCCAACATTGCGAGAGTAGGCGCGGCGAGGAACGCCGTTCGAATATTGTTCCACCGGCAGCCAACACCAATCGACCTAACGGGATTGGAAACGTGGTGCCAGTAATACGGCGGATTATAAAGAATGTCGCCTGGTTCCAGGACCGTTTCGTACCAATCCATATGACGAGCCATGGGGTAAAGCTCGTAGTCTGGCTCGTCTGGGCGGTAGCCGGTGTACTTGTATAACGAACGGTTCGCTGGCGGGTCGAAGATCGGAGTATGTTCCACGGGGTAGAAGCGCCACTTCTTTCGCCCCTGGATCTGGACGAAAAGATTTTCGTTTCCGGCGTTGTGAATTGCGGTATCGGTCCCTTTCCCCCCGAGAAATAGAGTGTAGAAGCGAAGCCAACTGGTGCGGCGATTGGTGAGGTGGTCCTTCAGCCACCTCTGGTCAAGGTCGAGCCGAAGCTCCGGATGCCTTTGCAGCAGGGGATGAAAACGGGCATATTTCAACGAGCCGTGGTCAATCCCGTCAATTAGGTCGCCGAGAGTCAGATGCTCGACGGGGGCATGCAGCGGGTTGCGATCCTGTTTCCCATGATCGACCAGCATTACGTCGTCGCTGCCGCATTGTTGCTTAATCCAGTCGAAACTCCATTTCCTGCAACACTCCCAATCCTTAGCCGCACCAACGAAAACCACTGGATGGCTCTTGTTCACAAACTCCTTCATGTAGGTCCTGCGGTCCAGCTGCGTGATCCGCGGCAACGGGATGACGCGCGATTCGCCGTTTTGCCGGATGCTCTCCAGCATTCTTTGATTCAGGCCGCTGCGCCAATATTTAAAGGTTCGGTCGACGCGCTCTCGACCAAGGAAGTGATCCATAGCCAAGAGTGTCCAATAGCTTCGCAAATCGCGGGGCCGGAAGCCGTTGGTTCGCAAACGCGAATTCCCGCTGATGGGTTCGCGCGCTGTGGCAACTGCGAATGCGCTTGTCATTGTCAATCCTACGTTCCCTCTGGACTGTTCGATCTTATTCTCCGTTTTGCCCACACCGATAAATCTTCTCTGCGAATCTTTGAATTGTGTCGTGCATCCACCGGGAACGATCGATGAAACAGAAAATGACGAATCTCGCGTGTGTGCTCAAATCTTGCGCCGAGAGCGTGCAGTTCTTCCCCGATTCTCCTTCTTGCCTTCGCGGATTTGCGATCCGCAAGCTCCACACATAGAACCGGAATAGTACTCTCTCCCTTTACTCCGACCAGGGCCGTCCGGGACACCTCTCTATGTCCGTTGAATACTCCCTCGGTGGGAACCGTGAAATACACGCGCTTCGCTGTTACGACGCGCTGGGATTTGCGGCCGCACATCCAAAGCCTCCCGAGGTCGTCGACATAGCCTGCGTCTCCCATGCGGTGGTAGAGAGAGCCTGCGGCCCGGCATTGGATCTTGGCGTACTCAGTAGCATCGGGGTCATTGAAATACCGCCGAGAGACGACCCCGCCAGAGACGGCAATCTCGCCAATCTCGTAGGGTGGGAGGGGCCGAATCTCCTCCCAATCGTTGATCGGCGACTCGCCGATCGGAATGATTGACGCCGTTATTCCATGGAGGGGACGCCCCACGCAGACACCGGCTCCGCTCTTCGTTTTTTCGCTGGTCTCATCCAGAATCTCAGTGCTGCTCAGATTCGACACGGGAAAGGCTTCGGTTGCGCCATACACCGTGAAAATTTCTCCGCCAGATCCGATCGCCGCAGCCAGAGTTGCCAGCGAACGCGGTTCCGATGGCGCGCCGGCGCTCAGGACGCGCTCGATCGAAGTAAGCTTGCGATTTGTCTCGCGACAGTAGGAACCGAGGCGGCGAACCAGGACAGGGGAGGCAAAAAAAGACCGGCATTGATAGTCCTCGATGGAGGCAATCAACCGACTCGGGTCCGCTGCCGCCGGCTTGGAGGTATCCATGTCGGGAATGATTGCCGCGAAGCCAAGCACCGGCGCGAAGAGCAGAAACGATGGAAATGTCATCAAGTGAGGCTCTGTCACGTACGGCCCCAGGAGCCCTCGCACGCGATCAGCCTGAGCCTCAAAATTCTGATGGTCGAACACCACAGCTTTCGGCGGGCCCGTGCTCCCGCTGGTAAAAGCGATGGCTCCTACCCCCTCGTCCGCGGGCGGGTCCACAGGAGGAGCACATCGAGAAAACTCTTCAGGAGTGACGTCCGCGGGCCCAGACTTGCCTCTCGGCAGCGACTCAACGGTGAGCGAGATGCGAATCGAGTCTCTGCCCCAACCAAACATCCGGCGCGCGACCTGCGCTTTTCGAATGCCGACAAAGGCCGCCGGCATGGCGCGTTGGATGCATCTTCCTATGTTCCGCAGTCCGATCCCGGGATCGATCAGGACTGGCGGAGCACCCAGCCTTAGAAGAGCAAAGATGGCGGCGCAAAATTCCCGCCCTGGGGTGATCATCAGGACAGTTCGCATTCCCCTTCGAACACCGCGATTTGCAAAAATGCAGGCGTACGCGTTTACGTCGTGTTCCAGTTCTGCGAAGGTGACCTCGTCATACCGATCGTGTTGCCGCCACCCCTTGCGAGCCACCGCAAGCGCCAACCGGCCGGGGTGAGTTCGTGAGCGAGCCGCCAGCGCGTCCGCGATCATTTTCGCTGTTTCAAGACTTGGCATCGTCATATCTCATGCATCGCTGGCGCTGGTTGTCACCATGGGTTCCGCTGACAGCGCTTGGCGCAATCTTTGCATGCCCTCTTCGATGCTGATCGCGGGATTGTATCCCAAGTCTCGCCGAGCCGCGGTGATATCGAAGTAGTGATCTCTCGCCATATTCAGTACCAAGAAACGCGTGAGCGAGGGTTCTGCGGTAACGCGAAACGCCCTATAGAAAGTTTCGAGCACGCAGGCAGCAACATACGCCACGGGAAAGGAGATTGATTTTTTCACTGGCGGCAGCTCGGCGGCGCTCATCAGTTCGTTGAGCACGTCACGAAGGTGGCGGGGATCCCCCTGTGAGATGAAATAGGCGCAACCGGCAGGAGGGCTCCCTGGCGCAAGCTGGCGTGCGGCGTCGAGATGAGCCCTGGCGGCGTTATCCACATAGGTCGTGTCCACCAGATTGTCCCCGCGGCCGATGAGCATCAATCGATTGGCAAGATGCCGCTCCACGAGTCGGGGAAAAATCTGGTTGTCACCTGGCCCCCAGATCGTATGCGGCCGAAGCGCCACGGTCGCCAAGTCCGGCCCATTGGCAGCAATCACCATCCGTTCAGCTTCGGCTTTGGTGCTCGCGTAGTGACACAGGTGTTTTCGCGCAATGGGCATGGTTTCATTGGCGTTCCTGATGTGTCGGCCACCGAAAACCACGCTTGGAGTACTCGTGTGGACGAGTTTTTTCACTCCATTTTGCCTGCAGGCGTCAATCACGTTTTGTGTGCCCACGACGTTGGTCGCATAATACCGGGCGTACTCGCCCCACATTCCCGCATGGGCCGCCACGTGGAACACCACGTCGGCCCCGCGCAGCGCCTCACTCACAGCCGAGGCGTCCGCCAAATCCCCCACATGACACGTAACCCCTCGCGCGGAGAGATTCGGGTAATGGTGACGTGAGAAACTCCTGACCGCGCAGCCCTCATCGAGCAGCATCGAAACGATTCTCGATCCCAGGAAGCCTCCGCCTCCCGTTACCACCGCACGAATTAATGGACTCATGGCAAGAATCCGCTTCCATTATCCTTTGAGAACGGCACAGCCGATGTTGATCCCCGGCCCCGCGGTAACACAGAGACAGACCTTTCCACTTCCCGCGAGTCCCGAAAGGAGCGACGCTTCTAAAATGCATGGCAAAGAGGATGTATAAAGGTCCCTGCCTTCCACGGTCACGTCCGAGACACGTTCGCGCGGAATCGCCAGGTCCAGCGCTACGGCGTCCAGGAATTCCGGAGAGATTTGGGGAAAATAAAACTCGTCGAATTCTGCAAGCTTCATTCCGGTCCGACCAAGGTACATCTGGATAGCTCTTCGGAGGCAAATTGACAGGTTCGCCAAGTAATCTTGGCAGACCTGAAGTGAAATGTGGGCCGTTTTGCAGGCAATCAGGTCTGCTCGACAACTATCTGCGTACTCGTCGAAGGTAAAGAACTGGCAATCGGATACCTGGACGCCGGATTTGCCGGGCTCCATAATGACGGCGGCGCTTGCAATTTCAGCAAGCCCAAGAGTTGGATAACCCTCCAGAAGGCGGTTGTCATCGAACTCGGCGGCGATTACCAGCCCTGCTAGGATCTGGCGGCGCCCGAACATCGTGCGCAGTATTTCACAGCCTATGAGAAAACCATTCGGGCCGGCCTGTAGATCAAACGCGAGCGCGACTGGATCGCCCGCGTTCGAGTGGGAACTGGAGAACAGCCTCCCCGCAAGAATCGCGGCGTAGGAGGGCTCGGCCAGAAAGCCGCCCTTGAACACACCGGTAAAAAGCAGCATCCCGATATCCTGCTTGCGGCAAGGAGCTTGCGCCAGACAGGCTTCGGCGGCTTCCAAGGCAATTTGCTCCGTGCTGAGAGGCACTTGCGGTCGTGATCGCGTTGTCGTGACGGAGGCAATCGACACTGCCTTTGGCGCAACGAGACCAGACATAGGGGCCGGCTTTTCGTACGCTGCGACCTTTGGGGTTGGTGGACCGTTGTTTCGGACTCGAGAAGGAAGATCGTCGAGGACGTAGAGAGCGGTCCCCACCGTCAACCCCGACGCGGCCATAGAGAAAACGATGCGGTCGCCCGGGCCGATGTTGCCGTTCTGCATTCGGTCGTGCAGAGCGACCAAGTGGGTCGTTGTTGCTGTGTTGCCCCTGCGTGCAAGGTTGTTTACGACCTTCTGTCGATCCAGTTTCGTGCCGTTCAGTTGGGAGTTAATCTGCCGCGCACAGCTGTCTAAACTTCCCACGGAAACCTGGTGGCCAATCACGTGGTCAATTGCGTCAGGGCTCCAGCCCTGTTTGTGGATAGACTTCACAAAATGACAGGCTGCCTCCAGACTACCCACCCGTAATAACTGTTTGGAATCCGTGAACATGAGACAGCCCGCTTCCCCTTCTCCGGCCGGGCTACCCCGGCTAAGAGAGCTGTATACGCCAAGCGTCAACAAATCGATGGATTGGAACCCGATTGCTTTGTCGCCGGACCTGGCGAGCACCACGGCAGCGCCGGAATCTCCCAGGGTCAGGCACGCGAGAAGCGGGTCAGTAAAGCTGCTGATCTCCCGCTGCGCTGCATCCGAAATATGAGAGATGAATTCTCCGCTCACGACCATGGCGGCCCGGATATCCGTCATGTGAAGGATACAATCCGCCACCAAAATCCCCGTAAACATTCCCGCGCATGCATTGTTGATGTCGAATGCAATGGCATTCTTGAATCCCAAGGCCTTGCGAAGATAGGTCCCAGTATTCGGTTCAATCGGAAAGACGAATCCTTTGCGGTCGTATTTGGAAATGTTGCAGGCAATTAGTAATCCGATGTCCTCCGCGCGGAAACTCGAGTGACGAAGGCTGGATTCGATCGCGCGGCACGCCAAATCGAACGAAAACTCGTCCGCCTGAACGTTGCGTATAGACTTAATCCCAGTAAACCGCTCTAGGGGGACCCTGATCCCGCTCCGGATTCCCGCTACCCGCCGCGCGGAAGAGATTTCAATGGGTGGCAGGTAAATACCCAAACTCTCTATATATGTAGTTAGGTCGTGAATGGGCAATGCTCCTTCAAGGCCAGCCAGTTAGCCTCGCGTTTTCTCTTCACTCTGCGACCACACAGACTTTACACCCTCAGTCGAGCTAAGTCCCGAGAAGTCTTCTTATCGGAAGTAATCATCACAAGCGGTCACCCGCGACCCGAAGCCCTAGAGCCTCCTCTTTGGACGGGCAAGAATCGGTGAGAATGGATACCCTGCTACATAGCGGCTTTTTTCGCGGTACGGATTACGGTACGTAAATGTGTTGGCTTGTACGGACTAGCAAGGACCTAGGTGGCCGCCCGCCTCTTGCAAGTCATTGTATTTCCTTATCGTGGTTGTTCTTTCACGGCGTAAACACGGGTTCAAATCCCGTCGGGGACGCCAAATTCTTCAACAACTTGCGAGCGCTTCGATTTTCCCGCGGTACGGTGATCAGCCGCGAAAGGCGCGATTGGCGCGTGAATCCATGCCTGTAGCGACATAAAAGATGATGAATTTAAAGGGCATAAATAAGGACCGAAATCCAACGGTGCCATGTTACCGCCCCAACTGGAGGGTGACATCCTTGTCGCGGGGAGGTTCGGCACGCCAAAGTTATGTCGCTTTGTTGATCGTCAAACCAGTGTCGCCCGAAGAACCCGAGAAGGTACAGATCGCGGTTCACGGTGCCGATGACTTATATAGAGAGATTCGTGTCGAAAACACGTTGGAAAATGCAGCTGGGGAGAAAGTTCGATTGAAGCAAGGTGCTGAGATCGATGTCATCATCGAGGCACCGCCCGATGCGGTCGAAAAGAAACCGACCTAATGCCACCCGCAAAGCCCACCTCTGAACAGCTTCGCCTCGAAGCCGAGAAGCTTCGAGCCACCGCTATCCAACTGATGGAGAAAGCGGCGACGCTGATTGAGAAATCAGCAGAACTTGAAAAGCGAATATCAGAGAGCCAGAACGGCAACAAGAGCAAGAAAATCTAGCCCGCCGCCGTAGCCGTTTTCCTCTTGCCTTGCGCGTCCTTGCAGCGCTTGAGCAGCCCTCCAGCCCAACGGTCTTATGGATCGTGCGCTATTTCGTGAATTGCCAATGATCCCCGGCCATAACGAGGGTCGCATTGTCCGAAGGATTAGAACTCAATGCAGACGCGATACCAGGGTAAGCCGTTTTCATCTCTGGGGAATTCGCCCATCCGGCGACGTTGGCGATCTGATAATGGTAGGAAACCGTGACGGTTTTCGCGCCTTCGCCATTGTTGCCCAAAGTCGAATTGTCGATTGATGTGACTTCTCGGTTTCCGTAACAGTAGTTTCCATAGCCCGGCTGCGAGGAATCCGGTGTCCACGACGTTCTGCCTTTCTCTGAGAGGTCGTAATTGTTCACCTGTTTCGAGGCGAAGATCAGGACTTTTTTCTCGGCAGTCGTCCTGGTCAGCAACCCCTCCTGCGTGAGTGCGTCATATCCCTCAGTCTTCGCATCGTCCGAGGTGGCCGCCTGGACCGGGAACTTCTTGGGCTGCGACCATATGCAAACCGGAAAGGCCTTGAAGTGATCGTTGATTGCTGCTTTGTAGCTCATGTCCGTGTCGCTGCCGTTGTTACATGCTGTCGACATCAGCGTTGTGCGCCTGCGCCAAATCAATGGCCTGATCAAGGCTGATCAGCATCGTTTTTTGCCCATTAGACGCCCCCACTAGGAGCAGGAAAAACATCGCGATCGGGGCGAATATCCGAAAACACCTGGAGCGCATAAGGGCTGAGATCAAAGTGAACTGACTTTGG
>Ga0308309_10002376_pt1 | contig 11240 bp, 7 predicted proteins | sample HubBroMetageWFT5_FD_192491 | JGI IMG/M metagenome (GOLD analysis project Ga0308309, IMG submission 192491) | Warmed and freeze-thawed soil microbial communities from the Hubbard Brook experimental Forest, New Hampshire - Hubbard Brook CCASE Soil... | ecosystem: Environmental > Terrestrial > Soil... | reverse complement strand
CCACCAGAAATATTTTCAGCGAGATCAGCAGAACGGCCGAGCCGACGGAGGCCAGCGCCGCCAGCCGCTTTTCGTGGGATGCGCGTTCGAGTGCGTCCAAAGCCATCGGGGGATTATACGCTGTGACGCTGATTTGGCCGCGCGTGCAACTATGCGTTTTTTGTTGATCAGGAGGAAGCGCGGTGGTCTGTTTTGAGCGAGCGGCGGGATTCGCGGTGGCAGCCGCTGGGAGTGTTGACAAGAAGCCGCCTGGCCTGTAGCTTTGCCAGCACTTCATTGTTTGGGAACTGCAGTCCACGTCGAGGTTTGTCCAGCAGGAAGATTCGGGCGACGAATCCGCCTCTAACGGAAGGATGTGCACCGATGAATCGAAATCGCATATTGGTCCTTAGCCTGTCGGTCATCGTCGTGATGCTGTGTTTGTCATTCGCCAAGGCCATTCCGGCAGACGACGACTGGCTGCCGATACCACCAGAAGATCTCGCACTGAAGGACAATCCCGCGAGCCCGGGCGCGAACGCCATGATTCTCTACCGCCGCAGCCATGTGAATGCCCAGCGTGCCGTCGTTGATGGCGACGTCGACGAGGAGTACATCCGGATCAAGATTTTCACCGAGGCGGGCGTCAAAGCGGAGGCCAATGCCGCAATTCGATTCTTGAAGGAAGATTCCGACATACACGACATCCGCGCCCGAACCATCGGCCGGACGGGAGCATCGTCAATTTTGATGGAAAAGTGTACGAGAAAATCGTCGAGAGGACCGGTGAGAGCAGTTACCTGACGAAAACGTTCGCCTTCTCCAACGTGGAACCGGGTTGCATCGTTGAATATAAGTATCGGGAGCAATTCAAACCGCGCCATCTATACAACGAGCGTTGGATCATATCGGGCCCATTGTTCATGCGCGACGCGAGCTTTTCCATCATCCCTTTCGTACCCAGAAGCGATCTCGATCCCACGCTTTACTTTCGCACCAAGGGCCTGCCGCCGGGATCTCTGCCGCAGCGGCAGAGCGACAAATCCTATTCCATGGAGGTGCACAACATCCCCCCAGTGAAGGAGGAACCGCTGATGCCGCCGGTGCGCGCTTTGGAAGCGCGGGTGGATTTCTTCTATCGCGATCGGGACGAGCCCTTCGGCGAAACCGGCGAGCAATTCTGGAATCGCATGGGGAAAAAGTGGAGCGGCGAGCTGGACAAGTTTTTGAACAAGAAAAGCGTACTGGAACAGGAACTTTCGCAGACGGTTGCCGCCGGCGATGCGCCGGAGGTGAAGCTGCGGAAAATATATGCAAGAGTACAGAAAATCCGCGACTTGAATTACGAACCAGCAAAAACGGCTAGCGAGAAAAAAGCAGAAGACATCAAACCCGATGAAAACGCGGAAGACGTCCTGAAGCGGAACTACGCGAGCGGGCGGCAGCTCAACTGGTTATTCATCGGCCTGGCGCGAACCGCGGGTTTTGAGGCGACAGAGGTTTACCTGGTGCCGCGCAACCGGGACGTTTTCACCCCGGCGGGTCAGGATATCTCTGGGCTGACCGCCGATCTCGTCTGGGCGCAGGCAGGTGGAAAGGAATATTGGCTCGACCCGGCTGCGCTGTACTACCCGTTCGGCCTGATCCCCTGGTATGAAACGGAATCGCAGGGCGTGCGCGTAACCAAGCAAGGTACCGAGTTTGTCAAATCCCCCGCTGGCGCCACTTCGGATGCAACTGTCCTGCGTTCCGCTGAGCTCGAACTGAAGGACGACGGGAGCGCCGTCGGAAAACTTCAGATGGAGTTTAGCGGTGTTCCAGGGGCGGCTCAGCGAACGTCGCTGCGTAGAGATGACGAGCAGGGACGACGGAAGGTGCTGAAAAACGAGATCCAACGGGCACTGCCGCCGGGTTCAACTTTCGAGATCACCAACGTGGCGAATTGGGACGACTCCGCTGCCGCGCTGCGAGTGGAGGGAAACGTGACAGTTCCGGAGTTCGGCTCACCGGTAGGGCATCGCATGCTGGTGCCCATCGCGCTCTTTCGGTCGAGTTACGAAGCCTCGTTCAATGCGGAGCACCGCGTCAATCCGATCCGTTTCAGTTACCGGTTCCAGCAGTTGGACGACATCAAGATCCACGGACCAGTCGGTTTCAAGTTCGCGGCTCTTCCGTCGAAGAAGTCGATTAACGCCGGAAGCATGATGTCCTACGAGATTTCGGCCACTGAGCAGGGAGATGCGGTGGAAGTAAAACGCAATTTCACATTGAGTGAAATCGGCTTTACTGTGGATTCCTACGATCCGCTGCGTTCATTTTTTGGGAATATGAAATCGAACGACGCAGTACAGCTTGTGCTGGAAAATGCCGGGGCTGCGAAGAGCGACTAGCTTCGTCGCTGTCTGAACGGCAGCAGAGATTCATGTGGGGCGAGCTGAGGCGCAGCCCTTCGATCCCACACAGCGCGATTCATAAGCAGCGCCGCTATCAAGACCTCTTACTTAAGCGGTGGAGCTGGGACGAGGGGGAGGCGGCGGGGCTCGCCGTGGAAGCCGCGGAATTCGATTTCGTCAAGCAGGAGCGACGGAGTGACGACCGTGCTGGGAATGCCGCCGTTGGCTGAGCCGAATTCACCTAGCGCGGTGCCGGCGAATCCGCCCTGGGTATTTTGCATGTAGGGGAAGACGGTTTCATCATCGCCGATGCCGAGGATATTGCGGATAGTGCGGAGTTGCAGGCCTTCGATGTGTCCGCCGCGGACCATTTCTTCGCGACCGTCTGAAACGTACACGCGATAGACGACCAGCGGAATGCGTGTTCCGCTGGCGACGCCGCCGGCGATGCCGCCAAGAAATTCGCTGAAATCTTCCTGGCGAATCGAAGAGAGCGCGGGATTATCCATGCTCTTCACCTCCAGGCACCACTCGTGGCCGTCGTCGCGGCAGGCATCGAGAAATTTCTTTTTCAGCGCGGCTTGGTTCAGGCCGCCATTAGACTGCAGGAACAGATTGCTGGCAAGCGGGCGCGCGTCTGAAAGCAACGCGGAGCGCGCGTGGCCGTTGGAGGCGGAAAAATCGGGGCCAGGGCGCCGCGACATCAGCAAATTTTTCAACGAGCCATTTTCGACTACTTCCACGCGCTGAGCCTTTACACCTTCATCGTCAATTTCGTAACTTCCCAGCAGCGGCTGGCCGTTGAATTCTTTTAGCGTGGGATCGTCAATCAGCGAGACGTTGGCGGGCAGCACGCGCGTGTTTACGCGGCCGGACCATTCGCTGCGGCCGCCCATGCGCTCGATGATTTCATCGAAAGCGGGCATGGTGGAAAGCGGCGGACGGGCGCCAGAAAGCGAAGGCGCGAGAGTTTGCGCGAGCAGAGAGCCGGCGGCTGGCGGATCAAACAGCACTGGGCCGGTGAAATCCTGCATCAGCGGGCTTTGCCGCATGGTCATCAATTCCGTGCCGGTCTGCGCGAGCGCAGCGCCGACTGCGGCAGGATCGGGGAGGTCGGCGGGCTTGGTGACGTATGTGGCGTAATAATCGTGCAGAGCCATGCCGTCGTCGGCGGTGGTGTCGAGGGCGGCTTCAACCGCGGCGAGATTGCGCGAGCTACGAATGGTGGTGCCTTCGCTGTTCATCAAATAATAGGTGACGTAAATCATGTAGTAATTCACGCGCGCGCCGCTGAGGTGCGGGAAATTCGTCAGTGCCAACGAGGCCGCGCGCGATTCATCTTCCCAGTTGCGGCTGGTCCAGTCGGGCTCGGCGTGTTTGTCAATTTTTACGAGAGGCACGGCTTGCGAGAAGTCGTCAATTTCCGGCGGCTTGGTGAGGCTGCGCAGGAACGATTGCTTCAGCGACATTTGGGTGACGGCTTGCTTGTAGGCCTGATCGGTGGCCAGCCACAAATCCTGGCGCAGCGAATTGTAATCGCGGTCAATGCCGACTTCGCCGGTGGAACCCAGGAAACCCTGGAAGCCGTCTTCACTGATGAAGTTCGAGCTGTCCAGATGGTAATCGCCGACGCGCACGTCCACGCTCATGAAGCGATTGCGCGTGGTGGAGGAGGAAACCAGCGCGCCGAAAGAGGAGGTGACGGCGCGGACGTCCAGATCCATGAGGCGATATTCCAGGTAGAACGGCTTTTCGACGCCCGGAAGTTGCAGGCGCGTGCGAGCGCGTTCCATTTCGTCGTGCATGGCGTGCAGGGTTTTGTCGCTTTCGGATTCCGGGACGGCTGCTTGCAACGCTGCGGCGGATGCAGACACAGGCGTGGGCACGACTGGCACGGTGCTTTTTGGAATCGTGGTGGTGGTGGCGGCGGAAAGCGGAAGCGCGCACGCGCAGGCCGCGAGGAAACCAAACGTTGCGAAGATCTTCACTGAGCTTGCCCCTTTGCTTGCGGATCGTGCGCGGGCGGCGGCAGGATCGGCGGCTTGTCGGTGGAAGTTTGTTTCTTCTGCACTTCCATTTCAGAAATCAAAATCGCGGGCGCAACGGCGGAAACCGGCACGGAGCCGGATTCGGCACCGCAGTAACCGTTGAAAATATCTGGCGTGTCGCCGGTGGCGACGATTTTTGTGAGCGAGACAAGCGGCGTGCCGACGATGTCCACGCCGCGGACGAGCTGGTCGGGACGGCCATCGGGAAACACTTTGTAAACTACCAGCGGCAAAACTTGAAACGCCTGGGGCTGCTGGCGGCCAGTGAAGGTGAAGCCTCCGGCGATGTCGTCAATCAGCAGGCCGAAGGGCTTGCCCTGCTGCTTCACCAGGGCGATGAGCTGCTGGCGAAGTTGATCGTTGGTTACGGTGTGCGAGCTGGAGACGATCAGGTTTCCCTGGCGAGCGACAGGAACGAAGCCGAGTTGGCGGCGGCCATGTCCATTCGATTGCGGAATGGTAACGAGCGGCGAGCGCGACATCAGGAAAGTTTTCAGCACGCCGTGATCCACCAGCTGGACGTTTTCGCCCGGAACGCCTTCATCGTCGAACGCGTAATTTCCCAGCAGCATTTGGCCGCCGAAGGCTGCTTCGGTGGGATCGTCCTTGATTGAAATGAAATCAGGCAAGATCTGTTCGCCGACTTTGCTGGTGAAGGTCTGGCCCTCGTTGATGTCCTTCTGGCGGAAGCCTTCGGCGCGGTGGCCGAAAACTTCGTGGAAGAAGACGGCGGCGGCGCGTCCAGTAAGCAGCGCGGGACCGGCATAAGGATCCACGAGCGGAGCTTTATCGAGCGCTTCCGTCTCCTGAATCATTACTTGAATGCGATCGAAGACGATTTTGTCGGACGGCGCGTCTTTGGGATCCAGCCAATCAAAATTGGCGTAGCGGTTGATGTCCATGCCGTCGGGCGCTTTGCTTTGCACGTAAAGCTCGAGGCGGTAATGGACTTGGCCAAAACCGAGCTTGGTGCCTTCGGTGTTCACTTGATATTGATTCATGCCCAGCGCGGTGAAAGTGGCGATGGAATTCAGCACTTCGGGCGACTTGCTGAATGCGGCGGTGTATTTGCGGACGCGCTCTTCCCAGGGCTTCCGGTCCACTTTAATTTCCACGCGCGGACTGACGGAGGTGTGCGGGGCTTCGCGCGAAAAATCCGGCGCGCTGCCTTCGGCGGTTTGCACTTGCACTTCCTGGCTAGTCTTTACTTTGATAAGCGCTTGCGTGGCGGCGCGATATTGGCGATCGGTCTCGCGCCAGATTTCGCGGCGCAGCACGGGAATGTCGTCGTCGACGGTGACGGAGCCGCCGGGGCTGGTCCAGCTGGGTTGGCGGTCGGCGAGCTTGTGCGTGTCGTCGAGCTGATAGGTGCCCACGCGAGTCTGGACTTCGAGCCAGCGCGCGCGAGTCTCACCGCTGGTGAGCAGCGCACCATTGGAGCCGGACACTTCGGAATATTCGCGGTCCGCGACGGTGTAACTGATGAAGTAGTCCGCGGGATCGCCCTTGGACATGGCGGCCATCGAGCGGTCGAGCTCGTCCTGCATGGCCGTGAGCACCGAGGGCGTAGGCGCCTGAGTGGGTTTCGCGGCCGCCAGTGTGGCAAAGGCCGCGGCCAAAATCGTGATGCCGGTAAAGAGGACTCGTGGTCTATGTGTGGTTTTCATCGTTGCGCAAAGTCTAACAGTTTAAGATAGGATGCCTTTGAAACCAAAGTTAAAAGCCTGGAGCGGATGGAGCCCGGGACAGCGGTGCAGCATCGAAAAGTTAGCTTGTGATAAATTCATCGGAAATTGAGCTGCATTCGGCAGAAGGAGACTTAGATGCGCGCGATGGTGGTAAAGAGGTACGGGCCTCCGGATGTATTTGAGGTGCGCGAAGTGCCGGACCCGCAGCCGAAGCCCGGTGAAGTGGTGATCCGGGTGAAGGCCGTGGGCGTGAATTTTGCCGACTTGCTGCAGCGCATGGGGATTTATCCCGGCACGCCGAAGCCGCCTTTCGTGCCGGGATTCGAAGTTTCCGGAGTGGTGGAGAAAGTCGCCGATGGAGGCAAGGCCAGCGACGGCGAGCCTTTGCACGTAGGCGATGCGGTGGCTGCGTTGACTCAGTTCAATGCGTATGCCGAGTGGGTGGCGGCTCCGGCGGGGCGCGTTTTTCGTTTGCCGGCGGGCATGCCGTTCGACGACGCAGCGGCCATTCCGGTGAATTACCTCACCGCTTATCATTCGATGTTCGCGATGGGCAATCTGCGGTCCGGCGACCGCATTCTGATTCACGGAGCGGCGGGAGGCGTGGGAATTGCCGCGGTGCAACTGGCCCGGGCGCGCGGCCTGGAAATTTACGGGACGGCCGGGCCGACGAAGCAGGAATACTTGCGCAAGATCGGCGTGGACCATGCGATTGACTACGAGAAAAACAATTTCGTGGACGTGGTGCAGAAATTCGCGCCCGACGGAATTGAAATGGTGATGGATGCGATCGGCGGGAAATCTTTTGCCGACAGCTACAAGTGCCTGGGGCCTACTGGACGGCTGGTAGTGTACGGCTTTTCCGCCGCTGCCGGCGCGGACGGGAAGAAAAACGCGGTTCGTGGGCTGCGCGCGTTGCTGCAGACGCCGCGATTTCATCCGCTGAAGCTGATGGAACGGAATATTTCGATCATTGGTGTGAATCTGGGAAAAATGCCGGCGCGCGGGGCGTTGTTGCGAGGCGAGCTCGGCGAAATTTTCAAGATGTACGCTGCAGGGAAAGTGAAGCCGGTGATCGGCAAGACGTTTCCGCTGGCTGATGCGGCTTCGGCGCACAAATACATTCACGCGCGGAAGAACATCGGCAAGGTGATCCTGACTGTGAAGTGAGCCGAGCTGGATCATTTTGGCGCTGGAGCGGGAGCGGGTGCTGGCCCTGCTGCTGGCGATGCAGCTTCCGGTTTCGCGAATAGCGCGTCGTCCAATTTAGGATTTATTTGCACCGATTGCACCGTGGACTCGAATAATTTTGCGCCGTCGCGATACGTGTCCGTGGTGAAGGCGAACTGGCGGCCTTCCACGTTGCGGTAGTCGCTCCAGTGCTGCTCGTTGTCGCTTAAGCCGTGATCGCTGACGGACTGATAGCGCGCCGCTGCCAGCAAATGCGTGCTGGGGTCGAAATACAGCTTCACCGCGCCAAACGCGCCAGTGATCGATACGCCGAGAGTTTTCTTCCCGGCAATTTCTTCTTCGCCGATGGCTTGGCCAGTGATTTTTCCTGCCAACGTCTGTTGATAAAGGCCCCAACCGCCGCCAAAGAGCGTGATGCCCCGCTTGAATTCATCAATCATGCTCGTGGTGTCGTGGATGCCGTCTGGAAATTTCAGCCAGGATGATTTTCCGTCGCAGACTTGTACGATCGTCGCGGGCCCCAGATTTACTTCGCCATACGAGCGGTCCGGGTAGGAAACTTGCCAGGTGACGCCGAGTTGCCGGTCGCCGCGCGGATTGTGCAGCGTGCCGTTTTCGCTGAAGCCCAGGGTCGCGACGGACTGTAGCGCATCGCCACCCGCGGCTTGTGCGGCGGCCAGCAGGATTTGCTTGCCCCGTTCGAGCGATTCAGGCGTGGCGGCGGGAGCAGCAGCGGCGGAAGCTGTGGCGGACTGCTTGGACGCGCGCAACGCTGGCGAAAGCACGTCCACCTCACCGAAAGGAATCTCGGTGATTTCCGCGCCAGTAAATTGCTTCTTCAGCGCGTCGCGGAATGCGCCGACGTTTCCCACCAGCACGATATCCAGATCGCCCGTGGTGAAATACTTGCGCGCGGTGGCTTGCACTTGTTCCAGCGAAGTAGCGCGCACTTTGACGGGGTAGGTTTGATTGTAATCCGCGGGCAAATCGAACGCCGCTACGGTGAGCACGCGATCGACAACTTGCGCGGCGGTTTCCGTCTCGATGGGGTACACGCCGGCAAGATAGTCGCGCGCGAAATCGAGTTCTTTCTGCGAAATTTTTCCCTGCGACATTCCCGTCAGCAGATCCATTACCAGCTTGGTGGCATCAACGGTCGCTTCCGTGCGGGTGTAGGTTTCCACTGCAAGCGAGCCGGTGTAGCGATGTGGAGTGAACGCGGATGATGCGCCGTAGGTGAGACCCTTCTTGATGCGGACTTCGGTGTTCAGGCGGCTGTTGTAGCTGCCGCCGAAAATGTGATTGGTCACGTCCAGAGGCAGAAAATCGGGGTCGGCGCGGCGAATGGCGATTCTGCCGACGCGAATCTGGGTTTGCACGGCGTCGGGCTTGTCAATCAGCCAGACGTGGGTGGCTGTGGCGCTCGACGGCACATGCGGCGCGGCGGCTGCGACGTCGAGCTTCGGCCACGCGCCGAAATATTTTTCGGCGATCGCGAAGGCTTCGTCGGGCGTGATGTCCCCGGCGAAACCAAGCACGGCCTGATTGGGCGCGTAGTTCGCGTCGTGAAATTTCACGAAATCTTCGCGCTGCAGTTTTTTTATCGTGGCCGGAGTGCCCGCTTCCGGCAAGCCGTAGGGCGAATCGCCGTAGAGCGTGCGCGCGAAGGCCAGCGTCGCCAAATAGTTCGGGTCGGAATATTGCACTTCCAGGTCGGAAAGGAGCTGCTGGCGCTGGCGGTCGAGTTCTTCGGCGCGAAACGAGGGATGCAGTGTGACGTCAGAGAGCAAATCCATTCCTACGCCCAAATCTTTTTTCACTACGTCGAGCGTTACAGTGGTGGCGTCGCGTCCGGCTTTCGCTTCCAGGGTGCCGCCGACGAAATCAATCGCTTCGGCAATTTCTTTGGCGGTGCGCTTCGCGGTTCCTTGCGTCAGCAGACCGGCCGTCATTCCCGCGACGCCCGGCATTCCCGCGGGATCCTGAATGCTGCCGGCGGAGAGAATCACCAGGCGCGCGGCGACGGCTGGTTCGCGATGATCGGTGACGACGAAAACGCGCAAGCCGTTGGGCAGTGTCCTGGTGGCCGCTGTGGGAAATTCAAATGGCCGGGGAGTGCCTGGGGCGGGCATTTCCGGCGAGAGCTTCACGCCTGGGGGAACGATTCCGGAGGCCTTCTGCGGTTTCTGTGACGTGGATGGTTCCGTTTCGCTGCGCGACACTGGCGGCGCTGCTTGCGGCCGCGCGATTGCGATTGGCGCGAACATCGTGGCAGCAGCCGCAGCCGCGAATAGGATTGCTGCAAACAGAAAATTTGACCGGCTCTTAGCCCGCTTCATCGTCGCTCCTGAAATTTTCTTGCGCATAGCGCCGCAGGGATCATTGTTGCGAGGGCCCAGCAGGCGCTCCAGGCGCTGCCGGCGTAACGATCAGCACTGTGGCGCGCGCGGATTGAAAATAATTTTTGGCCACCCGCTGGATGTCCGCGGGAGTAGCGGTGAGGTAGTGATCCAGCTCGGTATTCGCGAGGCCAGGATCTTTTCCGATTACCGCGGCAGACGCGAGCGCCACCGCCTTCTCTTCATCCGTATCGCGGCCCAGGACGAACCCGGCAATTTCCTGGTTCTTGGCTTTTTCCAGTTCGCGTGCTTCCACCGGCTGCTCTTTCAATCCGTCCAGCACACCTACCAGCGATTTCTCGCCTTCTTCAGCGCTGTGGCCCTGATTCATAATCGCGTAGGCCCAGAAAAGATTGGGATCCTCGGAGAATGCGCCGAAGCCGGCGGCCTGCACCGCGATCTGTTCCTTGTACACCAGCGTCTGATACAAACGGCTGCTCTCGCCTCCCGCCAATATATTCGCAGCGAGGTCCAGCGAATACGAATCTGGAGCGTAACGCGCGGGAATCTTGTAGCCGATCACCACGGCGGGCAGCGGCGTATTGGAATACGATTTCTTCGCGACGCGCTCGGCAATCTGTGGCGGCTCGGGATTGTTCAGGCGCGGAATCGGTTTCGCTGAAGCGGGGATACCGTCGAAATATTTGTTGGTCCACGCCAGGGCCTGCGCGGAATCGAAATCGCCGACGATCACCAGCGTCGCGTTATTTGGTTTGTAGAATGTGTTGAAGAAATCGCGCACGTCTTGAATGGTGGCCTTGTCCAGATCCGCCATGCTGCCGATGGGCGTGTGATGGTAGCCGTGCACGGTGAAGGCGGCGGCGCGCAAATCTTCCTGCAAGTAGCCGTACGGCTGATTCTCGATGCGCACGCGGCGCTCTTCTTTCACCACTTCGCGCTCGGATTTGAAATTCTCCTCGCTGACGTTGAGGCTGCCCATGCGGTCGGCCTCGAGCCACAAGACGCGCTCGAGATAATTGCTGGGAAAAGTTTCGAAGAAATCAGTGGTGTCGTCGGAGGTTTCGGCGTTGTCGAATCCGCCGACGGCTTCGATGATGCGCGAATGCTCCTCGGCGGGAACGTGGGCCGATCCTTTGAACATCAGGTGCTCGAACAGGTGCGCGAAACCGGTGCGGCCGGGGCGCTCGTCTTTTCCGCCGACGTGATACCAGACTTGCAGGTTGATGATGGGGACTTCGTGGTCTTCGAGCAGAATCACTTGCAGGCCGTTCGGTAGAGTGTGCGTGGTGTAGTTCAGCTTGGGCGGGCGGACCTGGGCACTGTTTTCTTGCGCAGCATTTTCTTGGGCAAAGACTGGCGCGCTGCAGATCGCGCCCGCGAGCGCGGCGCACATTGCCAGAGCTGCGAGCGCCCGCACGCTCACACAGAAACCATGGCGTATCGTCATTCTCAATTGCTCCCGTCGAGGGAATTTACCGCGCGAAGCCTGGCCGGTTGGCAGCGATGGGTTAGTATCAACGACCCTGCGCATGAGAGTCAAACTCGCGGCCAGGCAAGTTCGCGTTGTTTCGTTTTCCATTT
>Ga0308309_10002373_pt1 | contig 11247 bp, 13 predicted proteins | sample HubBroMetageWFT5_FD_192491 | JGI IMG/M metagenome (GOLD analysis project Ga0308309, IMG submission 192491) | Warmed and freeze-thawed soil microbial communities from the Hubbard Brook experimental Forest, New Hampshire - Hubbard Brook CCASE Soil... | ecosystem: Environmental > Terrestrial >... | reverse complement strand
GTGCGGTCCACGGGAATTTATTGCAGGCCGTCGTGCGCTTCGCGGAAGCCGCGACGCGAACAGGTGGAATTTTTCTCGCTGCCGGAAGCGGCGGAGCAACGGGGATTCCGCGCCTGTCTGAGGTGCCGGCCGCGCCTGGCGCGTTTGAGTGATCCGCGCGCAGCGGTGGTGGCGCGGGTGTGCCGGGAGATCGAGGCACAGATTGACGCGGATGGCGGAAAGATTGGGGATGGCGAAGGGCGCGAGATGCGGATGACGCTGGGCAGTTTGAGCGCATCTGAGGGAATGAGCGCGCATCAACTGGAGCGCGCGTTTCGCAGCGTGATGGGAATTTCACCGCGGCAGTATGCTGATGCGCGGCGGATGCGGCGGCTAAAGTCCAGCCTGAGAAAAGGAGACGACGTGACTACAGCACTGTACGACGCAGGATTTGGATCGAGCAGCAGATTGTATGAACGCGCTCCGGCGCAATTGGGGATGACGCCAGCGACCTACCGACAGGGCGGCGCGGGGATGAAGATTCATTACACGATCGTAAGTTCACCACTGGGACGATTGCTCGTTGGTGCGACGGACCGCGGGATTAGCGCCCTGTATCTGGGAAAAGACGACGGGCCGCTGGAGAGTTCGTTGCGCAAGGAATATCCACGCGCGGAGGTTCGGCGCGACAGGAATGGCTTGGAAGGATGGGTAGGAAAAATACTGGAGCACTTGCGCGGGCGCGAACCGAATCTGGATCTGCCGACTGATGTGCAGGCGACGGCGTTCCAACGGCGGGTTTGGGAAGAACTGCGGAAGATCCCGTACGGCGCGACGCGAACGTACAGTCAGGTGGCGCGGGCGATCGGCAAGCCAACGGCAATTCGAGCGGTCGCCCGGGCATGCGCGACGAATCCTGTCTCCGTCGTGGTGCCATGCCATCGCGTGGTGCGCGAAGACGGCAATCTGGCCGGCTATCGCTGGGGACTGGAGCGCAAACAAGCGCTGCTGGAGCACGAATCAGCCGGGCGCGGTGACAAGCAACAGCGGAAAGCAGTGAAATAGGCGCTAGCCCTGAGGTTTGACCTTTTCGGTGCCCTTGGGCCAGTGTGGTTTGAAGTGCGCATCGCCGACGTCGGGGTTGCGAACAATTTTGGAATAGCGGATGACGAAATAATCTCCGGAACCAGTCTCGTTGAATTGTTGCTGCACCGGGAGCCAGGACGACTCATCGAACCAGATTTGAATTTTGGAGATTTGGTTGCGGGCTTCCTGAGACTTGGGAGTCAGTTCAAGTTCGACCGTCTTTTTCTCGTCCACTGTCGGCTCGCCCAGCAGTGTAACCAGATACGACTTCTGAAGCTCTTTCCCTTGCGTTCCGAAACCCAGCAGCAGGTATTGATCTACCTGGGCGCGATGCTGTGCGAGATTGTACTCCTCGACGCGTTTCAAACCTGGAGTGTAGATATAGAGATTGTCGCCGGTGCGCAGAATCGTGCGTGCGTCTGGGGGCTTCATTTCCAGAAGCATTTTATCGTCGTGAACGAGGATGGTACCGCTTTCGGTGGAGCGATCGTTAACCACGACGGTAACCTTGGTGCGCTCGACATCCGCCGAAAGGCTGTGAAAGCCTTTTGCGGAGCGATCAAGTTCTCTGAGTGTGCCATCGAGGGTAGCCGGGCTATGGTTTTGACCAGCGGCGGGCCATGCCCTGACGCATACAGTCGAAACGATGGCGGCGAGCGCAATTCCCAATACGAAACGTTTCACGATCAAATCAAGTCCCCCACTGAGTGGTCGGTGCGTTTGCGAAGCGTTCATATTACTACAGGTGATTAGACGTGGTGGGTGGCTTGGCGGGTTCCATGGAGGTGACGGGGTTGGGACAAAATGTTACATCAGCGGGGATGGGTGCACGGTGACATCGTAGTAAAGGATCGAGCCGTCCGTGGCGGAGACGGGTTCGATGTGCACGACCTGGAAAGTCTGGTCTTTTAGTTCGTCAACGGTGCGGGCGAGAATATCGTGAGTTTCGCGTTCGAGCTCGGGAGTGGCGCGAGTCGCACGCTTTTCGGCGGGAAGCGCGGAGGCGTCCAGGCGGTAAGTGTGGGTCTGCCTGGCAGGGTCTTCGGATTGCAGCTGCACTTTGGAAACAAACGCGGCGGTAGATTGGGGCTGATCGTGGAACCAGTGTGTCGGGGTCACGAGCACAAACAGAACGATGAGGACTACGGCCAAGTCGTACGGCCAACTGCCACGTTCATAGGACCAGAAAATGGTGCGGACGATTGCTCGCCATACAGTGCGCATGTCAGTGAACCGAAGAACCGTCCACAACCTCACCATCACGCATGTGGAGGACGCGATGCCCGTAGGCGGCGGCTTCGGGATTGTGCGTGATCATGACGATTGTTTGGCCGAGATCTTGATTGAGTTGGCGGAGCAGACCGAGGACGGCCTCAGAGCTTTTGGTATCGAGGTTACCGGTGGGTTCATCAGCCAGTACGATTTTTGGTTCGCTGACGATGGCCCGAGCCAGCGCTACGCGTTGTTGTTCACCGCCGGAAAGCTCCGAGGGCTTGTGCTTCAGGCGGCTGCTTAAGCCGAGGAGATCAGCAACGACCTGGAAGCGGTGCGGATCGAATCCATTTCCGTGAATGTGCTGGGCCAGAGTGATGTTGTGGTACGCATCGAGAGTGGGGAGCAAATTGAAACGTTGAAACACGAAGCCGACTTTGTGACGGCGAAGCAGAGTGCGCGCGGAATCGCTCATGGTGGTAAGGTCGTTGCCATCGAGGAGCACGCGTCCGGAAGTGGCCTGCGCGAGACCGCCAATCACGTGCAGCATGGTTGATTTGCCGCAGCCGGAAGGGCCCATGATGGAGACGAACTCGCCGGGAAAGATATCAATGCTGACGCCGCGAAGAGCGGGAACTTCGACTTTGCCCTGACGATATACCTTCCATAGGTTTTCAGTCTTGAGTATGGGCTCCAACAGCCGCTCCCCTTCAAGCGTCAGCGAATCCGAGGACGGAAATATTCTAGTCGCCTTTAGCATTTCTGCCTAGCGCGGACAGGCGGGCACAGATTGACCCGGATGCCTGAATGGCAGCGGAAGAGTGAGATGAGGTTACTCGTAAGCCAGAGCCTCGACCGGATCTTTGCGGCTGGCCATCCAAGCGGGATAGGCAGCGCCAAGCAGACCGCCCACAATAGCAATGAGGCCGGCGCGCAAAACCCACAATGGTGTAATTAGGATCGTGAGCGTCGGGAACACCTTAATGAAGATTGCGCTCATCACGTAGCTGAGTGCGACGCCGGCCACAGCTCCGCCGATGCACAGCAACGTCGTCTCGCTGAGTACGATCCGAATGATGTAGCTCTTGGACGCGCCCAAGGCTTTCAGGACGCCGATCTCGCGAGTGCGCTCGATGATGGTGGTGTACATCGAGAGAAAAATCACCAGGAAGCCGATGACCACGGCGATTCCGATCATGACGTTGATGAAGGCGGCGAGACCTGGGAGGTTCGAGGAGGTCATCAGCGACATGAGATCCTTCAGCGGGCGAACCTCATAGCGAGGGAGCAGGTCCTTAATTTCATCAGTCACCGCCGGAGTGTGATCAGTGCGATCGCACTTGATGAAAAAGACGGAAGCCTTGTCGTGCGAACCCCCAATTTCCTGGAGCGTGGAGAGGAAGACGAAGAGGCGCGCTCCCTTGCCATGCTCGACGATGCCCACCACGTGAAAATCGTGAGCGAAAAGTTGCAGGGTCTGGCCGAGCTTTATTTTTTTTGATTTGGCATAAACGTCGTCCACCAAAATATCGTTCGGCCCCTGCAAATCATGGCCTTCGTGAAAGACGAATCCGCCGGTAACAGCGTGAAAACTCTCCTGGTCGATGCCATAAACGATCTCGATCCCGCTGGTATTGAACTGCGTCAGCACCGGGGCGACGGCCTGCACGTATTCGAGTTGCGCTAGTTTATCTGCGATCGCGATGGGCATGGGCGCGCCGCTGAAGGCCATCAGGTAAGAAGCCTGAGGCGGCTGAACCATGATGTCCGCGCCGACGCCTTCGATGCGTTTGGCCGATTCCGAGAGCAGGCCGCTGGTGAGCCCCACGACGATGATGACGAGAGTGACCTCGACGGCTACAGCCAGCACGGTGATAAACGTGCGCAGCGGCCGGTGCAGCACATTTTGCACAATCATGTAACGAATCATAGATTTTGTAGCGCTGAGACGATTTCAGAAGCGCTATGGGTGCTGCTCCTTGTTGTTCGGTCCAGAGTCTTGGTGCCCGCTGTCCCCGATGTTTTCGCCAAGGTTGACCAAATCCGTGCCGGGCGGTTGCGGCAGGGAGAAGCGGTCTGGAGCAATCGGCTCGTTCACAGTAAGCTTCTTGACGGCAATCTGCAATTGATAGTCATCGCTTGGCCGGGTGATGTTGATCTGCCACGGATAGCTGGTGGCAGCGGTGGTTTGCCAATTTGAATACGCCACGTCCGAAGCCACCTTACCACCAGAGCCAAAATTCTCTATCCTTGAGACGTGCAGATCCGCGCGATCAAACCATATTTTCCTTGCGATTTCCCAGTTGGGGGTTGGATGCTGGGAACTTCTCTGTTGGTCCGCGGTAGCGCTCGCGGCATCGCTGGAGCCGGTCGCTGATCGCGGCGCTTCCGAGCGAACTACGGTTAGAATGTAGAATCGCGATGCGCCTTCACTCGCTTCCTCGAATAATACTGGCGCGCCTTCTGTGATAGCCGGCCAGAAGACCGCGTCTACCAGGTGTTGCGGCCGGAGATTTTCGATTGGTTTCTCGGTGCGCCGCTCCAGATTGGCCGGACCGGCGATAAATTTATTCTTCGACGGTATGTAGATGCTGAAAGTCGAGCCGTCGCTGACCATGTCGAAAATATTCTTGCCAACTACCGGGACCTGGCCGATCACGCGAATGCTGGCGGGCCTGGCAGCCAGAATGAAACCGTTCACTTCGTGATATTGCTCGATTACGCCGGAATATGCGGAGCCCGCCGTGAGCTTCATGGTCACGCCAGCATTTAGAGACTGAATCGCTTGCGCCTGGCGATTGTAGGCGTCGAGTAGCTGTTCTTTCGTCGCGGTTTGCAGCGGTGCCGGCGCTCGGGACGGCTTCACTACCGTCTTTTGACTGACGGCGCAACCGAAGGCAGACGTCAGCATCACTGCCACGGAACCCATCCAGACGACACGTCTAAAAATTACATTGGCAATTATATTGGGCCGGCCTATGAACACAAACTATGCAATGTAACAGCGGCTCACACGGGTGTCAACGAAACAGGGATGTGCTTGGACATGCTCGAACGCATTTGGGCGTACTCCGGCGTGCTGGTGCGGGCAGGCGAGCGGCCAAGATGCTAGAATCCCGGTTTTGCCTGGAGCGCTGCAATGTTCAAGAAGGTCTTGATTGCCAATCGCGGAGAGATTGCGGTGCGCATCGCGCGAGCGTGCCGGGAGATGGGCGTGCGCGCCGTCGCCGTGTATAGCGACGTAGATCGCGCATCGCTTCACGTTCGGATGGCGGATGAGGCGTATCCGATCGGGCTGGCGCCCTCGCGCGAAAGTTATCTAGTGATTGAAAAGATTCTGGGCGTGGCGCGTTACGCGGGGTGCGACGCAATTCATCCCGGCTATGGATTTCTGGCGGAAAATCCGGCGCTGGCACGCGCGTGCACGGATGCAGGGATTGCTTTCATCGGGCCGTCGGCTGTCGCGATGGAGCAGCTGGGCTCAAAAACCGCCGCTCGGCATATCGCACGAGATGTAGGCGCGCCTACCGTGCCTGGCACGCTGGACCCGATCAAAGATGCGGACGAGGCGGTGAAAATTGCGCGGGAGATTGGTTTTCCGGTGATTTTGAAGGCGGTCGCGGGCGGTGGTGGCAAGGGAATGCGCAGCGTCGCGAGTGCGAGCGAACTTGTGTCCGCTTGGCGGGATGCGGCGTCCGAAGCGCAAAATGCGTTCGGCGACGCGCGGCTGTACATGGAAAGATATTTAGAGCGCCCCCGGCACATCGAGATTCAGGTGCTGGCGGATCATCACGGACATTTTGTGTATTTGGGAGAGCGCGAATGTTCCGTGCAACGACGGCACCAGAAAGTGATTGAGGAGGCACCGTCGCCGTTTATGACGCCGGAATTACGGAAAGCGATGGGTGAAGCGGCGGTGAAGCTGGCACACGCCGGGAATTACACGAATGCCGGCACAGTGGAATTCTTGGTGGACGCGCAGGGGAATTTTTATTTCCTGGAGATGAACACGCGGCTGCAAGTGGAGCATCCCGTGACGGAAATGGTGACGTCGCTGGATCTGGTGAAGTTGCAGATGCGCATCGCCGCCGGCGAGCCGTTGCCATTTCGCCAGGAAGAAATTGAATTGCGCGGCCATGCCATCGAGTGCCGCATCTATGCCGAAGATCCGGACAATAATTTTTTCCCGTCGCCTGGGAAAATCGTGGACTGCAGAGTTCCGACCGGTCCTGGGATTCGGTTGGATGAGGGGATATACGCGGGCTGGACCGTGCCGAACGAGTATGACCCGATGTTGGGTAAGCTGATTGCGTGGGGCCGTGATCGCGAGGAAGCGCTGGCGCGAATGGGGCGGGCTTTGGAGGAATATTATGCGAGCGGGATAAAGACCAATGTTTCGCTTTTTCGCCGCATCCTCGGCAGCAGTGATTTTCAGAGGGGGGCGATTTACACGCGCTGGCTGGACGATTTTCTGAGCGCCCAACCGGCTGCGAAAAGTCGCGAGGACGGCGAGGAAGAACTCCAGGCCGAGCACGCTGCCGCGATCGCCGCATTTCTGTGGCACACGTCGCATACCGGTAGTGCGAACGCTTCCGCGACGCCCAACACTGCAGAATCGCGGTGGAAAACAGAGAGCCGGCGGGAACAAGTGAATCGCGAGCCGCAGCGGTGAGTACGTCGCGTGAGACTGAGCGGAGCATTGTGAAATTACAGATTGAGGTTGCTGGAAAAAAGTGCCGCGTGGAGATGATGCAAGCGGCCGAGCGGCCGGTCTGGACGATTGACGGGCAACGTCTGGAAGCTGATGCGATCGCGGTGTCATCCGGAGTCTATTCGATCCTGATAAACGGAAAATCGTTCGAAGTGCGCGTGGAGCGATCGGGTGCCGAATTGCGAGCGATCGCAGGCAACCGGGACTTTAGGATCGCGATTTCGGACGAACGCGAATGGCGACGCAAACGTGGCAGCGCCATCGAAGCGGAGGGCCGCCAACAGGTATTGGCGCCCATGCCCGGGAAAATCGTGCGTGTGCTGGTGAAGATGGGCGATGCGGTTCGAGCGGGCCAAGGGCTGCTGGTGGTGGAGGCGATGAAGATGCAGAACGAGATCCGCGCACCGAAATCCGGGACGATTGACCGGTTGGCCGTGGTGGAAGGCCAGACCGTGAATGCAGGAGAAGTGGTGGCCATCGTCAGCTAAGCGAAAGTTTCAGATTCGTTACTAGTAACCCTTAAGTTCCCTTTTGTCTTTCGCGCCTTTGTCCAGCCGCTCGGTCCGGTGAGAATGGTTGCAATCCGGGCGGGGTCCCGAATCTAGAAGCACAGGCAAACTTGGGGGATTCGGAATGTTTTCACACGTGCATTTCGCAACGGCAGCCGCGTGGCTGTTATTCGCAATCGTCGGACTGATATGGACGATGGCGTGCGCGCTGACAGCGGCGAAGATGGAAAAGGAAGGGTTCACGTTCTGGAAGGCATTCCTGGCTGTCCTGCTTCTGAGCCCGCTCGCTGGCCTGCTCGCGATTTTCATCGCGCGGATCCTTCGTCCGGGCCGCCCTCTCGCGCACACAGTTAGCCGCGGTTAAAGTTCGGCAATCGCCGAATATCCTGAATCGAGCCCTCGGGGAGTTCCGCTGCGATTTACGGCCTATTTCGAGGCGGGAAGCTTTCCTGCAGATTCCAGAATTTGCCGAGCGAGATAATTGGTGACGTGCGATTCGTCTCGCGCTTCGATCATGTAGGCCGAGCGCAAGAGCTGCTCCTTGCGGTTACGCAGCATGTCGCGGATGGATTGTTGCACTTGCGGATCGGAAAGCTCGCGTTGGCCAGCCGGCTCTTTGGCAATTAGCTTCAGAATGCGGTATCCCCCGTTTTTCACTCCGATAGGTTGCGTTACGTCGCCGGGCCTCATCGCCAGTACCGTCTTCTTCAAGAGCGGATCGGATTGATTCAAGGCAGACTCGGGTACGAAGCCGAGATCGCCGCCGGTGGCCGCGGTGGAATCTTCGGAATAATCCATTGCGAGCTGGGAAAAATCCGCCCCGCTTGCAAGCTTTTGCTCGATCAGGCCGATTTTTCGCTTGGCTTCGGGCTCGCTGGTGGCTTTGTCGTTCTTGCGATTGTGCACCGCAGGGTCGGGGTGCGGCGTAACGACAATCTGCGCGACGTGAAACTGCAGCTCAGCCACGTTGAATTGCGCACGATTCTTGTTGTAGAAGTCGAGCACGTCTTGGTCGGTGATCGAAATCTTCGCAACGACTTCGCGATTCAGGAGTTTCTGCACCGAAAGCTGGCGCCGGATGTCTCCTTTGAGATCGTCAACCGTAAGTTCGGAATCTTTCAGTTTTTTCTGAAATTCTTCCTCGGTAAAAGGGCTCTTGGATTCGGTGAATTTGTCTTCGACTTCCGCATCGCTGGCGACCAGATTCAATTTGTTGGCGCGCTCGAGAAGGATTTCGTTGTTGACAAGCTCATCGAGGATATTCAGCTTGAGGGAAAGCGCTTCTTCCTGAGATGGCGCCGGACCTTCCGCGTTGACGCGCGTGCGGAAATATTTCTCTACTTCGGCGCGCTGAATCTCTTTGCCGTTCACAACGGCCCAGACGTCCGGACCGGGCGCGGTTTCCTTCTTGCAACCGACCGCGCACACACCTACGGCTAGGAGTGCGAGCGCCAAGATTCGTCGTGACAAGCAGGACTCCTTCCAGGGGAGGGCCGACTTCACGCGGCCTTTTGAACGCGGCCAGAACGGATGCAGGAGGTGCAGACGCGGACGTGCTTGCGAGCGCCTTTAATCACGGCTTTGACGCGCCGTAGATTGGGATTCCAGCGGCGCCGTGTAACGTTGTGGGCGTGGCTGATCGCGTTGCCATACAGCGGCTTCTTGCCGCACATTTCACATGCTAGTGCCATTGTTGCGTCGCTCCGGACAGATTCAAATGTCGAGTTGCTTGCGCATGTATGTTAGCAGAGTCTGTCCGTAGCGGGAAGAGTTTTGGCCAGAGCGGCAAAGGTTGTAAGGGCTGAAATTGAGCCTGCCCAGTTGAGTATTCGGTGCCGTGCTCCGATGGCTCTTCAGGAAAAGTCCTGGCACGTTGCTGATTTCGGACCCGTCCGGCTATGGGTAGTTTTACGTAAGCGCTGCGGATTTCTGAGCTGACGCGAAGTTCGCGCCGTTATTGGACATCATTCGAATAGCGCCCTCAGGAACACCATTCCTAATTCGGGGAAAGTACGGAAATGCTGGTACCTTCGTACCGTTGACCGCACACAATCCGAAACGCTAATTTGACGAGCACGATCTGGAAAGGCTTGAAAACAGCCAAGAGGCAGGGGTGTGTACTGTTTAGGCACACGCCCTGAAAATTTACCTCTTGACGGCAACTAAACACTTATAGACTCCGCCGCGTAGTGTCCCTACTCGGAGGGGTCCATGAGTAAGTGGTTAGTTGTTACGGTTTTGGCCATGTTGGTATTGGCCAGCGCCGTCGGCCTGAAGAGTATTACTGTAGCAAGCACGACGGCTCCAGTGCCGCCCGCACCTTGGGCAAGCACAACGGCTCCAGTGCCGCCCGCACCTTGGGCAAGCACGACGGCTCCAGTGCCGCCCGCACCTTGGGCAAGCACAACGGCTCCTGTGCCGCCTGCACCCTGGAACTAAACTCAGGGAAGTCCCTGTAAGGGGAATGAGCGGGCAGGCATCGGAATGGAATTGAGATGCTTGGACCGCTCGATTACATGTTGTGGTTAATAGGTTTCCTCACGGAGATTGGCGTACTGGTGTATCTGATCTCCCGCAAGCAGGTCTTCCGTAATTTCCCCATTGCTTTCTATATGTTATGCGATGCGCTGGTGACCTGTGGACTGTATTACTGCGTGCAGCGTTTCGGCTTCAATTCGACAACGTATTCTTACTTCTACTATTACACCGACAGCGTCCTGAACATTTTGATGTTTTGCGTGATTATGAAGTTCTATCAAGAAACTTTCGCTGAGATGGGCGTCAGCCGGCATATCCGCGGAGCCGCGGTGTTGCTCATTGTTCTGACTGGCGTGTTCTCTTACGCAGTCGTACACGAGAATCGGACTCATTTGGCGACCCATTTCGTTGTTGAAATGAGCCAGAATGTTTACTTCGTGGGGGTCGTCCTCACGTATTTGCTCTGGGGCGCCATCCTGAAGCTGCGCGAAACGCGGACCAGGCTGATCCAATTAGTACTCGCCCTGGGAATCTACTTCAGTGCCAACGCCGCTTCCTACGCGCTGCGAAACCTTTTCCCGGGCCTGGAAGCGAACTTCTTGCGATGGATTCCGCCACTGATGGGTTTGTGGTTGCCCGTCGCCTGGGCCTACACGTTTGCACACGTCCAAGAGGACGCTCGCTTGGAGCCGGCAAGATTGATGGTGAGGGCGCGATGATTGCGGCACTCATCTGCGTAGTTTCAGCTGCGATTTTCCTGCAGTTCTTCGTGTCGTATTGCCGTTCGATCCTGGCTTCTAGCAAAAATATCGCCCTGTCGGATCGCGTCCGCGAAGTGACCAGCATCGCAGATCACGAAGTTGCGGCCGATGACTTCAATCGTCTGTTGCAACTGGTCCGATTGTGCCCAGAACGTGGCGACGATCAGTCTGAGATCCGTGCCGTAGGAACGTATTACGGCTTGCTCGGAGTGCTGAACCGAGTTTCGCGCCCAGTGTCTCCGCGAGTTGCGGCATGGTTGGAGCAGGAGCGCCAGAGTTGCTCTTATTTTGCTGCTGTCGCGCTCGATCGGCGCATTTCCTACAGCCGAGATTTATTCACGCAGCAGATCACCGACCGTCTGTGATTTTGCGGTGTTCCGGCGAGAGATTGGTATCCTCGCAATCGCACCGCCCTCGACCCTGACCAATCCCACTGTTACCATGGCCATATCCTGAGCCCGAGGGCGCGAGAGAATCGGCCGATGCGAGTCCCGCTGGAACAATCCATGCT
>Ga0308309_10002370_pt1 | contig 11251 bp, 8 predicted proteins | sample HubBroMetageWFT5_FD_192491 | JGI IMG/M metagenome (GOLD analysis project Ga0308309, IMG submission 192491) | Warmed and freeze-thawed soil microbial communities from the Hubbard Brook experimental Forest, New Hampshire - Hubbard Brook CCASE Soil... | ecosystem: Environmental > Terrestrial > Soil... | reverse complement strand
GTTCCTGATGACTTTGGTGTTCTCCGTAAGACTTCTCTCTATCGCAGGCCGGTGGTATCTTTGCAGTAAGTACTCTATTCTGCGATGAAGTTCCAGCCATGCGTTCGGAGCGCGCTCGTTGCGCTTGCACTGCTCACAGGACTGCTGATTGCCTCGGGCGGAGCCCAATCGACTCCAAAATTGCTGGCAACTACGGACACTCCGATCTTCGTTCGTAGCGTACGCGTGTTGCCGGGACCGGCGGTCGAAATCCTGTCCAGCCGCCCGCTCGTGCCCGCGATCAGCACGCTGGACAATCCGCCGCGGCTGGTGATTGATCTTCCGAATGCTGATTTGCCTGCGAACTTGTCCGGGAATAATAATCGGATCGACACGTCCGCTCAGGAAATTCGCCGGGTTCGCGTCAACCAATATCAGAACGCTCCCCCGGTCACCCGCGTGGTGGTCGATTTGGTTAAGCCGGTTGGGCATACCTGGGATGCGGCCGGCAATCGCCTGATGGTTCGCCTGCGCGCTTCTTCCGATCAAGTGACGGCTAAGCCGCCTTCGGTCCCGGCTTTCACGCAAGGGATCCAGCCGGCAGCCGTTCCACTTGGCCCGGGTTCCTCCGGTTCGGTTGTTCTAGCGGGAAGCCGAGCCGCTGCGGGTTCTTCGGTGACTGCGGGTTCGGAGACGTCCGTGCTGCGTCTGCAAAGAGGCGGCGAAGTGCTGGTCTGCCCGGGGACGACGGTGTCAGTCACGTCTTCACAAAACGGAAATACGCTGATGCTGGGGATGAACACCGGGGCGCTCGAAGCTCATTACAAGCTGGACGCATCGGCGGATTCGATTCTGACGCCTGATTTTCGCATCCTGCTGGCAGGTCCGGGCGAGTTCCACTACGCCGTCAGCGCCGACTCGCGGGGCAATACCTGCGTCCGTGCGTTGCCGGGGAACACTGCTTCCGTGATCGTTTCCGAACTGTTGGGAGAAGGAAATTATCAGGTCAAGCCCACGGAGCAGATTGTGTTTCACTCCGGCCGCCTGAATCTGGTGGACGCCGTCGTCCCGGCCAGTTGCGGCTGTCCGCCGCCAGAGATCCCCGTGATGCGGGCGTCTGCCGCGCCTCCGGCTTCTGATGCGAAGCAACCGTCATCCATGAACTTGGCGCGAGACGGATCCAAGCCGGTGTCGCCTGCTGCTTCGGGTAGGCCATCAGGTGTTACGTTGCCCGGCGAGGCGGCGGCGCTGCCACCGGAGACGGCTGCTTTGCCACCGTCAAAGCCGAACGACGTTCATGTGCAGGTGGAAGCTCCGTTTGTCTTTCGTGCGGCAGATATGCCCGCAAACAATCCTCCGGCCCCGAAGCCAGCTCCAATCCCCGCTGCGCAGTCTCTGCCGGTGCGCGACTTGCCGCGTCCGGCGACCTTCGAGACCGAGGTTCTGCCTCCAGCTCAAAGTCAGGCAAAACAAGGTCACCACGGAGCTTTCGCCAAAATCAAGGGTTTGTTCTCGGCGATCTTTGGCTAGGTGTACGGCAGGCTCGGTGTACGCAGGCTAGGTGTAGGGCGGATATCCTTTTTCTAGCCGCCTGCTTCTTACCGGAAGTCGGTCTGGATATTTTGCAGGAGCGCCCATGCCAGATTCCTCCGGGTCCCAAAGCGCGGCTTTTTCCACCCTGCTCGGCAATGGCGAATTCGATCAACATTGCTCTCGCCATTTCATGCTGGGTTTCTTAGTCCAGTCGATGGGGTTGGCAGCGCTGGTGGCGATCGCCACGTATATAGGGCGAAATCCGCGACCCGGCCGGGGACTTGGCGCGGCGATTGCGAACATCGCTCCGATTTCCTTCCAGCTTTCTTCGGACAAGCTTGCGCCCTCCCGCGGTGCATTGCCCAAGATGACGCTGGATGATCAATTGACGCCGCCGGAAGAGGGACGCGGCGCGAATCAATCAGTAGGGCGAGGCAAAGATGAAATCGCGACGCAGGCAACACAAGTCCCCACCTTTACAAAGAACGTAAAGGTGGGCCAGCCACCAAACGGCAATCAGATCGTTGGCTCCAGTGGTCGTGAAGCTTTGCTGGCAGGTTAGCGTCCCTCCGGTTACGGTTCCCAAGCAGCTCCAATTGAAGTTGCTACGTTGCTGCGTGATGGTTGCAAAAGCGGATGAAACCAAAAGAAGTATAGCGCAGAGCGTGGCCTTCATTATCTACTCCAAATTGTGAAACGACGCAGCGATTCTGTGTCACCTGCCAAGGGATGACAAGTAACTCAGGTAACGAAGAGTGTGGGTTAGAGCGCAGGGATGAGCGTTGCCGCAAAACGGGGGACGGACGATGCGAAGAAACGCAAGAGGACGCACGGGCGGGAGTGTGCTCGCAAGCCAGGCATGCGCGCTTTTATTTAAGAGTGAGCTCGAAGACCACGCCACAGCCTTGACCGTCTCCGTCTTTGCACCCGGCGTCGCCGTAGCGCCCGGCAACACCGTAGAGGTTCCCCGCCTTATCCATCACCACTCCCGCGGCCGGACCCGCTCCGTCTTTTCCTCCGGCGAAGTTGTACAGGACAGTCTCGTGACCACCGGCGTCTAGCCTATAAACAAGTCCGCAGCCACCCCCTTGGAAGCACTGATTCGCCCCGCCCAGTCCCGCCACCCCGTAGAGACTCCCGGCGGCGTCAATCACCAGCGGCCCCTCCCCTGGATACCACCCGTCCTTGCAGCCGTCGAGCGAGCAAAAGCTGTGAAGTACGCTCTCCGTCCAGGTTCCGTTCCCGTTCGGAGCCAGCTTGAAAACCGTTCCACAACCACCCTGGCACGTGTTGCTGCTACCGCCGTAGATGGTTGTGCCGTAGAGATTACCAGCGGCGTCGAAACGAAGAATCGAATCTGGGCTTGCTCCGTCGCCACCCTCAAACGTGTGCAGAACCGAGAAATTCCCCCCGGCATCTAATTCGAAAACCACGCCGTTCCCACTGCCGCAGGACGCCGAGCCGCCTCCAGTTGTCACGCCATAGAGGTTTCCACGCTTGTCCAGGATCAGCCCCACCGGATAGCAGCCGTCCGCCTCACCCGCAAAGGTATAGAGCACGTTCACTTTGCCAGCCGTGTCAATCTTGAATATGTTGCCCAGCGCGTCGAGGGTTGTGCCATATAGATTTCCGGCGGCGTCGCGAGCCAGGAGCGGTTCGGGAAACATACCGTCGCTGCCGTTGAACTCGTGGAGGACCTTCCCCTTCCCCATCGAGTCCAATTCAAAGACCGTGCCGCACCCGTATTGGTAGCACGTCGTGTCACCGCCCAAGACGGTGGTTCCATACAGATGTCCAGCGGAATCGCGGGTCATGCCCGCCACGGGATCGGCTCCGTTCCGGAGATTGAAGCTATGCGACCAGAGCAGTTTTCCGCCGGCATTCAACTTGAACGCCGTGCCGCAGCCCAGGAAAAAGGTGGCGCACAGTCCCTTACCAGTTCCGCCCCCGCTCGTCGTGCCATAGAGGTTCCCAGCGGGATCTCTCGCAAGCAGGCCATCGGGAAGCGCGCCGTCAGGCCCGTGAAACGTGTGGAGCACCTTGAACTTCTGCGCCTGTGCCTGAGTGGGAACAATTGCCGACGCCAGAGCGAACGTTAGGAAGACCGCAAAAATCACTCTTGCTGCTGAGCAGTTCTTGGATCGCATGGCTCGTTACCTCTATTCAAGCGGCGGGCCGGGGAGGAAGGAGAGCAGTTCAGGCCACATCCTGCGGGCAGAGTATAGCACGGGTTCCGGCTCCGCTCGACACGCTCAACGCGTCCCGCGATCAACTCGAGGAGGCACTATGACTGTCTGTCGGTGCGACGGAGGCCGGCTGCTTTGCGGCTCGCCCAAGGCAGGCGCTGGACGCTTCGAATCCACCGCCTACCCCACGCAACCAGCTCGTCCCACAACTACTTGAACGCAATCACTCCGAACAGTCCATCCAACCCATTGTTCGGTCCTGCCGTAAAGTAAAGCTGATTCTTCTTCCCGTTGTTCACAGTTCCACCACCGAACTCGATCCCCCAAAGCTGGTTGATGGTAATCGGCTTGCCCTTGGAGTTCTTGAGCGTGCCCACAAACGCGCCGGTCGTGAGATTGAAGCCATTGATCGTGCCCGTGTTGGTGTTGTTTGAGATCAACAGCGTGTTGCTCAGCGGACCGAAATTGCTCGGTGCCACGGCAAATCCCCAAGGCTGGTTCAGCGGTTTCCCCTTGGCAAATGTTTTCACAAATGTGCCGGATTCTGTAAAGATGTCAATGTATCCGCCCGGCCCGCCTGCCGCATTGGCATAGGAAACGTACACTTGGCCCTTGATGTCCTGAACCCCCAATACGGTAAAGCCCTTCGGAATCTTCGGATCCGTGATCTCTTTCACGAACTTGAAGCTCCCGTCATACATGTCCACCAGGTTTCTAACCGTGTCGGCGGCGTAAATGAAGTTCCCCGAAGTCTTGCTGGTGATGGCCAGGCCCGTATAGCTGGCTTTGTTAGCCGAGTTGTTCACCGCGATGAGCGTTGCGGAGGGATTGAAATTCGACCAGCCTTGAATCGTGCCATCCAAAGTTGCGAACAAAAAGAGCGATGTCCAAGTGTCAATCTTGAACTCAGTCGAGCCATTGTAAACAAGTCCCGTTGGCATGCCCGGCCCGCTGCCGCTGGCGGGAGGAACAATCACCTGCAGGCTTTGTGGCACGCCGGCGCCATTGTAAAGGGTGGACCATCCATCGTTTTCGTCGCTGATCCAGAACGGGTTGCCGGGAGCGTAAGCGAGTCCCCACGCATTCTGCAGCAAGCCGTCCATATGTTTGGCCTTGCCCGACTGATTCGAAGTCAGATTGGTTACCGTATATTGCGCCAGGGCTGAACTGGAAGCCAACCCCAGCGCCAACGCAAGCCACAAAGTCAGAGCAGTACCACGAACCAAAAGACGTTGCATTCTGATTTCTCCTTGAAGAATATGGTTAGAGGGCGGGGGAGGTCCCAATATCCGGTGCAGGCGAGAACGCTGACGCGTCCGTCCTGCTAGTGCACGATATTAGGGCCCATCCGGGCGGCGGTTGTCAATAGAATGTCACGGTTTTGTACAAATTTCCCTGGCGGGAAACCATGGGCCACCACCGAAAGCAGACCTCCACCCCGTAAGTGCCTGCGTCTAATCGCGTTTCTCGCATATAGCTGCTAGCTATTAACAAGATAATGTTCCACGTGGAACATAACGTCACTCGACCACCCCGCCTCGACACGATGTTACGATGCCAATCAGCCACGCTCATTTCACATGCCTGACTTCTGCGACGTCGCGCTCCCCGTCCCACTCGACACGTCCTTCACCTATCACGTTCCAGACGGGATGCAGCCGGTGGTCGGCGGGCGCGTGCTGGTTCCGTTTCGCCAGCAGCGCATGTCAGGCGTGGTCACCGCACTGCATGATCGCGCGCCCAAAGTGCAAGCGAAGGACGTGCTCAACGTCCTCGACGCCTCGCCTGTGCTCGATGAGCAGCTTGTACGGCTGGGGAAATGGATTGCCGACTACTATCTCGCGCCATTGGGCGAGGTGTTTCGCACCATGCTGCCCCTGGCTGCGGAATTCAAACGTACGATTGGTTATCGCATCACGAGCGATGGACAGATGGCGCTTCACCTTGCGGGAATGTCCGGCTCATCCGCTCGCTCACGCAAGACGCCCGAGGAACAGCTGGCGGAGTTTCGCGTGCTCGACTACCTCGCGGTGCGCGAGACGGTGCGGGAAGAGAGTTTGCGCAACGCGACCCGCGTTGCAAAATCGGTGCTGGCTGGCATGGTACGCAAGAAATGGATCGTGCGTGAAGATTTATCAGATGCACGCGACGCGACCCTCACCATGAAGGTCGCCCGGTTGAAGAGCGCGGAGGGAAAACTCAACTCCAATCAGCGAACGTTGGTTGAAACGCTTGCTGCCGCGGGCGGGAAGGTTGCCGTTGACACTCTGCAAGCGCTGGAGGTTCCCCGAACTACGCTCACGACACTGGTGAAGCGGGGACTGGTGGAGATTGTTGAAGAGGCAGTTGAGTTCACGGTCTCGAGCATGAAGGCTCGTCCCTCGCCGTTGAACTTTCAGTTCAATTCTGCGCAGGAGGGTGCGCTCGGGAGGATCGAGGAGAGTGTACGGGCCGGCGAGTTCTCGGGCATGTTGCTGCACGGCGTGACCGGGTCGGGCAAGACGGCGGTTTATCTCGCGGCCATGCGCTCGGTTCTCGAGGCGGGGCGGTCGGCGATCCTGCTGGTTCCGGAGATTGGGCTTACGCCAGCGGTTGCGGCTGACCTGCATCATGTTTTTGGAGATGAAGTCGCCATCCTGCACTCGGCGCTTTCCGATCAGGAGCGGGCTGAGCAGTGGCATCGCATCAAGCGCGGAGACGCGCGTATGGTCGTGGGCACACGTTCGGCGGTGTTTGCTCCAGTGTCCAACCTGGCTTTGATGATCGTCGATGAAGAGCAGGATTCGAGTTACAAGCAGGAGGAAACGCCACGCTATCACGCGCGCGACGTGGCGGTGATGCGGGCGAAGATGGCTGGCGCTGTGGTGGTGCTGGGCTCGGCTACGCCTTCGCTGGAATCTTATTTCAACGCGAAGAAGAACAAGTATGCGCTGCTTGAATTGCCGGATCGTGTGGAACAGCGGCCGCTGCCCGAGGTCGAAATCGTGGATATGCGGTTGGAGTTTCAGGAGACGGGTAAGGAGCAAGTGATTTCACGGAAGTTGGCGGAGGAGGTCAAGCAGCGGCTGGATCGCAGGGAGCAGGTGATGGTGCTGCTCAACCGTCGCGGATATTCTCCGGTGGCGTTGTGCCGCTCCTGTGGGAACCGGATGGAATGCAGGAACTGCGCGATCGCGATGACGCATCATAAACGCTCGAACCGCATGGTGTGCCATTACTGCGGATTCATGGCGCCGGTGCCGAAGGTCTGCGGCGAGTGTGGCAGCGAGTACGTTTATTTTCTTGGGACGGGGTCGGAGAAGCTGGAAGAGTTGTTGCACGGATTGTTTCCGCAAGCACGGATCGGGCGCCTCGACAGGGATACGGTTCGCGGCAACGAAGATTTTGAGCGGGCGCTCAATGCGCTTAACGAAGGCGAGCTTGATCTGCTGGTGGGCACGCAGATGATCGCGAAGGGTCACGACATTCACGGGGTCACGCTGGTGGGCGTGGTCGGGGCGGATATGGCTTTGGGGTTTCCGGATTTTCGCGCGGCGGAGCGGACGTTTCAGTTACTGACTCAGGTGGCGGGACGCGCCGGGCGCGGGCAGACTCCGGGCAAAGTCGTGTTGCAGACATATTTTCCGGATCACTATGCGGTGCAGTATGCGGCTCAGCACGACTTCATTGGATTCTATGAAAAAGAGTTGCGCTTTCGCAGTTGGATGCACTATCCGCCGTACAGCGCGCTGGCGAATGTTCTGGTGCGCAGCGACAAGCTGGATGAGGCGCTGCGATGGTCGGGGATTTTGGGCAAGTGGTTTGAGAAGACGCGGCATGAAGGCATTCGCGTGCTGGGCCCGGCCGCGGCACCGATTGTGCGGTTGAAGCGGGACTACCGCTATCATTTTGTCTTAAAGTCGGCGAGCCGGGAGAAGCTCAATGCGACGCTAAGATCGATGCTCGTCTATGCAGTGGATCAGAAGATTCCGCGAACGCAGGTGATTGTGGATGTGGATGCGGTTTGGTTGATGTGAGAGAAGCTTCTAGCTTCTGGCTTCTAGCTGCTGGCCAAAACCACATTCCACGCAGTTCGATATTTGTTTTCCCCGCCAAGATGGGCCATCTATCATTTACCCTGAATTCGACGATATCCCGGCGAGTGACTTATGGGCCTTAAGAAAGGTGACGTACTCCAGACCGCGTTCGAAAAATACACCGTCCATGGGCAAAGGGGCGCTGGTGGCTGCGGCGAAGTGTACGAGGTCCGCGATTCTGAAGGGTCAGCCTACGCCGTAAAAATCCTCGATGCGTCGAAAGCGAGTGCCACGCGGCTGAAGCGGTTTAAGAATGAGATTCATTTCTGCACGAGAAATAAGTATCGGAACATCGTTCAAGTGCAAGGAAGTGGGGCCACCAAGGATGGCGCGACTTTCTACGTCATGCCTCTATATTCCGGTACGCTCCGCGACCTTATATCGAAAGGGATACAGCCCAAGGCTGTATTGCCATATTTCGGCCAAGTCTTGGATGGCGTGGAAGCCGCGCACTTGCTGGGCGTTTGGCATAGGGATGTCAAGCCGGAGAATATATTATTTTCCCCTGAGACCGATACGTTGGTAGTGGCCGATTTTGGAATCGCGCACTTCGAGGAGGAGGATCTGCTGACGGCTGTCGAAACAAAGAACGACGAAAGATTGGCAAATTTTCTTTACTCTGCGCCTGAACAGAGGGCCCGCGGGCAGGTTGTGGATGGTAAGGCAGATATTTACGCGCTCGGCCTGACTCTGAATGAGATGTTCACGAGGGCGGTGCCACAGGGTACAGAGTTCCGAAGGGTCTCCACGGTTGCTCCCGATTACGCGTATCTGGACGGATTGATTGACCTGATGCTCCGCCAAGATCCCGCCTCGCGACCTTCGGTTGGCGACGTAAAGCGCAGCCTGATCGCGCGAGGCAACGAGTTCCTTTCCGTACAGCGCCTGAATTCCCTTAAGTCAGAGGTCATCCCCGAGACGGAGGTGGACGATCCAGTCGTCAGGAATCCTATCGCGTTGGTTGACGCGGACTATCGTGAGGGGACCCTGATCTTCAAACTCAGCGCTGCGCCGCCGCCTAATTGGATTGTGGCGTTTCAAAATCCAAGAGGTTCGTTCTCCTACCTTCAAGGAGCCGGGCCAGGGTACTTCAGCTTCAGAGGCAACGAAGCCAGAGTTGGCCTCGGTCAGGAGACGTTGGCACAGCGACTGGTGGATTACACGAAGTCTTACATTGACCTCGCGAATCGCCGGTATGCCGAGGCGGTCATTGCAGATCATCGGCAGAGACTGCAGGCAGAGAGGGAAGCACTCCGCAAAATCGTGGCGGAAGAAGAGCGCCGTCAAAGAATACTTGCTGGGATTAAGGTGTGACCGCTGTCCCCAGAAACAGGTTGTTCCCTCTCCGCCCTGCTCTTGCTCTACTGCGCGCCACCGATGCGGGGCCTGAGTCTTTTTTCTGGCTTTACCCAGGACTTCCGTCCTGGGCTAGCGTCGGTCGCCCCTGCCGGGGTTGTGTCTTGCTCGCGGAGAAACGGAGCGGCCCCTCCGGATTGCTGATCCCGTCAGTTCGCGGGCGAGGGCGCCCGCGCCACACGGGCAGCGGTCAACATTCGCGGACAGGAGCGTCCGCGCTACACGGGCTTTTAGCTGCGTGGCGGACACGTAGGTTTGCCGATGCGCGCGAGATCCTTCACCCGGCTGACGCCGGGTTCAGGATGACGTCCATGTGGAGTGGGGATTCGGTTGCACGGTTCGCCTCACTATGATTGAAGTCAGATGTTTACTTGGTCGGTAGTGTGGCGCCCGTGCGGGGCCTGAATCTTTTTTTGGCTTTACCCAGGACTTCCGTCCTGGGCTATTGTCGGTCGCCCCTACCGGGGCTGTGTCTTGCTCCGCTGACAACGGCAGGACTCTCGGGCTGTGGTGGTCCCATTTCGCGGGTAACGGCGCTCACGCAACCCAGGTGACGGTCAATATTCGCGGACAGGAGTGTCCGCGCCACACGGGCTTTAGCTGGGTGGCGGACATATGGCCTTGCCGTCGCGCGCGAGATCCTTCACCCGGCTGAAGCCGGGTTCAGGATGACGTCTGTATGTAGTAGGGATCGCGTGGCACGGTGGGGACCTTACTTCGCGGGCAAGTCAACATCCGCGGATAGGAGTGTCCGCGCCACACGGGTTTGCTGCCGCGACTTGGGTCGTTACGAGAGGCGTGTGATGCCGGGGAAGCCGTCGAAGCCGGCGTCGAAGGTGAGGATTTGTTCGATTCCGTGTCGTTCCATTACCGCCAGGTGGACGGCGTCGCGAGCGGACATTTGCGGGTGGCCTAGAACAATTTCTCTTGCGCGCTCGACGATGTGTTGATCGATGGGCAGGACCTGGTCAACGATGCCGAGCAGAGCGTCGAAGGCTGGCTGGATGGCGTCACGGCGGTTGATGGCGACGTAGCGGTGCAGGATCTCTTGCAGCACTTCGGCGTCGGTCACCAAGCGCTGGCGGTCGCTGACCAGTTTTTCGAGCAGTCGTTGCGAGTCGCTTTTGTGGGGATGGGACGCGCCGACGAGGTACATCGGGATATTCGAGTCGATCAGAATCACGGGTTTACGCCGGTTCCGTATCCCTTCTCGATCTCGGCCAGCATATTGTCGATGTTCCCTGTGGGATAGTTGCGTTGTGCTGCGGCGCGGATTACATCGAGTTTCTTGCCGGTGCTTCCCAGAGGCTCGCGGCGACGGGCCAGGTCCAAGGCTTGGCGGACCCACTCCGCTAGGGACATATGGCGGGAGCGTGCCATTTTTTGAATTTCGCGATATTCCGGGTCCTGTAAGATCACCTGTAACCTCTTAGGCATAAGATGAGTTTAAATGACTCATCATGATGAGTCAAGCGTAAGATGACGAGATGAGCTTGCCACTCCGTGCGAGATCCTTCACCCGGCTGAAGCCGGGTTCAGGATGACGTCCATGTGTTGTGTCGATTTCGTGGCACGAGCTGGAAATCCGCAAGTTCGGAGTCGAAGGCTGCGGATAGGATATCCGCGTTACTTGGCTGATGGAGCTTTGGATTGCATGAATTCGCGGACTACTTGTTTTACGTCTCGGTGCTGGCCGTCGACGGCGTAGTTTAGTTGTCGCATTTCGGCGTCGGAGATTTTTCCGGCTAGCTCAGCCAAGGCTGGCTTTAGTTCGGGATGGTGGGCCATGGTTTCCTGGCGGATGATGGGCACGGCTTCGTAGGGAGGGAAATAATGTTTGTCGTCTTCGAGGACGAACAGGTCTAGAGCGGGGATCAGGCCATCGGTGGTGTTGCCGGCAATCAGGTCTACCTGCTTGTCTTTCAGGGCGCGAGTTAGCAGGCCCAAGTCCATGATTCGGGGGTTGTCGGCGAAACGCAGGTTGTACGTGGCGGCCAGGCCTTTATAACCGTCGGGACGCTCCATGAATTCGTAGCCGAATCCGGCGTGCCAGTTGGGCGTATATGGCGCGGCTTGGCTGATGGTCTTCAGGCCAAGGCGGCGGGCATCTTCGCCGCGGAT
>Ga0308309_10002369_pt1 | contig 11252 bp, 4 predicted proteins | sample HubBroMetageWFT5_FD_192491 | JGI IMG/M metagenome (GOLD analysis project Ga0308309, IMG submission 192491) | Warmed and freeze-thawed soil microbial communities from the Hubbard Brook experimental Forest, New Hampshire - Hubbard Brook CCASE Soil... | ecosystem: Environmental > Terrestrial > Soil... | reverse complement strand
ACGCGGAAGTTGGCGTTGACCAAGGCGACGCTTTTATCAAGACGAATGCGGGCGTGGGGGGCGTAGAACTGCCAGGCAGGATGCTGAGGATCGCAGATGGTGATCCAGCCGCGGCGGACGAGGTAAATGTCTCCGGGGAAGCGTTCGACCTCGGGAGCCTGGAAATAGATAGGATTCTGAGAAATCAGAATAAGCGGGTTGGCACGGCGCTCGATTTTGACGGTGCCGCGAACGTTGGTGAATGTGCCGTGGCCTGTGCTTACGTTGTAGCGGGCTTCCTCGGCTTCGATATGTTCGTTGTTGTAATCGAAGCGGACATGGCCGCGGGCAACGGATTCGGAGGTTTTTTCGTTGTATTCGACGTGGTCGGCCTGGAGGTGCTGGTCTCCGTAGTGGATGTCCACGTCATCGTCGACAATAAAGAGGTCGCCTCGTTTTTGTTGCGGGCCGCGAGACCAGATTTCGACATCGCCGGGTTTGCCGGAATGCAGGCGGATTTGTTGAGCTGCGGAACCCGGCAAGGTTAGTCCATAGAGAGAATAAAGAAGCGCCGCAAGCAAGAGAAAGAAACGGAGCGCGGACATAATCCGGGCATGAGAGTGACGATTCACGCGGAACATTTGTGCGATGAAAACAGTTGGATAGCCTAGCACGCGGGTGGGGGGATGTGTAGCCGAGAGGAGAGGGGCTGCTCGCAGCCACAGCCCTAAATGCGCTGGGTGGCTCGAAGCACGAGAGCGAAACGCGGAGTGAGCGCGGCGCGTCTGTCTGAACACGGGTTGGTTTGCCATTCCTGAAACAATTGATGCGCGCCGAGGCATTGAGGAGGTATGATGCCCGGCCTTGCACACTAGGGGGAAGAAAATGGATCGTGCTTCGTCTGCTTTGAAGATGAGTTTGGCCGCGGTGATGTCTTGTGTTGGATTGGCGGTCATTGCGCCACATGGGACGGCAGGGCAATCAAGCCCGACCGAAAAGCTGAAGAATTTGGAGTTTCGAGAGATCGGGCCCGCGGTGATGGGCGGGCGCATCGACGATTTCGGAGTCGTCGAAAGCAATCCGAACATTGTCTATGTGGGGACGGCGTCGGGTGGGGTGTGGAAGACGACGAATAACGGGACGACGTGGGAGCCTGTGTTTGACAAGCAAGACGTGTCGACTATTGGTGACATTGCAATTGCTCCGTCCGACCCGGCCGTTGTGTGGGTCGGGACTGGAGAGCCGAACAATCGGCAGAGCTCTTCGTGGGGAGATGGGATTTATAAGTCGCTGGATGCCGGGAAGACATGGCAGAAGATGGGCTTGGGAGCGACGCATCACATCGGGCGCGTCGTGATCCATCCGAAAAACCCGGACGTGGTTTACGCGGCGGCTCTGGGGCATTTGTGGGGGTCGAATCCGGAGCGCGGGGTTTACAAGACTACGGACGGCGGGAAGACATGGAATCAAGTGTTGAAGATTAATGAAGACACGGGCGTGAGCGATATCGCGATGGATCCGGAGAGTCCGGACACGCTGTACGCGGCGGCTTATGAGCGGCGGCGCACACCGTTTGGATTTAACGGAGGCGGACCCGATGGCGGGATTTACAAGACTACGGACGGCGGGGCGACTTGGAAAAAATTGGCGAAAGGGCTGCCATACGAAAACGGCGGCGACGTCGGGAGAATCGGATTGGATATTTACCGGAAGGATTCGAATATCGTTTACGCCATCGTGCAGCACGAAAAAGGCGGAACTTACCGCAGCGAAGACAAAGGCGAAACCTGGAAGAAGATGGGGGACACGAACCCGCGTCCTTCTTATTACAGCCAGATTCGAATCGACCCGAACAATGATTTGCGAATTTGGGAGCTGGGCGCGCAGATGTACTACTCCGAGGATGGGGGGAAGACGTTTTCGACGCAGCGGGTGAAGAGTATTCACGGGGACTTCCACGCTATGTGGATTGATCCGGGAAATTCGAACCACGTGATTACCGGGTGTGACGGGGGAATTCACTGGAGTTACGACAACGGGCGGACGTGGGACTTCATCAACACGATTGCGATTGGACAGTTTTATGAAGTGGGGTTGGATAACGAGAAACCTTACAAAATTTGCGGCGGCTTGCAGGATAACGGGAGTTGGTGCGGGCCGAGCATGTCTTTGACGCGGGACGGCATTGTTAATGGGGACTGGACGCTGATGCCGGGCGGCGACGGATTTTATGCACGAATCGACTACGCCGAGCCGTGGATTGTTTATACGGAATCGCAGGATGGCCATATTTCGCGGCGCGATGAGCACACCGGGCAGCAGCGGGAGATTATGCCGGTGGCCAAGGCAACGGAGCCGCATTACCGCTTTCAGTGGAACTCACCGGTGGAGGTTTCGGCGCACGATCACAATACGATTTATTACGGCGGGAATTATTTGTTCAAGTCCACGGACCGCGGGGACTCTTGGACGCGTCTGGGCGGGGATCTGACCACCGGAGCGGACCGTAATAAATTGCAGATTTTCGGAAAGACGCCGGACAAGAATACTTTGTCGAGGCACGACGGCGTTGAGGAATACCCGACGATAACAACTCTCGCTGAATCACCGCTGACGGCGAACGTATTGTGGGTGGGAACGGACGACGGTAATTTGCAAGTGTCGCGCGACGGGGGCAAGACTTGGAAGAACGTGGCGTCGCGTGTGCCGGGAGTGCACCAAGGGACGTACGTGACGCGCGTGGTGGCGTCGAAGTATGGGGAGGGCTCAGCGTTCGTGACGTTCGATGGGCACCGGACGGACGATTACAACGTATACCTGTTTCAGACTTCAGATTACGGAGAGACGTGGAAAGCGATTCGAAACGGAATTCCGGATTCGGCAGGCACCGTGCATGTGGTGCGCGAGCATCCGAGGAGCGCAAATGTGCTTTTTGCGGGAACGGAGTTTGGACTGTGGGTGTCATGGGACCACGGCGCGAATTGGACGGCGCTGAAGAATAATTTTCCAACCGTGCCGGTGGATGACATCGAGATTCAAGCGCAGCAGAACGATTTGGTTCTGGCGACGCACGGGCGGTCCATTTGGATTTTCGACGACATAACGCCGATCGAAAAGTTCGACGCTAGCGTGGCGAATTCGGACTTGACATTTTTCAGTCCGCGGACGGCGACGTTGTGGGATCTGCGCGAGCGGCGGTGGAGTGCGGGGCAGAAGATGTTCACGGGAAAGAATCCGCCGTACGGGGCGATTTTGAACTACTACCTCAAGGCGGCGCTCCCGCCGGAAGCGCCGAAGACGGGCAAGGACGAAAAAGCGAAGGAAGAAAAAAACAAGGAAGAAAAAAATAAAGCCCAGGAACAGAAAGAAACTACGGTCGTAGACGAGAAAGCTAAAGCGCAGGAAAAAAAGGAGGCCCCCGCAGCCGCGACGGCGGCAGCTGGAAAACCCAGCAACGAGGAAGCGGCGAGTAAAGAAGGCAAGGCAAAGATAAGCGTGTACGACAAGGACGGCAAGCTGGTGCGAGAATTCGATGGGCCTGGGAAGGCTGGCGTAAACCGGGCGAACTGGGACTTGCGTTGGAATTCGCCGGCTGTGCCGACACCCGAACAGCTCGAAGCCGCGGCAGCGGGATTTGATTTTGGACCGCGCGGACCTCTCGTTGAGCCCGGCAAGTACACCATCAAAATCAAGGCGGGCAGTAAAGAAGGGACACAAGAAGTTGTTGTGGAAGACGATCCGAGGATGCAAATGCCGCCTGCGGACCGCGCGGCGCGGCGTGAAGCCATCGAACAGCTCTATGCGATGGCGAAGACATTGGACAAAGACCGCAAGGCAATTGAAGGCATCAAGGAGGGGCTGAAAACCGCTCGAGAACAATGGAAAAAAGATGCCGACAAACCGGATGCTCCAAAGATTCCGGCGGAAATACAAAAGGCCGCCGAGGAGTTGCAGAAAAAGGTGGATGCGGTCGCGGAGAAGTACGTGCGCGAACGCGAAGGGCTGGGAAATGCCGGGCCGCCGTTTGAATGGAAGCCCGAACCATTGCCGCAGCAAGTGCAAGGTTTGTTGAGAGACCTGGACGGGTTCTGGGCGGCTCCGGGAGGACAACAAAAGGACAAGCTGGCGGAACTGCCTCCGCTCCTCAACGATGCGTCGGCACAGGTTAAGAAAATTGTGGAAGAGGACCTGCCCGCGCTGAACAAGAAGATGAATGATGCAGGGATACAGCATATCGTTCCGGTGCAGCCGCAGCGACCAGCGGGCCGGGGTGGAGATTCGGATGACGAATCCTAGGCTGAAACCAATCGAGTGATTTAGAAGAAGAGACGGAGGGAAGAGCATGAACGCGAAGCAGCTCAGCGTGCGCGGGCTAGTGGTGTGGTTTGTGGCGTTGGCGGTGATTCCCGGCGGATTCGGACGGCCGATTCACGCGAAGCCGCAGGACGCGGCAGCTCAGGATAATCAAGACAAAAAAGAGGAGAAGAAAGACGAGAAAAAGGACGAGAAAAAGGACGAGAAGAAGGGGCTTCCGCTGAAGTCCGCGCGAAAATTAGAATTCACGACGGACGAAGGGACGTGGCTCTCGCTGGATGTTTCACCGGACGGAAGAACGATCGTGTTCGAATTGCTGGGCGACATCTACACGCTGCCGATCGAAGGCGGAGTCGCGAAGCTGGTGGATGGAGGGATGGCGTTTGACAGCCAGCCCAAGTTTTCGCCAGATGGAAAATGGATCGCGTTTGTCTCCGACCGCGAAGGCAGCGAGAACGTCTGGATCATGCATCCGGACGGCAGCGGCGTGAAACAGGTGTCGAAAGACCCCAACAACGAGTTTGCCTCGCCGAGCTGGTCGCCGGACGGGAACTACATTTTTGTGTCGAAGGCCGGATTCGGGATCACGACGTTTGAAGTTTGGATGTACCACGTGAATGGCGGTTCCGGTGTGCAGATTACCAAGGCCAAACCTACACCAACGACGCCTCGGCGCGAGCGCGGAAATGTTGTCGGGGTCGTGGCCTCTCCGGACGGCAAGTATCTTTACTATGCCAAGCGTCAAGGCGGATTCGAATACAACGCGCAATTCCCGCTGTGGCAAATCGCGCGCCGGGACCGCAAGACGGGCGATGAAGACGTTTTGTTGGAGCAGGCGGAGAGCAGCTTTCGTCCGGTACTTTCGCTAGACGGCACACAGTTGCTCTACGTGACGCGCTACGAGACGGAGAGCGGACTGCGTTTGCGCAATCTGCAGACGGGCGAAGACCGGTGGGTGAGATATCCCGTCACGCGCGACGATCAGGAGTCCCGCTTCACGCGCGATCTTTTTCCGGGATACGCATTTCTTCCTGACGGCAAGGAAATTGTCTACAACCAGGACGGAAAAATCAGGCGGCTCAACATCGCGACAGGGGCGGAGAGCGTGATTCCGTTTACGGCACAGGTGTCGCAAGATCTGGGACCGAGGCTGGATTTTCCGCAAAAAGTAGAACAGGGCCCGGTGAAAGTGCGTTTGATTCAGGGTCCGGTGGAGTCGTCCGACGGGAAGAAAATGGTTTTTTCCGCGATGACGCATCTCTATGTCATGGAGATTCCCGGCGGGAAGCCGCAGCGGTTGACGAGCGGGAACGCGCGGGAGTTCCAGCCCGCGTGGTCGCCGGACGGAAAATCCATCGCCTATGTGACGTGGTCGAGCGCTGGTGGACAGCTCTGGAGGGTTTCGGCAACGGGTGGAACGCCGCAACAGTTGTCCAAGTCGGATGCGCTATACAGCAATCCAGCTTGGTCGCTGGACGGAACCCGAATCGTGGCGCTGCGCGGAAACGCCTATGACCGCGACAGGCTCCAGTTCGATAACGGACAGACGCATAACGCGGATCTCATTTGGATTCCCGCGCAAGGCGGCGACGCGAATTTGATTTTGCCCGCGCGCGGCGCAGGCTCGCCGCATTTCACGCACGATAAAGACAGGATTTACATTTACACGCCCCAAGGGCTTGTTTCGCTCCGCTTTGATGGGACAGACCGCCGCACGCACATCCAGGTAAAGGGAACAGGAGGTTATTTTGCGGAGGAGCCCGTCCCCGCGAACGACGTGCGGGCGAGTCCGGACGGGCTGTGGGTGTTGGCGCATGTGATGAATCAGCTTTACGTGACTGCCATGCCCGTGGTGGGAGGTGAAGCGCCCACGGTGAACGTATCGTCGCCATCCGTTCCGGTGAAACGGCTGACCGATATTGGCGCCGATTACTTCAACTGGGCGGATGACGGGAAAACGATCACGTGGGCCGTAGGAGCGAGCCTGTTCCGCGAGCCGCTGGGCGCCATTTCTTTCGAGCCGCCAAAGGAGGAAGAAAAAAAGGAAGGCGAGAAGAAAGAGGCAGGGGCGCAACCGGCGGATGCCAACAAGGACGAAAAGAAGGAAGAGAAAAAAGAAGCGAAGAAGCTGAAGGAAGAGGACAAGAACGTAGAGGAGATCGCCGTCAGCCTCGAGCTTCCGCGGAAGACCCCGAAGGGCACGATTGTGCTGCGAGGCGCGACCGTTGTGACCATGAAAGGCGAGGAGGTGCTGAAGAACGCGGACATTGTGATCGAGAACAACCGCATCAAGAGCGTAGGGGGGAGGGGTGCAGCGCCGTCCGGGGCTAAAGTGTTCGATGTCGCCGGAAAAACCATTGTGCCGGGCTTTGTCGACACGCACGCGCACTGGTTCGAAATTCGCCGAGGTATCCTGGACACAGAGAACTCTGCGTTTTTGGCGAACCTGGCCTATGGCGTGACTGCCGGACTCGACGTGCAGACGAGCACGAACGACATGTTTGCCTATCAAGACCTGGTGGACAGCGGCGACATCATCGGACTGCGCGCGTTTTCGACCGGACCCGGCGTTTTTTCCGATAACGATTTCAAGTCGATGGAAGAAGTAAAAGGCGTGCTGACGAAATACAGAAAATATTACGGCACGCACAACATCAAGAGCTACATAGTGGGCAACCGCAAGCAGCGGCAGTTCATGGTACAGGCGTCGAAAGAATTGGAGATGATGCCGACGACGGAAGGCGGACTGGACCTGAAACTCAACCTGACGCACGTCATTGACGGCTTCCACGGCAACGAGCACACGCTGCCCATCACGCCGTTATACAAGGATGTGTTGCAGATTTTTGCGCAGTCCGGGATTGCAGAGACGCCTACGCTGATCGTGAACTACGGCGGTCCGTTTGGGCAGGAATACTGGTTTGAGAACACGGAAGTGCACGACAACGCAAAGCTGAACCGCTTCACACCGCACAACCTCCTTGATGAAAAGACAAAACGAAGACCTGATTGGTTCCGAAAAGACGAATATGCCTTTCCGAAACTTGCCGCGCAGATGGCGAAGCTATCCCGGGCGGGCGGACTGGTCGGGGTTGGCAGCCACGGGCAACTACAGGGCCTCGGCTATCACTGGGAGATGTGGATGCTCGCGAGCGGGGGAATGACTCCCCTCGAGGTGTTGCGGTGCGCGACACTCAATGGTTCAAAAATCATCGGGCGGCCGGAGGATCTGGGTTCGATTGAGGCGGGCAAGCTGGCCGATTTGGTCATTATGGATAAAAACCCGCTCGACGATATTCACAACACGAACACGATTCACTGGGTCATGAAAAACGGCGAACTGTTTGAGGGCGATACGCTGGATCAGGTTTGGCCGGAGCAGAAAAAACTCGGGCCGCTGTACTTCTGGGATTTCGACAAACCGAAGGTTGGAGAGCCGTTGAGTTACGGGAAGACGGCGAATCCATAAAGCACTCGCGGCTCGCTAAGAATAGATGGCGCGGAGGGCTGCCGCTCAAAGGCCATTGCGCAACACAACTCAGCGGCCGTTCACTCTTTAGCTTTTGCTTCTACTTTAGTTTGTGTCGAGCGGTACCACTCAAATGTCCGGCTGAGACCTTCTTCAAAGGTGACTTGGGGATCATAGCCGAGGTATTCGCGCGCCTGGGTGATGTCGGCTTGGGAATCGCGAATGTCGCCGTCGCGGGGCGGTTCGTACTTCGCTTCGAGTTTCTTGCCGGAAATCTTTGCAAGCAGCTGAAGGGTCTGGTTCAGCGTAAAGCGGGCGCCCGTCCCCACGTTGAACGTTTTGCCAGAAACATTGGGCGCTTCGCAGGCAAGAAGATTGGCTTGCACGGCGTTTTCGACGTAGGTGAAATCGCGGGATTGCTCGCCATCGCCAAATATCACGGGCTGTGTTTCCTCGAGAAAAGACAGGCAGAACTTTGCCAAGACGCCGGAGTAGGGCGAGCCGGGATCCTGACGAGGGCCAAAAATGTTGAAGTAGCGCAGCGAGACATTTTCCAGGCCATAGCAGCGGCCAAACGTTTGGGCGTAGAGTTCGCCGACGAATTTTGTAACGCCATAAGGCGAGATGGGCGCCGGAGGCATGGTTTCGACTTTGGGCAGCGTCGGCGTCTCTCCATAGGCGGAAGAGGATGCGGCGAAAACCACGCGCTTCACTTTGGCGTCGCGTGCGGCGACGAGAACATTAAGAGTTCCATCGATATTAATTTTGTTTGTTTCGATGGGATCCTTGACGGAGCGCGGGACGGACGTACGAGCCGCGAGGTGGAGCACATATTCGGCCTCGTGCATGGCCTTACGGACGACTTCGATGTCCGTGATGCTGCCTTTCATGAAAGTGATTTTGTTTCGTACTTCGCCGAGGTTATCCTCTTTGCCGGACGAAAGGTCGTCAAGCACAACCACGCTGTGGCCGCGCCGGACGAGTTCGTCCACCGTGTTCGAGCCGATAAAACCGGCGCCGCCCGTGACGAGGTAGCGCATTCAGGAATTCCTCCTCGATCGAGGTCCGCGAGCGGCGGAGTGCCGTCTCGGTCATTGACGCGGCGCCGGCGAAGACGCGGGCCTCGCGTTTTGATAACCTCAGAGTTCGTGCCGAGTGCCCGACGGACTTGCCGGACTACCGCGGACGAATTCGTATTGTACGACGGAAGACCAAAAGGCGAGGCACTGTTTCGGATGCGGGTCACACAAAGAGCATGAGCTACCGGAAAGTCATTGGCATCGCGGCACTCGTGGTGCTCGGGGGAGCAGCGGGGGGCTATTACTGGATGCGGGAAAACAGCGAGCGGTCTGCGCGCGCGTCGGCTTCCGCACGCGACGCCGAACCGATAAACGCTCCAGCGACAAAACTACCTGCGGCCGTGTCGAACGCCCCTTCGGCAGCCTCGGGAGCGAACAAGAGCGGCGAGCCTGTTGCGGACGCCGGGTTGCCCCTGAGAGGGGGTGAAGTGCTGGAATACACCGCGAATGTCGCGAACCTGAGCAATGTGGCCAATTTGAAATTGCAGGTGGGTGAGCACAAGGATTTTTTTGGGAAGAACGCATGGCATCTTCAAGCATTCGCGCATACTGAAAACCCGTTACGCATGGTCTTTGAACTGGACGACCAATTTGATTCGTACAGCGACGCCGGCACGATGACCAGTCTGCAGTACGAAATGCATTTGAATGAGCGAGGGCAGAAAGTTGATTCCGTCCAGCGAATGACGGCCACCGGAAAGGAGCCGGCCCCTCCGGACGCCACCGAGACGCGCGTCCTTCCTGGAACGCGCGACCCACTCGGGATGCTGCAGTATTTACGGAACGTGGATTGGACGAAGACGGCGGAATTGCGATGCCCGGTTTATGATGGGCATAAACTCTATGACGTCAGAGCGAAGCTCGCTGGTGCGGGCGAGGCAGTCACCGTTCCTGCAGGAAGCTATAAAGCCTCGAAGATTGAGATTCGGGTGTTTGAAAACGGGCAAGAGATGAAGGACGCCCATTTCACGATGTACTTCGCAAATAACGTTGCACGCACGCCCGTGCTGTTGGAAGCGATCATGCCGTTCGCAACGGCGCAGGTGCAATTGCTGCACGCGAAGTAGAAGGTCTGTCATCGTTTGAGTGTTTCAGAGCGTTATCCAAATCAAAGCTGGATAAAGGAGCGAGGTGGCCCAAGGAGGCAGACGCCAGGCCGTGGCCAGATGCTGTATGAAGGCTCTGGCGATGTGGTCATCCGTGTCTAGCAAAGAACTATTTTGTCGCGATGACGCATAACCCGGCGCGTGGCGTTGCGCGTGTCCACTACAAGCTTGGCGGCGTCCACAATCGCGACGTAATCGTAGCTCGAGTGATCCGTCGCAATGATGACCGCGTCGTAGCTTCCCAGCGTCTGCGAGTTCAGCGGGACGGACTTCATGTTTTCGTAGTTGTAGTGGCGCATTTTGTGGAGCTGCGGAAAGTAGGGGTCGTTATATTCGAAGTTCGCGCCGCGTTGCTGGAGGAGTTGCATGATTTTCAGCGTCGGCGATTCGCGGAGGTCGTCCACGTCCTTTTTGTAAGCCACACCAAGAATCAACAGTTTCGCCCCCTTGAGGCTCTTCTTGTGCTCGTTGAGGGCCGCGGCGACCGCGTCGACCACGTGATAGGGCATTGCGGTATTGACTTCGCCAGCCAGCTCGATGAAGCGGGTGGAAAAGTCAAACTCGCGGGCTTTCCACGAAAGATAATACGGATCGACCGGAATGCAGTGTCCCCCGAGGCCGGGGCCAGGGTAGAAGGGCATAAAGCCGAACGGCTTGGTCGCGGCTGCGTCGATGACTTCCCAAATGTCTATTCCCATGCGCAAACTGAGCATCTTCAGCTCGTTGACCAGCGCGATGTTGACGCAACGAAAGATGTTTTCGAGGAGCTTGGCCATTTCGGCGGCTCGCGTGGAGCTGACCGGCACGACGCGAGCGACAACCTGCGCGTAGATCGCTTGCGCGGCGCGCCCACTCGGAGGATTCACGCCGCCGACGACTTTGGGAATTTGCGCCAGCCCAAACTGTTTGTTGCCGGGATCTTCGCGCTCAGGCGAGAATGCGAGAAAGAAATCGCAAGCGATATTTTCGTTTTCCGGTCCGGCAGCGATGGGACAGTGCAGGCCGCTCTTCTCGAGGATTGGAAGCACAAGCTCCTCGGTAGTGCCTGGATACGTGGTCGATTCAAGAACAACCAGCTGCCCCTTCTGGAGGTGAGGCTGGATGGAAATAGCGGTCTGTTCAACGTAGCTGAGGTCAGGTTCGCGACGCTCGTCTAGCGGCGTTGGCACACAGATAATGATGGCGTCCGCTTCCTTGAGGCGCGCGAAATCCGTGGTCGCGCTAAAGTGCCTCGAGTTGACGAACTGCTGGATTTTGGTCTGAGGGATGTGTTCGATGTAGGACTTGCCGGAGTTAAGCATCTTC
>Ga0308309_10002367_pt1 | contig 11254 bp, 11 predicted proteins | sample HubBroMetageWFT5_FD_192491 | JGI IMG/M metagenome (GOLD analysis project Ga0308309, IMG submission 192491) | Warmed and freeze-thawed soil microbial communities from the Hubbard Brook experimental Forest, New Hampshire - Hubbard Brook CCASE Soil... | ecosystem: Environmental > Terrestrial >... | reverse complement strand
CGCTTCTGGCCGCTGGTCGAATCTGACGCCAACGGTTCCGCGTGTAGCCACAAAGTGGCTTGGCCTTAAGGGACATTTCGCTGAGCGTTCTCCATCGGATTCCGTGGATCTTTATTTCTTCGAGGGCGGGTATTGCGGAGTTCAACCGGTAGACATTTCCAATGAAGTGGAACCATCCGGAAGGGTTAACGCTTGTGCCATGGTGCGAGCCGATGTGGCCAATACGTTGCCGGAGGTTTTCGCTTGCCATCCCGGGTTGCAGGAACGCAGCAGCGGATGGCAGCCACGCAGCGACCCCGTGAGTACCGCGCCTCTCGTGTTTCGCCAACCGCAAGCGGAGCGAGACGGAATTCTGATGGCTGGGGACGCCGCCGCCTTCGTGGATCCCTTCATCGGAGACGGCATTTCTCTTGCGCTGCGCAGCGGCCGTCTGGCGGGCGAATCTTTGATTCCCTTCTTCGCCGGAACTATTTCGTTGCCAGAAGCTGCCCGCAATTATCGGCGGCGTTATGAAAGCCGGCTCGCGTCTGTGTTTCGGACATCCTCGAAACTTCGCTGGATGCTGGGTTTGCCGCAGCAAGTACGCATCCCGATTCTCCGCTTGCTGGAAAAGACGCCCGCGATCACCCGATATCTGGTGAGTAAGACAAGATAGCGCTGAAGCAGCCGCACTTTCCCGCTGTTCACCTATCCCCGCTGAACCAAACCTTACTTATGTAACTGGCGCGAGTTTTGCGGACTGCTATGATTTCCCCAGCAGTCCGAGGATGCAGCCATGATCGCGAAAACCAAGCTGGTTGTCCCGATTCTCAATATCCTTTTATTTACCGCGCTCTCTGCCAACGCCCAGCCTGCTCCCCAAACCGCGCGGCAAGCTTTGCTGGAGATGTTTTTCAGCAAAACTCCGGGCACATTCGAGAAGCACCTTCCGCAAGCGACGCGGGCTGCGTTGCGAAGTGCGGGCACGACTTCGAGCTCATCCTTGCTCAGCGGGTTCTCCGCCTTCACCGACCAACTCACAGCTCGCGGACAACAATTGCAGACCTTCGAAGCGGGTCCTACACTTCTGCTGATCGAGGATTCTCTGACGCACACCAAGTTCGAAATAACGGTGGTGCGCGACGATCTGCGTGGCGATGAAGACGAAATTGACCTTGCATTCCACGGCTCGAAAGATGGAGAGACCCAAACGGCAGGCGCGAAATTCGGGCTCACCTTCACCATGAAGCAGGAAGCAGGCGCCTGGCGTCTGAACGAAGTTTCGGTGACGGTCGGCGTATCGTTGACTGACCCGGAATTTCTGGAGACCCTGACCACTAGGTTGAGACCTGGAATCAGCGAGGCTCCGGCAGGAGGCCCATCTACATTGGCGACAACAACCGCGCTGATCGCCGCAAACGAATCCATGGCAGTCGCTGCAGTCCGCACGCTCAACACTGCCGAGATAACTTACGCGGCGACTTTTCCTGGCCAGGGTTTTACCTGCACGCTCTCAGACTTGGGTGGGATGGGAGGCGGGAGCGGGGCCACGGAGCACCACGCGATGCTGGTCGATCCGCGGCTGGCCTCGGGCAAGAAGAATGGCTATGTCTACGCTCTTAGCGCCTGCGAGGGAAATCCAGCGTCGCGCTATAGCATCACGGCTACGCCTGCGAATCCGGCTTCAGGGACTCGCGCATTTTGCAGCGATGAATCCGCAGTGATTCGTTTCTCTCCCGACGGCAAGGCTGACTCATGTACAAGTCTGGGTAAACCGCTGCAATAGGAAATCGTCCGCTCCTCACCTCTGAGCCCAAGGCTCGGTCGCCAGCTACTCCGCCTCGATATTGACGACATGAATGATTTCAGTTTTCGAATTGAGGGTGCCGCGAAGTTTCACCTTTTTGCCGACAAAAGCGCGCGGCAGTTCCTGATTGTCCAGATGATAGACGTGCGCTTTTGACGCCAGCACGAATTTGCCTCCGAGGTGATCGATACAGTACTGCGAGCACGAAGCCCGTGTCTGTCCCGCATTCCCGGACTTCGACTTCAGCATCTCCTCGTGCGACCGCGTCAGGGAGTGAACATTGAGAGCGCACTGACTGTCGGAAATCTCACCGCGAAACACCGTTAGTGGTTCGTCGTCCGCATAAGCTGAGAACGACATCGCCAGCGCGCATGCGGCAATCAAGATATGGATTCGATTCATGCATTCTCCTAAGACTACGGCGTCACTACGAACTTCATGAACATTCCTTCGTGCTCTTCACTGCAAATCACGGTGCAGACTACGACATATTCGCCGGGTTGGTCCGGAGCGGTCATGGAAAATTCCTGCGTACCGGGCCTCAGCAACAGATCCCATCCGGAAACTTTCGAGCGATCCTTGGCGCGAAGCAGTGAGAAACCGTGTATCGATCCATCCCGGTTCCATGATTTCCCCTTGCGCGCCGTGATCCGAAGCAGTATCTGCTCGCCGGCCTTCACTATAATCTCCGGCTTCTTCTCGCCCGCGATCTTGTACCGGCTGTCCTTGTCCGCTAGCACTTCAATCACATGCACTGGGGCGGCAGCCGTCTGCGCAGAACAGATTACACTGCTGGCCAAAATCAATCCGCACAAATACCATGCGTTTGCGCTTTTCATGCGTCTTGGTTACTCACTACTGGGTCATGTAGAAGAGGACGAGGCGCATATCCTCGTCGGTTATGGTGGCCCGCACCCGCATATGACGGACAATCGTCGCCATCATGCGCGGCGGAAATTTCTGTGGCGCGGCATGGCAGCGCCCACAGTTCGCGCGGAACCTCTTTTCTCCTTCGAGGCGCATGGCATCGGCCTGCGCGCTATTTTGCGCTACTGGCGTCGTCGGGGCATTGTTGCGCGGGGAATCTGTCGCCACGCACAGTGCCGAGATCAATGCCAATAACGCGGTTGCGATCATGATCCTGACCCTCATTGCTGTTCCGCACTTCCCAGCGGCAGAGCGAAGCGGTATGCAATCCCCACAGCCCAAAGATTTAAATTCCCGTCTGCCCTGAATTGGCGACCGTAACTGGCCGTGGCCTTAAGGCCATCGTGTAAGTAATAGTTAAGTCCGAATTCTCCTTCACGCGTATTGGCGCCGGGCAACCCTAGGGTCTGGGCCCGGTCCGAACTGATCTGGCCATTGAAGAATTGCTCCGCCCTTGCCGCAACTTCAAGGCGGCGCATCGAGTTCTGCCAGAACGGCACAATGCTCAAGCGGTAGGCGCCATCGACCCAATAACCGCTTCCCTGGTTCGAGCGGGCATACTCGGAGTGAATGTTGAGCGGGAGCCGTTGCGCAAGCCAGGTGGAATAAAATCCAAAGGCGTTAGTACGCTCATCTTGCAGCAGCTTCTGCCAGGAGGCACCGACTTCAATGCGTGGGCCTGGGAAACAAAAGCCCATGCGTCCCCCCACATTGCGATCCGACTGCAGGTTGCTGTGCCCTGTGCTGATTGCGGAAGCATAAACTGCATAGCTCAAATTCGCCTTGGCGTTGACCGGAAATCCAACGCGCAACATCATGCCGTCGCTCGACTCCGCAGAGAGCGGCAAGATTAAAGGATCCTGCTGCAAGCTGCGAATCCAGATGGGATACAGGCGCTCGTTGAAAATGCCAAAGGGCGTGAGAAACCGGCCCACGGTGATCGTGAGGTAAGGGTTGGCGATGTAGTCGACTTGCAGGTAGTCGAGATTCTTGCTCACCGGGCCGCCGTACGGCCCGCCACCGGGAGGGCGCTGAAACGCTCCCTCAAACTCCGCTCTCGATTCCACCAGCCAGTGATCGCCCAAAGGAAGAAGCAGAACAGGATTGACTTGAGCGTCAAGCTCAGTTTGTCCCGCTGTCACAAACGTGAAATAACCTGCACTCCCGGTGAGAATTGGAACAGGACGATCAGGCGTAAAGCTTTGAGCAGGCAGAACGGCAGGAAACAGGAAGACACTGAATAGGCACGCAGCGCGAAGCCAGGCGGAATCCCGCGTGCTTCGGTGCGACAATTGTTTTACCAACAACATTACAACCCATCCAAACTTCCCCGCTGCATGATTGAGGTAATTGTGCGGTTTGCAGGTCCTGTCGGAAAGATCACGAAAGTAATGGCAGTCAATGCTTCTAATCGATCGAACAATTTCTCGCGCAAGGCGCTTATGACCGACACTAGCTGATCCACCAGGCTTCTCCTAGCCGTTTGGCCGATGCGCGAATTCTGCACTCCTTGCATGATGAAGTTCACACGGACAAACCATCGTCCGTGCCACATCAGTCAGGGAGAATGAAATGGCTTCTGTAATTGCCAGCTTTTCGCAAGAACTCGCCGCCGCCGCGGAACAAGCGGGAACTTCCGTCGTCACCGTACATGCCAGGCGCCGCGTGCCCTCGAGCGGCATTCATTGGCGCAAAGGCGTCGTGGTCACCGCCAACCACACCGTGCGCCGCGAGGACGAAATTACCATCCTCGTTCATGGTGGAAAAAGCGCATCCGCGAAGCTCGCGGGCCGCGATCCCGGCACCGACCTCGCAGTTTTGAGATTCGATCAAGACGGAGTCGCCATTCCGCAATTCGGCGACGCCGCGAAAGTAAAGCTCGCGAATCTGGTGCTCGCGCTCGGCCGCACGCGTTCAGGAAACCTGGTAGCCAGCGCCGGAATCATCGGGGGTCTCAGTGGCGAATATCGTACCTGGCGAGGCGGCCGGATCGAGCAGAGCATCCGCCTTGATCTTGCCCTCTACTCCGGATTTTCTGGAGGCCCTTTAGTCAGCGCTGACGGCAAAGTGCTCGGCCTCAATACCAACGGCTTCGGTCGCGGACGCGCGGTGACAATTCCTGTTGCAACCATCAACCGCGTGCTCGACGAACTGCTTGAGAAAGGTTACATAGCACGACCTTATCTTGGGATCGCGATGCAGCCCGTCGCACTTCCTGAAGCGCTGCGCGGCAAGCTGAAGTCACCGGCAGCCGCTGGCTTGATGGTCCTTCATGTCGAGCCCGGTGGCCCCGCCGAGAAAGCTGGAATCGTTCTCGGCGATGTGATCGTCGAATTAGAAGGCAAGCCAGCTCTCGACCCGGAGCACATTCAGGATTTACTGGCTTCGGCGAAAGTTAACGACAAGGTAGTGACAACCGTAATCCGTGGCGGCGCGCCCCTCGAGCTTTCGATCACTCTGGGAGAGCGTCCCGCGAAGTCGAGTTAATTGGAAATGACAAAGCGAAACGGAGGCGGGGTCATTCGCGTGCTGTTGGCCGCTGCCTCCACGGTCCGGCGTGCCGGGCTAGAAGCGCTAATCAAGAAAGCTCCACAGCTCCAGCTTTCGGCCAGTCTCCAGGGATCACTCGCGGTTGCGCAATACGCTTCGCAGCTTCAGCCCGACGTCCTGCTGCTTGATCTTGACAACGAAGGCCGATCGCTTAACTCGCCCACTAGTCCAGCCCTGCCGCGAATTCCCACCAGCTTTCCCGCGGTTGCGCTGATTGACGAACCTCTTGCCGATTGGACCGCATACGCTCTGCGCTCCGGAGTAAAAGCGATTCTGCCCCGCGACTCAGGCATGGAGGAAATCCTTGCGGCCATCCACGCAGCCCACGCCGGTTTGGTATTGCTCGATCCTGATGTAATTCAAGACCTGGTCTCGCGCGTTCCCGCGCCAGCGGCCCCGCGCGAGGTAGGCTTCGACGAACTGACCTCTCGCGAGATCGAAGTCTTGCGCATGCTCGCCGATGGGTCCGGCAACCGCGAAATCGCTTCTCGCCTCGGCATCTCCGACCATACCGTCAAATTCCACATCAGCTCCATTCTCGACAAACTGGGAGCCGCCACTCGCACTGAAGCCGTCACCCTGGGCATTCGCATGGGAATTATTCTGCTCTGACCTACTCACGAATTCCTGCCTGCCCCGTCTAATCCGTGTCGCAACGGAGGAACCATGAATCGCCAATACAGACTTGCCACCTGGATGGGAGCCATTCTAGGCACGCTGTGCGCCTTGTTTTTCGCCGCCGCCCAAGGACACGCATCCGAAAGTAGACAATATACGGAAGAGTTTCACCAGACCTATCCTCTCGCCAATGGAGGCCGCATAGACTTGGACAACATTAACGGGGCGGTGCACATTACCGCATGGGACCGGAACGAGGTTAAGGTCGACGCGGTTAAATACGCTGGCACAAAAGAGCGGCTGGATGAGGCCAAGATCGAGGCCGAAGCCGGAACTGACTTTGTTTCGATCCGCACCAAGTATCCCAATCATGACCATCTCTTCAACGGCGGATGGAACGATCCTGCCGGAGTCGAGTACACGCTTATGGTTCCTCGCGGCGTCAACCTGGACGAGATCAAGCTGATTAATGGTGCGTTGGATATCCACGGCTTCGCCGGCGAAGTGCGCGCTTCGTGCATCAACGGAAACTTGCTAGCCGAGGGATTGCAGGGACGGGTCAAGCTTTCTACCGTCAACGGGCGGATGGAAGCGCGCTTCGAGCACCTCACAAATTCTCCAGTTGAATTGGCTTCTGTGAACGGCAGCCTTCAGCTGACTCTGCCTTCCGATGCCCAGGCCGAATTGGAAGCTTCGACGGTCTCGGGCGGAATCGACGATGACTTTGGCCTGCACGTGCGGCATCATCGTTTCGTTGGTCACGACTTGCGCGGAGAACTGGGCGGCGGGGGAACGCAGATACGGCTCTCCAACGTAAACGGGCGAATCGACATTCGCCACGCCAATGACGGTCACACCTTGAGCCCCGCCAAAGATTTGAGCCACAGCAATCGTGACGATGACGATGAGGACGAGATCTGAGGAATCTCTGATTTTGATTTCCCGGTGACAGCCGTTCGCGGCTGTTCCGGCGAAGCAACACGCCATTTTTCCCCACTGAAACAGGGTACGTTTTAGTAACCATTACCTCGGTTCGATTTCTCCGTTTAAATGGGGGAAAAACGATTACCGCGGTAACTAGAGATGTATTCTGGCGAACACTCCAAATGAACGGCCCCCCCGTAAACTGTAAGCAGGTGTGTTCTGCCCGAACAACAGCCTGTGAGCAAAATGAAAACCCGCTGGGGTAAGCGTTTCGGACGATACGAGATCATTGCTGAGCTTGGTCACGGCGCCATGGGAGTCGTGTACAAGGCTCGCGATCCCAAGATCGACCGGTTTGTCGCGGTCAAGGCGATCTCGCTTTCCAGCCAGAATCCGGAGGAGGCGCGGGAATACCGCGAGCGTTTTTTTCACGAAGCCCAGGCCGCGGGCCGGCTATTACATCCCGGCATCGTCACCATCTTCGATACCGGCGAGGACCCCGAAGGCCACATCGCCTACATTGTCATGGAGTACATACCGGGTCAATCGCTCGACCGCATGCTTTCGGAAGGAAGTAAGAAGCTGCCGCTTGACACCGCGCTGCGGTTAACCGGGGAACTGGCCGAGGCTCTCGATCACGCCCACGGCCAGGGCGTAATCCATCGTGACATGAAACCTGCCAACATCCTGGTAACGCCGGAAGGCCACGCCAAGATCGCCGATTTCGGGATTGCGAAAATGAACCTGGCCTACCAAACGGTTTCTGGCCGGGTGCTGGGCACGCCCGCTTATATGTCGCCGGAACAACTGGAAGGAGACGCGGTCGATAAACGCTCCGACCTTTTTTCCTTAGGCGCTGTTCTCTACCGCATGATTACCGGCTACGGGCCTTTTCAGGGTAACAGCACCGCCACGGTTTGCTTTAAGGTGGCTAATCGCGATCCCGTGCGCGCAACCGCGCTTGATCCCGAACTTCCTCCAGAACTCGATGCCGTCATCGCCCGCGCTCTGGAAAAGGATCCCGCCCTTCGTTACCAGCGCGGGTTGGATTTTGCTCTCGATCTGAATGAATTGCGCGATGGCCGCCAGGCCCTCTCGAAAGATCCGGAGCGTCCAGCCTGGTTCCCCCGCACCAGAGTAGCCCGCTCTCCAGCGGGACGCCAGCTTTACGCGGACACTCCTTCCGCCAACTTCGCCTTGGCCGCTTTCTTTGAAGCATTGACTCATGGCGCGGGAAAAGTACCCTCATTCTTTCAACGACAAGTCTTATCCCGGTGGCGCATGCCAGTGGTGCGCCTGGGGCTTGGACTCTCGGTTGCGATGGTGGCTCTAAGCCTCTTTGCTTATCATCGTCACCGTCAGTCATCGCCCCGGCCAACTCCGGCCGTTTCGCCTCCGAGCCAGATTAAGGCACCCGTGACTGCTGGCCCGATGGCACAATCGCTGCCGGCGCCCAGTCCGCCTCAAGCTATCGTCCACCGCGTCGCTGCCAAGACCGAATCCAAAACCGCTGTTCCAGCACCGCTTGCGGATTCAGCCACTGCGGTTGGAGATTCGACGTTGAACATTCAAATCGAACATCGCTTCTCAGCCGCGGATCTTTCCTTATGGATCGATGACAAGTTGACTTACGAGCACACTTTGCACGGTCAGCTCAAGAAGCATTGGAATCCGTTTCGCACCGACGTCCGCGAAACTGAAACCGTCCGGCTGTCCGCCGGCCCGCATCGTCTCTTGATCCGTGTGCGTTCCGCGCCCGAGAAATACGAACAGTCCGCCAGTATCCTGGGTAATTTCAGTAAAGACCATCCGGCCATCTTGCACATCAACTTCGAGCGACAGGGAAACGGGATGCGCCTGGCCTTGCGGTAATCGGAATATCGGATTCACCACACAATCACAGAAGTGAGGCTTCGGTGAAACCATGAGCGCTGTACAATGTGCCATGTTTCCCTACGACGCTGCACTTCTCGCCACCGTTCAGACCGCGGCGCAATCTATCTCGGACGTTCTCCAAAGCCTTCATACCATCGACACCACCTGCATCGACGGGGATGGACTGAAATGGTTCAACTGGTTGTACCTGCAAGTGACGCAGGCTGTCGAAGGGCGGGTCAGTTCAGGCGGATTCAACGATCCCGCATGGCTGTCCCAGCTCGATGTGGACTTCGCGAATCTTTATTTCTCCGCTCTAAGATCGTCGCTTTCTGGTCAGGCCGCGGCTACTTGTTGGCAAGTTGTCTTTAACGGTCGCAACCAAGCGACGATCGCGCGCATCCAGTTTGCGCTGGCGGGTATTAACGCGCACATAAATCACGACCTTGCTGAAGCCCTGGTCAGCACTTGTCAGAAGACGGGCACAATTCCCGCTCACGGTGGAACGCAATATAACGACTACACGGCACTCAATTCCACGCTGGACCAGCTCGTCGACTCCGCCAAGAGCACATTGACTTGTCGCCTGCTCGGCGACGCACTCCCGCCGATCTCTCATCTGGAAGATACAATCGCAGCCTGGAACGTGAGCGCGGCTCGAGAAAAGGCGTGGCACAACTCCGAAGTTCTTTGGCAGCTCCGTACGAGCCCAGCTCTTACTTCAAGCTTCATGGATGTGCTAGACGGCTTCACAACCGTCATTGGCAAGACGCTGTTAGTACCGGTGCCGTGACCGAAGAAGTGGAAGACGCGCATCTCGCCGGGCCAGGGCCCGAGGTTGTGCATCCCTGGCCCGATTCCGGGGGAAATCTTGCTGGACCGCCCATCATCGTCAGCACCCCAGTGAGTCCGCTGCGGCGATGTCAACGCAAAAACCTTCTCGCCAAGAACGCGGGAAGAGCAGGGCATCCGCTTTCGTGTGCGGTGAAAGCATGGGCGGCCCCGGTTCTCCGAACGATCGCAAGCCTGTATCCTAAATTCACTCTATCGCAGCCGAGGGAGGTCCTATTCCGTTTGCAATCGACGATCTCTTAGCTTTGGAAGTTCTCTCGCCACGAGAACGAGCCACCCGCGTTTACGGGCTTCTTCGCATGTTTCTCGACGTCCCCGTAGCGGCGCGGACCGAAACCCTTTCCCGCCTCACCAAAGCGATCGAAAATCACCCCGATCGCGAAGCCATCCATTCCGCTCTTCAAGAATTCTGGTCTCACCACTCCTACGTCCGCGTAATTTCAGAAGCAGGCCTGCCCGACGAAGCGTTCCTGTTGCGCGAACTGCTGGCGAGAGCCCTGAGACATTTGTTGCCTGTGGATGAGGTCGATGGCGATCTCTACGTATTGATGGATTCCCTAAACCTGCGAGAATCCGATGCACGCTGGCTCGCTTCCCTTCCCGATTCAGTCGTCGCCTCGTGGGCCGATATTTTCCGGCCATCCAGATCCTCCATTGTTGCCAGCTGCAAAATTCTCGCGCTACGTGCCACCAATATCGCATTGTCACGCGACCTGATCGAGTTCGCCGATGACGAAGACATCACCAAATCCAGTTTTTTTAATCTTCCCGCGCTGGTCGAGCATGTGGCCCGGCATCCGGAAGATTTCCATCGATGGGAAGAACAACGCGCCGCTTGTGAAGCACAACTGCAATCCGTGAATCGCGTGCTTGCGGAAAAAGGTTCCTCCGCTGATTTGATTTTCCGGGTGCGCCTGCTGCGTTCACTCCTGGGAAGAATCCAGCAAGTCGTCAGCCTCGAACAACCGGGCTCGGATGCGCGCAAGCTGTCGATCGTCATCGTGCATGGGTTCGCCTCTCAACGCCGCATTGGGACCGTGCTCAGCGCCAGCACTCGCCGTCTGGCGCGAAGCGTCGTCGAAAGAACCGGACGCTCAGGCGAACACTACATTGCCAGCAGTTTGGCGCAATGGAAAATCATGGGTCTCGGGGCAGTGGCTGCCGGCGTCATCACGTCCTTCACAGCCTTGTTCAAATACACCCTTTCGTCGGCGATTCACGCTCCCCTGCTTTTGGCCTTCGCTCATTCCATGAACTATGTCGTCAGTTTTTTGCTCATGCAAGCCGGCGGATTCTTACTGGCTTCGAAAATGCCCGCTGCCACTGCAGCGACACTGGTCGACGCTATGGAAGATCCCAGAAAAGATCACATGGCAAGTCTGCAAGCCATTTCCGATACTCAATTCATCGTTACCATCAGCAATTTGTTGGGGGCGATTCCAGTCTCAATTCTGATCGACCGGATTTTTAACGCCGTCACTGGCCACCCTTTTCTCACCGCTGCGGAGGCTGACCACGGCGTGCACATGCTCTTTCCGCACACTTCGATGACGATTATTTTTGCCATCGTGACCGGTGTCTTGCTCTGGCTTTCTTCGCTGGCCACGGGATGGACCGCCAATTATCTCGCCCTCCATCGGATGGCCACAGCCATCTCGAACAGTCTTCGCATTCGCAACCGGCTCGGACCCAAGTGGGCTGCGGTGCTGGCAAATTGGGTGC
>Ga0308309_10002365_pt1 | contig 11258 bp, 6 predicted proteins | sample HubBroMetageWFT5_FD_192491 | JGI IMG/M metagenome (GOLD analysis project Ga0308309, IMG submission 192491) | Warmed and freeze-thawed soil microbial communities from the Hubbard Brook experimental Forest, New Hampshire - Hubbard Brook CCASE Soil... | ecosystem: Environmental > Terrestrial > Soil... | reverse complement strand
CGCGGTCGTTGTCAGGACTCAGCCGAAAGGCGCGCAGATCGCAGTCAACCAGCACATGCTGGAAAAAAGCTCGCCTGTGGACTTCGTCGTCGACCCCGGAAACTACGTCGTCGATATCACCCTCACTGGATACGCCTCCATCCACAAGGTCATCACTGTGGATAAGGGCGGCAAAGCCGTCATTGACGAGGTCCTGCAGCACGAATAACACGATCAACCGGACCGCACCGCCGTGGCTGATCGTAAGCCATGCTGTCCCTGATTCACCCTCATTTAACACTCGCGCAACCCCGCTGAAACATTCAACCGCTATATTTTTCTTCGCCCCGGTCCAACCAAAGTCCGTCCCCTTCCGCCCTGAGGAGGAGCGGAAATGTTCGCCAGGGGCGGAGGAAAATAATGTTCGACAATCCGATGTTTAAGAAACCCGAAGCCCCCAGGAAGACAATGGCGCTGCTGCTGGCATTGGCCACCGCCCTGGGACCGATCGCCACCCCGGCACTCGCCGCCTCCAAGCCCACCACCAAACCCGCCAGGTTTGCGCCGGCCACGGCCACACCCATTCAACACCTGGTTGTGATCTTCCAGGAGAATGTTTCCTTCGACCACTACTTCGGAACCTATCCCGTGGCGAAGAACCCCGCCGGCGAGCCGCACTTCACGGCATCGCCTGTGACTCCGACCGTGAACGGCCTCACCACCGCGCTGTTGACCAATAATCCGAACCTGAATCCGGCCAACGGCACGGCTGCGTCGAACCCCTTCCGACTTGACCGCTCACAAGCGGTCACTACCGATCAGGATCACAGCTACACGGCCGAACAGCAGGCATTTGACGCTGGGCTCATGGACCTGTTCCCCGTGGACACAGGTTTTGCGGCCAATACCGTCATGGGCTACTTCGATGGCAATACCGTCACTGGCATGTGGAACTATGCCCAATTCTTCGCCATGAATGACAACTCTTTCGGCACCACCTTTGGTCCTTCAACGCCGGGAGTGATCAACCTGGTATCCGGACAGACCAATGGCGTCATCGCTACCTTGAACGGAACCGGCGACGAAGTAGCTGGCGGTCCTGACGGATCACTGACGCTGATTGGCGACGCCGATCCCCTCGGTGACGTTTGTTCGAGTTCAACTCGCGCCCAGGCCACCATGGGCAGCAAGAACATTGGCGATCTTCTGACCGCCGCCGGCGTTACTTGGGGATCGTTCATGGGCGGCTTCAATTTGTCCATCGTCAATCCCAATGGCAGCACCGGATGTACTCGCAGCTCCACCGGCCTGGCCGGTACCACGGGCGACTACATCCCGCACCACTCTTTCTTCAACTACTACACGTCGACGGCCAACTACCAGCACACACCGCCTGCGTCTATCTCCGAAATCGGAGGCCCCGGCCCCGCAAATCATCAGTACGATGTGCAGGACTTTTTCGCCGCGGTTGCTGAAGGAAATTTTCCTGCCGTGAACTTCATCAAGGCCCCGGCCTATGAGGATGGCCACGCCGGATACTCCGACCCTCTGGATGAGCAGGTTTTTGTTGTAGATCTGATCAACTTCCTTGAGGCCCAGCCGACGTGGAGCAGCACAGCCGTAGTTATCATGTACGACGACTCCGACGGATGGTACGACCACCAGATGGGTCCGATCGTGAACACGTCCACCGGTCTGGCGGATGCTCTGACTGCCCCGGGTTTCTGTGGCACGGCAGCTACCTCGCTTCCGGGGTACAATCCCGCGGCCAATCCGCACGCTCTGGGGCGCTGCGGCTACGGCCCAAGACTGCCTCTGCTGGTAGTTTCTCCATGGGCCAAGCAGAACTTCGTCGACCACACCGTGACCGACCAAAGTTCGATCATTCACTTCGTGGAAGACAATTGGCTGGGTGGACAGCGAATCGGGCAGGGCTCCTACGACGGTATCTCCAGCTCGATCGCGCAGATGTTCAACTTCACCAAGATTCGGACCAACGGAACGTTGTTCCTGAATCCCAACAGCGGCCAGCGGTAAGAAGATTGTCGAGTTGCCCCGTCTTGGCTTTACTTTTCAGAAGTCAAGACGGGGTTCTTATTTGTGTGCAAGAGGCGGAGTGACAGGAAAAACAGCAGCGAAGGCCTCTTGAGTTAGCTTCACGTTGGCGTCATCGCTCAAGCGATGCCCTGATACGAATCGTGCGGGTACGAATCTTCGAATCAGCGCGGCAGCTTGAAGTTCACGGTTATCTGAGTTTGGATCTCTACCGGCTCTCCGTTGAGGAGATACGGCTTATACTTCCACTGTTTCACTGCTGTGGTGGCGGCTTGTGCGAGCTGTTTGTCGCCATTGAGAGTCTTCACTGCGGTGATGTCGCCGTTCTTCGACAGGGTTGCCAGCAACTGAACTGGACCTTCAATGCGCGCCCTCAGCGCGCTCGGCGGATAAATTGGCTGCACTTCCTTCACCAACAATCCTCTCGATACGCCCTGCGAAACGTTCAACCGCTGCAACACAGGAGCCGCTGTGCTGCTTGATCCGAGGTCCGGCATCGCTGCGGCGCTTGTGGCTGAGGCGATATCAGTAATGCTGGGCGCCGGTGCATCGTTCGACGCCACTACCGCCGCTCCCGCGGGCTTGGCGACATTACTCTTGATCACGATTGGCTGCGCGGATTCTTTCGGCTGCGAAGGCTTGTTAGCGGCGACACTCGCCGCGGCGGCCGAGGCCTTCGATGGTTCAATGCCAGCACTATCTTTGCTCGAACGAACGGGCGTTTTCGCCGCACTCGTGAGGGGCTGTGTATCAGATGATGATGCTACTGTCTGTTTTGCCACTGAAGAATCAGGATTCGACTGCACCGTCGCCGAAGACGCAGGCGTTGAAGAGGATGAAGTCGGCTTCGGCGCTGCTGTCGGTGTTGCCGTTACCGGTTGCGCCGCAACACGAGCGGGAGCGCTGGCACTTGGGAGCGAGTGCCCGAATTGCATCCACGCACCGTAGCAGCCCGCCAGAATCACCACAACCGCAGCACACCAGAGCAGAGCTTTCTTGCTCCCGGAGCCGGACTTCGGTTCTGTGCCCGCATTGCCTCCGAATGTGAACTCAGACGCAACGGCGGGTCTTGTTTCACTTGCAGCCGCCTCGCTCTTCTCAGTCACGATTCCCAAAGCCGCGACGGGCGCGGACGATCCCTCGCCTGGAATGGCGGCGGGTTTGGCCTCGCGCGCCGGAGCTGGCGCACTCGCGGCACTTGCTCCAGAACTCTTGGGCGATACTCCGGCCTTTGGCGTCGCCTGGGCGAGCGGAGGTTGGCTGGTCGCCGCCTCAACCTTGGCCTTTGTCTTGGACTCGATCACAGAGATCGGTTCAATCACGTCGGTGTCCGCTTCAGTGGCCGTAACCGGAGTGAAGGCCACAGCACTCGGCTGCGTCGCTGCCTTTTGCAGCGGAAGGCTAGCAGCCGGCGTGTAAGGCACAACCGGTGCAACAGGGCGATCGGCGGGGATCGAAGCAACTTGGCTTCGTTGGGGTGACTTGACCACGGCCTGCGGGGTTGGCGCTGGCTTCGGTGCATCACCCGCCGCAGAGATCGGTTTGGAGGTTTCATTCTTGCGCAGGAGTCCCCGCGCTACGCGCAGTGTGCCTTTTGCCTGCTCTACATTGATGGGCTTAGTCAAAACCAGATTTGCGCCGATGCGAAAAGCCTTTGCCACTCCGGCTTGGCCTTCCACGACCGCGACTGCCAGGGCCGATTGATTGTTAGCGGCGTTGCGGGCGCTCTTGAACAGCAAGGTCGCATTTTGTTCGTTGTCGCAGTCCACCACCACCGCGTCGAAATGCTCGGCCATTAATTTCTTAACGGCGCCGAATGGTTCGGTACAAGGCGTGACGGAAAAGTCCAACTCGCTCAGAACCTGTGTTACGGTGCGAGCCGTCTTCTCGTCGGGGCAGAACAGGAGTGCTTGGTAACCCATATTGTTGTCATCGTAGGTACACCTGTAAGCTGCATCAAGTTACGGTAGTAATTCGACAACAGCGCTTTTGGCCACACCAGCGCGGTTTTTGGGTCTCGCACTTCGGTTTTGCCGGTGCGAATACAATGCCGTTGATGCGAATTCCACTCTGGTTGAAAGTGGTTTGGACAGCATGGGTGGTCGTGTGGGCCCCGATTTACTGGCGGCAATATGGCCCCCAGAATTTTCTTTTTTTCTGCGATCTGGGGAATGTCTTCATCGCGATCGCCCTGTGGCTCGAAAGTCCGCTTGTCTTTTCAATGCAGGCCGTTTCTTTACTGCTGTTCCAGACTCTGTTCATCCTTGATCTGGTGGGCGCTCTTGTTAGCGGACGCCACTGGGTCGGCGGGACGGAGTACATGTTCGATTCACACATTTCGTTGTCGATTCGCCTCCTAAGCTTGTTTCACGTCGCGATGCCCCCGTTGTTGCTATGGGCGATTTACTGCTTGGGATACGACAAACGAGGTTGGAGGTTGCAGGCGTTGACTGCGTGGGCGGTTGTGCCAATCAACTATTTCTGGCGTCCGGAATTCGACGTCAACTGGGCTCGCGGCCCTTTCTTTCGCGAGCAGCACTCGGTGCCGGGATTGGTTTATCTGTTGGGATATTTGATTGTTGTTCCGGCGCTTGTATATTTTCCGACGCACCGATTTCTGTGGTGGCTTACACAGAAATCACCGGCACGCGCTTGATTTTGCGCAGGGACCTGCAAAAGCTTTTGAAACGCTAAGGCGTTATGACCGTCGAGAAGGACGCTAGGAAGACCTTTTTTAGTCTCGTTGCTTCGCTGGGTCTTTTTCTGTTCGAGTGTGATCTCTCTCGATCGAGTCGGCGAACTTCTGCGCCGCTTCCCGCGCACTGCTTTTATCGGTCGCCGAGTCTCCGCTGAATACCAGTTTCTGCGATGGGGAAGCTAGACTGGCCCCCGAGTCCTCCACGAACTTCATGATCTGGAGAAGCAAGTCTTCGCGAACTTCGGCGAACACGTTGAAATCCTGAGTGAGGATGTAACAAACCAGTTCGACATTGATCGCTGCCGCCGCCAACTCAATCAGACGAACGCGGACGGAGGCGGTCTCGACCTTCGGATTTCCGCTTAACACTCGACGGATTTCGGAGAGCACCATGCGAAGATGGTCGGAAGACGTGTCGAGGTGAAATCCCAGCGTCGTCTTAAAGAGCATCTTCTCGCGCCGGCTTAAATTCTCCACGTTGATCGTCGCCACCGTTCCGTTCGGAATCGCCAGCAGCGTGCGCTCCTCGGTCCGCACACGAGTAGAGCGCAACCCGATGTCCTCGACGGTTCCGGTACGGTCGCCAAAGCGGCAGACGTCGCCTACGCGAATGACTTCATCGCCCAGCACCGAAACTCCGCCGAACAGATTCGCGATGGTCTGCTGCGCGCCAAAGCCGATGGCGAGTCCTCCGATGCCTAGCCCGGCAAGAGCAGTGCTCATGTTGAAGCCGAGAATGCCGAGAATGGAAAATGTCGCCATGATAACGAGGACCGCTTTGACCATGCGCTCGCCAAGCAGCATCAGCGAGCCAGTGCCACCGTGTCCGCGGGCCAGGGCCCGGGAACGCACGCGCTGCAGGAACCATCGAATCACGCGCCACAGAATCCAGTTCGCGCCGATGATGACCGCAACGGTAGTGACTTGAACGTAGTAATGGCGTTGCAGAAGCGGCATGCCGAGGTAGGCGGCGAGGATACGATGAACGAGGGTTCCCGCGAGCAGCCATGCCGGACCGGAAACCGAGCGCCATTGCAGCAGCTCCGGTTGTCCATGTCTCCGCGCCCACCAAAGCAGCGGAATCTGGAACACGACCAGAAGCAGCCATCCCGCGCCCCCGGCCACAGGAATCAGCAGGATCAGTGCGAGCCACTGCCAGAGCGGCATTCCCTCAAACTGATGCTTCACGATCCATGCCGGCAATCGTGTTTCTACTTGCCGCGCTTCGACCTGATCATAGAGCTCAGGAATTTTCGTGAGCGTGTCGGAAGAGATCAGCCAGATCTTTCCCGCCGCGGGGTCAGAAACGCGGGCCAGTTGCAACTCTACGTCAACGTCGCCCGACGAAATGGTGCCCAGATTTTGCCGGTCGGAAGAGACTCCCTCCTGGGTCGTCCCCTCAGGCTGAGTGCTGACATGTTTCAGGCTCCCTGCAAAGGCGCGATCCATCACAACCTTCAACTTCTCCGCCATTGCTTCGCCCTCGGTCTGGCGTCGTGCTGCGCTCATCTGCAGATATTGGGCGGCGACGCCGTAGTGGCCTGACTGTGCTGCCTCGAGAAATCCGAAGACAGTTCCGTACGGAGTTTCGCGGCCGAAAGAATCGGTTGCGGTTTTCGCGGGAGCAGTGGCGGATGTTTTCTGTTGGGCGATTTGGGCTAGGGCCCCCTGTGCAGGAGCAGCCAGGGAAATGGTGAGACTTACTGCAAAATAGATCGCTCGGGAAAGAGTTGACATGAATATGGGACGCAGCTTCCGAGTGTCTGCGAATAGAGTTTATTGTAGCGGAAAGATTTGCCCTCATCGGAGGAGTAAAGACCAATGGCAGGGCGCTGGTCGAACTTCACCCCCGCTTCGGACGGTATATGTGCGTGCTGGTGCCGAAGAAAACCTCCGCAGATTCCATCACCGTTTCAGAAAGCGTGGGATGGGGATGAATCGTCATGGCGATATCGCTGGCTAGCGCGGACATCTCGATGGCGAGGACACCCTCGGCAATGAGTTCACCGGCGCCGGCTCCGACGATGCCGACGCCAAGCACTCGTTCTGTTTTCGGGTCGATAACGAGCTTGGTCATGCCCTCCGGACGGTCGAGCGTGACGGCGCGCCCGGATGCGGCCCAGGGAAATTTCGCAACTTTGATTTCGCGGCCTTCCTTTTCCGCCAGCGTTTCGGTCAGGCCGCACCAGGCCACTTCGGGGTCGGTAAAGACCACTGCCGGAATCGCGTTGGGTTCGAAGGCAACTTTGTGGCCGGCGATGGCTTCAACAGCAGTACGTCCTTCATGCGACGCCTTGTGCGCCAGCATCGGCTCGCCGACTACGTCGCCGATAGCGTAGATGGAAGGGTCGGCGGTTTGGAGCTGCTTGTTGACTTCGATGAATCCGCGCGGGTTCACGCGCACTTGTGTTTTATCGAGTCCGGGGATTTCGGAGTTTGGCTTGCGCCCGACCGAGACCAGCACTCGATCGAAAACCTTTTCGCGCTGATCGTCTTTTATTGCCGCGCCTTCAAACGTGGCCCGAATTCCGGTCGCTTCTTCCTTTAGCGAGGCGACGGTGGTATTTAACAGAATCGCTTCGAACATCTTTTCCAGACGCTTGTGTAAAGGAAGCACCAGGTCGCGGTCCGCACCGGGAAGCAAGCCGGACAGCATTTCAACTACAGTCACGCGCGTGCCGAGCGCCGCGTAGACGGAGCCCAGTTCGAGGCCGATGTATCCCCCGCCAACGACCAGAAGACTACCCGGAATCTCGGCAAGGTCGAGCGCTCCGGTGGAATCCATCAAGCGCGGAGAATCGAGTTTGAACGCTGGAATGATCGCGGGACGCGAACCGGTCGCGAGGATGATTCGATCGAAGCTCAAAGGCGTTTCAGTGCCATCCGCTCGGCTGATTCGCAATGTATTTGAATTGTCGAAGGCGGCGCGGCCGCGGATGTATTCGACGTGACGCTGCTTGGAAAGTATTCCCAGGCCTCCCGTGAGTTTCTTCACGACGTTTTCTTTCCACGTTCGCAACCGCGCGAGATCGATACTAGGGCGGGGAAAATCGATGCCCCAATTTTTGGCCTGTTGCGATTCTTCAATCAGCTTGGCGACGTGGAGCAGCGCTTTGGAAGGAATGCAGCCGCGATAGAGGCAGACTCCGCCGGGATTCACCTCAGGATCGATCAGGGTTACCCGCATGCCGAGGTCGGCGGCCAGAAAGGCCGCAGCGTAGCCGCCGGGGCCGGCGCCTACTACAGCGATATGCGATTTATTGGCTGCTTCGGAATTTTGAGGTGCTTCGTTGGGAGCGTCGTTCATGAAGTGACTTTTCTTTGGGATATTTATCTGTTTCGCCCGCGATTATCCTTGAACGGAAAGCAAGAACGGCTGCTCGAAGGCTTCCGCAACCCAGCGCAGAAAACGCGCAGCGTCGGCGCCGTCGATAAGGCGATGATCGTAGGAGAGCGAGAGCGGTAGAATCAGCCGCGGTTCAAACTTTCCGCCGATCCATTCTGGCTCCATCCGCGAGCGCGAAAGACCTAGAATGGCGACCTCGGGATGATTGACGATTGGCGTAAACGCCGTGCCGCCGATGCCGCCCAGATTCGTGATGGTGAAGGTGCCACCCTCCATATCCGCGAGCGTAATTTTTTTGTCGCGGGCTTTCTGCGACAGGTGCGATAACTCAACCGCCAGTTCGACGATATTCTTCTTGTCCACATCGCGAATCACCGGAACCAGCAATCCGCGGTCCGTATCGGCAGCGACCCCGATATTTATGTACTGCTTGTAGATAATCTCTTCCTTCTCCATGTCGATGGTCGCGTTGAACTGGGGAAACACCTTGAGAGCGGCGGCGCAAACTTTCAATGCGATCGCGGTGACGGTCATCTTGCCACCCGCCTGTTCGGCCTTGGGCGCGAAGCGCGCACGCAAGTGCTCGAGTTCGGTGATATCGGCGCGGTCGTGTTGCGTGACGTGCGGAATCGTGTTCCACGATTCCGCGAGGTGCTCGGCCGTCTTGCGGCGAATTCCACGCATGGAGACGCGTTCGATCTTTCCCCACTTGGCAAAGTCGGGTAACTGAGGGGCGACGAAGTGTCCGGCGCGCGCAGGAGCCTGCACGGCCACCGCGGCGGCTGCAAGCGCGGCCTTGGCATGAGCCTTGACGTCTTCTTCGCTGATGCGTCCACCGGGACCAGTGCCGGTTACGTCATAGATGTCCACACCGATCTCACGCGCCAGGCGGCGTGTGCTCGGCGCGGCAGGGATGGCTTCGCGATGCTCGGTCCCGGCAACCTTGCCGAGTTGCGCGGGCATGGAAAAAGATGCGGGACGCGGTTGGGGCTGGTCCGGAGGCAGCGCCTGTTCTTCGGTTTTGCCTTCCGCGCGAATCGCAGCCTGGAAGGCGAGGCGCGCGCCGTGCTGGCCGGAAACATGCTCCACCGGTTGGCTTGCCGGGCGAACGGTTTCGGCCTGCGAGGACGCCGTGCCTTGCAACGTGAAGATTACTTGTCCGACCTTGATCTTCTCGCCTTCTTTGACCTTCAAGTCTTTTACAACACCGCTCACCGTAGAAGGAACTTCGACGACCGCTTTATCGGTTTCGAGTTCCATGACCGGTTGGCCTTCCGAGACCTTAGCGCCTGGGGCAATCATGAGACGCACAAGATCGCCTTCCGAAATGTTTTCACCGAGTTCTTGGAGGCGGAATTCGCCGGCGGCAGGGGAGTCGGTAGACCGGGTCCGTTGCGCGGCCGCTCGCGTTTCGGGCTGCGGCGGTTGCGAAGGTGTGGGCGATTGAATCTGCCGAGACTTGGCTGCGGCAGCTGATTGCGCGCCCGATGCGGGAGGCGCGGTCGAACCCGCAGACGATGCGGCAGGCGCTGGAGCAGCTTCTGCAGCGGCGGACTTGCCATTCTTATCCGCTGTGAACACGATCTGTCCGACCTTGATTTTGTCGCCCTCTTTGACCAGAACGTCTTTGATCGTTCCGCTCACTGACGAAGGGACTTCCACAACAGCCTTGTCGGTTTCGAGTTCCATCACCGCCTGGCCTTCGCTAATGGTTGCGCCCGGTGCGATCATCAGACGCACCAGGTCACCCTGTTCAATATTTTCGCCAAGTGCAGGAAGTTTGAATTCGATCACTGACTCTTATCCTTAAGTTCTTAGCAATAATCCTGGAAAACGTACCGCCAGAAGGCGCCCACCGGTGCCAATCGCGCTAGCTCGTAGCGGGATTCAGCTTTTCCGGATCAATCCCGAGTTCGCGTACCGCATTTTTCACGACGTCGAGGCTGATTTTCTTCTCCCCGGCCAGAGCTCCAAGCGTTGCCAGTACGATATGCTTCGCATCAACCTCGAAGAAATTGCGCAACGCGGCACGATTCTCGCTTCGGCCAAAACCATCGGTTCCGAGTGAGACAAGTTGTCCGGGCACCCACTTCGACAGCGACTCGGGCAAAACTTTCATGTAATCGGATGCGGCGATAAACGGCCCGGGCGCACCCTTCAAAGTTTGAGTGACAAACGGCGTCCTGGGCGATTCGCCGGGATGCAGCATGTTCCAGCGCTCACAGTCATTGGCATTTCGATAAAGCTCTTTGTAGCTGGTCACGCTCCACACATCCGCTGCCACGCCATATTTTTCCTTGAGAATCGTTTGCGCCTTCAGCACCTCGTACATGATCGTTCCGCTGCCCAGCAGTTGAGCCCGTAGCTTCGTATCGGGCGCGTCGGATGCTTTGAAGCGGTAGAGGCCGCGTAGCACGCCCTCGCGAACATTCGCGTCTTTCGGCATCTCCGGCATGGGCAGGGGTTCGTTCGTGACCGTGAGGTAATAGAAGATCGATTCCTGGTCGACGTACATGCGCTTGATGCCGTCCTGAATGATGATAGCGATCTCGTAGGCGAATGCCGGATCGTAGGCCATCAGGTTCGGAACCGGCAGCGCCAGCACATGGCTGTGGCCATCCTGATGCTGCAGGCCTTCACCCGCCAGCGTGGTGCGTCCCGCGGTTCCACCGACGAGAAATCCCCGGCAGCGCATATCGGCAGCAGCCCAGATCAGGTCGCCGATGCGCTGAAAGCCGAACATCGAGTAATAAATAAAGAACGGAATCGTGTTAATGCCGTGGTTCGCGTAGGCCGTGCCCGCGGCGATGAACGAGCACATCGAGCCCGCTTCGGTGATGCCTTCTTCGAGAATCTGTCCATCTTTCGCTTCCTTGTAATAAAGAAGCGTGTCCATATCGACGGGCTCGTACAATTGTCCGACACTCGAGTAAATACCAACCTGGCGGAAGAGCGCTTCCATCCCGAAGGTACGGGCCTCGTCAGGAATGATGGGAACGATGAGTTTGCCGAGATCGGGGTCGCGCAGCAGCTTTGCCAGCAGTCGCACGAAGACCATGGTGGTTGAGGCTTCGCGGCCGTCGGTGCCTTTGTAGAACTCTTCAAAGTGCGACTCTGGCACCGGCTTCAGCGGCGGCGCCGACACTTTGCGCTGCGGCATGTATCCGCCGAGTTGTTGCC
>Ga0308309_10002363_pt1 | contig 11263 bp, 10 predicted proteins | sample HubBroMetageWFT5_FD_192491 | JGI IMG/M metagenome (GOLD analysis project Ga0308309, IMG submission 192491) | Warmed and freeze-thawed soil microbial communities from the Hubbard Brook experimental Forest, New Hampshire - Hubbard Brook CCASE Soil... | ecosystem: Environmental > Terrestrial >... | reverse complement strand
TGTATGGGGTCTTGAGGTGGGCGCTGCTTTCGCAGCTGCATATCTCATCTGAACCGTTCGAGCAGGCGGGCGGAGCGGTGCGTTCCTCGTCGCAATTTGAGGTGCGGATTGCGTATTCAGATGTGGTGGACGTGGAGGCGGAGAAACAACGCCTCAAGCGAGAAATGGAAGGGTTGCAGAAAGCCGTGACGTCGAAGGAAAGACAACTGGGTGATGAAACATTTCGTAGTCGGGCGCCCGAAAAGATTATCCGCGGGCTGGAAGCGACGCTCACGGAGCAGCGAGTCGAGTTGCAGAAGATCGTGGAGCGATTGGGGCAGCTCTAGCAGGTGAGCTGTGACAAGCTTGTCGATCGCAGTGAGGAAACGTAAGCTTAGGCGCGGTTGAGCGCGCGGCAGAACCTCGATGGCACAAGAGACTCTTCCAGGAACAACTGACAAGCGGTTAGCGGCGCTGGTGACGCTGCTGGCGGAAAATGCAACCATTGCTATCAGCGGGGCTCGGATTGCGCGGGAAATTGGCGTGTCGCGGTCTATGGTGTGGCAATGGGTACGGCAATTGCGCGGGCTTGGCGTAAGGGTGAAAGGAAAGGCGGGCACGGGATATTTTCTGGAAAGAGTGCCGGATATTTTGACTCCGGACATGCTGCGGCAGCGGTTGAAGGGGAGTCTCTTCGGAAAGCATATCTACCATTTTTTTAAGACGGATTCGACGAATCGGGTAGCGCTGGAGTTGGGGCACGCGGGCGAGCCAGAAGGCACCGTGGTCCTGGCAGAGGAGCAAACGGCCGGTAAAGGACGTGCTGGACGGGCTTGGCAATCCGAGCGTGCTGCGGGGATTTACGTGACGCTGCTTTTGCGGCCACGGCTTGCACCGGTGCAGGCGCCACTTTTGACTATGATGGCGGGGCTTTCGGCGCGTACTGCCATCGAGGCGCAGACGAGACTGGCGGCGGACTTGAAGTGGCCGAATGATTTGATTTTGGGCGGGAAGAAAGTGGGCGGGATTTTGACGGAGATGCATGCGGAGCCTTCGCAGGTGCGATTTGTGATCGTGGGGATTGGATTGAACGTGAATCAGGAGAAGTTTCCGGGAGAGTTGGGAACTACGGCGAGTTCGCTGCGGATCGAGACGGGCAAGCAGGTTTCGCGGTTGGAATTGCTGGTGACGTTGCTGCGGGAATTCGAGAACGACTACAATCGTTTTTTGCGCGAAGGGCCAGCTGGTGTGACAGAGAAATTTGAGACGGTTTCGAGTTATGCGCGCGGAAAGCGCGTGAGGGTGACAAATGGTTCGGCGAGTTTTGCAGGGACTACGGCAGGACTCGGGCCGGAAGGATTGCTGCTCGTGAAACGCGACGACGGGCAGGTGGTGACAGTGATTTCCGGGGACGTGGCGGAGGCGCGGTAAATGCTGCTGACGATCGATGTCGGAAACACGAATACGGTGCTGGGCGTTTTTCGCGGCGAAGAGTTGATCGCCAACTGGCGGTTGACGACGGCGAGACAGCAAACCATTGATGAGTACGGCGTGCTAACGCGAAATTTGTTTACTCTGGCGGAGTTGGACCGCGACTCCATTGGCGGCGTGATTATCAGTTCGGTGGTGCCGCCGGTGAATTGGACGCTGGCGGAAATGTCGCGGATTTATTTTGGGCAGAAGGCGCTGTTCGTGGAATTGGGCGTAAAAACCGGGATGGCGGTGCTGGTGGACAATCCGCTGGAGGTTGGCGCGGACCGGATCGTGAACGGCGTGGCGGCGTTCCACAAGTACGGCGGGCCCTGCATCGTTGTGGATTTTGGGACGGCGATTACGTTTGATGCGATTTCGGCGCGCGGGGAATATCTTGGGGGAGTGATTGCGCCGGGGCTGGGGATTGCGTCGGAGGCGTTGTTTGCGCGGGCCGCGAGATTGCCGCGCGTGGAGATTAAGGATCCGGGAAAAGTGATTGGAACGAATACCGTCACGCACATGCAGGCGGGTCTCTATTATGGCGCGGTGGATATGGTGGATGGGATGCTCACGCGCATGAAGGCGGAGTTGGGCGGCGATGTAAAAGTAGTTGCGACCGGAGGGCAAGCGAGATTGGTGGCGAAAGGTTCGAAGCAGATTCAGGATACGGATGAATTTTTGACGTTGACGGGGTTGCGGCTGATTTGGGAAAAGAATCAGCCTGCAGAGACTGGAAAAGGGTTTGCGGCGAATCGAGGGACAACGGCCGGAGCGCCGACTGTTTTCCCGCCGAAGAAGGCGCAGAGATAGGCGCTGAGCCACCTTGCCCCGTTGAGGCACGCGCGATTTGGATACTTGGCGCCCGCGCATTGGTTACATCACATGGATGGCTGGAACTACTTCAACTACTTCACGGAAATTGAGAATTATTTCTGGAAGAAGCGCGGGGCTCACTTGCTGGTATCGCCGCTCGATTGGGCGATCATGGAAACTTGGCAGAAGGCGGGTGTGCCGCTGGACGCAGTGTTGAAGGGGATCGATGACGCGTTTGAAAGTTACCAACGATCGAGACGGGGAGCGGGCAAGGCGCTGAAGAGCCTGGCGTATTGTACGGATGCAGTTTTGGAAGCGGCGGAAGAGCAATTGGAAGCTGCAGCGGGGAGCGGGCCGAAGAACGGGAACGCTCCCGCGAAAGAGCCGTTTTCGCGAGAAGAGTTGAAAGCCTATTTCGCGAATAATGCGGCACAGATCGCTAAGGCCGCTAGCAGCACGGTATCAACGAGTCCGGAGCTCTCCAACCGCATGCGCGAGATCGCAGAGTCGTTGAGCGCCGCGGCAATTCTGATCGATGTACCGGGAGCGCTGGACTTGGAAGATTTGGAGAGGCGGCTGACGATTTTGGATGACAAGTTGCAAGCATTGTTGACGAGCCACGCAAGCGAAGAAACGATGCTGAAGATTCGGCGCGAGATGGATGGGCAGCTTGCAGCGTACCGGCGCAAGATGAAGGCGGAACAGATCAATCTCGTCGAAAAACAGTATTTGCAGAAGCGGTTGCTGGAGGAGTTTGGGTTGCCGCGGCTGAGCTTGTACTACTTTTCCTAAAGCACGCTTTCCGGAAGCAATTACCTTTTCTTTCCAAGCGAAAAAACGCAGAATGGGGTTTACGGATATGTCTGACGAGTTACGATTATCGATTGAGAAGCTTGTGTATGGCGGCGACGGGCTGGGGCACGCCGATGGAAATACTGTTTTTGTGCCGTACGTGCTGCCGGGAGAAGAGGTGCGGGCGGCAGAGAAATCCAAGAAGAAAAAAGTGGTTTGGGCAAAGTTGCTGGAGGTGGCGTCGGCGTCGAAGGAGCGTATCGCAGCGCCTTGCCCGCATTTTCAAACTTGTGGAGGCTGCCACTATCAGCACATCACGGCTGGCGAGCAGGTTCGGCTAAAGAAAGACATTTTGCGAGAGACGTTGTCCCGGTTGGGTGGAATTTCCTGGGACGGCGCAATTCAGGAGCACACTGCGGAGCCTTACGGATACAGGAATAGAGCTCAGTGGGCGGTGCGGAGCGGAATGCCGCGGGCGCTGGGATATTTTTTGCCGGAGAGTTCGTTCATTGTGCCGATTGACGAGTGTCCGGTGCTTTCGCCGCGACTGGCGCAGACGTTTGGTGCTTTGCAGGAAATGGCGAGATCTGGCGCGCTGCCTGAGGGAATTCTTGAGATTGAAGCGTTTGCGGACTCGGCCGACCAGAAGATTGCTTTGAACGTGGCGTTCGAACGATTTCCGAAGCCAGCTGCGGAACTCGCTACTGTGCTGAGAGAGGCGATACCGCAGATCGATAGCTTACTCCTGCTGGATCAGAAAAAAGACAAGTTCGAATTGACTGGGCCAGGGTATTTGGTGCACGAAGCTGGAGGGTTCAAATTTCGCGTGAGTCACCTGTCGTTTTTCCAGGTGAACCGGTTTTTGATTGAAGATTTGCTGAAGACTGTGACGACGGGCGCAAAGGGCAAGCTAGCGTTGGATATGTATGCCGGTGTGGGATTTTTTACGCTGCCGTTGGCGAGGGCGTTTGAAAAGGTAGTGAGTGTAGACGCAAACCTTGCGGCGACACGCGATCTTTATGCAAACGCAGAAGCCGCGGGGGTCTCGGTCACAACACACAATGAACACGCAGAAGACTTTCTGAAGAAAACACAGGAGCGGCCGGAGTTCATCGTGCTGGATCCTCCGCGAGCGGGATTGGGAGCTGAAACAGCGGCGAAACTGGCCGATCTTGGAGCTGCCGAAATCGTGTATCTGTCCTGCGATCCGTCCACGTTGGCGAGGGATTTGGCCGTTCTGACGAGTTCGCCGCGGAAACCGAAGGACATTGCAGGGCCAAGCGTGAGGTATGAGTTGAGTGAGATGCATTTGTTCGACCTATTCCCTCAGACGTATCACATCGAAACGCTTGTGAGGTTGAGAAGAGTTCCATGAGGTTGCCGGCCGTCGCCATCGCCGCAGTATTCGCTGGCGGCGCTGTGCTCGGCCAAACGCCCTGGTTCGCACAACGCGTTTCCTCCCACATTTTCTTCTCGATCGGCTTTGTTGCATTGGCCATTCTCATTTGCGCGGGCATCTGCTTGGTCAAAATCGGACACCTCTTCCCTGCTGCCGCTGTTTCGCTTTTGTGTTGGCTCATTTTGGGTGTGCTAGGGGCGGGCGTCGCAAATCAGCCGCGGCCTGCGGACTACGTGTTGTCTTTTGCGGAGGCCGGGCGCTTGGACTTGAAGACGCCTCTGCGTTGGCATGGGCATCTGCGAGACGAACCGGCGCGATTGCCGTGGGGGTACGGATACGAGATCGAGTTAACCGGAGTTGAATTCGAGGGCTCGCTGCTCCCGGTGCGAGGAGGATTGCGCGTTAGCTTTTCCGAGAGTCCGGAAGGAGCAGCGGCCCCCGACGTTCATGCTGGAGACGAAGTGGTCGTTGCAACACAAGCGAAACGTCCGCAGGCATTCAGGGATGATGGGGCGTTCGATCGTCGCGCTTATCTTGAGCAGCAGAACATCGATCTGATCGCGACGCTGCGAGCGCCGAAACTGATGGAACGGACCGCGGCTTCTCCGACGACGGCAGCAACGCTCTTAGCGCGCGCCCGGCGCAGATTACGAGACGAGATCGACGAGCTTTTCGCGAAGACGCCGCAAGTTGACGGAGTGTTGCGCGCGATGCTGCTGGGCGACCGGAGTTTCGTAGAGCGCTCAGAGTCCACGGATTTTCAAAAAACGGGAGTGTTTCACGTTCTGGTTGTAGCAGGGCTGCACGTTGGAGCGATTGCGGTGCTTCTGTTTTGGATTTGCCGCGCTCTTAGGCTCACGCCTTTCTGGGCAGCTTTGACCACTCTCACCGTCTTATTCGCTTACGTGGCCGTCGTGGAACAGAGGCCGCCGGTGATTCGAGCGGCTTTGATGACGGCGATTGTGGTTATCGGCGGATTGTTCTATCGAAGACTGGATATATTGAATTCCGCGGGAATGGCTGCGCTGATACTGCTGATTGCTAAGCCGCTGGCCGTTCTTGACTCGAGCTTTCAACTGACCTTTTTAGCGATCGGCTGCATTGCGGGGCTTGCTGTGCCGTGGCTGGAGAGAACGGTTCAGCCCTATCTCAAGGCGCTGCGTGGCTGGCGCGACGTGACACGTGATGCGATGCATGAGCCTCGCGCGGCGCAATTTCGGATTGACCTGCGAGCAGCGGCGCATTGGATTTCCGCTCAGTTTCCTGCGCGCTTGGGCAGTCTTGCAGGCGAAGCGCTGGCGCGGGGCATTGGCGTTTCTCTACGCGTTTGGGAATTGCTGGTGATCACCTTGGCGTTGCAGATCGGAATGCTGCCTTTAATGGCGCGAGACTTCCATCGCGTAACGCTCAGCGCCCCGCTGGTCAATCTGGCTGCGGTTCCAGTGACCGGGATTGTAGTGCCGCTGGGGTTTCTGACGCTCGCTGGCGGGCTCATCTTACCTTCACTAGGAAAACTTCTGGCAGTGCCACTGGCGTGGGTGACGATGCTGCTTGTGCACGTCGTGCAGTGGTTCGCACACTCTCCAGGATGGAGCTACCGCATTCCGGGGCCGCCCACGTGGCTGGTGCTGGTCTTTCTTGTAGCCGGTGCGTTGGTGGCCGCGACGGGCCGCATTTCATACGCTTGGCGCGGATGGGCCTCTCGCTGCGCGGCTACAGTATTGGCGGCAACCGCCCTCACCATTGCGATTGTTCCCTTCGCGCCGACCCGATCCGTTGGAAAGTTGGAGTTGACAGTTTTAGATGTGGGACAGGGAGATTCGCTATTTGTCGTATCGCCGCATGGAAGAACCCTGTTGATCGATGGGGGCGGTTCTCTCGGCGGATTCTTAGGACATGAGGAGCACACCGGGATTGATCCCGGTGAGGAAGCCGTCTCGCCGTATTTGTGGTCGCGGGGTTTTCAGAAATTAGATGTTGTAGCTCTAACGCACGCTCATCAGGACCACATCGGAGGATTGACGGCGATCCTCGATAACTTTCGTGTCGGGACACTCTGGATTGGACGGGAAGTTGAGTCGGCAGCCCTGGCGAATCTGGAAAAACTGGCTCACGAAAAGAAAATTCCCATCGTGCACGAAATTCGCGGAAAAACCTTTTCGTGGGATGGCGTGGAGACACAATTCCTCTGGCCGGAGATTCCACCAGAAGAGGTGGGGCCTTCTCCAAAGAACAACGATTCGTTGGTGCTGCAAATGAAATACGGAGAGCGTACTTTTATGCTGCCGGGAGACGCGGAGAAGCAGGCGGAGAGTGCGGTCCTGGATGAAAATAGCGAAACAGCACTGCGTGCAGACGTTCTGAAGGTTGGCCATCATGGCAGCAAGAATTCCACGATGCCGAGATTTCTGGAAGCGGTGCACCCGCGCGTGGCGGTGATCAGCGCGGGAGAAGACAATCCTTACGGGCATCCCAACCCTGAACTGCTCGAACGGCTTAGCGCTGCGGGGGTACGCGTCCTGCGGACGGACCGCGACGGGGCGGTGCACGTATTGACCGATGGCAAGGGACTCGAAATTAGCTGTTTCGTGCAGTGTCCAGAGACAAATGGAAGAACGACCTCAGCGCAGACGCAGCCACCAAATAAGCAGAAGCACGGCGAGCAGTAGCGCAAAGCCGATAGCCGCTTGATATTCGTGGTTCTTCTTGTATTGCGCGAAGGAAAAAGATCCGGCACCGGCGAAGGAGAGCTTTGCGGGAGTGGGCCGCGGAAAAAACAACGGCACGGAGCGGGCGTATTCGTCGAAAGCGGTGCCATGGTGCTGGCGAAGTTCTGCTTCTTCGCGGCGCATGACGATCGAATAAAATAGGGCAAAGTATCCGCAGAGAATTACGGCCGAGATCCAGGAGTGGGCGGCAATGGCGGCTGCGAGAGCGAGGATGGCGCTCCCGAAATAGAGCGGGTTGCGTGTATAGGCATAAGGGCCGGTCATTGTAAGGACTTCCTGCTTGTGAAGATGGCCGGCGGCGCCGGCGCGGATAAATAAGCCGAGCAGACCAATGGGGGCTCCCCAAAGAATGGTGCGGGGACTTGGTCGCGCAAACCACAACACGAGAACGGCACATGGATAGCTGAGGCGCACGCGCCACCGGGCAAAGAAAGCGCTGGCCGAGCTCAAGCAGCGACTCCGAGATGGCAGCGAACTGCGTCGAAAACTTCGGGCACTTGGATTTCCAGCATCGAAGGGTGGGCTTGATCATTGCGGCGGTGCGTCGTGACGACGTTGGGCGTGCGTAAGACAATGTCGTCTGTGCGATACGGACCATTGCGCGCGGGATCTGTGGGGCCAAAGAGAGCGATGGCCGGAGTGCCGAGAGCGATAGCGAGATGAAGTGGGCCGGTATCGCCCCCGACTATGCACGCGGCGTTGCGCAAGAGAGCCATGAGTGGACCGAGCGGACCATTGTAAGGCACAGGGTCGGCGTCTCCGCTGCATTCTCGGACGGCAATGGCGATGTCGTCTTCGCCGGGACCGTAGTTCACAATGCAACGCAGGCCGAGTGAGTCTCGAATTAGCTCGCTGAGCTGGCCGAAGCGTTCGGGCGGCCAGCACTTCGAGCGCCAGCCGCCGCCCGGACTTAAGACGACATAACGATTAAGGCCAAGTTTCTGCAGATAGTCGCGAATGCCGCAGTCGTCAACCTGCGGAACATGCAAGCCAAACGGCGCCACCGAGTTGCGGGTTCCCGCTCGTAAAGACAACTCTCCGTTCTGGTCGGCAATGTGGATCGCGGAGGAACGAACTTTATCCGTGTAAAGGAGAGGAACGCCAAGCTCGCGAATCGTTTCCGAGGAGAAGCCAATTCTGCGTTTGATGCCGCCGAAAAAAGGCAGCGCCGCTGATTTCCAGAGGCCCTGATAATCGATGGCCGCGTCCCATCGAGAGTTTCGTAAATCATCGATGGTCTTGCGCAGTGAATGGAAGGAGCGGGTCTCGATTGTCCAGGCTTGCGAGGCCAGCCCGCTGCTCTCCACAAGTAACTTCCAGCGTGGGTGTGTGAGCCAGACGATTTCCGCGTTTGGGAAAGTTTCGCGCAAGGCGGAAACGGCGGGGAATGTATGAACGATGTCGCCGAGTGAGCCAAGGCGCACAACCAAAAAGCGCGGGTCAGGCATGCGGAGCCTTGCGGATGAATTCAAGAAGATCGCGCGTGGAATGATCTTTAGGATCGCCGACGATGGCAACTTTAATGCCGAGACGATTGGCCGTAGCTCGCTCTGGAACCGTTTCGGCCGTGTAGTCTGTGCCTTTGGCATGAACGTCAGGACGCAGGTCTTCGAGCAGAGATTCGACGCTCGGCTCGCTAAAGAGGAGGACGTAATCGACGGGGCGAAGGGCGGCGACGAGAAGGGCGCGAGCGTTTTCATTAAGGATGGGACGGCCGGGGCCTTTTAGAACGCAAACGCTGGAGTCCGTGTTGACCCCGACGACGAGGATGTCGCCTTCGCTGCGGGCACTTTCGAGATAACGAACGTGGCCGACGTGAAGCGTATCAAAACAGCCGTTGGCAAAGGCAATGCGGTGGCCAAGCCGTTTGTGCTCCGCTAATTTGTCGCGGAGCCATTCGCGTTTGACGATCTTGGATTCAGCGTGGCGCATGAGTCAGGAGGCGGCCCCGCCGGCCTGGTAGCGAATGGCAGAGAGAAGCTCATCGCGCGTGACGGTGGCTGTGCCGCGCTTCATGACGACGAGACCGCCGGCGATGTTAGCAATGTGCGCGGCTTCGAGAGGAGAAGCACCGCAGGCCAGTGCGAGGGTATAGGCCGCAAGAACCGTGTCGCCCGCGCCGGTCACGTCGACGGCCTGGTCGCTTCCGTAGACAGAAATTTGCGTCTCGCGGCCTCCTGGTTCGAACAGCGCCATGCCGTGGCGCCCGCGAGTGACGAGAAGGGCGCGAAGTTTCATTTCGGCAAGCGTCGTGGCACCACAGCGGGTCAACTCGGAAAGATTCTGGCCGATGGAGACGTGATGCACGGCTTCCAGCTCCGCTTCGTTGGGCGTGGCCGATGTGATGCCCGCCTTGGCGTAGCCGTGAAGGTTGTGGCGTGCATCCAGCGTGACGGGTGGAGCGTTTTTTTGTTCCGAAACAGCTTGGCGAACCACGGCAGGCGCGGCTACGCCAAATCCGTAGTCGGAAACGGCCAGCGCATGCGCGGAACGAAGCTTCGCTTGCAATTTTGCCAGTAGTTTTTTGTGGACGGCTTCGGGTAGCGGCGATTGCGGCTCGCGGTCTACACGAAGAACTTGCTGGCCGACGGTGTGAGCCCAGCCGGCGAGGATGCGGGTTTTGGTAGGAGTCGTCCAGCCTTTCACGCGGAACAGGCCGGAGACGTCCACGCGTTTGCTGCGAAAATAGGCGACGAGCGCATCCCCGGCATGATCGTCACCGACTGCGCTGATGGGAAAGATGTGGGTGCCGAGAGCCGCAAAATTGTTGGCGGCATTGGCACCGCCGCCCGGAATGAGATGCGTTTCGCGATGGCGAAGGATCAGGACAGGTGCTTCGCGCGAGACCCGTGAAATCTCGCCAAATTGAAATTCATCAGCGACAAAATCGCCGAAGAGAACAACCGTTTTCGAGGAGAATTGCTCGACATAGTCCGCGAGGGCGAGCAGATCGACGGACGCTGACGGTGCGTTCTTCCTTGCGACACGCCTCATTTCGTTGGCCTCAAGATCCAGTGAACGGCATCCGCAAGGTCGGCGGCGACAAAATCAGGCTGAAACTGCCACTTTGGAGCATTCCAGAGATATTCGCCTTCACCGTAACCGGTGCGCACCAGAATACTGTGAGCGCCCGCGCGGCGGGCCAGTTCGATGTCGCCGTGACGATCACCAACGACGAAGGAGCGATACAAGTCGATGGCATGCTCGCGGGCGGCGCGGTCGAGCATGCCTGTCTTCGGCTTGCGGCAATTGCATCCGTCGGCCGAAGTGTGCGGGCAATAGTATACGGCGTCCAGATGAGCGTGGGCGGCTTCGAGTTGCTGGGTCATGAGTTCATGGACCGTCTGTACAAGGGATTCCGGAAAATAGCCGCGGCCAACCCCGGACTGGTTTGTTACCACAATTACCGGGACTTGTGCGTCGTTCAAGCGGCGAATGGAATCCGCTACGCGTGGCAAGATACGAAATCGGCTGACGTGATTCAAGTAGCCGACTTCCTCGGCGATGGTGCCGTCACGGTCGAGAAAAACGGCGGGCCGAAGAGTACTGGTTTCAGGCAGGGCGCGCCTCCATCGACGAAATCCAGTGACGCGCGGCGGCTTCGACGGCGTCGGGCGTAACGCGCGTCATGCACCGGTGATCCGTCGGGCAGCGACGCAGAAAACACGGGCTGCAGTATGGTCTTTCCTGGACGATGCTGCAACGAGGCGTGACGGGGGCGGTGCCGAATGGGTCCGTTGGACCGAAGACAGCCACGACCGGTAGGCCCACGGCGGCGGCGACGTGCATCGCGCCGGAGTCGTTGCCAACGAAGAGATGGCACTGAGAAAGAAGCGCGGGTAAATCGCTGATGGCGGTCTTCCCCGTTAGATCGATGGGCGGGCGGTGCATGCCCGCTGCAATGGCTGACGAAACTGAAGCTTCGGAGGGCGTGCCGAATAGGATCACGTCCATTGGCTGCGCCTCCTTCGCCTGAAGATGATTTGTTAGTTCGGCAAAGCGATCCGGCGGCCAGCATTTCGCTGAACCATACGAGGCCCCTGCGCCGATAGCGAGCCGCAAACCGCCGGGTTTCACG
>Ga0308309_10002361_pt1 | contig 11264 bp, 18 predicted proteins | sample HubBroMetageWFT5_FD_192491 | JGI IMG/M metagenome (GOLD analysis project Ga0308309, IMG submission 192491) | Warmed and freeze-thawed soil microbial communities from the Hubbard Brook experimental Forest, New Hampshire - Hubbard Brook CCASE Soil... | ecosystem: Environmental > Terrestrial >... | reverse complement strand
TCTGGCCGTCAGTTTGCGGCCGTAGACGTCTGCCGTAGCGTCATCGTCGGGACGAAGCGTGGATCCTTCGAGCGAAATGCCGGCAAAAAGACCGCGCGAGCGTGAATAACTAAGAATTTCCGACCGCATGTAGGCATCTGTGTTCGCGGAAGCGTCACGTCCTACGGGACCTGCCGCGACCGAGGCATCTCCGCCCAGCTTGACTTTGCTGTTGAGAATCGAATCCGCGCCTCTCTCGTTCATGACCAGCAGAACCAGATCGGTAGCTTGCCCGCCAATTTGAAATCCAACGCTGCCGCCCTCGAGTGCATACATTGCTGGCGCTCCCCACGGTCCCCGAAAATTCTTCCCTGTGCGGCAGACCATCGCTCCGCGGCCGTAGCTTGCTCCGACCACGAACGCTGCCTTCAGAACCGACGGAAAAACGATGACGCACTCGGCTTTCTCGATTACTTCTTGCGGAATATTGTCCGGCACGCTCATAATTTCCTGCATAACGACCCCAGAATTCTCGAGGCGCTCTTGTTCTTTGTTTGCGGCATAGAGCACCACGGCTGCCACCAGTCCGCAACACAGCAAAAGCATTAATTTTCGTATCATCGCTGACCTCCATGATCAGAATTGCGGCTGCGGAAGTTTGGTCTCTCCGGAGCCTTGGTGAAGGGGCATCAAGCCGCCCCCGTGAGCCGGGCGAAGCCGATAAGCGCATTGCACTCACGAGCCGGCCCGGGCTGAAAACTTCCGTTAAGCTTTTTGTCTTGCGCCAACGACAAGGAGAGCGACTCCGCCAACCAGCGCCAAGCCTCCGAGAATGGGAGGAAGCGGTATTTGTTCTTGAGTATCTTTGGTGGCGTGAATCGGTCCCACATCAAAAACTTTTTCCCGATGCGTGTAGGTGATGCCCTGATAGGCGAGGGCCAGAACGCCCAGAACGACTAGCAGAATCCCCAGCAAGGATAGTGATTTCATATGAGGTCCTCGGCGACTAGGAAGCGATCCTTCGGCTCTGGATGAATCTCATCAACAGAGTCAAGGCAGCCAGGATCAGCAAAATGTGAATGAATCCACCAGATGTGCCAGACGTGGCGACTGCCACAATCCACAGAGCGAGCAAAATCATGAAAATTGTCGCGAGCATTTCTTTCCTCTATTCCCCTTGTTCTTATGGCAGGCCTGAAGCAGAGGCGGTCAGGCTGGAGCGGGTGGACTGATTTGCGAAACGGCGCTCTTGCTGTCCTACGAAACAAAATGGTAGACGAGTGCAACCTGCTTATCTGTTCACTTGTGCACACATTTCACTATCCGCTTGAGCCGCCTATCAAGGTGAATGCGCGTCGGCGGTGGAGGTTGGCAGAGGGGAAGAAGGCAACTCCAGCCGGATCAAGGATTCCACTCGATTCCAAATGTCCGGATCACACTCAATTTGAGTGTGTGGCTTCACGAAAAGCCGATCGTACCAGGGATATTCAGAACATTGGAGGGGGCTGGAATCAGGCGGCTAACGGAGAAGTGATAGGAACCAACAGCCAGATCCTCGTGAGGCAGCGCACCCTGCAACTCCACGCCGTAGATGACTGGGAAGACCCTCTCGAGCAGTGACTTCGACACTTGGAATCCGATGAAGTCGTGGTACTGCTGCGGTGCGCAGCGGTTCTTGCCGACCTGCACCATATCGAATCCGAACTCCGTTTTCAAATGCGCCGTTTTGTCCTGGGCATACTCGACGGAGTTTCCATATTTTGCGCGAAGCTTGGGATATTGGATTGCGACCGCTTGGTTCACGGCAGGGTGTCCGGCGATATCCGATGCATAATGTGCCAGAGCGCCAAGGCGTACGCCTCGTGGGTGAGAACAGAATATGCGAAAGCGGCGCCGCTAGACATCAACGCAATCAGCAGGAGCGCCAGCGCACGGATGCAGAGGCACAAAGAGCGGTGCGCGGGCGGAATTGCGAGGGCAATGCTCTAACTCGGCCTTCTGAGTTCAGTTACGATCTTCCTGGCTTCTCGCATTCTTTCTTTGTAGTACCGCGGGCTTATGAGGACTTTCTTGTCTCCCACTTGCACGCGTTCCTTGATGCCCTCTTTCGTCAGAAATAGGGCCAGAGCCATGTAGGTCTTAATCTCTTTTTCCAGAAACTGAGCTGCTTGCCGTTTCGATTCATCCATTTTTCACCTCAGAATTGCCTCGGATGTCAAAGCTTGGAAATAGAAAGGGGCTCGGCTCCCGGGCGAGCCTCCCTTGATTGAGTGCGCTTGCTCGAGCACGACCGCCTGCACATAAAGATCCGAGGCGGTACGTTGCAGGTCTACGCAACCTAGAGACGCCCGAGCAGCAGGAGCACAACGATAATGACCAGGACCAGCCCCACTCCCCCCGACGGAGCATAACCCCAGTCTCGGCTATGGGACCACCTAGGCAAGACACCAAGAAGCGCCATCACCAAAACCACGATCAATATTGTTCCGAGCATTTTTCTTCTCCTCGATTCTCTATCCGATCCAAATATGACCTTCGCGCAGCCGTGCTAGCAGCACTGCCGGGCGACTGGGACCAGCGTACCGGCCAATCGCCCTGAGGCTCGATGCAAGTGGTTACATCACCACGCTAATGCTGATGCGCTCGCCCGGATAGTACGGGTTGCACAGGTAATAGCCGCCGTCAATGTAGTCAACGTAAACATCGTCGGTGTAATACCAGTCCACTGGCCACGGATTGACGAACCCAAACCAGAAACCGCTGTATTGGAAACGCGAATATCCGCCGACCATCACCGGTTCGCGGATTACGAACCTATGGCCTTCACCGAAATTGGCACGGAAGCGGTCTTCAGGTATTCGGCCTTCGCCTCTGGCACTCAGTCTCAGCGCCGGCTGCTCGCGTTGATGCTGCTCTTCAGCCGCGTTGCGCTCGGGACGCTGATGATTGTTCGAATTGGCCTGCTCTTGACCCTTGGCTTGCTGTTCGTGCCTTGTGGAGTTGCCCTCTTGCTGTTTTCCAGGCTTGGCTTCCTCTTGTTTTACCGGATTGGCCTTCGGCTCCTGCTTGTCCGATTTGGCCTGCTCTTCGCGCTTCGCCGGTTTAGCTTGCTCCTCTTGTTTCGCAGGCTTCGTTTGTGGTTCCTGCTTCTGAGCTTGCGCTTGATGTTCTTCCGGTTTGGCCTGCTCCTGTTGTTTGCCTGGTTTAGCCTGTTCTTCGTGTTGCGCCGGCTTGGCCTTTTCTTCCTGATGTTCGGGCTTGGCGTCTTCGTGATGCTCGTCCTGTGCGAAGGCCGGAACAGCGTATCCGACAAGCAAGAACAGTACGGTTGTGCTGATGACTCCAACTGCTTTCATGAATGTTGCCTCCGTTACAGCGAATTCATGCGCCGGGCGTTGATCGCCCAGCGCGCGTTGTTGTTTGCATTTAATGACAGGCAGCCGATCTCCCTATCGTTCAGGAATCGGTTTAAGTCCCCACGCGGATGTGGGAGAAGGAATGAAACAGTCCAAAAATATTGAGCAGCCACAAAACCACGGCAATAACCACGACCGCATTCAAGATGGACTTGATCGTTCCCTGCATCGGTATCAAGTTGACAAGCCAAAGCAGAACGCCGACTACGACCAGAGTGCCGAGTAATTGAAATAGAGGCATATTGCTATCTCCTTGTCTTCCGCAGGCAGACACTCCGACCGGCCCCCAGGGCGGTGCAGTAAATTTCTGTGTTGAACCGAGAACTTTTGGCGCCGGGTGGAATGGGAAGGAGCCCGCGAGTTATAGTGTGCTGCTTACGGAAGCTCTTAAGCTTGTTTTCGCTTCGGTTGCTTTGCGCGACTCACACGCCAACATCTTAGAAGAAGCGACTACAGGTATCTGTTCACTTGTGCACACATTCGCAGATTTCTTGCGGATTCACCTCTACGTGCTACCTTTGTCGGTTCGTCCCCGCGGCGAGAGCCCGCAATATGATGGCCTCTTCGCTGGCCAACGTTGGATCCAGTCGGAATGCCGCAGGGCGGTGAATGCTCGTTAGAGTGGGTTCGCACTTCGTGGTTTCACCCAGCCCGTCTTGCCGCCGGCCGCGGCTCCACGGCGGAGCTCCGCGGTCTTCTTTGGGCGCTCGCGTCCGGGCCGCGTGTCTTGTTTTTCATCGAATACAAAGCCGCATCTGCGGCGCCCAAGAGGGAGTCTAACTTTCGGCCGTCTTTAGGATAAATAGCAACGCCGATGCTGACCGACAGCGTTGGCTTCCCGCCATCATTCGCAAGACTGTCGCAAATGCGCCCGGCTGCTAAATTGGCCGGCCCTTGCCCTGTTTCGGGTAGAACAAGCGCAAACTCATCCCCACCGAAACGGGCCGGAGTATCCACCTTCCTGCTGCAGATTGACAAGACGTCAGCCAGCCGGCAAAGTGCCTGACTTCCAACTAGGTGGCCGAAACGATCGTTGATCTGTTTCAACCCGTCCAAGTCAAGAAACAAGAGCGCGAACTCCCGTGCGGTGCGCTCGGAACGCTTGATCTCAGTATCAACGGTTTCCACCAGGTGGCGGTAGTTGGCCAGTCCGGTCAGAGAATCTTTGGCCGCCTGTTGACGCAAATGACCCTCGAGTTTGCGCTGCTGAGTGACGTTGTCGACGATGATCTCGTAACTGTCCATCTCGCCATGATGGCTGACCTTGCGGCCGCTGAGCCGAACTTTTAGGATCGTGCCATTCTTCTGCTTCCATTCAACTTCCAAGGGGTCTGCACGATCCGGTTCGACGGAGTGGTCCAGCAATTGCGCTCGTTTGGAGGGGTCACAAAGGATGTCACCTGCAAGGTTCACGGCTAAGAGCTCCGCGCGGGAAGGATAACCAAGCATGGTCACCAACGCGGGATTGACATCCAGGAACTTGCCTTTTATGTTGCAGCAACACATTCCATAGATCAGGTTACCTACAAGAGCCCGGTAGCGTGCTTCTGAATGGCGCAGTCTTTTTTCCGTTTGATCGCGCTCTTGGCGCAGCCTGTTGTCATTGAGGGCTCGACGAATGGCCACAGGAAGGTGCCCAATGTGATCTATTCCCACGCAATCGGCAGCGCCTGCTGTAATAAGCTCCGCCTCGGTTTCCAATACCATTGTGTCGGTCAGGAAGATGCAGGGGAACTGCCTATCGCTGACGCGCAGGATTTCCAACACCGAGGGTCCTTGCCAGTTCGCGGCTGGGTATTCAGCCAGCACCACGTCATAGTATTTTGACCTCAGGCGTCCAGCAAACTGCTCTGGAGTCAGAACTACGTCTGCGCTAACCTTTAAATGCGCCCTAGTGAGCGCTTGGACGCAAAGCTCTACGTCCGCGGCATCGCTATGGACAAACAGTATGCGCAAGGGGAGGTCTCTGTCCGCCGCTCCGTTAAAGGCCAAGCGCAGAGCTTGTTTGACGCGATCTCGTGATGATGAAGCCATTGAAAATCCACCAAATGCACGGTAGCCGGTCGCATCGCGAACTGCTCGCCGGAACTGGTTCAGAAGCAACCAATGACCACCATATTTGGAACAGATAAGACCTATCTGTTCAAAACAGCACACCACGCACGAGATGCTAACTGGCGAGAATGTCGTTTCGGTTTACCGCTTAACTGATAACAGAAGTTTCCAGGGCCTCGATGCAGGGCTTAGTCGGGACATCCATCGGCGAATCGAGTTTCTTTTTAGCGCCGCAGCAACACCGACGCTTATTACGGTTCCGCAGAAGCTGCGCGCTTTCTTTCAGACGTTCTGGCTCTCGGTGGACCGTCGAAATCCCGGAGCTCGTCGATCCTATAGACGCCGCCGCACTTTAGTTGATGAAGAATCAGAACAAGAAGGCAGAAATAAGTTCGCCGGCCTCGAGATCGTGGAAAACAATGTGGACCGGCATCGTCCATTTCTAACTTCGAGTGGCGAGCAGCGGGGAACGGTGAGCAGGGCGAACAAAACGCTCCCCAGCCAGGGTTGCGAGTTCCTTTCGCCCATAGCCCGCCATTCGAGGGGTCGTTGTACGGTTGACGCCATATTGAAACTGTTCACTTTTGCACATCTTCATGCCCGACCTTGCCAGAGCCTCGACATCCATGTTCTTCCCACTGCCGTTCTAAAGCTAGACGGGCAGTAGGCATTTTGCATTGATCTGCTCTGTGTGCCACTTGGCTTCTGCAAACTCTTCATGGCGCCCTACAAGCGTAGACGACTCTTTAGAAGTCTTCGGAGGCGCTCCGTCCGCGTAGCTCAGGCGGTCATATTTGATAGCGAGAAGGCGATTTATTTCTTCGACAAGCTCCAACGTTTTGGTCGGACCTTGTTGGTTCGCGGCTTGCTCGCACAGTTCCTGCCAGCGTTCTCTCGTCTCACCTTGCATCGAATCGCATCGGTTCCCCTTAATAGGCCGACCATCATGCACGAAAACGACGAGAATGTCCGTCGGTCTTCCTCCCGAAACACCTGCGGCGGGAAAGCGTAGTTGTCCGTTCTGTGATTCCGATTTGATATCAAATGACGAGCAAAAGGAGTATGGTCGTAAGGTCTTACTAGCATGTGCCGTGCCTCCCGCCTTTTGATCCGGCCTCCTGCGAAATCAGACAATCTAGGAACCAGACTCACAGTCTGGTCGGAGGTCCTTTGTACCAGCAGGAGTTTTGGTGGAAGCTGTATAGGGAAGCAGTTTTAGAGATGGACGACGACAAGCTACACGAACGTGTCCAAGCGGCACAAAAGGCGATTGCGGGACGTTCGTCGCCCGACGCACGGGTGGCTACCGAAGAACGCTTGGCGCTTCAGGAATCACGAGAGGCACTGCAAATTCTGAAACGCGATGAACTTCACAACCCTTCAGACCCGGATCACTGACCTTACCGTCCATCAACGAGCAGGCCGGCACCGAGTAGCCCATCCCTAAGATCAGCGTGCTGAGTGGACAAGATTATCGAGACGCTGGGCTTTATTTTTTCAGTTCCCTGGACGCTTCTAAACCGTTTAACACCGGCATGGATAAAATCGAGGATGACGAGTTCGGGACGATGTCTTACGGCAAGATCGGTTGGTTGAGCTTCGGCGCAAACTGTCGTTCCGGAGCCGTGCGAACCGACGCTCCCAAGTTCATTCACTCAGTCGACTACTCCGCTACAATGCCGAAAGCCTGCTTGATTCGGGGAAGCGAGAGGTATGCCAACATCCACACGGCTGTGGCCATTAGAAGCAAATGGCAAACGATCGACGGCACAACCGGGATCATCAGATCGCCAGACAGGCGGCCATGCCCGCGAGAAGTTAGCATCGAGAACCCTCCGGCGGCTCCCATTCCAGCGATTGCCACCGAAGCCGCATCTCCTGAATCTCCGCCCGTCATATCCCTCACCGCAACGACAAAAAAATCGAATGAGCCCACAGCCAGGAATGCCGCTGCGCAGAACGTCAGTACGGCTAGGATCTTCACACCGCCCGGGCGTTTCACGGCTCTTACCTTTTCTCACGTACCCGCGTTGTACAGCAGGGTCACACCGCTTCTCCGGCTTCCGGGCAAACGGTGTGACCGATCCGCGCTCTCATCCAAGGAAACGCCTTGCTTAGTCGTGATCGGGATGACTGTGGCGCCAATTCCAGTATTGGTGTTGATGTTTGTTGCTCTGTTTCTCGTACACGCGATAATGCTCGTGCCTTTCTGTCAGATATCCTCGGTACGCATGATCTTCGCGGTCGTCCCAGTTATGGTAGTCATGGTGGCCCGAGTCGTAGACTCGAACCTGAACGCTGGCTTCCTGCGGTGTTGCAGCCAAAACGGGTCCGCTGGCCGAAAGGGCGGCTGTCAGAACCAGTGCGCTTACGAATCGATGTGCGTGGTGCATATAGAGTAGACCTCCAGAGCGCGATTCCTAGTTTCTCAATTTTGAAATCACGGGTAGCACGATTGTGTGCCGGGGTCAGGTGCAAAGATGTGCTGTACAGCACACTGCAGAGAAAAAGATGTCTTGTAGCGATTCGAGAGAATCGATATTTCCCATCCCTGGTTTACGGGCGGCGATCTGGCGAGAGCAGGTCTACCCATAGGTAGTTGTTTTAGTGGAGAGGAGCTCAGGAACGAAGTATTTTGGGGTCGTCCAGTTACACAACTACCTGGACCTTGACCGCCACTGTGGGAGTCATTTCGCGGGCGGCCAGCGAGCCTATCAATTCCCTTCGATTTTTTCGGTGGCGGCGTACTTTCGGTCAACGTGTGGCTCTGAACGTGCCCCGCCCGAATGCAGCACACAGCGCTTACCGACAGCGACTCCACAAGTGGGACAGGGGACCGAGGAAACCTGCTTCGATGTTAGCTCTCGTTTCTTCATTGCAACAGAGTGCGACATTCCTCCCCACGAGAATGTTCAATTGTGCACACGTTCGGCACGGAGGTAACTTTTCAGAAGTTCTGTATTTCCCGGCGTCGCCAAGATTAACCTAGTCGTGCAGGACAACACTGAGGAGGGATTTATTGATGTGGATTTCGCCGTTGTACTGGATGAAGCCCAGCTTCCTAAATTTGTTCATGAAGAAATTGACTCGGGACCGCGTTGTGCCGATCATGTCCGCCAGCATGTCTTGCGACACTTTGGGGAGAGCGCTCTGAGGATCGCCTGGCTCGCCATAGCGAGCAAGTAGCAGCAAAGTGCGAGCCAGCCGCTTCTCGCTCGAGTTGAAGAGCTGGTCGATCAAGTCCTCTTCAACACGAATGTTGCGCGCCAGCATGTAGGCGATGAAGCGATCGGACAACTGATTTTCCTTGTGAAGCGCGCGAATCATCTCTTTTTTCTCAATGACTAGAACGGTCGTGGGCGCAACTGTAGTTGCAGCCGCCATGCAAATCGCCTGGCCCGCCAGGCAACCTTCCCCAAAGAAGTCACCGGGTCCTAAAATCGCTACAACCGCTTCCTTACCAGATTTGTTGACCACAGTAAGCTTGACGCCGCCTTGTTGAATGTACATGACGTTCTTGGCGGCATCACCTTGCGCGAAGACAGTTGCTTTTTTCTCGAATTTGGCGACTTTTCTGCCGAGTCCAGCGGAGTCGAGAAACAGTTTCACATCAAACGCAGGGCCACTTGCCTTCGCATTTCGAGCAGAGTGCGGGGAGACTTTGACAGAGAGACGCCGGACAGCGGAAGAAGCCATGCGGCAGAATACCTCAGACCCCATCCTACTGACTGTTCAATATTGCACAGTCACAGCTCTAGGCTGCCTTTGAGATGCTGCCTTCAATGGCGACAAGGGACCAAGGACTTTGGGGGCAAAATATGCAGAGTTCAGCAACGGAATTCACTTCGACCTCGCACAGGAGGAAATGAAAGATACGTCGTGAAGAAGTGGAGAAACAGACCGAGAGCCAAAACCACCCGGAGGACAGGTCCGGAATCAGGCGACAGAAAACGCCGCGACGAGCCGGACGACGCGAACATGTGCAAACAATTCTTCGGACTGCGCGAAGACCCCTTCAACGTTAGCCCGGATCACCGCTACCTGTTCTCGACGCCGCAGACCCGGGAGGCGCTGGACGATTTGACATGATGACATCACCTGCGTGGTCGTTCGTCGGAACTAAGGTAGGCACTCGGCACGAGTCTTCTTTCAAAGCACGTTCTGCGCTGCAGTTCTAAAGATAGTGTCCCGCTTGAAAATTCAATTCGCACCACGGCTTAGGAACAGACTGCGCTAACCAGAGCTCAAAGCGCGTCTTTTCGCGGTTCGTCGAATTCCAGAAGGATTTTGAAACCGATCACATCGGCTCCAAAACGTATCCTTATCTCTCTGATTCCCATCGCAAAGTTTCTCGGCGGTGACGCAATCGCACTGGCATTGGGATCCTCGGGCAGCCTCCAGGCAAAATTGCAGTGCGGGCACGCGGAGGGAATGTCGCGGATATCGTCAGGTGAAACCGTCAGCCGGGATTTACATTTATGACATTCAAACGAAATGGCGCGAATCTCTTCCAGACCCACAACGATTTTTCGTTCGAAGGTCATGTTGCTGCAGTGTATCACGGCGGACGATCTGAACCACGCTGCGCGTTCTCAACCGCGGCAAGTCTGTGAGGCGGAGCAGAAATCTCGGCGACGCTCCGCGCAGAGTGTTTGTGAAGCAGTTCGAGGGGGCGCGCCGCGATCCCGAGGAACTCGTTTAGGCCGTTAGTCGACGCCGATTGGAGCGTGGTTGTTGAGTTTTCCAGTAATCAGGGCACGCCTTGTCAGGGGCCTGGCGCGCCTGAAGCGGCGATGGGCGGTGCGACGTCGAGACCTGAAAGGGAGTAAATGCCCAGAAACCGGATCGTGGCGATGGCGTCCACAGAAACGGGTATCCACATGCCGTTCACATCGGCGAATTGCACGGTGATGTGGAGGTCTTTGACCCAGAAGGAGGGAGTCTTGAGCGGGACTCCAATGATCTGCCGGATGCGGTACGTCTTGGCATCCACCCAAATGTCGCCAAGGAGAAGTCCCTTTTCCTTGCGCCTGGGAATGATGTGCAGTACGTACTCTGGAACCACGCCAAAATCTTGCTCCCGCAAGAAGACGAAGTCGTAATTCGATCGGCTGATGTCGTGCTGGTGACCTTCCTTGGCAGAAGCTATTTCCTGCTCCAAGATGGCGATTACGATCTTTTTACCTCTAGGGCTGCCCTGCGAATCGGTGATTTTGAAAGTTTTGATGTCGGGAGGAGTGAAGCTGATTTGGGTCGTTACATCCGAGATAGGCTTCGGATCGTCGCCCTGAAATACCTTATATTCCCGCGTGACTTTGTGGGGCCGAGAGAGGGCTGGGTTCTCTCCCTCCGTTCGTTCCAAAGAATCGAGAATCGAGTTTAGATTTTGCGGGGCTACTTTCGCTTCCTGCGCGTGTAATGAATGAGGAAAAACCCAAGTCATCGCCACCAGAGAAAGCCAAACGATGAGACTGTTTCGCTTGTCTACCATCCAAGCGATTACGTGCACCTGCTCCGTAGCCCCTCTCACTCCCGATCCCCAATGTCGCATTTAGTTTCAATTCGTCCCCGAAAACTTTATTGATAATACTGTCGAATGTAGCCTGCCTCAAGCTTTGGGGCATTTCAGACCGACTCCTATGCCGCACGTCTCGCCTTTGTAACAGACGGAGTGCCCCCAATACGGACTAGCCCCACCTAGATGAGGGAGAACGTTTCGTTTCACGATTAGCAACCAAATGGAGAAATGAAGGGGCGGGGAACCCGCCCCTTCCAGAGGATCAAGCTCTCTTGGTGGTCGTCATGTTAATTATG
>Ga0308309_10002359_pt1 | contig 11270 bp, 10 predicted proteins | sample HubBroMetageWFT5_FD_192491 | JGI IMG/M metagenome (GOLD analysis project Ga0308309, IMG submission 192491) | Warmed and freeze-thawed soil microbial communities from the Hubbard Brook experimental Forest, New Hampshire - Hubbard Brook CCASE Soil... | ecosystem: Environmental > Terrestrial >... | reverse complement strand
ATCCGGGGTGAATGCGGTTATCGCCCTGCTGCTGAATCTGGTGATTTTGATGGCTGCGCTGGCCTATTTCGGCGCGGTGCTTACGCTGCCTGGCATTGCCGGCGTGATTCTGACCATTGGTATGGGCGTCGATTCCAACGTGCTGATCTTTGAGCGTATCCGCGAAGAGCTGCGGCATGGTAAGACGCCGCCCTCCGCGGTGGAGCAGGGATTTAACAAGGCCTGGATCACCATCGTCGATACGCACGTCACGACGATTGTGTCGGCCGTCATTCTGTTCCTGTTCGGAACCGGACCGGTGCGTGGATTTGCCGTGACCCTGAGCTTTGGTCTGGCAGCCAACCTGTTCACATCAGTCTTTGTGTCGCGCGTTATTTTTGACGCCATCCTCAACCGCCACCAGCGTGGCGAGGCTTTGAGCATTTAAGGGGCTAGCGGTGGAGTTTTTTCGTAATACCAACATCGATTTCCTGGGCAAGAAGTGGTATTTCCTTGCCTTCTCGCTGATCTTCAGCATTGCCGGATTGTTCTCGATCTTTTTCTGGCACGGCATTCCCTTTGGCGTGGACTTCAAGGGCGGAACGCTAGTCTATGTGAAGTTCGCGCAGACGCCGGACTTGAACCAGATCCGCTCCGCCATGGACAAAGCCGGGTTGAAAGACCCGAAGATCCAGAGCTATGGCGAGGCCGGCAATAACGAAGTCCTGGTGGCGCTGGAACAGCGCCAGACCAGCGAGTCGGCTCTCGACCAGGGCAAGAACACGATCATTCGTGCCCTGGAGTCGACCGAGCAGCAACAGGCGGGCAAGCAGGACCTGAACAACACCGGTCCGTCGAGCCTGCAGCAGTATTTGCTGTCGAAAGACCCGCTGCATCTGGGCATTGACGCGGCGCCGAAGTATCTGGCGATCGCGCAGCAGATTGACGACTTCCGCAACAAGCAGCGCGGTGGAGTGCTGAAGTCTGTGGACGAGCTGAAGGGTGTCGCTCCGGCGGAAGTAGTCGCGGCGATGGAGCAGGACTTCTATACCTCGAACTTCGCGGTGCGCAACGTGGAGATCGTGGGTCCGCAAGTCGGCGGCCAGTTGCGCAAGCAGGCGCTGTGGGCGACGTTGTATTCGCTGGGCGGAATGCTGGTGTACCTGTGGTACCGCTTCGAGCTGATCTACGGCATAGGCGCGGTGGTGGCATGTTTCCATGACACGATCATTACCATCGGTTTCTTTTCGCTGCTGAATAAAGACATCACGCTGACCGTGATTGCGGCCATCCTGACGCTCATCGGATATTCGATGAACGACACCATCGTTGTGTACGATCGCATCCGCGAAAACATTAAGCTGCTGCGCCACGAGGCGCTGGCTGACGTGGTCAATAAGAGCATCAACCAGACGCTGAGCCGGACGATCTTAACTTCAGGCTTGACATTTCTGACCGTACTCTCGTTGTATGTGTTCGGGGGCGAGGTGCTGCGGGGCTTCTCCCTGGCGCTGGTCATCGGAATCCTGATCGGAACGTACTCTTCGATCGCGGTAGCTGCTCCGATGCTGGTGGCGTATACCGAGTGGCGGGCCAAAAAGACGGGGCGTGCCACCTTGCCGGCGGCAAGTGCCGCCCGGGAAAAGATCAAGGTCAAGGCATAATCGGTTTTCTGGAGCGCACAAACCGGCTTCTGGGGTGTATATTCAAGTCCTTCGAGTGGGCGAGTGGTTTCCTGCAGCATACGCAGTGGCCCAGGAGAGCGGCTCCGGTCCCAGATTGTGGGAGCAAAAAATAGCAGGGCGGTGTCTAAGTAATAAAAGCGTTCGACGGAGATAGGGCTATGTTTGAAGACAGCCTCATGGAATCGGGAGGCAAGATTAAAACGAAACAGGGGGCAACTGCCGTCATTTCGTTTGGCCTCCAGATCGTTCTTATTGGCGTGCTGGTTCTGCTACCACTTGTATTCACCGAGGCGCTACCGAAACAGCAACTGATGACCTTCCTGGTTGCTCCTCCACCGCCGCCTCCGCCCCCACCCCCTCCGGCCGCAGTTCCGGAAATCAAGATCGTAAAGAAGATCCAGAGCGATCTGGACAACGGCCAGTTGCGCACCCCGACGGCGATCCCGAAAAAGGTCGCCATGATTAAAGAAGATGAGGCGCCACCTCCATCGACCGGCGTTGCCGGTGTCGTAGGCGGAGTGCCTGGTGGCGTACCGGGCGGAGCCATGGGTGGCGTGCTGGGCGGCATTATCGGCAACACCCCGGCGGTCGTTCCCAAGGCCGCAACCCCGCAGCGTGTGCGCGTTTCGCAGGGCGTGTCCCAAGGTTTGTTGATCCGCCAGGTGAAGCCGGTGTACCCGGCGCTGGCGAGGTCGGCGCGCATCCAGGGGACGGTCGTGCTGCAGGCTCTCATCAGCAAGGACGGCTCTATCGAAAACCTGCACCTGGTCAGCGGACATCCTATGCTGGCCCCGGCGGCGATCGATGCAGTGAAGCAGTGGAAGTACAAGCCCTACTTCTTGAACGGCGAGCCGGTCGAGGTGGAAACCACGATCAACGTGAACTTCACGCTGGCTGGCGGATAGAAATTAGCGCTACGGCGCCTTGTGCGTCGAAGCCTGAAGGCGCCCGGTTCGACGCCGGTCGCGCCTCCGGCTTGGATTTTTGGCACTGCAGTGGCCGGCTACGGTAAGAACACACCGAGCAGGCTTTCCCGGCCGGATGGAATCGGCCCAACAGTTTGAATCACCCGCAGTAACGAACACGTTCTGCTGTAACGAAAGTTCCTGAGGAGGAAAATTCGACTCATGCTTCTAGCCAATGTTGCAACTTACGCTCTCAGCCACGTACCCACCGCCGCTGTCTGGATGTTCCAGGAAGGCGCTGTGGGATGGGACCCGGTTTCCCTCTGGAAACAGATGGGCATCCTGGCGAAAATCGTTGTGCTGATTCTGTTCATCATGTCGGGTTGGTCCATCGGCGTGATGATTGATCGCGCGATGGCGTTCAGCGCCGCGCGCAAACAGTCGCGGGCATTCGCTCCTGCCGTTGCCGGCGCACTGCGCGAAGGCAAGATCGACGAAGCCATCAAGATTGCCGAGCGCAACAAGAAGAGCCACCTGGCGAAGGTCGTCACGGCCGGCTTGCAGGAATTCCGCGCACACGGCGAGTCAACCGACATCCCGGGCGAGCAGATTGAAGCCTCGAAGCGCGCCCTCGAACGTGCCGAAGCCATCACCCACGCCGAATTGAAACGCGGACTGGGCGGACTGGCAACCATCGGTTCAACAGCACCGTTCATCGGACTGCTGGGAACGGTGGTCGGCATTCTCAACGCGTTTAAGGAAATTTCGACCCAGAAGGCAACCGGTCTGGGCGCGGTCGCAGGCGGTATTTCAGAAGCCCTGGTGACCACCGCTATCGGACTGTTCGTCGCCATCCCGGCCGTCATGATGTTCAACTATTTCTCCAATAAGGTGGAAGCCTTCGACGTGGAAATGGACAACAGCTCAAGCGAGTTGATTGACTACTTCCTGAAGCGTCGCGGGGTCGTCCGCCGGTAACCGGAGTCCGGCGTAGCCGTACACCGCCGAATTCCGATTCAACGGGGAGGTTGAACTATGGCGTTAGCAAAACGCGACGAAGGATCGAAAGTAAACTCCAACATCAATGTCACGCCGATGGTGGACGTGATGCTGGTGCTGCTGATCATCTTCATGGTTATCACGCCGATGCTGCAAAAGGGCGTCAGCGTGGACATGGCCAAGGTGAACAGCCCGATGCCGATGCCGGACGCCGACAAGGAAGATGCTCTGCTCATCTCGATCATGCGCGATGGCAAGATCTACTTTGGCTCCGACCGTGTGGAGGCCGACCAGCTTACGCAGAAGGTGAAGGACCGCCTGGCCAACAAAGCCGACAAGCGTGTCTTTATCAAGTCGGACGCTCGCGCCCGCTACGGCAGCGTGGTGGATGTGGTGGACAACGTCCGCTCGGCGGGAGTTGACGATGTGGGTCTTTTAACCGAACAGAAAAAGACAGGGGCGGCTGCTGCTACACCACCCGCCGCACCAACGACGTAACGGAGTCACTTATGAGCATGCAAATGGGGGGTAACAAAGGCGGGGTTTCGGCTGATATCAATGTTACCCCGATGATTGACATATTGCTGGTGCTGTTGATCATTTTCATGGTGATCACGCCACTGACCCCGAAAGGTCTGGACGCGCTGGTTCCGCAGCCGCCCAAGGACAAGGAAAAACAGCCGGAGCCAAGCGACCGCACGGTGGTCGTCCAGCTTCTCAAGGGCAGCGGCGACAAGGCAGCGCTGAAGATCAACCAGGACGACGTAACGTGGGACAACCTTGAAGGCCGTCTGAACGACATCTTCAAGACCCGCGCGGAGAAAGTAATGTTCGTCAAGGCTGATCCCGACCTGACGTTTAACGAAGTGGCGCAAGTCATCGACATTTCGCATTCGGCGGGCGTCGATAAGGTCGGATTGATCACGGCTAAGATCGAAGCCGGCCAATAGTGAGTCTTGCAACAGGAACGTGATTCGGGAAGTACTCCTCCTTAAGGGAAGGCGGGGCATCGCAGAGCGGTGTCCCGCCGTGCCGTGGAACCCGAAGAAGCGCAACGGAGAGTGACACCAGACATGAACAAAAGCGGACGGGTACTGACGATCCTTGCTGTACTGCTCGCGTTGCTTTCGGCCGTAGGCTGCGAGAAATTGAAGGCGCGCGACCAACTCAACAAAGGCGTTCAGTCGTACAAGAACGCACGCTACGAAGAAGCCATCGAACACTTTAAGAACGCGGTGCAACTGGACCCGAGCCTGACCAACGCCCGTCTTTATCTGGCAACCGCGTATGCCCAGCAATATATCCCCGGCGCCGATTCGCCCGAGAATAATCAGTATGCGGAGCAGGCCATCGAGGAATTCAAAAAGGTCCTTGACACTAATCCGCCAAAGGAACAGCAGATTCATAGTTTGAAGGGCATCGCTTCGCTTTACTTCAACATGAAGAAGATGGACCTGGCGAAGCAGTACTACCAGAAGGTCGCCGACCTCGACCCCAACGATCCGGAGGTATATTACTCGATCGCCGTAATCGACTGGACGCAGGCCTATCAGCCTCGCCTGGAAGCCCGCGCCAAACTGGGATTGAAGCCGACTGACGACATTAAGGACAAGAAGACCTGCGCCGACCTGCTGAAGGCGATCAAGGAAGTGAACCAGGGAGTCGTGGAAGACGGCATCGCCAAGCTTCAGAAGTCGATCGAGCTGCGTCCCGACTACGACGACGCCATGGCATACCTGAACCTGATGTACCGCGAGCGCGCCGACCTGGAATGCGACAATCCGGATGCGCGCAAGGCCGATCTGAAGTCGGCTGATGACTGGGTCGACAAGACCATGGCCACCAAGAAGGCCAAGGCCGAGAAGGCCGGTCCTACGGGCATCGTGACCACGGAAACGCCAGCGAAATAGTTGCGGCATTCGCCAGCGGATGAGACTGCGCCCCTACTGCGGGAGGGGCGTTTTGTTGCTCGCGATGCGCCGGGAACAAAGCAATCACCACGCCTGAACCGTCGGCGAATACCAGTCACTGAGGTTTGTGACGGCGTCACTGGCCGGTGCTGGACCATACAGTACAATTCTTGCTTTGGCGCGACCTTGGTTGCGTGTCGCAGGAGGGCCTTGCCCTCCGCGCGATGCGATTTCGCGTGAAGGCGTTCTCATGTTCAAGCGCATTCTTATAGCCAACCGCGGCGAAATCGCGGTGCGCATCATCCGGGCCTGCCGCGAGATGGGCATCGAGTCGGTCGCCGTCTTCTCCGACGTTGACCGCAAATCGCTGCACGTGCGCAAAGCCGACTATGCGTACCACATCGGTCCGGCCACAGCCAGCGAATCATATCTCAACTTCGACAAGATTCTCGACGTGGCGCGACGCAGCGGGGCCGAAGCGATCCACCCCGGCTACGGATTTCTCTCCGAGAACGCGCGCTTCGCCCGTGCCTGCCGCGACGCCGGGATCAAGTTCATCGGGCCAACGCCGGAGTCGATGGAGATGATGGGCTCGAAGACCAGCGCGCGCCAGCACATGAAGAAGGCGGGCGTGCCCTTCGTGCCCGGCTCCGAGAAGGGCATGGAGTACGAGGCCACCGAGCGGATGGCCGAGCAGGTTGGCTATCCGGTGATGTTGAAAGCGGCGGCGGGTGGTGGCGGCAAGGGCATGCGCCTGGTGCACTCGAAAGATGAGCTGCGCTCCGCCTACGATAGCGCCCGCAGCGAGGCGCAGCGTTCGTTCGGCGACAACGAGGTGTACCTCGAGAAAGCCATCGTCAATCCGCGCCACGTGGAGATGCAGATCTTCGGCGACGAGTATGGCAATGTGGTCTATCTCGGCGAGCGCGAGTGCTCGGTACAGCGCCGCCATCAGAAGGTGCTGGAGGAGTCGCCCTCGCCCATCGTCGATGAGGACATGCGGCGCCGCATGGGCGAGATCGCAGTGCGCGTGGCCAAGGCCGCCAACTACCAGAATGCAGGGACGGTGGAGTTTCTTGTCGACCAGGACCGCAACTTCTACTTCCTGGAGATGAACACACGCCTGCAGGTCGAGCATCCAGTGACCGAGTTCGTGACTGGCATCGACTTGGTGCATCTGCAGTTTCGTGTGGCGGCGGGCGAGAAACTGCCATTCCGGCAAGAGGACATCCAGCTGCGCGGGCACGCTATCGAGTGCCGCGTGTATGCCGAGGACCCGGACAACAAGTTCTTCCCTTCTCCCGGGCAGATCACGCGGCTGATTTCGCCGTCGGGGCCGGGCATCCGGCGCGACAGCGGCATGTATGAAGGCTGGACGGTTCCCATCGAGTACGATCCCCTGCTGGCCAAGCTGGTGGGCTATGGCGAGACGCGCGACGAAGCCATCAACCGCTTGCTGCGCGCGCTGTATGAGTATTTCGTTGGTGGCATCAAGACCAACATCTCGCTCTTCCGTCGCATTCTGAAGGACCCGGATTTTCGCGCAGGCAAGATCGACACGGGCTTTCTCGAGCGATTGCTGGCGACGCCGGCCGTGGAAACCGATGAGCGGCGTCCCATCATCGCAGCGCTGGCAGCGGGAATTTTCGCGACGATGGAGCCCAAGGCGACTCTTCCCAACACAAACGGAACAGCCGCGAACGGCGGTAACACAGTCGAAGAGCCATCGAATTGGCGGCGTGCGGCGAGAGAAGAAGGACTGCGGTCGCGATGAACATCCTGACTTATTGCTTATCACTTGCTAATGACTAATTACTAATTACCAATTACCTCTTATGACCTACGACGTAATCGTTGACGGCAAGACCCATCGCCTCGAACTCACCCGCGGCGACACGACATGGCTGTGCAAGGTTGATGACCAGGAGATCGAGGTCGATGCTGCGTTGACCGCGCGCGACGTAATGTCGGTGCTGGTAGGCGGTAAGGCCTACGAGGTGAAACGCGAGCGCTCGCTGCAGGGCGAACTGCACCTTGTGATTGGCAGCGCGCGCTATGCGGTCGATGTCCAGGACCCGCGCTCGTTGCGTACCCGCCGCGCCGCCGCTGGCGGCGAAGCCGGACCGCAAAAGCTGACCGCTCCCATGCCCGGCAAGATCGTACGTACCCTGGTCGCCGTCGGGGACGAGGTCAAGTCCGGACAAGGCATCATCGTCATGGAAGCGATGAAAATGCAGAACGAGATGAAGTCTCCCAAAGACGGCAAGGTGCAGAAGATACTTACCTCGGAAGGATCGACGGTGAATCCTGGCGATACGCTGGCGGTGATTGAGTAGCAACGATCTCTTAGCTGTTAGCTTTTGGCTCTCAGCGGTTCGTCAGCCGAGGTTTGGAGTTAGGAAGCCCGGTGCCCGCCCATATTGACCTATTCTGGCGATTCACTCGGCCTTCGCTTCCTCCACGACCGCTCCATGTTCCCGTACAACGATCTTGGAGACTTTTGTTCCTTGTCTTATGAACTCAAAGGTCAGGTCGCGGTCCGTGGTGAAGAAGACGGTTTCTGATTCGGGGTGCAGGACATACGTTTTGTCCCCTATGGTCAGGTTCAACAGGTTATTGTTCCGAGCAACGACAAGGGTGCCGGTCTTCGGCGCGTCATATTTACCAACGTACGGCTCCAACTGGTTGGGCGAGACCGAGATTTCCTTTCCCTTGTTTTCGTAAGGCGGCGCATGGTGGTCGTAGCTGACGATCCGCGCCATCTTCCACGTGCCGTCTTTCAGCAGCCACACGTGGAAGAACTTGGCCATGCCGTCCCGAAATTCCGGTTTACCGCTGTCATTGATGTAAAAGTAGTGTTCACCGGAGAGGACCGCCCCGTACATCACCCCGTTTTTTTGCAGAGGGTAGACCTTTACCGTTTCAGCGATTGCTTCCCGGCGCAGGCGGAAGTTAGGATTCCCGCACAGGTTCTTTCTTAGGGTCTCTTCGAGGGCGGACAATCCAATCGTCGGGCCGCCTTTGTCGTGATAGAACTCGACATCGGGCCAGAAGAATTGGGACATCTTCTCCACGTCGCAGCGGTTATACGCGTCCCAGAACAATCCATCTTCGTGCAGGATCGTCTCAGCTAAGGTATCTTGCTGGTTCTGGGCAAAAAGTGGAAGGGAGAGGACAAACGACAACACGAGGCCCAGCCTGATACAGGATTGCACCCTCATTGGAGACCCCCAGATCTGACAATGAGATACGTGAGCAGAACGGTGTCGGTTCCACGCGACGATCTTGGGCGGAATTGGTTTTGCGAAATCGCCGGGTGCCGCAGAGCCTGCCCTGAGCCTGTCGAAGGGTTCGCGTCCCGTCGCTGGGCGCTAACTTGGACTCACTCCCATCTTGCCGCGAAGATACGCCTCGATTTCTTTCCTGCCTGCGTGTTCCGCCCAGTCGGCTGGTGTTCCATGCCAGAGAATGTCCTTCAGATCTAATCGCGCACCGCGTTCAACGAGGAGCCGGACTACTTCATCATGGCCGCCCCCAGCAGCTTGGTGTAGCGGGGTCGTATGGGAATGGCCTCCGACCGGGTTGTATCGGTTGGGATCTTCACCCGCATCAAGCAACAATCGAACGATCTCGACATGACCAGAATCCGCTGCCAAAGTGAGTGCCAAATGGCGGTCCGCACTACTGGCGCCCGCAAGCAACCGGCGGCCCTCGTCGATGCGCCCCAGGGCCGCCGCCACCGGCAGGTCGATTCTAGCGCCGCGCGCGATTAAGGCGTTCACCGCCGCAAACTCCCCGTGCAAGGCGGCTGCTTGTACAGCGCTGTTGGGATCCCCTCCGCGATCGCACAGCAGATCGATCAGCGGAAGCTGCTTGCCACATTCCCGCGGCACACTGCCAGTCGCCACCAGCATCAGCGTCTCATTCAATGCGGACTGGTCAACCCCGGCATCGAGGATGACCGCAGCCACCTCGACAATGTTGTCCGGCAGGGTGCCATGACGCACCGGGTTATCTGCGATGAACCCCAGAAGCGTCGGATTGCGAAAATAGTTGCCGCCTTCAAAGCTGACCCGCTGGTGCGTAAGCTTCGGATGCTGCTTCAGTTGCGCGCGCAAACCCTCTGCGTCACCTGCATCGATGAGGTCCACCGCGCGGCGAAACGTTGCGTCTTCAATGCGCTCATGATGAGGCAATTGCAGTCGATCGGCGAGCGTCGGTTTTTCAATGTGCGTTTTCAATCGTGTCCAGCTGGCGAATCCAGACTCGCGAGCGATGGTGAGCTGCGCCTCGCTCAACTTCAACTCGGCACTAAAGATCTCAGCGTCCGTGGCGCGGCCGTAGCGCGGATGAAACTCCCTGATCCGCTGGGCTGCCCCTGGAGTGCGCGACTTATGCTCCTTGAGCAAGTCCCTGGCTTGATACTTGAGGTGATCGAGGTTGGGATTCGATGGGAGGCGTCTTACCGGCATAACGAACTTCCTTTCGTTCGCCCGAGGTCCGCATTGATGGGCAGAAAGTCAGTTCGTGAGAACGAATGGTTGCGATCAGGTGGACTTCTGTCCTTTCCGCGGACCGGATGCGCCCTTTTGCGCTCCGGTGATCTTAGCACGAGGAGTTGAGGCCGGGTTGATGGCTGCAGGCGCGAATGCCGCAATCTGAAAGCGGCTAGCTATGGCTGTCGATCAATCGCCAACTCATACACAATCCGGGTTGAGCGGCCTCACCAGGAAGATGCCGCTTCATCACCGCCCGTAAACCAACACGCGGAACGTGCCGGGAATTGCCGCCCGTCGTGGCTGAGGCTGCTCTGCGGTCGGTTTGGCCGGTGGACCAAAATCCGCTGTGTCCACGAAAAGATGGTGGGTCTTGCTGTCGAGCCCCATCGTCTTCGCTCCGAACTCGGTCTTTACGGTCTCGACCTCGCTGAACTTGTCGGGCGAGTCTTCATGGAAGACGTGGATCATTCCTTCGCGAGTGGAGGCGAACAGCAGCCCCGTTTCAGGCTCATAGGCGGCGGCATCGACACCGGAGGAAATGGGAAACGATTGGATAACGTGTCCATTGTCGGCATCCATCACCACCAGCACCTGGGGATTGCGGCCGGCACTGAAGAGCCTCCGGTGCTCTGGATCGAGCGCCAGCGCGGTGGGCCCTCCAGCCGGCGCCACTGGCCAGCGGGATTTTATGGTGAGCTTGCGCGAATCGATGGCGACCAACTCGTTCTTATCTTCCAGATTCACATAGACGGTGCCCTTGCCGTCGGCCACGGCGAACTCGGGAGCTCCGCCCAGATCAATGGTGCCCACGACCGTCGCGCTCTTGGCATCGATCACCGTGGAACTGTGCGGATCGCCATTCATCACAAAGACACGTTGTGACGCCGGATCGTAAATCACGCAGTCGGCGTCCTGATCAGCTTTCACTTCGCCAGTCGGCTTGAGCGTTTTCAAATCGAACATCACCACTTTGCCTTCGGCGCCATCGCTGATGAATCCACGGCCAAACTCATGCGCCAGGGCGACGCCGTGGGTCTGCTTCAGTCCGGTGATGTTCGTTATTAGCGCGCCGGTATCCGCGTCGATTACTTTTATTTCCGTGCCATGCGACAGGTAAACGCGGCGGGCAGCAGAATCGACCGTAATGTAGTCAAAATACTCCCGGGTGCTACCCTCGGCGGCGCCGAAGCTGTATGTCTTCAGCAGCTGGTAACCGCCTTTCACCGGAGTGGCAAGAGCAAGAGCTGCCAGCAGCATCAAAGAGACGACCGCCGAGGTCCTCGAGACACCCGA
>Ga0308309_10002358_pt1 | contig 11272 bp, 10 predicted proteins | sample HubBroMetageWFT5_FD_192491 | JGI IMG/M metagenome (GOLD analysis project Ga0308309, IMG submission 192491) | Warmed and freeze-thawed soil microbial communities from the Hubbard Brook experimental Forest, New Hampshire - Hubbard Brook CCASE Soil... | ecosystem: Environmental > Terrestrial >... | reverse complement strand
CAACTCACCGATGCCGGCACTGTCGATGGAGGTGACACCGCTGAGATCGAGCACGACTTTGCCGCCGTTTTCGAGAATTTCACCGACCAGGCGCGACAAGGCTGTGGCCTCGTCACGATAGACGATCCGGCCCTGGCAGTGAACGATGATGACATCGCCGCGATTGCGAGTTTCCAAACTGAGTTTCAAGTTCAACTCCTTATGTTGCGTTCCAAAAGCAGCCAAAGGGTGCGGCTGCGGTCCTGTTTGCCAGCTGCTATTCGTGGATTCCATGCTAATAGATAGACGCGCGCCGACGTCTTTCGGAATCATGAAAAGGCTGTAATTTTTCGGCAAGGCGTCCCAGTCCTGCACCGCACAATTTTGGGGGACGGGGCATCCTGGGTCTCCGTTCCACAGCATCTAAGGAGGGGCCTAACGAATTTCGCGCATTCAGGTAGAATTTGCTGCTGGCATAAATGCCTTGGAGGACTCATTTTCGTGTCAAAAACCGCAGCCGTGGTTCTGGCGTTCCTGAGCTTGATGCTGTTCCCAACCCTATCCAAAGCACAACAGCGGAGCGGAGATCAGGGCTGGGGGCTGCTCCCCAGTGGAAACGTGTATGTCGGAGTTGCTTACGCCGACAACGTGGATGTGGTAAACCGTTTGACGTTCCGGGGATGGAATGCGTCCTTTGAGGACTTCGCTCTCCGCCGGTTCTCCTACCTTGGTTTTGTGGCGGATGGCAGCGGCTTCTATCGGCAGGGAGTGCAGCAATATAACCTTCTGATTGGGCCGCGAGTTTCCATGCATTACGGAAAGTGGCGCCCGTTCGTACATCTGCTGGCCGGGATCCAACGAACCTCGTCGGGCGGCACGACTCGCTACCCGGTCGAGGAGGACCTTGGCGGCGGAGTGGATCGCCAGTTTCAGTTGCTGTTCCTTAAAAAGTTTTCCTGGCGGCTGCAGTTCGACTACAGCCGTACTCACTTCCTAAGCGCGACTCAGAATGACTTTCGAGGATCAGCCGGGCTGGTGTGGCGCTTCTGAGAAAGAATGCGCACGCCGGCTGGGCTATTCGCAGTTTACGGTTTTCCATTTGCAGGCATCTAACTTTTGCAACTTGGCGATTCAGCCGGGGTTATAAAGCTTAAGGTTGGGATGGCTATGCGAAAAATCGGGTTCATCGTTTTTGCTCCGCTGCTGTTCGCTGGTCTAACAAGCGCTCAGATTCCTACCAGCGGGAATGTTTTTTTCGGCTACTCCTACTACAATGCGAGTCCTCTGCCCGTTGAAGCAGGCCGCTCGAACCTGAATGGGTGGGAGGGGTCTTTTGAGGGCAAGATCATACCGTGGGTCGGCATGGTCGCTGACTTCAGCGAACACTATGGTAGCGCTTAGCTGCCCTATACCCGTACAGCCGGCGGGTTCTGGGCCGGGGCAGATTAGCTGTCCGAACGTAATCTCCCACGAGCAAAACTTCCTCTTCGGGCCGCGTGTGTCTTTCTCTGTACGGAAATTCCGGCCCTTCGCAGAGGCGCTGTTCGGAGGCGGCCACGTGAATACGAACGGTTTCGGCTCCGATACTTCGTTTGCGACGGCCCTGGGCGGCGGACTCGACTACAAAATCATTCGCCCGGTCGCGTGGCGATTCCAGGGAGACTATGTACAAACGCGTTTCTTTGGAGCGACACAGAGTAATGTGCGGCTATCTACGGGAATTGTGTTTCGCTTCTGAAGAAGCGCCGGAAACGCGGTCCGAATGCGAGTGCGAAAACAGGATCCAGCTGGTTGGCTGGATCCTGTCTTGCGTGGCCACCAGGAAAACACTGTGAAGCGGTCCAGCGAAGCGCCCAGCTTACGTCTGCCAGTACTTGTGGTCGCGCAGAAAGTAATTTTCGTTCCAGTAGTTCATGGCGGTTTTCAGGAACAGCCAGCCCACACGCAGATGTCCCATCTTCTGGAAGCGGCGGTTGGTGGTGTAGACGCCGCCGCGAACGATTCCGAAGCGTTTCCGTTCTACCTGTTGGCTGAGCAGGTAGTCCTCGGCGAAGAGAACCTGCTCGTGGAATCCGCCAAGCTCGCGGAATTTTTTCAGGTCGAACAGCATGAACATGCCGGTGGCGAAGGGATGATGGAGTTGGGAGAGGTACTGGAAGAAATCGTTGCCTGCGTAAAACAGCTTGTCGATCCAACTGCCGCCTCGGCAGAGGATGTTCGTAGTCACACAATGAAGCTGCTTGCGCTGGGCTAGCTCAACGGCGCGGCGCACCAGTGAAGGATGCGCGAGATCGATATCGGCGTCGAGAAAGAGAACGTAGGTGCTCTCGGCCCGGGCCGCGCCGAGGTTGCGGCCGACCGAGGGCATTCCGCCACGGATCACTTTGACGTTCAGGCGGTCGCGGAAGCCGAGAACGATTTCGGGAGTGCCGTCGGTGGAGTTCGCATCAGCTACCAACACTCTCGTACTCGACATCTTCGAGTAGTCCTGCTTCGTCAGCGAAGTCAGCAGATTCGGAATCAGCTTCGCCTCGTTCTTGGCCGGAATCACGATCGTCAGCTCGCTCAGCGTATTCATGCTGGTTAAACTCATGTTCGTTAAACTCATGGATGCGAACCCCCTGTTCATCAACGGTGAGATAAGTCAGGCGGGAGTCGACCCAGCCGCCTGAGTTGTAGTAGTGAATGCCATCCTGCTCGACATGGACGGCCTGGTGAGTGTGGCCGCAGAAGATGCGGTCGGCCTGGTGCTGGCGCGCGTAGTGCAGGGCTCCTGCAGAGACTTTCGACGACATGCGGAGCCAGCGCGTGTTCAGCCGGTCGATCAGCCGCACGATGGGCTTGCTCTTGAAATCGAGTTTCTGCAGTTGCAGATAAAGTGACGTGCCTAGCGTGCTTAGCCTGACATTGCTGACCTGGAAGCCGTCGAACTGATGGCCGTGGATCGCGATGTGGCGAAGTCCGCGGTACTGCCAGGAATAGTGCTGGTAGACGCGGACGCCGACCAGGTGGGACATGATATTGGTGAGTCCGTGGTCATGATTGCCTTCGACCCACACGACTTCGATGTTGCGCTTGGGGTTCGAGAGCTTGCGAATGTAGCCGAGGAACTTCCAGTGATCTTTGGTCAGGCGGGCGAAGTTGAGGTCGGCAAAGATGTCGCCCAGCAGGATCAGGCGCTGGAAGCGGTTTTCCTTCAGCACGCGCGTGGCTTCACGGGCACGGCTGGTCTCTGCACCGAGGTGCAGGTCGGAAAGGATCAGCGTGTTGTAGCCATGCAGATCCACAATTTAGTTGTAGCAAGGCAATGTTACGAGGTGATGAAATATGCATCAAAATCGGTGCAGTGGTTATTCGAAGGTAACCTGTGAGTAAACAAAGGCCTTAGGGAGTGCATGGGCTTGAAATGTTTCAGCCGTGTGAATGAGGCAGCGGCTTTTCGCGTAGACTGAGTTTCCTGCGGCCGCGGTAGTTCGATAAGGAAGCGAGCCAAACGCGCGATGATTGCGTCGCGGAGAACGCGACGCTTCGCGGGGCTCGCCCAGATTTCTCACGGCGCAAAGAACACTTGTTCGGAATGACAATTCTGTCTTGAAAACCATCGCACACATTTTGGCGAGGTACACGGCATGGGTGTTGCGCCTGCTGGGGCCGTTGGGGATTTGGGGCGTGTTCGTGATTACGTTCGCGGATTCGGCTCTGCTGGGCATGCCCGTGGACGCGGCCGTGGCGTTCTATGTGTACAAGGATCATAGAGGACTACTCTTTTATGTAGTCATGGCTTCGCTTGGTTCAGCGCTGGGCAGCATTCCGCTTTACCTTATTGGGTATCTGGGCGGCGAGAAGGTTTTGCGCAAACGGATTTCAGAGGAGCGTTTTCAGCAGATTCACCAGTCGTTCGAGAAGCACGAATTCTGGGCGCTGATGTTTCCCGGGATGCTGCCGCCGCCGATGCCGTTCAAGATTTTCGTGCTAGGGGCGGCAGTGTTTGAGATGCGGTTCCGCGACTTTCTGGCGGCCATCTTCGCAGGAAGATTTGTGCGCTTCCTCGTGCTTTCGTTGCTGACTCTGTGGTTTGGACCGCAGATTGTGGGATTCCTGGGGACGCTGTTCCGGCAGCACCTTTATTGGGTGCTGGCGGTGGTTATCCTGGGAGTATTGATTTGGCTGCTGTGGTGGAAAAGGAAGAGTATTGCAAGGAGTGCCTGAACCCGTCTCGCTCCGCTCGGTGGACCGCCGAGGCGGCTGCCCCCACACTATTCTCGCCGGATTTCTAAGCAGCTGCGATGTGGTCGCCGGAGGATTTGTGCATCCAGCCAGCAAGCGCGTTCAGGAATACCGGAGCTCCAAAAAAAGCGATTGAGAAGAACAGGTCACTCTCGACCGTGCCGCGGAAGAATGGGAGCCCCGCAGCATAAGACATCATCACGCCGTGGAAGTTTCTGGGATACATATCGGTATAGGCGGCCCATGCTGCGAAATTACTGACCAGGAAGAACGAAACTGAACTGGTGAGAGCTGCGCCCACCACGCGGACTGGGCCGGATTTCTCCCGCAGATTGGTGCCCAGCCACAGAATTGCCGCGTACCAGGCGAAGGTGACGAGATGATCCCAGGTCAACGGGTAGGAGTAGATGAACTTGGTGAGGACCACGTCAGTCGCCGCCAGCAGCGCTAGCGGAATCCACATCTGACGCCGGGAACCACGGGCTCCGAAGAACAACAGCGACGCCGCCAGCGGAGTGAAGTGCCAGGCATGGGGCAGGACATTTAACGGACCCATGAACGGCAGGAAGCGAACGAAAATGGCGAGCAGGACGAATAGATAGGGCAGCATGACCACCTCGGAATCATTATTCTGGGCGCGGGAAGGCGGGTACGTCAAGCGGCTGCTGGCGACTGCATCGCCGAAGAAGCTTCGCTACGCAAAGCGGGCACCCGAGGGCGGCTGTCCCACCTGAGGAATCTCGACACTAGTGTGGTTCGGGCACGACGACTCGCTGTTTGCTCGAACCGTAGACGTCACCTATGACGTGCAGGTTCTTGTCGAGTTGAACGCCGGCTCCTAGTGGGCGGCGCGGTCCGGCCCCGCGGTTTAGCACGCTGGGCAACTGCACGAAGCGTAAATCCTGGAAGTTCACGATGTAGCCGCCGTCCGGCGAATCAAGAGCCTCGGTATCGGTGATCGGGTACTGCGCCCAGTCGAGGTATACGCAACCGAGGTAGGATTTTTTCGCAGCTAACGTGACCGCAGTTTCTTCAGGCTTGTAGCGGATGTCGAGACGGTCCTCGGGGTCAACTTCTGGTCCCAGAGAGTTCACTGGCGCAAGCGCGAAGAAAGCTGGAGTCTCAACCACGCCGTACCAGTGGAATGGATCAGCCAGCGAGGGATAGGCGGAAACCCGCAGCGGGTCCGCACCCTGGTAGGTGCGGGCTGCGAGGGCACTGACTGCGCGGCGATGCTCGAAATCGCGCACGCCCCAGAGCAGGACCACACCCAGGAGTGCCAGAGTGGCTGCGACCCGGCCTCTGGGCCCGTGCGACCGCGCACCGATCTCCTGATCGATCAGTGAGAAAAACGATGGAACAATTAGTCCGAGGAGCAAGAATCCGAACATGATGGGTTCGAAGATGAAGACAATGTCCCAGGAATACCACTTCTCGGAAAAAGGCCAGAAGGGACGGACGCCGTAGTTGTTAGTGAAGTCGAGTAGGATGTGGCTGAATCCGGCGAGGCAAGCGTAGAGGAAAAGCAGTCCCCAGCGCGGCGGCAGGTTTGGGTCCTTCACTTTGCGTCCGCGCAGGCGCCAGATCAGATAGACGAAACCGACTACTACGGCGGCGTCGAGCGGAACCCCCAGGAAGGAATGGGTGAAGCCGCGATGATGGGCGAAGCCGAAGGCAGGGCCGCCGAAGCGGCTGAGAACATCAAGGTCGGGAGCTTCTGCGGCGAGTGTCAGCACGGCAGTGGCCAGAGCTGTCTTGCGGTTGAGGCCGGCGCGGCCCATGCATGCGCCGGTCAAGAAATGGGTGATTGGTTCCAAGTGGTCTTTTCCAAGTGGTCTGAGGATTCTATTTGGCTCGGCCCGCAAATGCCAACCCGCAGTAAACTAGCGGGCGGGCGCCAACAACGTCAGGGCGTTCGGCACGACAGTGATCTCGGCGGGCAGCGTGCCCACCAGTTCGCCGTCTGCCTCGACATAGACCTTCGGCTGTGTGTGCGACATGGCATCGGTGGCGGCTGAGTCAGGCAAGTACTGGCACGAGACTCGCCCGCTGTGCGCCAGGTCAATGCCTGGAACTTTCCAATTGGTTCGCAGGAGGCCGCGCATCACATAGAGAAGATAGGAAAGGCGACTGGCGGTGCGGCAGAAGATCAGGCGCAGATCGTTGCGATCGAGAGAAGCTCCCGGAGCCAATTCCTGCAGCACTCCACCAAAATTGCGGATGCGGACGGCCATCAATTCAGTGACGTCGGCTCGCCGCGTCTGTTCCGAGCCGGTCTCGGCGAACTCCACCTGAAAGCGGGTCATGGGATGCGTGAACCAAAGCTGCCAAGCTTTGGAGTAATAGGCAGTCATGCCCATGCGCTGCTTGGTCCCGGCGTGGAGTTTGTAGAAGAGGTGAGCATCTACGCCTGCGCCGGCCGCGACGATGAAGAAGCGAGAGCCGGGATTGCCTTCGAGGTCGAGAAACTGCACGCGACCAAGAGCGACCCTGCGGGGGACGCCGAGCAGAGCGGCTTGCGCCGCCGCCGAGATATTCATCGGCAGGCCAAGGTCGTGCGCGAGCGCGTTGGCGGTGCCCATGGGCAGAATTGCCAGAGCGACGGTGGTGTTCGCCAGCACCTGGATCATGTTGTGAATGGTACCGTCTCCACCACAGGCAAAGATGGTGTCGCAACCTGCCAGAACAGTTTGCCGCGCTTTCTCCTCGGCATGGGCGCGAGAGTCGGTGAGAACGAGATGGGTCTCGACGTTTGCGCCCCGGAGCAGCGCCAGCACGGACTCCAGTTCTGCCTCGCGCCGCGCGCGGCTGCCGCCAGAATCAGGGTTATAGAGTAGTGCCGCCTTGCGCATGACTGGATCGAAGCTGGATTGTACCTGAGTCGTTTTGCGCGGTTACAACATGCTTGGCAAGCGGTCTAGGTTTGGACTAAGCTGTGGCTGCTCGGCAAAAGGGGCGTCTCCATGACTCTTCTTTTGACTGCCCCCCTACAATCTTGAATTTCAGGAGGATTGACCAGATGAAAACTCTGGCGCACGTTCTCTGTGGGGTGCTTCTCTGCCTAGGTGCCGCGGCTCAGGACCATGGCTCACATGCTCAGTCGCGTCCGGTCACGCTGGTGACTGGGCTGGGCGATCTTCATCATCCTGTTTCCACGAAGAATCCGCAGGCTCAGAAGTTCTTCGATCAGGGCCTGCGCTTCATCTACGCTTTCAATCATGACGAAGCAGCGCGGTCGTTTCAGCATGCCGCGGAGCTCGACCCCAAGTTAGCCATGGCGTACTGGGGTGTCGCCGAGGCGGCAGGACCGAACTATAACGATCCCGCCGATCCTGACCGCTACAAGCGGGCGCACGAAGCGGTGCAAAAGGCCGTCGACCTGTCTGCGGATGCTTCACCGAGCGATCAGGCCTACATTCAGGCGCTGGCCAAACGGTTTCCGGCCGATCCCAATTCTGATTTGAAGAAGGCTGCCGAAGAGTATCGCGACGCGATGCGGAGGGTGGTGAGCGAATTCCCTGACGATCTGGACGCTGCCACGCTGTTCGCTGAGGCTGGCATGAATCTGCATCCCTGGGGATTGTGGCACATCGATGGCACACCGGAAGCTGGGACGGACGAGATCGTCTCTACCCTGGAGTCGGTGATGAAGCGCGATCCCAACCATCTGGGCGCGATCCACTACTACATTCATGCCGTGGAGGCTTCGCCCAACCCCGAGCGTGCGCTGGCCGGAGCAAACAAGCTGGCTGCGCTGGCGCCCGGCGCGGGGCACATCGTGCACATGCCGGCGCACGTTTACATTCGGACAGGCGACTACGAAGCTGCGTTGAAAACCAACGAGCAGGCCGCCGCCGTGGACCGCGCCTACATCAAGACTACTGGGGTGCAGGGCATCTATCCCATGATGTATTACAGCCACAACTTGCACTTTATCGCCATGTGCGCGGCGATGATCGGTAACTATGAGGAATCAAAAAAGAATGCGGAGCTGCTGGTCGGGAATGTTGGCCCGCACGTAAAGGACATGCCTCCACTCGAGGGCTTCATGACGATTCCCTTGGCGGTGGAGGTTCGCTTCCATCACTGGAATGAAATCCTGAAGACGCCTCAGCCCGATGCAGCGATGAAAACCGCGACCGTGTTCTGGCACTTCGCGCGCGGGATGGCGCTGGCGGGCACGGGTAAAGTGACCGAAGCGGAGGTCGAGTACAAAATCGTTTCTGATGCCGAAGCAGCTACCCCTCCGGACGTGATTTTCCAGATGCCGATCAACAACAAGGCCAAGGACATCATGATGATCGCGAAAGATGTTTTGGGCGCGAAGATCTCGGTAGCGAAGAAAGATAGCAACGGCGCAATCGCCATGCTGCGGGATGCCGTTGCCATCCAGGACACACTCAAATATGGTGAGCCGCCGGACTGGTTCTTTCCGACGCGCGAATCGCTGGGAGCGGCTCTGCTGATGAATGGGGACTCGACCGGTGCGGAGAAAGTGTTTCGCGAAGATCTGGACCGGAATCTGCGGAATCCGCGGTCACTGTGGGGGCTGCGCCAGGCTTTGCTTCAGCAGAAGCGTGCCTATGATGCAGGATTCGTGCAGAAGGAGTTTGAGGCATCGTGGAAGGGTGGAGCAGAGGCGTTGAAGTTGGATGATCTGGTGTAGTCAGAGAGCACGCGGGAGGGCGGACGAAAAGCCACCCTCAGTTCAGGTGGAGATCGACGCAGGTCTTTCCTCGCGGGGTGATTTTCTGCGAATCGAGTAGACCAGGTGCGGAATGCCTTTCCTTATGACTTGTTTCCAGATGGTCATGCCATTTTTTTCAGCCACCCGGCGCGAGGGCAGGTTCTCGGGGCGGATGAGAGAAACAATATGATCGACAGGAAGACGGGCAAATCCGTAGTCGCGGCAAGCGCGGGCCGCTTCCGTCGCTAACCCCAGCCCCCAGTAATCGCGACGTACGTGGTAGCCGATTTCGATCTCGTCTGTACTGTCCACGGGCTGCACGGTCAGGCCGCAATCGCCGATCAGTTCGCCGGTCGTCTTCAAAACCATTGCCCACAACCCGTGGCCGTCTTTGGCGTAGCGGCGCCGGTTGCGGGCGATCCATTCTTCGACTCCGATGCGATCAAGCGGCGCGGGATAGAAGCGCATGGTTTCAGGGTCGGAGAGAACGCCGCCTAACGCATCGGTGTCATTCGGAGAGAATTGGCGCAGAATCAGGCGCGGGGTATCGAGGATTTGCAGGGTGTCCGTCACGGTTTTTCCTCAGACCTCCTTTCTGTGAATTCCTTCTGCGGTGCAAGCTCCGACTATAATCTGCGCGATGGCTTCCCCGGGCAAAGACGTCGAAAAAAAGATCGAGGCGCTGCGCGAGAAGATCCGGCACCACGAATACTTGTACTACGTTGTAGACAATCCTGAGATCAGCGACCTTGAGTTCGACAAGCTGATGCGGCAGTTGAAGGATCTGGAGGCGGAGCATCCAGAGCTGATCACAGCGGACTCGCCCACGCAGCGTGTCGGAGGGAAGCCGCGTGAAGGATTTGTGAAAGTGCCGCACTCCTCGCCGATGTTGTCGCTCGACAACACTTATAGCGAGGAGGAATTGCGGGGCTGGGAACGCCGCGTACATGAGCTGAGCGGGCGCAGCGAGGTGGATTACGTTTGCGAACTCAAGCTCGATGGCATGTCGCTGGCTTTAATTTACGAAGACGGGAAGCTGGTGCGTGGAATTACTCGAGGCGACGGCAGCGTGGGTGAAGACGTTACGCTCAACGTGCGCACCGTCCGCTCGGTGCCGCTTTCGATTCCGAAGGAGAAGCTAAAGAAAGCCGGCATTCCCGTGGATTTTGAAGTGCGGGGCGAGCTGCTCATGCCCACGGCATCGTTCAAAAAGATTAATGAAGAACGCGAGCGGAATGGACTGCCAACATTCGCGAATCCGCGCAACTTCACTGCTGGTACCGTGCGGCAGCTTGATTCCAATGTCACCGCGGAGCGCCGCCTCGATTATTTTCCCTACATTCTGCTGCAAAACGGCCGCACGTATTTTGATCATCATTCGAAAACGCTGGCGGCTCTCGACATCGCCGGATTCAAAGTCAATCCAAACCACAAGCTCGTCCGATCGATGGACGAGGTTTGGGCATTCATTCGGCACTGGGAAGAGAAACGCGACTCGCTGCCTTATGAGATTGACGGGATCGTCGTCAAAGTGGATCGAACTTCGTTACAGGCTGAGCTGGGATTCACGGGCAAAGCTTCGCGCTGGGCGATTGCTTATAAGTACGCGGCGCGGGCCGGGATTACGAAGCTGGAGGACATCCGGGTGCAGGTGGGACGAACCGGCAAGCTCACGCCCGTGGCCGTGCTGGCTCCAGTATTGATTGGCGGCACGACCGTGCGGAACGCCACGTTGCACAACATGGATGAGATCGAGCGCCTGGGGGTGAAGATCGGCGACTGGGTGCAGGTGGAACGTGGCGGGGACGTGATTCCGAAGGTCACCAAGGTGATCGACGACAAGGAGCATCCCCGCGGGCACAAGATTTTCCATATGCCGGAGAACTGTCCCGTGTGCGGGACCAAGGTGGTGCGGATGGAGGGCGAGGTCGATTACCGCTGCGTCAATGCGAATTGTCCAGCGAAGCTGCGCGAAACCATTCTTCACTTTGCTTCGCGAGGAGTGATGAATATCGATGGGATGGGAGACGCCCTGGTGACGCAGCTTACCGAGCGCGGACTGGTGAAGAATGTTGCGGATATCTACAAGCTGACGAAAGACGATCTGCTCAGCCTGGAGCGCATGGGAGACAAATCGGCGCAGAACATTCTGGATGAAATCGAGAACTCGAAGAAGTTGCCGCTGGAGCGGGTGATTTACGGGCTTGGGATTCGGATGGTTGGCGAACGGACGGCGCAGTTCCTGGCTGAACATTTTGGATCGATGGAGGCACTCGAGAGCGCTGGCGTAGAAGAGTTGCAGGACGTGAATGAAGTTGGCCCTCGCATCGCAGAGAGCATTGTGGAGTTCTTCAGCATCGCGGCGAATCGCAAGCTGGT
>Ga0308309_10002357_pt1 | contig 11276 bp, 7 predicted proteins | sample HubBroMetageWFT5_FD_192491 | JGI IMG/M metagenome (GOLD analysis project Ga0308309, IMG submission 192491) | Warmed and freeze-thawed soil microbial communities from the Hubbard Brook experimental Forest, New Hampshire - Hubbard Brook CCASE Soil... | ecosystem: Environmental > Terrestrial > Soil... | reverse complement strand
CCGGGTTTCATCGGTGATGCCTTGAACCGCTTTGCGGAACTTGCGGTTGTAGCGATCGATGAAGTACTCCACCAGGGGCAGGATGTCTTCTTTGCGCTCGCGCAGTGGCGGCAGAAAGATCGAGATGATTGCGAGGCGATAGTACAGGTCCTGGCGGAAGGTGCTCTCCCGCACCGCCCGCTCGAGATCGCGGTTAGAGGCAGCAATGACGCGCACATCCACTTGCATGTCGCGCACTCCGCCCACGCGGCGGATGACCTGGTCCTCGAGCACGCGCAGCAACTTGGCCTGCAACAGTGGCGATAGCTCTCCGATCTCATCGAGGAAGAGCGTGCCGCCATCGGCCATTTCGAACATGCCCTTCTTCATAGCCTTGGCGTCGGTGAAGGCACCGCGCTCGTGGCCGAAGAGCTCAGCTTCCATCAGGGTCTCGGGAATCGCCGAACAGTTGATGGCGACGAAGGGCTTTTCCTGGCGGCGGCTCTGGTAATGAATGGCCTTGGCGATCAGGTCCTTCCCGGTGCCGCTCTCGCCTTGCACCAGGATGGTCGTCGCCTCGCTGGCTGCTACCTTGTTCACGAATCCCAGCAACTCGGCCATTTTCTCCGAGACGCCTATCACATTGTGGTAGCCGGCCCGGCGGCGCACTTCACCGCGTAGCGACTCGACCTCGGTGCGCAGGCGGGTGGTCTCCAAAGCGTTCTTGACGGCGACCGCAAGCTCGTCGAAGTCCAGCGGTTTGCCGACAAAGTCGTAAGCACCGAGCTTGAGAGCCGTCTTGACGTCCTCAAGCTGCGGATCGGCGGTGATCATGATGATCGCGCGTGCGTCCCCGGCTTTCTTAATCTGTTCGAGGACGTCGATGCCGCTGGCGTCGGGCAGGCGCACGTCGAGTAGCACGAGATCCGGAGACTCGTTGTGGGCCACGCGAAGCGCGGCCGCGCCGTTGTCAGCCTCCAGAACGCGATATCCCCACTCTTCGCACTTCTGCCTGAGAGACCAACGAACCAGCTTCTCGTCGTCTACGATGAGAACCTTTTCCGAAGGCATTGCGTATATCTAGCTTACTACGATGACGCGCCGTCGGAGCAGTCCGGATGTTCTACATGGCGCACCGACCGTGGTTCTGCGGTGGCGGAAACCTCGCCATGAGGGCTGTCCAACGACGGACACGGATTTCGCGTTACGAACAGCTCTTTGGCCGGGTCAGGCGTCAGCGGTGTCTATATTCAGTGACTTCCGTTGGTGGTAAGAATGCAGTAATTCATTCAGGGCTCCGGCTCGCAGGAGACGCAATTATGGAATCGGTAATGCAGGACCTTCGCTTCACCGTTCGTCAATTGCTGAAAAACAAGAGCTTCACCCTGACGGCGATCCTCTCGCTTGCTCTGGGCATCGGCGCTACTACGGCGGTGTTCAGCGTGGTGTACGGCGTCCTGCTCGACCCTTATCCCTACAAAGACGCCAAGCGCATGGTGCACGTGGAGTTGTTCGACAGCAGCGGGCGCCAGATGGGACTGGTGTTCAACACCGGGTCGGAATTGACCGAACTGAAGCAGGCGAAGTGCGTGGACGAGATTTTCATGCAGGGCGGCAACACCGTCACCATGACCGGCACCGACCAGTTACCCGTCTCGGTGCAGCTGGGCGAATACACGCCAAATCTCTTCGAATACATGGGAGTTCCGCCCCTGCTGGGGCGGCAGTTCACGTCGGCCGACATGACTGACGGGAAAGCGTCGCCGGTAGCCGTGCTGAGCTATCTGTTCTGGAAGAAGCAGTTCAACGCGAGCCGCGATGTGCTGGGTAAGACGATCGAAGTGGACCACAAGCTGTACACCGTCATCGGAGTCGCCTCCCCGAGATTTACGTGGGGCGATTCGGATGTCTACGTCCCCTACATTCCGACCGCCGACCCCCACGATTACCGCAACAGCTTCATCAAGCTCAAGCCCGGCGTCACCCTGGAAGCAGCCAATGCAGAATTGCAGCCTCTGGTTCTGAGTTTCAAGGATCGCGACCCCAAGAATTATGCGCCCGTTGTCCGCACCAAGACCGTGACGCTCAATGAGCAGGTGCTCGGTCAATTCTCCGGAACGCTATTGCTGCTGTTTGGTGCCGTGGTGTTGCTTCTGGTCATCGGGTGCGCCAACGTTTCCATCCTGATGCTGGCGCGCGGCGCGGCACGCATGCACGAACTGGCATTGCGCTCCTCGGTGGGAGCATCACGTTGGCGCATCATGCGGCAGTTGCTGACCGAGTCCGTATTGTTGTCGCTGACCGGTGCCGCCATTGGCGTGCTGCTGGCGTTCGGAGCGGTAAAGTGGATCGCCGACGCCCTGCCTTTCTACTCATTCCCTCATGAAGCCGCTATCCATGTCAGTTTGCCCGTGCTGTTCTTCTCCGTGCTGCTGGCGGTCTTGACGGGAATTCTTTTCGGCATGTCGCCCGCGCTGCAGTTGTCGCGGCCCAATTTGAGCGCACTGATCCAGTCAGGTGCAGGCCGTCATTCGGGCGGAGGCGGCGACCGCAGGACGCATCGTCTTCTGATTGCTGGCCAAGTGGCCTTGACGCTGGTTCTGCTGACTATAGCTGGTGCGGCGACCAGGGCGTTTCTCACCGCATATCGCGTGCCCCTTGGCTTCGACGTCGAGAAGGTGACGAGCCTCAACCTGGCGTTGCCGCGGAAGTCCTATCCGGGTTGGGCCGAACGCGCCAACAAATACGAGTCCATTCGGCAAGCGATCGCGTCGGCGCCGGGCGTGGAGCAGGCAACCGTGTCCTCAACCTGGCTGCCGCCGTTGCAGGGATATACCGTCAAAACCGAGATCGAAGGGAAACAGGAGCTGACTGGGATCCAATCGCAAGTAGTCTTGACGACTCCGGAGATGTTCGCCACGCTTGGCATTCCACTGGTTCAGGGCCGCGACTTCACTCAAGCGGAGATGATGCGCGGCGCGCATGTAGCGCTAGTGAACCAGGCATTTGTGCGCAAGTACCTGGGTAATGGCGAGCCCCTCGGGAATCACGTGAAGAGCCCCATGCTGAAATTCGATCAACAGGATTTCGTGTTCGGGGATGACAATGAGGGTTGGTTCGAAGTCATCGGCGTTGTCGCCGACGCACGCAATAACGCCGGTTTCCGCAACAGCGAGGCCAACGGGCAGCAACGGCCGATCGAGCCGGCCTTTTTTGTGCCCCACACTGTCGTGCTTACGCCGTACATGAACTTTCTGGTCCGGACCCACGGGGATGCGGCTTCTGCGATCCGGTCAGCCGAACAGAAAATTCAGGCACTCGATCCCCAGATTGCTGTCGTCGACCAACATCCGCTGACCTGGTACATGGAAACTATGATCTGGGGACAGCAGCGTTTCATCGCGGCGCTCTTCGCTGTCTTCTCGCTGCTGGGGCTGGTGCTGGCTGCGACGGGGCTCTACAGCGTCGTGTCGTACTCCGTAAACCAGCGCAAGCAAGAAGTGGGAATTCGCATGGCTCTAGGGGCGCAACGCCTCGACATCGTTCGCCTCGTCTTGCGGTCCGTCGCTGCCACCGTTGGAGCCGGGATCGTAGTAGGACTTGCGGTGAGCATCGGACTCAACAAAATCGTGTCGCACTGGGTGCAGAGCAGCTCTCGCGATCCGCTTACGTTGATCACTGTGGCCTTGATTCTGGCAGGGATAGCCCTGCTGGCTTGCGTCTTGCCGGCTCGACGGGCGGCCACCCTGGATCCGGTGAAAGCGTTGCGCACGGAATAACTCGGTCGGTTGTCGTTGGACTTCCTGTGACTGGTCACTGCCAGCCGGTTGGCTGTACCTTGATCTGTTACTTTCGCACCAATTCGCGTGTAGGACCGAACTCGCGGGCTTGGAATGCGATAAAATCCCTGACCGGGACGTGGACTGGCCAGCCGAACTTACCAGTTCTCCGTCCTCCCAGCGCTGCATTGTCATTGCAAATTTAAGGAGAAAACATGAGTGCTGCAGTCTCGCCTATACCCCCGGGCTATCACACGCTAACCCCCCACATTGTTGTCAGCGACGCGAAGAAGGCCGCCGACTTTTATCAGAAGGCCTTTGGAGCTGAAGTGCGCGGCATGGCGGAGGCGCCGGACGGCGTCGTCATCCACGCCGAAGTCAAGATCGGCGACTCCATCCTGATGTTCAACGAAGAAGTTCGCCACGTGGGAGTGCTGTCACCGAACTCAACCAAGGCCAGCACCTGCGTCACCCTGCACATGTACGTGAAGGACGCGGACAAGGCGTTCGCGGCCGCGGTCGCCGCCGGAGCGAAAGTGATCATGCCACTGGAGGACCAGTTCTGGGGTGATCGCTACGGAACGGTCGAGGATCCCTTCGGCCACCGCTGGTCGATTGCGACTCACATCAAGGACATGAGCCCCGAACAGATGAAAACAGCCATGGACGAGGCCATCGCCAAGATGAGCGCCACCCACTCTTAAAGCGGTTACCTGGTCGTGGATGCCTCACCGTAGTAATTAAAACCCCGGGACCTGCTCTGCGCGGGCGTGTCCCGGGGTGAGCGAATGCGAACGCCGGAGCAAGCGCTTCGTGCTTCACGATTGCTTAGCCTTTAGTAGCGCTTGCGCCGTGCATTTTCGCGCGCTCAATCAGCATCTGAACCTGGTCCTTCTGTTCGTAGTTGGGATTGGCCTTCAGCAACTCCTCCCACGCTACGATTGCTCCCTTGGGGTCTTTCTTGCCCTGCCACTTCACGATCCCCACATTGAACAGCGTTCCCGGATGGTTCGGCCGAATCGCCAACGATTTGTCGAACTCCGCCAACGCCTTGTCCGCATCTCCCGTGTACCAGTACGCCGTCCCCAGGTCGGTGATCACGTCAGCACTCTTCGGATCCATGACTAGCGCCTTGTTGTAGTACTCGATGGCCTGCGGAAACGCCTTGCCGTCGTAGTACAGATTTCCTAGCTGCCTGAGCGTCTCGAAGTCGTTAGGGTTGGTTTGCAGCTTGGCCAGCAGCGGCTGGGCAGCTTGCGCGAGCATTTCGGGGGAGGCTCCTGCTTGTTGCTGGCTGCCGATGCCGGGCAGTTGCCCCGCGCCCATTCCCGCTCCGCCACCCATTCCTGCAGGTGCTGTGGTGGCGACTGATTGCGGCGCCCCGGGCGCCGGCGATGCGGGCGCCGAACCGCGGGCGAAGTAGCCTACTGCGATCCCGATGACCAGCGTGATTACCGCCAGCGTATAGGCTTGAACGCTGGTGAAACCAAGGTTGGTGTTTACTTTGTTGTCTTGCGCAGATTCAGTCATAGCGACTCCTTCGAATGTAGTTCGTTACTGTCAGTACTGTCAGTTTTCTTGTACGGCTTCGATCATATTGGACGACTCAAGTTGAAACAGCCGATGCAACGCTACAGTCAGCATGTCCTGCCCGGCGCGATCTGGCAGATCTCTTAGCTCCCGCGCCAGCGATCCCGCGATGCGCTGCGTGATGTGCGTCGCCAGCGTAGTCAGCACCTGGTCCTGATCGTCGGTAAATGGCCCATACTCTTTGCGAACGAAATCCACTTCCTGCTGGCAAAGCTCGTCGAGCCGCTGCCGCAGGGCGACGACCGTCGGAATGACGCGCTCCGCCATGAGCCTGCGGCGGAACCCCAGCACCTCGGCTGCGACAATCTTGTTCGCGTCATCGGCCGAGGCACGCCGCGTACAGATGTCTTTCTTTACCACCTGCTCGAGATCGTCCAGATCGAACAGATAGATGCCATCCAGCTCCCCTACCCGGGGATCGATGTCGCGCGGCACTGCCATATCGATCATCACCAGCGGCCGGTCTTTCCTCGCGCGGGCGACCTGGCGGGCATCTTCCAGGCTGATGACGCTATGAGGGCAAGAGGTGGAGCACACCGCAATGTCTGCCGACTTAAGGTGACCAATGCGATCGTCGCACGAAACAGCGGTGGCATTGAGCTTGAGCGCAAATTCCTCCGCCTTCTCTGGTGTCCGGTTCATCACCTTTAGACGGGTAGCGCCGGCGTGCCTCAGGCATCGCGCCGCCAGCTCACTCATCCTTCCCGCACCTATCAGCAGAACTTCGCGGCCTGACAGGTCTCCCAGCACGCCAATGGAAAGCTCCACCGAGGCATAAGGGACCGTCAAAGTGGAGTCGGCGATGGTCGTTTCATTGCGCACACGCGCCGATACCGCCAGGGCTTTCTGCACGATGCCGTCGAGGAATCGCCCGGTAGTGCCGGCCTTGCGGGCCTGTTCCCAGGCGTCGCGAAGATGGGCCGCGATTTCCGGCTCGCCCAGCACCATCGAGTCCAGTCCGGCGGCCACTTGGAACACGTGAGTGAGTGCGACGTCGTCCATAAGACGGTAGAAGTGGGACCAGTCGCAAAGCTTCAACTGGTATTCGTGTGTCAGGAACCGTAAGACCGAGTTGGCTGCGGAGGGAACATCGTTGGCCCAGACTATAAATTCCGTACGATTGCAGGTGGCCAGGACGAGTACCTCTTCGATACCCTCCGACCGCACCAGTTGGTGCAGGGCTTCGTAGCGTCGGGGTTCGCCGATCCAGAACCGCTCGCGAACCGCCACCGGCGATGTCCGGAAGTTCAGGCCGATTACTGCCAAGGTCGGTTCCACAGCGCTCTCTCCGCCCAACAGGGAATACAACTATCAAAGGCACAGCGAATGCCAAACTCGACCGGGCCCTAACAAACCTCCTAAGTGACTTAAAATATAGGATTTAATTGCGAAGTAATGCCGGCCGGCTGGGGCTGCGACTGATCAGCTTGCGGCATATCACGCGTACGGCGCGTTTTTTCCCTCCTACTCGCCCAGAAACTGATATGGAAAAATGGAGCTTGGGGAGTTACATTACTTACGCCGTCTCCGGCGGCATTTGTTTAATTTCGCAACACTCGCAACCTGGTTGAGGCGAAGGAGATAACGATGACTGTGGTGAAAGGCATTGCACTCGTAAGCTTGGCCCTGGCTCTGGCTCTGGCGGTCCCGATCGTCGCCTCCGCCCAGAACTCCGGCGCGGACACTTACAAGGCAAAGTGTGCCATGTGCCACGGCGCCGACGGCAGCGCCAGCACCGGCATGGGAAAGAGTATGGGACTCAAGGCGCTCGGCAGCCCAGAAGTGCAGAGTATGTCGGACGCTGACATGACCGCCATCATCGCCAACGGCAAAGGCAAGATGCCTGCGTCGAAAGGCAAACTGACGGATGCCCAGATCAGCGACGTCGTGAAATACATCCGCACACTGAAATAGAAGTTTGGGATTGGACCAGACACGGCGACGGCTCGCAAGGGTCGTCGCTGTTTGTCTTGCCACCCGCCGCCAGAGTTATACTCACCTTCGTCGGACAGTTGCACCGATACGAAAAGCGATTGATGTCCACGCAGCTCGGAGTCGATTCTGAAACCAACAATTCCCGCCAACGTCTAATTGCAGGAGTGCTCCGCTCCTAATCACCCGTGGAGGCAAGATGAAAGACGACGACGCGCGCAAGCCCGAATCGACTTCGGGAGTTTCGCGACGCGACTTCATGAAGATTTCGGCTGTCACTGCCGCGGTCCCGCTGGTTCTGGGACCCAAGGTGGTCGAAGCGGCCGGCGAAGAAGTCGCCATACATGGCCCAGGCAGAGTCCCAGTCACCCTCAACGTAAACGGCAAAAAGCTGAACGCGGAACTCGAACCTCGCGTGACTCTGCTGGACGCTCTGCGCGGACCGTTTGATCACACCGGAGCCAAGCGGGTCTGCGATCGTGGCGCGTGTGGCGCCTGTACCGTTCTGCTGGATGGCAAGCCAGTGTATGCGTGCTCGGTGCTGGCGATTGACGCTCAGGGTGCGAAGATCACGACCATTGAGGCCCTCGCAGAAGGCAATTCTCTGAGCCCGGTGATGCAGGCGTTTGTCGCGCACGACGCCCAGCAATGTGGTTTCTGCACTCCCGGATTCGTAGTCGCCACCACCCACTTCCTCCAGACACATCCCCAGCCGACCGCCGAAGATATCCGTCACGGTCTGAGCGGTAATTATTGTCGTTGCGGCACCTATGACGGCATTCGCGCCGTGGCGCTCGCTCAGGCGGGAGGGAAACAGTCATGAGCCAGTACAGTTGGCCTGATCCCGCGACCCGTCCGTTGCTCGGCAAGAGTATTGATCGCGTTGATGGCCCGTCGAAGTCTTCCGGCCGCGCGAAATACACCTACGACTACAACCCGCAGGGCCTGCTTGCCGGCAAAATCTTGCGCTGTCCTTACGCCCATGCCAAGATCACCAGCATTGACACCAGCGCCGCAGAAAAAATGCCCGGCGTGAAAGCCGTCGAAGTCATCCAGGGACCCGGCATGGAAATCTTTTGGGCAGGTGACGAAGTCGTCGGCGTCGCCGCGGTCGACGAAGGCACGGCCGAGGACGCACTCCGCGCCATTAAGGTGGAATACGAGGTACTGCCGCACTTCGTCTCTGACGCCGAGCCGCCCAAAACGGTCGCCGCCGACACCGGGCCCGTCAGCGCTGAAGACTTCCAGGACATGGAAGAAAATCAGATGCCCGACAACGAAGTCATCGCTGCGATTGAGAAGCGTGGTATCAGCTTGAAGCCCACGGAAAAAGACTACGCTTCGTACAAAGGCATGGGGGTCGATCAAAGCATCATTGCGGCACTGCAGAAGGCGAAGTTCGTGGCGGCCGAAAACAAGCCAAAATCTCCCTACAAAAAGACCGCGTTGCAAACGCAGGGATCGCCCGACAAGGCGTTCACTACTGCGGCAGCGACGTCCGAAGGTGTGTACGGCCTTCCTTGCATCGTGCACGCTTGTCTGGAAACGCATGGTTCTGTCATCGAATGGCCCGGCGAAAAAGAAGTTGTGGTTCACGTTTCTACGCAAAATGTCTCGGGGATCGCGGCACAACTGGCTGAGCCGTTAAGCGTTCCGGCCGGCAATATCAACGTCTTGCAGCAGAATGTGGGCGGCGGCTTCGGCAGCAAGTTTTCCGTCGACCGTTGGGACGTAAATACCGCCAACCTCTCCAAAAAGGCAGGCGGCAAGCCCGTCAAGAATCTGCTCGACCGCAAAGCGGAAGCCGAGGTCGCTGGTATGCGGCCGTCTGCCTATGCGCGCGTGAAGATTGCCGCTGACCAGGACGGCAAACTCGTCGCGTGGGACTCGCGTTCCTGGGGAACGGGCGGAGTCGGCGGTGGCGGAACGCCTCCGCTGCCATACATCTTCGAGATTCCCAACCAACGCAAGCAGAATACGGCCATTTCCACCAACCAGGGTAGCGCTCGCGCCTGGCGCGCACCCAACCATCCGCAGGCATCAGTCATCACCATGGGAGCCATCGATGACCTCGCGGCCAAGATGAAGATGGATCCGCTCGACATGGTCCTGAAGAACATGGATATCGCCGGCCCGCGCGCGCAGACGTACAAGGAAGAGTTCGCCATCGCCGACGAAATGATGGGGTGGAAGAAGAACTGGCACCAGCGCGGTGACAAGACACCGGGCAACATCAAGCGCGGACTCGGCCTTTCGATGCACACCTGGGGAGGCCGCGGGCACAACAGCAATTGCGATTTCACCATCCATCCTGACGGCTCGGTCGAGATCAAGATGGGCACGCAGGACCTGGGAACCGGCGCGCGCACCATCATCACCATCGTGGCCGCCGACACGCTGGGCATTCCAATGGAAGCCGTCACCCTGCTGTACGGCAACAATCGCTATCCGCAATCCGGCGGCAGCGGAGGCAGCACAACCTCGGGCGGTGTGACCGCCTCGACGCGCCGCGGGGCCGTCGATGCCCGCGACGCGCTGTTCGCCAAAGTAGCTCCGGCATTGAAAGCACAACCCACCGAGTTGGAAGCCGTTGACGGCCGCGTGCAGGTGAAAGGCGATAAGAGTCGCAGCCTGTCCTGGAAAGAGGCGTGTGCAAAGATGGGCGCGGTGCCACTGACCGTACATGGAAAGAATCCGGACAAGGACGAGCCGCCTGACCTGACGAATAGCGGCGTCGGAGGCGTGCAGATGGCTGACGTGTCAGTCGATATCGAGACTGGCATCGTGCGCGTCAACAAAATGGTTGCGGTGCAGGATTGCGGCCTGGTAGTGAACCTGAAGACTGCGACAAGTCAGGTCTATAGCGGCATGATCATGGGCATCAGCTATGCGTTGTATGAAGAGAAAATTCTCGATCCCGTGACCGGCACAGTGCTCAATCCAAACCTGGAGTTCTACCGGCTCGCGGGCCTCAGCGACATCGGCGAGTTGAAGGTCCACATGATGACCGGCAAAGGCTACGACGACCGCGGCGTGATTGGCCTCGCGGAACCCGCGGTAGTCTCGCCGGGTGCCGCGATCTCGAACGCAGTCGCCAACGCCATCGGAGTGCGCGTGCCTTTTCTGCCGCTCACTCCCGACCGTGTGCTCGCGGCGCTGGAACAAGGAGGCGGCAATGCAAGCGTTTGAATACGCTAGCGCCACGAAGAAAGAACAAGTGGCAGCGCTACTCGGCGATCAGGGCGCGATCCTCGCCGGCGGCACTGACCTGCTGGCGCTGATGAAAGACGACGTGATCACCCCGAGGCGACTGGTCAACGTCAAGCACATCGACGGACTACGCGGCGTCACCTATCAACCCGGCAATGGCCTGCGCATCGGAGCGCTCACGACTCTGCAGGAAATCTCCGAGTCGGTGAACGAACTCTCTGCCTATCCAGTTTTGACCGAGGCCGTCATCGAAGCAGCCAGTCCACAGATTCGCAATCTTGCAACCATCGGCGGCAACATGTGCCAGCGCCCGCGTTGCTGGTACTTCCGCAATGGCATGGGACTGCTGCCCAAAACCAAAGACGGCAAGTCGATGGTAGTGGAGGGCGACAACCGCTACGCCGCCATTCTCGGCAACAACGGCCCCGCCTATTTCGTCAGCCCCTCGACGATCGCTCCTGCGCTGATCGCCTACGGCGCGAAGATCCGCATCTACTCGGCGAAAGCGTCGGGTTCCGGCGTACGCGAACTGCCGCTCGAGAAATTCTTCGTCATCCCCGCGACTGAAGGCCAGCTCGAGCACGACTTGAAGCCCGACGAAATGGTCATCGAGTTGATCGTGCCTCCGCCGTCGAAGAGCTTGAAAGCGGCCACCTACGAAGTGCGTCAGCGGGCCGCGTTCGACTGGCCGCTGTCGATGGCCAGCGTAGCCCTCGAAATGGATGGCGACACCGTCAAGAGCGCGCGTGTGGTGCTGGGACACGTTGCGCCGGTTCCGTGGGTATC
>Ga0308309_10002355_pt1 | contig 11279 bp, 8 predicted proteins | sample HubBroMetageWFT5_FD_192491 | JGI IMG/M metagenome (GOLD analysis project Ga0308309, IMG submission 192491) | Warmed and freeze-thawed soil microbial communities from the Hubbard Brook experimental Forest, New Hampshire - Hubbard Brook CCASE Soil... | ecosystem: Environmental > Terrestrial > Soil... | reverse complement strand
CTCCAACGCCGCCACGAACGACGGGCACGCACGCGCCTGCACGCCCACCAGCTCGACCTCGGCGCCCGCACGCCGCAGCGCGATCCCGATGCCGCTCGCGAGGCCGCCGCCACCGACCGGCACCACCACGCGCGCGAGGTCGGGGATGTCCTCGAGCAGCTCCAGCGCGAGCGTGCCCTGTCCGGCGATCACGTCGATGTCGTCGAACGGGTGCACGAGCGCAGCGCCCGTGCTCCGCGCTCGCTCGTGAGCCAGGCTCAACGCCTCGTCGACCGACCCGCCATCCAACTCGACATTCGCACCCAGGCGCTCGACCGCGGCGACCTTCGACACCGACGCGTCGCGCGGCATGATCACCTCGCAGCCCACGCCGCGCAGGCGCGCGGCCTCGGCGACGGCGCGCGCGTGGTTGCCGGCGCTCGCCGTCAGCAGCCCCGCCTGCGCGCGATCGCCGAGCGCGGCGACCTTGCTCAACGCGCCGCGCAGCTTGAACGAGCCCGTGCCCTGCAGGCACTCGGCCTTGAGCGCGACCGCCGTGCCGGCGGCGGACGCCAGCTCGTCGCACGCGAGCGTCGGCGTGCGCACCGCCACGCCCTGCACCGCACGACGCGCCGCCTCCAGATCGGCGCGCTCGATCAGCTCCTGCGCCGTTGAGGAGTCGCGCGCGGACACAGCAGCCGTCTCGCGCTTTCTCATGTCGATGAAGGTATAGGTTGCATGCCTTATGCCGGACGCGGACGCTGCGGGAGTTGGAGGCCTGGAGGAGATCCTGGCGCGGCTGGAGTCCTCGCTCGGGCCGCTCGCCGGCGTACCTGCGGCGCTCTCAGGCGGCATCACCAACGATAACTTCCGCGTGACGCTCGGGGGCGAGGAATACGTCATCCGCCTGCACGGCCGGAACACCGCCCTGCTCGGCATCGACCGCGGTGCCGAGCGACTGGCGAGCAACGCCGCCGCCGGGCTCGGGATCGCCCCGGCGGTGAGCGCCAGCTATGAGGACTGCCTCGTGACACGCTTCGTTGCGTGTGACCCGCTGAGCCCGCATGAGGTCGCCGAGCGCGCCGGCGAGATCGCCCTCGCCCTGCGCCACTTCCACGACTCCAGCACAGTTCTCGCCAGACGCTTCTGGGTCCCCGAGCTGCTCGAGGACTACGCGCGTGTCGCTCGCGAACGCGGCGGAGGGCTGCCCGACGCGTACTCCGAGGCGATCGCCGCGGCCGCGCGCATCGCCGCCGCGCTCGCGCCGTGGCAGCCGCGGCCGTGCCACAACGACCTGCTCGCCGGCAACATCATCCGCACGCGCCGCGACGGCGGGTTGCTGATCCTCGACTGGGAGTACGCCGGCATGGGCCATCCCTGCTTCGACCTCGGCAACCTGTCGGTCAACAACGACCTCGACGATCGCGACGACGAGCGCCTGCTGAGCGCCTACTACGGCGGGCCGCCATCCGACGCGCGTCGCGCCACGCTGAAGCTGATGCGGATCCTCTCCGACGCGCGCGAGGCCGCCTGGGGGGTGCTGCAGTCGCAGATCTCCGAGCTCGACTTCGACTTCGACGGCTACGCGCGCACGCACTTCGAGCGCCTGCGCGCAAACCTCGAGCGGCCGCAGCTGGGCGAATGGCTCGCCGCCGCGAGCAAGCGCGAGGAGCGTGATGGTCAGGCCGCGTGAGCTACCAGACCGCGCGCGCGTGGTCATCATCGGTGGCGGCGTCGGCGGCACCTCGATCGCCCACCACCTCGCCCAGCTCGGCGAGCGCGATGTCGTGCTGCTCGAGCGCGACGAGCTCACCAGCGGCTCGACCTTCCACTCCGCCGGCCTCGTCGGCCAGCTGCGTTCGAGTGTCTCGCTGACGCGCATGATGATGGACTCCGTCGAGCTCTACCGCACGCTCGACTGCGGCTGGGTGCAGTGCGGCGGCATCCGCCTCGCGTGCACGCCCGAGCGCGAGCAGGAGGTCCTGCGCCAGGTGGCCTGGGCGAAGACGTTCGGCCTGCCGCTGGAGCTGATCTCCGCCGAGCAGGCGCGCGAGCTGTTTCCGCTGATGAGCGCCGACGGCGTGCGCTGCGCCTCCTACCTGCCGAGCGACGGCTACCTCGACCCGTCGCTGTTGACGAGCGCGCTCGCCGAGGGAGCACGCGCCGGCGGCTGCCGCATCTTCACGCACACCCGTGTCACCGCGATCGACGTCGACCGAGGCCCAGCGCAGCCCCGCGTTCGCGGCGTGCAGACCGAGTGGGGGCCGATCGAGGCCGAGGTCGTCGTCGACGCCGGCGGCATGTTCGCCGCCGAGCTCGCGCGCATGGCCGGCGTGCGCGTGCCGGTCGTGCCGTTCGCGCACGAGTATCTCGTCACGCAGCCCTTCCGCGAGCGCGAGCTGGGGCCCGACGGCCAGCCGCTGCACCTGCCGACGCTGCGCGACCCCGACCTGCTGATCTACTTCCGCGAGGAGGGCGGCGGGCTCGTGATGGGCGGCTACGAGCGCCAGTCGGCGCCGTGGGCGCTCGACGAGCACCTGCTCGACGCGATCCCGCAGGACTTCAACGGGCGCCTGCTCGAAGAGGACTGGCCGCGCTTCGAGGAAATCGCCGTCAACTCCCGCAAGCGCGTGCCCGTGATGGACGAGATCACCGTCACGCGCCTGATCAACGGACCCGAGGCGTTCACGCCCGACAACGAGTTCTGCCTCGGCGAGAGCGAGGTGCGCGGCTTCTTCGTCGCCGCCGGCTTCTGCGCGCACGGGCTCGCCGGCGCCGGCGGCATCGGCAAGGTGATGGCCGAGTGGATCCTCGACGGCGAGCCCTCGAGCGACGTGTGGGAGATGGACATCCGTCGCTTCGGCGCGCACTTCCGCTCCCCCAGCTACACGCTCAAGCGCGCCAGGGAGGTCTACGAGACCTACTACGACATCCGCTATCCCGGTCACGAGCGCCACGCCGGGCGCCCGTTGCGCACCTCCAGCGCCTACCCCTGGCACGCCGAGCACGACGCAGCCTTCGGTGAGAAGTCCGGCTGGGAGCGCGTCAACTGGTACGAGTCAAACGCCGCCGCCGGGGACGAGTCGCTGCGCCCCCGCGGCTGGGCGGGGATGCACTGGTCGCCCGCGATCGGCGCCGAGCACCGTGCCACGCGCGAGCGCGCCGGGCTGTTCGACGAGTCCTCGTTCGCGAAGCTCGAGGTCGCCGGCCCGGGCGCGGCCGCGTTCCTGCAGCGACTGTGCGACAACGACGTCGCACGCGACGTCGGCGCGATCACCTATACGCAGATGCTCAACCGCCGCGGCGGCATCGAGTGCGACTTCACCGTCACGCGCGTGCACGAGGAGCTGTTCTCGATCGTCACCGGCACCGCCTTCGCCAATCACGACCTCAGCTGGATCCGCCGCCACGCACCCCTCGACGGCTCCGTGCGCTGCACCGATGTGACCGCGCGCTGGGCGTGCTTTGCGCTGTGGGGGCCACGCGCGAGAGAGATCCTCGCGCCGCTCTGCGACGAGCCGCTCGAGTTCCCCTACATGCACATGCGCGAGCTCGCCGTCGGCGACGTGCCCGTGCGCGCGCTGCGGGTGACGTTCGTCGGCGAGCTCGGCTGGGAGCTGTACTGCCCAACCGAATACGGCGCAGGCCTCTGGCGCACGCTGTGGCAGGCCGGGCGCGAGCACGGCTTGACCGCCGGCGGCTACCGCGCGATCGACTCGCTGCGCCTGGAGAAGGGCTACCGCGTGTGGGCCGCGGACATCACGCCCGATGAGAGCCCTTACGAGGCCGGCCTCGGCTTCTGCGTGCGCAAGGGCGGCGGCTTCATCGGCGCCAACGCGCTCGGGGTCGGCGCCGAGGGCGAGCGGCGGGCGCCGCCGAGCCGGCGCCTGCGCTGCCTCGTGCTCGAGGACCCGCGCTCGGTCGCGCTCGGCAACGAGCCCGTGCGCCTCGACGGCGAGATCGTCGGACGCGTGACCAGCGGCGGCTACGGCTATACCGTCGAGCGCTCGATCGCGTACGCGTACATGCCCGCCGCCGTCGAGCTCGACACCGCCGTCGAGGTCGACATCTTCGGCCGGTGGGTGCCCGCGAGCGTCACGCGCGAACCGCTGTTCGACCCGCGCGGCGAGCGCGTCAGGAGCTAGCCGGCATCGGCGAGTGAGGGCGAGACGCGGTCGCGGGTCAGTCGACCGGGACGAGCCCGCGCTGGGGATCGAGCCGTCGCGCGGAGGCCGTCGTATGGAAGACGATGTCCGCCGGCCCCGCCAGCAGGCCGCCCACATCGCGCATGAACACAGCCGTGTGAGGTTGCGCGAAGTGGCGCTGCAGCGCATCCTCGTCGGCCCATTCCTCGACGAACACGTAGTGGTCGGCTTGCTCCAGGTCCTCGTGCACTCGATAGCCCACGCAGCCGTCGTCCTCGCGCGAGCTCGCGCACATCGCGCTCGCAACCTCGATGAAGCGAGCGCGCTGCTGCGGTGGGACCTGCGCGCGGCCGGTGACGAGGATCACCCCGCGCATGCTACTCGGGCGTCGCGGCCTGCGACGCCTTCGCAGTCGGGTTGAGGTCCTCGATCGTCAGCGGGTGCGTGGGCGCATCGCGCAGGATCGTGTGCGCGCTCACGTGCAGCGAGGTGTCGATGTGCATCAGCTCGCCCGAGTGCAGCATCCGCCAGCCGCGGTCGGCGTCCATGCGCTCGCTCGCCAGCACGACCAGCGGGCGGGTCGCTCCGTGCTCGCTCTGCACGCGCGTGCCCATGCTGCTCTCGTTTGCGAGCGGCTCACCGGGGGCTCGCTCGAGCACGTACAGCGGGTGCGTCTGCGGGTAGCGCAGCACCCACAGTCCCTCGCTGTCGGCGAGCACGAAGTTGATCGCGAACACGGGCAGCGTCGCGGCGACCCACCTGCACGCCGCCGTGACCCCTGCGCGCACGTCGCCGTCGTTGGCCGCGATCTCGCGGGTGATCAGGGCGAAGAAGCGCTCGGAGTCGGTGTCGCCTTTGACCAGGCGCAGATCGTCGCCGAGGTGCGCCTCCAGCGCGGGCAGATCCTCGATCACGCCGTTGTGCGCGAACAGCCGTCCGTCCTGCTCGAACGGGTGCGTATTGCGCAGCTCGAGCGCGCCGGTCGAGGCGAAGCGGATGTGCGCGATGAAGGTCGTCGAGGAGACCTCGCGCGCCTCGCGCGCGAAGCGGCGGTCCTCGTAGGCGGCGTGTGCCTGCTTGCTGACGTGAGGCTGCCCGTCCGCGTCAAACCAGCCGAGCCCCGTCCCGTCCGGCTCGCGGTGACTCTGCGCCACCAGGCTGTCGGGCGCGTCCAGCAGCCAGAACCTCGCAAGCGCGGGCTCGCTTCCGGAGCACATCGCGAACAGGCGGCACACAGCCGTCTAGCCTCCGCCGCCGGCGCGCAGCTCGGCGAGCCCGTCCGCGACGCTCTTGACCGGCTCGTAGCCGAGCTGCTCGCGCGCCTTGTCGATCCTGATCGTGCACTCGAGCGCGGACACCCAGTAGACGAAGCGCGTCAGCGGCGGGCGACCCGGGAGATGCGCCAGACGCCACGCTTCCTCGCCGGCGCTTGCGAGCACGCGCGCGACCGGCGCGGGGATGCTGCGCGAGGGAGCCTCGACGCCCTGCGTCGCGAGCAGCTCGCCGACGAACTCGCGAAACGCGACCGGCTGTCCGTCGGTCACGAAGTACGCGTTCCCGGGCACCCCGCGCGTCGCGCCGAGCAGGAGGCCCTCGACGGTGTTCTCCACGTGCGTCGTCGAGGTCAGCTGCCAGCCGCCGCCGATCCAGGCAAGGCGCCCGGCGCGAGCCATCTCGACCATCCGCGGCAGCAGCGTCGTGTCGCCCGCGCCCCACACGAACCGTGGCCGCACGACGACCGTCTCCAGGCGCTCGCCGTTGGCCGCGATCACTGCCTGCTCCGCACGGGCCTTCGTCGAGCTGTACAGAGCCGGCGAGTCGGGGCGCAGTGGCGCCGTCTCGTCAACGTTCACCAGCGCCCGCCCGTCGAGCAGCGCCGCCTCGCTGCCGACGTGGACGAAGCGTCGCACGCCCGCCTCGGCACAGGCGCGCAGGGCGTTGTTCGTGCCCTGCACGTTGCCGCGCTCGAAGTCCTCGCGCCTGCCCCAATCGCCGAGCGTGGCGGCGGCATGGAACGCAAGCTCACAGCCCTCGGCGCCGGCGCGCAGCGCTTGCGCGTCGCCGAGATCGCCGCTCACGGGCTGCGCGCCGCGGGCACGCACGAGCTCGGCTGCGGCAGCTGAGCGCGCGAGCGCGCGCACGCCGTACCCGTCAGCGCGAAGCCGCTCGATCAGCCTGCCGCCGATGAAGCCCGAGCCGCCCGTGACGAACACATCGCTCATGCCTGGCGCAGGCTACCCTAGTGTCGTGAGCGCGATTGAGGCGAAGACGGTGTCGCTGCATGGCCGCGAGGTGGGCTACATGCAGGCGGGCAGCGGCCCGGTGCTGCTGCTGATCCACGGCATCGCCGGCAGCTACGAGAACTGGCAGCAGGTGATCGAGCCGCTCGCGCTGTCGCACACGGTGATCGCGCCCGACCTGCCCGGCCACGGCACATCCGCTCCGGGCGGCGGCGACTACTCGCTCGGGAGCCTCGCCGCCGGTCTGCGTGATCTGCTGGTCACGCTCGGGCACGAGCGCGCGACGCTCGTCGGGCACTCGCTCGGCGGCGGCATCGCGATGCAGTTCGCCTACCAGTTCCCCGAGGCCACCGAGCGCCTCGTGCTCGTCTCCAGCGGCGGCCTCGGCCCCGAGGTCAGCCCGATCCTGCGCGCCGCGGCGCTCCCGGGCGCGAACCTGTTCATCGCCGCGACCGCCGGCCCCGGTCGCAAGGCGGGCTCGGTGATCGCGCGAGGGCTCGCGAGCGTCGGGTTGCGAGCGAGCCCAGATGTAGCAGAGGTGGCACGCGGCTACGCATCGCTCGCCGACGCCGGCCAGCGCGGTGCCTTCCTCGCGACGCTGCGAGCGGTCGTCGGCACCGACGGCCAGCGTGTCGATGCCGGCGATCGGCTCTACCTCGCCGACGGGATCCCGATCCTCATCATCTGGGGGCGCCAGGACCGAATCATCCCGCTCAGCCACGGCGAACACGCCCACGAGGCGATCGCCGGCAGCCGCCTGCAGGTATTCGACGGCTCCGGGCACCTGCCCCAGCTCGAGGCGCCCGGACGCTTCGTCGCGGTGCTCGAGCGCTTCCTCGAGGAGACCGAGCCGGCGCAGTGGAGCACCGAGCTGTGGAGGGCACGCCTGGCCGCCGCGAGCGGGCGCTGAGCACCAGCGTGCGAACGCACCCGACTCAGGGATCGAGCGCGACGCGGAGCTTGCGCAGCCCCAGGCGCATCCGCCCCTTGACCGTGCCCGGCGGCACCGCCAGGCGTCGTGCGATCTGCTCGTGCGTGAGGCCGTCGAAGAAGCCGAGGCGGATCACCTCGCGCTGTGCGCGCGGCAGCAGCGTGAGCAGCTGCGCGAGCTCCTCCTGGATCGCGCGCGCGGCGAAGTCCGCGGGAACGTCGTCTCCCGCCGCCTGCTCCGACGGCCACGCCTCGTTCGCACGCCGGGCGGCGAGCGCGCGGCGGCGAGCCAGCTGGATGGCGCGGTGGCGCACGATGCTCATCGCCCATCCCGCGACCGTCCCGCGCGCCGGCTGATAGCTCGCACGCGCCGACCACATCGACAGGAACGCGTCCTGCACGGCGTCCTCGGCGCACTCGCGATCACGGCAGACCGAGAAGGCCACGCGATAGGCGCGCAGCGCGAGGCGCTCGTAGAGCTCCCCGAGCGCACCGCCGCGCCCCGCCTGCACGTCGGCCATCAGCACCGCGTCTGTCAGCCGAAGCGAGGTGGCTAGCGCAACACCGTCTGGCACGAGCGTCGATTCCTCCCGGCTCTGTCGGCGAGCGAACGGGCAAGAGCTGAGGAGAGGCCCGGCGCTCGCTGAGCGTAGCAGCGGGCGCCGGCGGCAGCGCCGCCGGTAGTGGGTCAGTTTGGGCCGGCGACTCGTTGCCAGGCCGCCCGGCCAACGCCGAGGACGATCCCAACGGCGGCGACCAGCCCGATGCTCCCCAACGCGTTGGCGCAGCGTCTCTCCGTCGAGGGGCGCAGGAGCGTGGGCCTGAAGGCCGGGTACCTATGCCCGGAGCTGGCAGTCAGTCGATCGCTTCGGAGTGGTTTGCTTATGCGGTGGCGAGTCCCAGCACGAAAGGCACATCGATGCGCGATGAGGTGTTGCGCATCGGTCTCCTCGGCGTGTTCTCCATCAGCACCGGCGACAGCGTCATCGCCGACGACGCCTGGCGGCTGCGCAAGGCGAAGACGCTGATCAAGCTGCTCGCCCTCGCGCCCGAGCGCCGCCTCCACGTCGACCAGGCCGCCGAGCTGCTGTGGGCGGGGCGGGACCCGGCCTCCGCCCGCAACAACCTCCATCAGGCGATATTCGCAGCCCGGCGCGCGCTCGACTCGATCGGGCTGGACGGTAGCCGCTACCTGGAGCTGCGCGAAGAACTGATCCTGCTCAGCCCCGAGGACCCAGTCCGGATCGACGCGGTCGTCTTCGAAGAGCTCGCCGCCGCGGCGCGCGAGCACGGCGAGCCAGGCGCCTATCGCTCGGCCCTCGAGGGCTTCGACGCCGAGCTGCTGCCGGCGGACCGCTATGAGGACTGGAGCGGGGAGCGGCGTGATTCCCTCGACCAGCTCCGCCTCGCTCTGAAGGCCGAGCTGACCGAGCTGGAGCGGGATTCCGTGCCGCACCGGGCGGGTATCAGCCGGCGCGAGCTGCCGTCACAGCTGACGAGCTTCGTCGGCCGCGAGCGCGAGCTGGCCGAGGCCGCGACGCTGCTGCGCGACGCAAGGCTCCTCACCCTGACGGGCGCCGGCGGCTGCGGCAAGACCCGGCTGGCGCTGCAGCTCGCGGCGCAGCGGGGAGAGGACTTTGCCGACGGGGTCTGGCCGGTCGAGCTGGCGGCGCTCGGAGAGCCTGAGCTGGTCGGGCCGGCGATCGCTCAGGCACTCGACACGCGGCTGGCCTCTGACCGGCCGCCGGAGATCGCGCTCGCCGGGCACGTCGGCGCTCGCCGGCTGCTGCTCTTGCTCGACAATTGCGAGCACCTGGTCGAGCCGGTCGCCCGCATCGCCGAGGCTCTGCTCAGCCATTGCCCGAACCTGACCGTGCTGGCGACCAGCCGCGAGCCACTGCGCATTCCCGGCGAGGTGACCTGGCGCGTCCCGTCGCTCTCCCTCCCCAGGCTAATCCACGGTGCGCCCGCGGACGAGTGGCTGGAGGCGGAGTCGGTGCGGCTGTTCGCTGCCCGGGCCGCGCAGGCCGCGCCCGGATTCGAGGTCGGCGGCGAGAACGCGGATGTCGTCGTCTCCCTCTGCCACCGCCTCGACGGGATGCCGCTGGCGATTGAGCTGGCGGCGGCGCGCGTGAGCGTCCTAACTCCGGCTCAGATCGTCGAGCGTCTCGACGACTCGCTGGACCTGCTCTCGACCGGACCCCGCACGGCGATGACCAGGCAGCAGACTCTGCGGGCGACGCTGGCGTGGAGCTTCGAGCTGCTCGAGGTCGACGAGCAGGTGCTGCTCCGTCGGCTCGCTGTGTTTGCCGGTGGCTTCGGGCTGGAGGCGGCTGAGGACGTCGGCGCCGAGGATCCGCTGCGGCGCAGCGAGGTCGTCGCCGTGCTCGGCCGGCTGATTGACAAGTCGCTGGTTCACGTCGAGGAGGGATCCGAGGACCGCCGCTACCGGCTGCTGGAGACCGTGCGCCAGTACGCGGTCGAGCGACTCGAGGAGGCGGGAGAGCGCTCCACTTTCGAGCGCCGCCATCGCGACTGGTACGTCGCGCTCGCCGAGAGTGACCCGACGCCGGCCGGCGAGCTGCCGGACCGGACCACGCTGCGGGGCCTCGATCAGGAGCGTGACAACCTCCGCGCCGCCCTGGCCTCGGCGCTGGTCGCCGACCCCCAGGCGGCGCTGCGTCTTGCCATCGCCCTCTGGCGCTTCTGGCTGATGCGCGGCTACCTCGCCGAGGGGTACCGCTGGCTCACCGCCGCCTTGGCCGCGGCGCCCGAGTCCACGGCGGTGCGCGCTCGCGCCCTGCTCGCCGCCTGCGTGATCGGGCTGCGCCGCGGCGTCCCCGTGCGGGTCCACGAGTTCGCGGCCGAGAGCGTGTCCATCCTCCGCGAGCTAGAGGACTGGGCCGGGATGTTCGATGCGGTCGAGATCTCGGCGGCCTACCGGGTGATCGTCAGTCCTGCACAGGACATCGAGCTGCTCGTGCGCGAACACGAGGGGCTCCTCGCCGAGGACGTGCCAGGCGCCCGGCCACCGATGTGGGCGGCGCACACGCGCGGTATCGCCGCCTGGTTCCGGCGCGAATACGGCCCCGCACGGGAGCAGCTGGAAGCCGCGCTGGGGCATGCGGGCGCTCTCAGCGCCGAGTCGCGCCCGGCGCTGTGGCCGCTGAGCTACGGGATGATCTCGGTCGAGCCCGAGACTGGCTATCCGCTCTGCCTGCATGAGGAAACCGGGCTCATCGCGCGCCGCGTTGGCGGCGCCGCGGCCGTGGCTTACATCCTCGTCAACCTCGCCGCGGTGGATCGCGCCGAGGCAGGTTTCGCCCACGCGGAAGAGCTGATCGAGGAGAGTCTTGCCCGCTTCGAGCAGCTCGGCGACCGGCAGGGCGAGGCCTTCGGACTCAACGCCTTCGGCAACCTGGCCCGCTCCGGCGGCGACTTCGAACGGGGCCGGGTGCTGCTCGAGCGCAGCCTTGCCCTGCGGCAGGAGATCGGCGACCGTCGCGGCGCCGGGATCACGCTCGGCTGCCTGGCGATGCTCCTGGCCCGCTCCGGCGACGCGGACGGCGCCCGCACCTCGGCCGCGCAGAGCCGGACCTGGTTCGCCGAAAACGACGACCTGATCGGCATCGGCGCCGCCGAGCTGAGCCTGGCGTGTGTGGCGCTCTGCGCCGGTGATCGCGCCGATGCCCGGGCTCACCTCGAGGCCGCCGCCTCGGTCTTCGGAGGGATCGAGACGACCCACCAGGAGGGGTGGGCGCTGGCGGTGCTGGCGGCGATCTGCGCGGAGGACGGCGAGGCGGCGACGGGGCGCCGCTGGCTAGACCGGGCGAGCCGGCACTTCGAGCTGCTCGGCGCCGGCGCCGGCATCGCCTACTGCCGGGAACTGGAGGGTAAGACGTTGCAAAGTGGGTGCTAAGAGGCGGCCCGTAGCCTCGCTGTGCGTCGTCGAAACGCGACGTCAAACAACCGAACTGAAAAGGGG
>Ga0308309_10002354_pt1 | contig 11284 bp, 10 predicted proteins | sample HubBroMetageWFT5_FD_192491 | JGI IMG/M metagenome (GOLD analysis project Ga0308309, IMG submission 192491) | Warmed and freeze-thawed soil microbial communities from the Hubbard Brook experimental Forest, New Hampshire - Hubbard Brook CCASE Soil... | ecosystem: Environmental > Terrestrial >... | reverse complement strand
CGGCTGGGACGCCTGCACCGGCTGGGCCGCACCCGACGGGGCCAAGCTTTTAAACGCGCTGAAGCCTTAGGCAAGCTGAAGGGCGGGACCGCCCCTTCACCGCGCTGGAACTGCCAGGGCCTCTGGCAGTTCCAGTCTCGGCGGTAATAAGGATAAAGCCGGCGGCATCGAGGCACCAGCAGCGTAGCGCTGCCGCTAGCACCAGGATTGAGCCCAAAACGAGGTGCCGCAGGTGCTGACTGCTATCGTGATCCTGGTTCAGGCCGCTCTCCCGACCAACACGATGGCGCCCCTAGTTCATGCTACAGCGACACTGGGATGCCGCCGCCGCTTCTTCGACGAACAGGTGACGCGACCGGCATCGATAGGGGCATAGGCTAGGCCTACTGCGCGATATAGCCGCCGTCGATCACCAGCTCGGTGCCGGTGACGAACGACGCTTCATCGGAGGCGAGAAATAACACGCCGTAGGCGACTTCGATCGGCTCGCCGAGCCGGCGCAGCGGGGTCAGCGCGATCTTGTCGGCGCGTTCGTTGGCATTGGTCGCATTCAGCATCGGCGGCATATAGCCGGGATGCACCGAGTTGACACGGATGCCGAGAGGGCCATAGCGCACCGCTGCGGATTTCGTATAGATCCGCACCGCGCCCTTCGAGGCGCTGTAAGCCGGATGGCCGCTCGGCCCGCCGATAAAATCCATGATCGAGCTGATGTTAACGATCGAGCCGCCGCCGGTCTTCGCCATTTGCTCGGCGGCGAGCTTGGTACCGAGGAAGACGCTGGTCTGGTTCACAGCGATGACCCGTTCCCAGCCGTCGAGTCCATCCGGATCGCCAACCGAGCTGCCGGAAATCCCGGCATTGTTCACCAGGATGTCGAGCCGCCCGTAGGTCTCCACCGTCTTTGCGATCAGCGCTACCCAGGCGGGCTCGCTGGTGACGTCGATTGCCGCGGCGATGGCGGCTCCGTTGCTCGCGCGAATTGAGGCAGCGACGGCCTCGGCCCGGTCGCCCAGTATGTCGGCGACCACAACCTTGGCGCCCTCCTTGGCGAAGAGCCGCGCTTCGGCCTCCCCCATTCCGTGCGCTCCGCCTGTGACGATTGCGACTTTGCCATCGAGGCGCATGCGTCCCTCCCTGGTTCCCGCACTATACTGGCGGACCTGCGTGGCGAAGCCGGCACGACCATTACGAACCGTTCTCGATCATCGCGGTCTGGGTCCCGTACAGCATGGACCGAGAGGGGCGAGCCCGCAACGACAGCGCTCAGGAGCTCAGGGCGAACCCTTCGTATCCGCTGAGTGCGACGCCAGCGCAGATCGCACGGTAGCGGGCCATGCCGCCGGCGTAGGGCATGAAGACCCGCGGCTTGCCGGGGATGTTGGCGCCCAGATACCAGGAGTGTTTGGCTTGAGGCAGCAGGGTTACACTGGCGGCCTCATTGACCTGCGTTGCCCATTTCTCCGTCGCGTCCGGCGTCGCCTCGACGCAGAATAATCGGTGCGCGTGCATATGGGCGATGCAGTCGGTAATGAAGTCCGCATGCTGTTCGATGGCCACTGGCATGTTGCACAGCACCGAGGGGCTACCGGGGCCGGTGATCGTAAACAAGTTGGGGAATCCCGGAACCTGCAGCCCCAGATAGGTTCGCGGACCGGTGCTCCATGCGTCCTTGAGCCGGTATCCGTTTCGTCCGGTGATGTTCATCCGTAGGAGCGGACCGGTCATCGCGTCGAAGCCGGTGGCGAAGACGATCATGTCGAGCGCGTATTCGCCGTCTCTCGTCCGCAGCCCGCGCGGCGTAACCCGCTCGATCGGAACCGCTCTCACGTCGATCAGCGAGACATTGTCCCGGTTGTAGGTCTCGAAATAGTTGGTGTCGATCGGTGGCCGCTTGGCGGCGTAGGGGTGATCGATGTCGGACAGCTTCGCCGCAGTCGCCGGGTCCTTCACGATCGAGCGGATCTTGGCGCGGATGAAGTCCGCAGCGGTGTCATTGGCCGTCTTGTCCAACAGGATGTCCTTGAAGGTGGCGCGGAACCGCAGGCCGCCGCGCTCCCATGCCTCCTCGTACAGCGCCTGGCGTTCCTCGTCGGAGACTCCGAGGGCAGAGCGATCGGCGATGGAGAAGTCGAAACCGTTGACGCTCTCGCGCATCTTCTGGCGGATTTCGGCATAGTTTTCCTTCAGGTAGCGCTGGAATTTCGGTGTAAGCGGGCCGTTGCGGGCCGGCACGCTGTAATTGGGGGTGCGCTGGAACACGGTCAGATGGGCGGCCTCTTCGGCGATCACCGGGATCGCCTGGATCGCGGTTGATCCGGTACCGATTACACCGACCCGCCGGCCCGAGAAATCCACTCCCTGATGCGGCCATTGGCCGGTGTGGTACCACTTCCCTTCGAACGTCTCGAGGCCTGGGATCTCGGCCACATTGGCCGTGGACAGGCAGCCGACGGCGGTAATCAAAAACCGCGCCGACATCGTCTCGCTGGTCTCGGTGGTCACCCGCCAGAGATTAGCGGCAGCATCATACTCTGCCCCGGTGACCCGCGCTTTGAAGCGGATGTTGCGGTGCAGGTCGAAGCGGTCGGCGACGTGATTGAGGTAGCGCAGAATCTCCGGTTGCCTGGGGTAGCGTTCGGACCACTCCCACTCTCGCTCCAGCTCTTTCGAGAAGGAGTAGGAGTAGCAATGACTTTCTGAATCGCAGCGGGCGCCGGGATAGCGGTTCCAATACCAGGTGCCGCCGACCCCGTCCGCCGCTTCCAGCAGCTGAACCGACAGTCCAAGGCGGTCGCGCAGGCAGTACAACTGATAAAGGCCGGCAAAACCGGCGCCGATGATCAACGCGTCGAAGTTGTCGGTCTCTCCGGGTCGGGCTCTGATCGAATGCGTTTCGTCGTCAGGCATGAAGGCTCCGGGTGTAATCGTTTCAAGGGTAGGGTTCAGAGGCAGTTAACGGTGCCCGGCAAAGGTCTGGCGCAGCCAGCCGCAGGCTTCGTTCATCGCGACCCCGGCCTTGTCGACGACACCGGCCCAGAACATGAAGCCGTGATTGACGCCGTCGTAACGCGTCAGCGCGGTGACTACGCCCGCTGCCCTGAGCCTATCGGCGTAATGTTCGCCTTCGTCGCGCAACGGGTCGTATTCGGCGGTGATGACGAGGGCGGACGGCAAGCCGGCCAGGTCCGCGGCGCGCAGCGGCGCGGCATAGGGATGGACGCCTTCGGACGCGTCACCGAGATAATGGGCCCAGAACCATCTCATCGTATCGCGGGTCAACCCGTAGCCCTCGGCGTTCTCCGCGTAGGACGGCGTGCCGGGCGTGTGATAGTCGGTCACCGGATAGAGCAACAGCTGGGCGCATAATTCGGGGCCGCCCTGGTCGCGCACCCGGAGTGCCGTGACCGCCGCCATATTGCCGCCGGCGCTGTCGCCGGCGACGGCGATGCGCGCCGGGTCGGCGCCGAGTTCGGCGGAATGCGCCGCCGCCCAGCGCGTGGCATAGAGGCAGTCGTCGCTACCGGCCGGGAATTTGTGCTCGGGCGCCAGCCGATAATCGACCGAGGCGACGATGGCGGCGGCACCGGCGCACAGATTGCGGCACATGCCGTCATGGGTGTCGAGGCTGCACAGCACGAAACCGCTGCCGTGGAAGAATACGACCAGCGGAAACGGGCCGGCGTCGCGCGGCGTATAGAGGCGGAGGCGCAGCTGTCCGCCCGGTCCGTCGATCGCCACCTCGCGCACCCCGGCAATCTCGGCCGGCGGCGCCATCAGCGCGACGCGCGACTCGGCCTGGGTCCGCGCCGCCGCGAGCGGCAAGGTATGCGTCGCGGGAACGCCGGCGGCTCTGTCGAGCAGCGTCTGGATCTGCGGATCGACCGGCAATCGCCTCTCCTGGTCTTGGGCCGTGCCAACGTCTTCAATAGAAGACGAACGATTTGTATTGCGATAGCGCCGGGCCGGACCTATCATGGCGTCGTGCACGGGTCAATGCGCTTGATCAGGAGCGAAATGGACCTACCGCTGGCAGCGGATCCAACCGACGGCTTCCGAGCAAAAGGAGTTCGCCCGGGGCAGGCGAATGCCGCCCGCGCGAGAAGCCGTGCGGATGACCTCGGGCCCGACAATCAAGGCAGTCCGGGCAAGCCGGTGGGCGCGGTGGTCGCGGCCGCCAAGGTGCTGCGCACATTGCATGCCTCGGAGCGGCCGTTGAACGCGAGCGAGGTCGCGCGCGCCGCCGGGCTCCATCGCGGGACCGCGTACAATATCCTGCGGACGCTGCAAGCCGAGGGCTTTGTCGGGTACGATGACGCGACGCGCAGCTACTCGGTCAGCCTACATATCCTCGAGATCGCCTATGGCGTTTTGCGGCGCAGCGGGTTGATGGATTTGGCGCGCCCGCTGATGCATGCGGTTTCCGATGCTCACGGCGTGTCGGTCTATCTCTCCAAGGTCTTGGGACCTTCGTCGCTGCTGCTGTTGGACTGGGTCGGCGCGGCGCTCCGTACCGATCTCTACGCGACTGTCGGGCGGCAATACCCCGGCCCGGCAGGCGCCTCGGGCGTGGTCATGGCGGCCTTTGGAAACGGCAGCCCAGCCGAGCTCGAGGCGCTGTTCGCGCCGGTCGCCTGGTATCAAAAGCCGTCCTTTGCCGATTTCCTGGCGCGGGCCGAAGAGACGCGCCAGTCCGGTTTTGCGGTCGATCGCGGCACGATGTTTCAGGGCATCACGCAACTCTCGGTGCCGGTCCTGTCGCCGTCTTGGCAGCTATTGCTGATCCTGACGGCCGCGGGCCATGCGCATGACCTCGATGGCGACGCGCTCGGGCCGTTGAGCCGCGCGATGCAATCGGCGGCGACGCAGCTCTCCGAGAGCGTGCGACTGTTGCGTCTCGGGTGAGATAGGGGTTCGGGTCAGTTCCGTCGTCGGCCGCGAAACGTCGGCGGCGTACTTAGCGAGGTAACAGCATGGTCTCCTCACTGGCGGTCGCGCAACAACCCAAGGCAGACCCGGCTCTCGATTTTGACGCGATCATCATCGGTGCCGGCGTGTCCGGCCTCTACCAGCTCTACAAGCTGCGCGAGCTCGGCCTGACGGTGCGGGTGTTCGAAACCGGCACCGGCGTCGGCGGCACCTGGTACTGGAACCGCTATCCCGGCGCCCGCTTCGATTCCGAAAGCTGGACCTACGGCTATTCCTTTTCCCAGGAGCTGCTCGAGGAATGGGACTGGGAGGAGCACTTCTCGGGTCAGCCCGAAAACGAGCGGTATCTGAATTATGTCGCCGACAAGTTCGACCTGCGGCGCGACGTTCGGTTCAACAGCTGCGTGACCGCCGCGCATTATCAGGAGGACGCGCGGTGCTGGGACGTCCTCCTCGACGACGGCCGCCGCTACACCACGCGCCTCTTGATCACCGCAATCGGCGTGCTGTCGGCGCCGACCATGCCGCGCATTGCCGGTGTCGACACGTTCAAGGGCCAGTCCTGCCACACTCATTACTGGCCTAAGGAACCGGTCAGCTTCGCCGGCAAGCGGGTCGCGGTGATCGGCACCGGCGCTACCGGGATACAGACCATCACCGAAGTGGCCAAGACGGTCGGGCACATGACCGTCTTTCAGCGCACCCCCCAGTGGAGCGCGCCATTGCACAACGCCAAGATCGGCAAGGAGGAGATGGGCCGGATCCGGGCCAATTATCAGGAGATCTTCGCGCGTTGCCAGGAGACCTACGGCTGCTTCATCCATGCGACCGACCCGCGCTCGACGATCGAGGTCACGCCCGAGGAACGCGAGGCCTTTTGGGAGAAGCTCTACAGCGAGCCCGGCTTTGGGATCTGGATGGGCAATTTCCGCGACATCCTGGTCGACCGCGAGGCCAACCGGCTGATCTCCGATTTCGTCGCCCGCAAGATCCGCGAGCGCGTCAAGGACCCGGCCACGGCCGAGAAGCTGATCCCGAAGAACCACGGTTTCGGCACCCGACGCGTGCCGCTCGAGAGCGGCTACTTCGAGGTCTACAACCAGCCCAACGTCAAGATCGTCGACATCAACGAGACGCCGATCGAGCGGATCACCCCGAACGGCATCAGGACGAGCGACGCCGAGTACGAGTTCGACATCATCATCTACGCGACCGGCTTCGACGCCATCACCGGCAGCTTCGACCGCATCGACATCCGTGGGGTCGACGGGGCGTCATTGAAGGAGAAATGGAAAGAGGGGCCGCAGACCTTTCTCGGCATCCTAGTCGCCGGCTTCCCGAACATGCTGATGGTGATGGGCCCGCATGCCGGGCTCGGCAATTTTCCGCGCGCCGCCGAATACAGTGTCGATTGGGTAACCCGGCTGATCCGCTTTGCGCGCGACCGCGGCTCGACGCAGATCGAGGCCACCGATGCGGGCGTTGCCGCCTGGACCGACCAGGTCATTGCGTCGAGCGAGGGCTTGCTGGCCAACGAGGTCGACTCGTGGATGACCGGCATCAACCGCAATGTCGAAGGCAAAGAGACCCGCAGGATCATGCGTTTCAGCGGCGGCCACCCCGCCTTCCGCGACCGCTGCGAGGCGGTGGCGGCAGACGGGTATCGGGAGCTGGCACTGGCTTAGTCGCCACTGTGGCGGCGGAATAGGGGGTCAACAAAGGTTTGTTCGAACTTCGCCATTAACATGAAGGGAACTGGTCATGAGTCGCGCTTACAATGTCATCGATGCGGACGGCCATATCCTCGAACCGTTGGATCTGTGGGACAAATACATGGATCCGAAATTCCGAGACGGGGCGCCGCACCTCGTCAAGGGCGAAGACGGCAAGGATCGGCTCGTCATCGAGGAGCGGACGGTCGGCGACAGCCGGCGTGGCTTCGGCGGGATCGGCGGGATCGGCGCCCGGCAGGGGGTCGTCGCGTCCGATACGATGAAGTACCAGGAGGGCAGGCCCGGCGGGTTCGATCCGCACCAGCGCATCCCCGACATGGATGCCGACGGCATCGATGCGGCATTCCTTTATCCGAGCATCGGCCTGTTTGCGGGCTCGATCCAGGACCCGGAACTCGCTGCCGCGACCTGTCGTGCCTACAACCGTTGGTTGGCCGATTACTGCAAACCCTATCCCGATCGCCTGTTCGGGGTCGCGATGCTGCCGATGCAATCGGTGGATCTGGCCATTGCCGAGATGCGCTTCGCGCGCAAGGAATTGGGATTCCGCGGCGGCTTCCTGCGGCCGAACCCATACAACAATAAAATGATCCACCACCCCGATTACGAGCCGTTCTGGGCGGCGGCCGAAGACCTCGATTTCTCGATCGGCTTTCATGAAGGCGGCAGCAGTGGCATGCCGACGGTCGGCGTCGACCGTTTCGAGGGGCGCGGCGCAAAGCACATCATCAGCCACACGATGGAAATGATGCTGGCCTGCATGAGCGTGATCTGGGGCGGGGTGTGCGAGCGCCACCCGAAAATCAGGATCGCGTTTCTCGAATCGGGCGGCGGCTGGATCGCACCGTGGCTCGACCGCATGGACCGCCACTTCGACGACCAGGGCTTCAACGATTCCGGCCTCAAGACGCGGCCAAGCGAGTTGTTCCAGTGCAATTGCTGGATCTCGTTCGAGCCGGTCGAGGGCAGCATCAAGGTGCTCGCCGACTATATCGGCCCGAACAAGATCCTGTGGGCGACCGATTACCCGCATCCCGACGGCTTCTTCCCCGGCGCGCCGGACATGTTGCGCGAGCGGCTGAAGGGCACCTCGCCCGAGACCCAACGCGGCGTTTTCGCCGGCGGCGCGATGGGTTTCTACGGCCTCAACTGAGCTGGCGAACCCGCCCTTCGCGCGGTTGGCTCGGCAGCGCCGGCGCGGAGGGCGGGTCAGGTCGGTTCATCCTTCGAGGGAGGCGGAGAACCGGGTTCGAAAGCATAAAACGCTCTCGCGACCGATCAGCCTGCGAGCAGTCCTTTGCGGCGGCTCCAATCCAATACCGCACTGATGCATTGGTGCAGCTGAGCAGGCTGGTTCTGATAATAATGTGTGGCACCTTCGATCCCGACATATTCCTTGTCGGATGTCGCAAGGGCCGAGCGAATCGTCGGATTGTGCGAGGCGGGCACAGCGTCGTCCGCGAGGTTCTCGACCTGCAATACGGGCGTGCGGCGGATGCGCGCTGCGTTCTTCGGCCCTTTCGCGTTCGACAGATCATAGCTCCACTGCGACAGCCAAGACCGCAGCGACGAATATCGCGCAAGGCCCGCGGGCGAAGTGTTCACGGTACGCGGATCCCCGAGATAGCACCAGCCGGAGCGCCGCCCGTTCGGGTCGATACGCGGATCGAGCCATCGCACGTCGCACATCGTCCGGTGGACGACGAAGCAGCGCTCGACCTCGCTCGTCCGCCGCCGGCGAAGCGTGCCGAGCAATTCCTGGCACCACACCGTGATCTTCCGGTTGCGCGCGATCTGGGCAGCCCGGAAGCGCTCTATGAACTCGGGCGCATAGGGCGGCTGATGCGGGCAGGCGCTCTCATAGATGTCGAATTCCAACTCCCGTCGGTCGGGGTCGAGTTCGTCGGTCACGGATGGATCGAGCCACTCGGTCAATGTCTCGGCGCGTGACAGGTGCGCGGCAATGAAAATTACGCCGTCGGCCGGTTCGAGACCGGCTCGCGTCAGGTCGACCGCGTCGCCCGCCGGCGTCGCGATGATCGACGGCGCTTCGGCTTCCGCCTGATAGAACAGCGACAGCGAGCCGCCGCCCGACCAGCCGACGAGGATCACCTTCTCGTAGCCGCGGGCCCGGGCGTCCTTGACCCACGCCCCCATGTCGATGGCGACCTTCTCGAGGATGAGCCCACTGTCATTCTTTGGATAGCGGCTCGCCGCACACAGGACATGCAACCCCGCGCCAACGAGCGCCCCCGGCGTCGGCAGCAAATGCAGGGTCGACGAGGGGTGCATGAAGAGGTAGAGCGTTTTTGACGGTCGCTCGCGCGGGATCAGATATTGGCCCTCGAGCCACACCTTCCCAGAGGCGGAAGAGAACCCGTAAGTCTCGGTGAATCTTGCGGTATCGGGGAAGCTGAGGATGGCTGGGACGCGGTCCCAGCCGGCGGTTGCGTTTGTCATGCGTCAGACATAGCGGAAGCCCGTGAGGAAGCCGATCTTATAGGATACTGGCACGCATCTGTGGGCAGACCGTTTCGACGGTTCGCTCGAAGATGTCTTCGAGCTTCAGGACAAGGTGGCGTCGAGCGTCGCCGGCGTTATCGAGCCGGCGTTGCAGGCCGCCGAGACCGCCCGCTTGGCGGGCCGCCCGACCGACGACCTTGCTGCCTACGATCTCTATCTGCCCGGCTACACGCCACAGTATCGCTTTCTCGCCGCTTGTTACGCCCATCTGGGTCGGCTCGACGATGCATCCCACCCGAGCAGGTCATCGGCACCGCCGGCGGCACCAGCTACGGCTATGACAAGAACGGTCGGCCGGTTCTCACCAAAGAGCCGAAGCTGTTGCTGAACGACGACAACGCCGGCAAGCCGGAGGGCATCCACCTGATGACCGGCCGCCGGCCCTACGCCGCGTTCGGCAATTCGACCGGCGATCGGCAGATGCGGGAGTACACCAAGGCCGGCGACGGCATGCGGCTCGTGATGCTGGTACTGCACGACGATCGAAAGCGAGAGTAGGTTTCCGCATTCAGATTGACGGTGTTGATTCATATCGCGGCAACGTCGCCGGGATTCCGGCACGCTCGCACCGCGGCAACGGCGCCCACATCGACGATGTGTATGCGGACAGGACCGTCGCGCGACCGCGATAGCGGCCGGCGGGAGCGATCACAGTCGGTCTAGAACAACTCTCGCGTCCTGAAATTGCTAATTCCGCCGCGGCGGCTCTATCGGCATAGTCGCGATCGCAGTCCAAGCAATGGGGGAGCCGGCTTTTGCGGCGGCTTCTTCCGGCGAAAGACTCGGGTCCCAGTGCACCGCCAGAAAGCGCCGCCCCGTGACGTTGTCGGCCGCATCTGACACCAGCCAGCTGAGCGGCGGCGCCATCACCGCAGGTTGGATCATCGCGGCCCGGTCGTAGCCGGCCTCGAGCGGCACCATGCCGGTATTGGTGACCCCGCCCGGAACGATCACGTTGACGGTAACGCCGGTGCGCGCGAGGTCCTTTGCCATGATGGCCGAAAAAGCCTCTAACGCCGCTTTCGACGGGCCATAGGTCGGCGAGCCCTCGCGGATCATCGTGCCGAGGCTGGTCGTGACGTTGACGATGCGGCCCCATTTCTGGCGCATCATGTCGTGGACGAGGGCGCGCGACAGCGCCATCGGCGCGCTAGTGTGGACGGCGACGAAGAGCTTCCACTGCTCCGGCGTCACCTCCCAGAACTTGATCGGGCGCTGCCGGTTGTCGCTGCGCATCGTCGCCTGGCCGACCCCGGCATTGTTGACAAGGATGTCGATCATCCCGAGATGGCCGCGCACCTTGGAGACGATCTCATCGATCGCCTCGTCGCGGGCGAGATCGGCCTCGATCGTCATCAGTTTGGCGCCTTGTTGGCGCGCCTGCGCCGCCTCGGCGAGCTCGGCGAGACCGTGGGCAGTGCGGTCGACCGCTGCGACCGCGAGCCCCTCCCCAAGCAGGCCCAGCACCAGCTCGCGGCCGATGCCGCCGGCTGCGCCGGTCACGATCGCCACGCGCTGCTGTTCGCTCATCATCGCCTCCCTTTGCTCGAGCCACGACGGTGCGACACGGGGCCATGCAGCGCAAGACAATTGCACCCATGCTGCACCGCCAAGTGCTCCGACCTTTTCGCGAACCCAAAGTGCTGATCGAGTTGGTCGACCCTACGCACCATGTCTTCACCGGACAACGACAAACGGTGACGTTCACGGTGCCTGGCCGGACGAAATGAGTCACGAGGGCGGGCCGCAACTAGCCCGGCCCCGCCCTTCGACAAATCGAAGAATGCGAAGCACCCAGCTGGGGCAGCGATTTGCCCCCAACACTCTGGCCTTTTGGAGGGCCGATAGGCCCCGCCCGGGTGAACACGGTCATTCCGATAGAGGTCCGCTTGCCACCCAAAGCCGACCTATCGAAGAATAGTCTTTCGATGCTGCTCAGTGCCACAAGCGAAGCTCTCGCCAGATTACGAGCATCGGATCTCACTGCGGCGGCACCCTGTGGGCCATCCCTCTTCGAGCACACGGGATTCTGCAAGCAGGGCGGTCCCGTCCTCGATACGAGTCAGGCGCGACGGGTATCGGGAAGCTGGAGAATGGCA
>Ga0308309_10002348_pt1 | contig 11297 bp, 6 predicted proteins | sample HubBroMetageWFT5_FD_192491 | JGI IMG/M metagenome (GOLD analysis project Ga0308309, IMG submission 192491) | Warmed and freeze-thawed soil microbial communities from the Hubbard Brook experimental Forest, New Hampshire - Hubbard Brook CCASE Soil... | ecosystem: Environmental > Terrestrial > Soil... | reverse complement strand
CATGTTCCGGCGCAACGAGTTTAATCGCCGGGTTCTGCCCCGGGTTTGCGCGCACAAACAGTTCGTACGGCACAAAAGGATCATCCTGCGCCGTGATCATCAGCATCGGCACACGCACTTGCGCGACGACTTTCTTCGCCCCCACGGCATCGTAATAATCCTGCGCGTCTCGATAGCCGAAATGCGGCGCCGTAATCTTGTCATCGAACTCCCGCACCGAGCGCACCGCTCCGAATCCATTCTTCGGGTAGCGCTCCGGGAACAACTCAGCCTTTCGCGCATACCGCGCCATCAACCCTTTTACAAAATGGCGCTGGTAGAAAAAATTGTCGCGTCTTTGCAGCGCATCGGCGCACGCCCCAAGATCCATCGCCGGGCAAACGACGCACACGCCGCGAAGTGCCTTCGGCGCTGCCTCTCCAAACTCGCCTGCCATTTTCGTCATCAGGTTCCCGCCCATCGAGTACCCGGCAAAGAAAACCTGCTCGAATCCATCCCCGTTTGACAACTCCTCCAACACCGCCCGGTAATCCGCACTCATCCCGGAGTTGTAAAGCGTCGGCGTCAGCGCCTCCGTCCCACCGCAATTCCGCTGGTTCAATCGAACCGCGTGATAACCCAGGCGAAACGCCTTTTCCGCGATTCCGCAAACGTAATTCGATTCGCTCGATCCTTCCAGCCCATGGAGAATCACGAGCACTGGAGCGTCGCGCCGTTTCCCCGGCTGCCAATGGCAATGCCCAAGAATCCGCGATTCCGGCTCGACTTGAAATAACCGTTCTTCCGGTGGCGGCAAATTGAACCGGCGGGGAACAAACGCTGCCGCGATCGTCATGGCGTGCCCGTTCCTCAGCGCCGGAAGCGGCTCAAATTCTTCCATCTTCCAAGTCATCAATTCACTGTAGTGCAGCGCTACAGGTCTAGCAAGCCACCGGCACCACCCAGTGCCGGCATCGAACTGCTGTTAACACTCGCGCTCCTTTTCACGTCAATCTAGCCGATGGGGATATTAGGAGCCACCACTATGAAATCTCGTCTTTTCGCCTGCGCTGTCCTTGGGCTCTCTTTAGCTGCTACGCCGATTCTCTTCCGAGCGCAATCTCCCTCTTCGGATCCAAGCCTCACCGCCCACGAATGGGGCACTTTTACTTCGATCGCCGCCAAAGACGGCCACGCCGCCGAGTGGCTCCCTCTGACCGGCTCAACCGACCTCCCGGCGTTCGTCGAGCATTTCCAAACTCCTGATTTCAAAGGCGGCCTGCGCGGCAGGGTACGCATGGAAACTCCCGTCCTCTATTTCTATACCAATCACCCAACCACAATCTCCGTGCACGTCTCCTTCTCCCAAGGCCTCATCACCGAATGGTACCCGCACGCTAACCGCGTCGAGCCCGTCGGCCTTCAGACGCAAACGCGCATGGTCGCCTATCTCAATGACTGGAGCCGCCGTCAGAAGCAGCCCGACAGCAGCATCTCTTGGGATTCCATCACGCTGGAACCAAATAGTTCCGCAATCCTCCCGCGCGAGGGCCGCGCGGACCACTATTACGCCGCCCGGCAAACTTCCTCCACCCCGCTGCGAATCAAAACGCAGACCGGTGACGAGACCGAGAAATTCCTCTTCTATCGCGGCGTTTCCAGTTTTTCTGTGCCCGTCTCGGCGAAACTGGCGCACGAAGACAAAATCCTCGCCCAAAATCTCATCACGCAAGAAATCCCCGCCATGCTCCTCTTCGAGCGCCGAGGAAACAAGCTGGGCTTCCGCATCGCGGACGCCTCCGCAACTCAATCAACTCTCGATCCTCCCGAACTCAACGCCAATATGGATTCGCTGAAGCAAGCTGTCGAAGACATGCTCATCGCCCAGGGCCTTTATCACGACGAAGCGCAAGCCATGTTTGAAACTTGGCGCGATTCCTGGTTCGAAGAAGGCAGCCGCTTGCTCTACATCGTCCCGCGCCAGTTCGTGGACAGCGTTCTGCCGCTCTCGATCAATCCCGCTCCGGCGCAAACTGTGCGCGTCTTCGTCGGCCGCCTCGAACTCATCACGCCCGCTACACAACGCGCCGTCGACCAAGCCCTCGCCGCTCGCGACCGATCGACCCTCACCCTCTACGGCCGCTTTCTCGTTCCCATTCTCGAGAACATGATCGCCAGCGAAAGAAACTCCGCCAAAAAGGCTCAATTCAACGAGTACCTAAACAACGCCTACAACACTCAAATCACGCTAAACACATCGAACTAGACCTTGTAAACTGCGGTGCAAGGAGCGAAAGAGATGCGCACCGTAACCTATGGCGGAGCCGTCAGCCTGGACGGCTTTTTGGCAGGCGTCGATGGCTCCATCGACTGGCTGCATTTCAGCAAGGACGTTCAACAAATAATGACGGACTTTTGGAAGGACGTCGACACCATCCTGATGGGACGCAAAACCTACGAAGTTTCGGTCGCCATGAAACCTTCGTCCGCAAAGAAACCCGCCAAAGCGAAAAGCACTAAACGCAAAGAACCCGCCACGCGCACTTATGTCTTTTCGCGCACGCTCAGGTCCATCGACGACGCGGGCGTCGAGCTAGTGGCCTCGGACGCCGCCGATTTCGTCCGCGATCTAAAGAGGCGCCCCGGCAAACGCATCTGCCTAATGGGCGGCGGCGAACTAGCTCAATCTCTTCTCGCCGCCGGCCTCGTAGACGAAATTGGTCTAAACATTCATCCCATCCTTCTCGGCTCCGGAATCCCCACGTTCCGTGATCCCGGCCATCGCATAAGGCTCACTCTCACCGAGTGCCGCCAAATCGAAGGCGGCTGCATCCTCGCCAACTACAAGGTCCTCCGCGCGGTCTAACCGCGACGCGCCCAAAAGCTACAGGACCGGCCGAGAAATCACGGCGCGACGAAGGTTTGACCCCTTCGAACGCTTCCGCTAAGATAATTCTCAAATGAAAAAATCACGCGGTCACTTCAACGTCGTGCTTCGACCTGAACCAGAGGGAGGCTTCACCGCGATTGTTCCGGTGCTGCCCGGATGTGTGACCTACGGCAGGACCCTTTCCGAAGCCAAGACGATGGCAAAGGACGCCATCTCCGCCTACATCGAGAGTCTTAAGAAGCACAACGAGCCCATCCCCACCGACGACGAATCGTTGGTCGCTTCGCTCGACCTCGAATATGCCGAAACTTCCCGCCGTTAAGCCCCGGGAAGTCATTCGATTCCTGGAGCGTAATGGCTTTGTTCTCGACCACGCATCGGGCTCCCACTTTATTTATTACCATCCACTTTCAAAAAGGCGAGCTGTGGTGCCCAAGCACAACCGCGATGTTCCAAAGGGCACGCTCGCGTCGCTGCTAAGGGAAGCAGGATTCTCGAGGGAAGACCTCATCGATTTCTTACAGGGAAGATAGAATGTCTCGCCTAAACCCGAGAGCCGCCAACTTGACCGCAATCCCATTGCCCCCTAGAATAGAAGTTTCACAGTGATTGATTTTTGCAATCTGATGAATTCATCTTCCGGCCCAGCGGCCACCCGCTGGGCTGCGCTGTTTTAGGGCGCTAATCTTCAGAACCGAGGTTGTAATGATTGAAGGTCCGATTCCCGAATGTCTCACTTTTGACGACGTGCTCCTCCTGCCCGGCAAATCCTCCGTGCTCCCGGCCGAAGTCGACACACGCACCTGCTTCACGCGAAAACTGTCACTAGACATTCCTCTGGCCTCCGCCGCCATGGACACCGTAACCGAATCTCGCCTTGCCATCGCCATCGCCCGACAGGGCGGCATCGGCCTCGTTCACCGCAACATGCCCATCGACCGCCAGGGCGAAGAAGTCGACCGCGTAAAACGCTCCGAAAGCGGCATGATCGTCGACCCCGTCACCATCTCCCCGGACATCACCCTCCGCCAAGCTCTCGAAATCATGACCAAGTACCACATCTCCGGCCTTCCCGTAACACGCGGCTCTCGCCTCACGGGAATCCTCACCAACCGCGATTTGCGCTTTGAAAAAAATCACTCCCAGCTCGTCGGCTCGGTGATGACCAAGGAAAATCTCGTCACCGTGGCCGTCGGCACCACGCTCGAAGAAGCTGAACGCATCCTGCAAAAACACCGCATCGAAAAACTCCTAGTTGTCGATCAGGATTTCAATCTCAAAGGCCTCATCACCGTAAAAGACATCCAGAAAAAACGCGAATATCCCCGCGCCGCAAAAGACGAGCAAGGCCGCCTGCGCGTCGGCGCCGCCGTTGGCGCCACAGGCGACTACCTCGAGCGCGCCGTCGAAATGTCCAAAGCCAAAGCCGACGTCCTGGCCATCGACACCGCCCATGGCCATACCACCCGTGTGATGGACGCCATCAAAGCCATCCGCCAGCGTCTCCCCGAAGTGCAGATCATCGCCGGTAACGTCGCTACCTACGAGGCCGCAAAAGATCTCATCTCGCTCGGCATCGATGGCCTGAAAGTCGGCATCGGCCCCGGCTCCATCTGCACCACGCGCGTCGTTACTGGCGCCGGCGTTCCGCAGATTACCGCCATCATGGAATCCGCGCGCGCCGCGCAAGGCACCGGCATCCCCATCATCGCCGACGGCGGCATTAAGTATTCCGGCGACATCACTAAAGCCATCGCCGCCGGTGCTTCCTGCGTGATGATCGGCAGCCTTTTCGCCGGCACCGAGGAATCTCCCGGCGAAACGATTCTCTACCAGGGCCGCACGTTCAAGTCCTACCGCGGCATGGGCTCAATGGGCGCCATGGACGCGGGCTCCGACCGCTACGCCACCGTCCAGGACACCGACGAACGGGGCAAGTCCGTCCCGGAAGGCGTCGAAGGCCGTGTGCCATACAAAGGGTCGCTCGGCGCGCTCACCGACCAGCTCGTCGGCGGCTTAAAAAGCGGCATGGGCTACGTCGGCGCTCCTACACTGAGAGAACTCACCGAAAAAGCTCGCTTCGTGCGCATCACCGCCGCCGGTCTCCGCGAAAGCCACGTCCATGATGTCATCATCACTCGCGAAGCGCCGAACTATCGAATGGAATAGGCCGCAGGGAATATTCCGCGGCAACAAACTATCGCGCGTTAAACTTGTATTGACGCAGTTTATAGGAGCATTAGCTCGTGTCTGACCTTCAACCCTGGCGCAATCCCCGCCCCGCGCCACAACTCCCGGAAATGCAACCCCGTCTGCACAAATTGCTCATTCCCGCCTGGCTTCGCGCTTGGTGGCCCGCTGTCGCTTGGGCCTTCGTCATCTTCACGCTCTCGACCGACTCCTTCTCTTCCGACCACACCGCAACGGTTCTCTCCTTCTTCGTGAAGTGGCTCTTTCCTCATCTCACCGAAAACCAATTCCATTTCATCCACCACATCATTCGCAAAAGTGCCCACTTCACCGAATATTTTATTTTCTGTCTGCTGATCTACCGCGGCGTCCGCGGCGATCGCAAAGGCTGGCACTGGACCTGGGGCATCTCCGCGCTCGCCGTAGCCGCCGGCTATTCCATCATGGACGAAATCCATCAAGCCTTCGTTGCCAGCCGCACCGCCTCGCCCTACGATTCCCTTCTCGACTCCATCGGCGCCTTCTTCGCCTTGGCCGCCCTTTACTTCTGGTTCCGCTTCCGCCGCAACGCCGGAGAGACCGCAGATAGCTCCGCCTGACGGCCAAACCGCGGGAGATCTTCGCAGCGCGATAAACCTCGTAGCCCGTCGGAGGCTGGCTTTACTTGGCAGCCGCTGCCGCATTGGCCTTGCGCGCGATTAACACAAACCCCTTTGCCTTGGCATCTTTCTCAAGCGTTGCAAGGTGCTCCTGGGCCGCCGACTTCTTCCCCTGTTTCATTTCCGTCTCCCCGAGGGCCAACCGCGCCTCAAGCAGGCACCTGCCACAGTCGAGCCTCGCGGCTTCCGCCAGCGCGCCCTGTAGACTTCTCGAAGCTTCTCCGGCCTTGCCATTCGCGGCGTGAATGCGGCCCGCTGTTATCGCGACGTCTAAGGCCATCAAGCGCCCTTCCGCCGTTGCCACCGCAGTCTCAGCCGCGCGAATTTCTTTTTCTGCTTCCGCCGGTTTTCCTTGCTCGAGCAAGGAACGCGAGAGAGCCGCTCTGGCGTTTATTTCGGTTCCAGCTGCTTTTTCCGTTTGCGCCTGGCTCAGCACTTGTCTCGCAGGTTGCTCCGCGTCAGCTGCGTGACCCTGTTCGATCGAGAGCCGCGCCAGCGCAAGAAGACTGTCCTCGGCCGTCGTCTTTTCTCCAAGTTTATTTCGCATGGCCAGCACTTGTTCGTGATTCTTCCGGGCCTCTTCGAGTTTCCCCTCTTCTCTCTGGACTTCCGCCTGAAGGAACATGGCGTACGCCACTCCTCTCTGTATCCCGGCCTGCTGGAAGACGGGCATTTGCTCGTCCAGGGCTTTCTGTGTGGCGGCAAGATCTCCTTGATCGAAAAGCACCACCGCCAGATTGTTCAACGCGAGAGCTATTCCGGTTTTGTCTCCGATTTCGCGGCGCATCGCCAGGGATTGTTCGTGTAGTTTGCGCGATTCCACGAGTTGGCCCTGTTCGTGAAGCAGGATCGCCAGATTCGTCAGCGCACGGGCGATACCGCGCTTTTCCCCGATTTCGCGCGTGATGGCCAAAGACTCCTCGTACTTTTTCTTCGCCGCCGCAAGCTTGCCCTGCTCGTAAAGCAGGACAGCTACGTTGTTCACCCCGACCGCTTCACCGATCTTGTCACCGGTCTCCCGATGAATAGCGATCGACTCTTCATAGGATTTTCTCGCGCCCTCGAAGTCCGCTTCATCCTTCAAGGCGACGCCGATGCTGTTAAACGCATCGGCCTGGCAGCGCTTGTTGCCGATCTTGCGGCACGTCTCGAGACTTTCTTCCTGAAGCTTTAGCGAGTTGGCACGGTCACCGTGGTCGTACATCCCGGTGGCCAGATTGTGCAGTGCGTTGGCTTCGCCGCTGCGGTCTCCCGTTTCGGCGTAAATCCGCCGCGCAGCTTCCGCGGCAGCCTGGAAATGAGGGTAGTCGCCGAAGCTGTAATAAGCGCGGCCCTCTGCGAGCTCGGCACGTGCAACGAGAAGCCGCGCACCCAGTTTTTGCCCCTTCTCCGTAGCCCGCACCGCAGCTGCGAGCTCGCGCTTGAAATCGGATTGGCTTCGGGCGGCATTTTCCTCTGCAAGATCAATGCGCGGATCGTCGGATGCAGGCTCCGGCAAGTTGCGCAGCGCCTCGACGCTCGCCAGAGCATCCTTGCCTTGGCTTCCGAACGTCTGCACTTGCGCGAGCCGCAATCCGTAGTCCAGATTGTCTGGCTCAAACGTCCAGAGTGTCTTGTAGACTTCTATCGCCTTGGGCCAATTCCTCGCGGCCTCGTAGTACCGCCCTTCAATCACAAGATGCTCCTCGCGCGGCAAGCCAGCTGATAAGTCAAAGGCCTTCTTGGCCTCGTCCGCGGCCTTCGCGTCGTACCCCATCGCGGACCACGCTGCCGAGAGTGCCGAATGCGCCAAAGCGTACTTGGGATCGGCGGCGACTGCCTGTTCCAGCAGGTCGCGCGCCCCTAGTGCATCGAACAGCCGTAGTTTTTCAAGCCCTTGAGCGTAAAGCCGCGATGCTTCCAGATTCGTTGAAATTGCCGCGCGCACGCTGCCCGCTTCGGCATCCGAGATGGTACCTATGCCGAGCTTGCTTCGCAGGTCGCCGCCCGCGCGCGTAACAAGGTCGAACAATTCACTCTCTTTTCCCGTTTCGGAAACGATCCCGATGGTTTCGCCGGTTCGCGCGTCCTGCAGCCGCATGTCCACGCGAACTTGTCCGCCCGCTTCTTTGCCGAGGTCCACAAACGATCCAAGAACCACATAGTCCGTGCCCAGATTGTTGCGCACTCGCGTAAGCGTATCTCTGGCCAGACTATCGGCATCCGATAGCGATAAATCCAACTTCGCCCGGGCAACATTTTCTTCCGCTACGGTCCGAAGGTGTTCTCCAGTTCCCAACTCCGTCGTGAGCATTTCCGATAGTCCGGTAGACAACCACGCAGCCTCCGCCCGGCCTGAAGTGTTCTTGAAGCCCAGCACTGCGATAGACCGGCGCACCGGAATCGTCGAGACTTTAGGCTGTACTCCTGCTGTTCCAGAATGGCTCCATCCTCCCAGGCGGTCACGAACCTTCCCAAGATTCATTCCGATCGCCGCCCCCAAGATCACCAACAAACCGAGCGCAATCGCCGCCAGCGGCCATTTCGGGCGAGGCGCGGGTCCAACGGCAACGCCTCCGGACTCCAAAGCGGCGAGTAGCTCGCGCGCGGATTGATACCGCTGCGAAGGTTCCTTCTCAAGCGCCTTGAAAATGATCGATTCCAGCGCCACGGAAGCCGATGATCCCCTCGAACTCAGCGGTTTCGGCGAGCTGTGAAGAATGGCGTCAATCAGGCGGGTGGGTTGGTTCTCCGGAAAAGGGCGTTGAGCCGTCGCCATTTCGTAAAGGACAGCTCCGGCTCCGTAAATATCCGCGCGGGAGTCCACCGCATCCGCCCGGAGCTGCTCTGGCGACATATACGGAAGCGTCCCAGAAACGGATCGCGTGTCATCGATGCTTTGCGTCCGATCCATTTCCGTTTGGGGCCGAAAAAGCTTTGCCAACCCGAAATCGAGAATTTTCAGCCTGCCGTCTGACGTGATATGCAGATTGTCTGGCTTCAGGTCGCGATGGATTACGCCCTGGGCGTGAGCCGCCGCCAGCCCTTCGGCGAGTTGTGCCCCCAATCGTCGCGTTTGCGCTTCGTCGAGAGGTCCGTCTCGCAGTCTGCGGCTCAAGGGAACGCCTTGAACCAGTTCCATCACCAGGAAGTCCAAGCCCTCTTCACTGCCGAAATCATGGACCGTTCCGATGCAGGGATGATTCAGCTTCGCCAGAGCCATGGCTTCATTACGGAACCGTTTGCGAGCAGCCTCATCGGCCAAAAGACCCGGCGGAAGCACTTTCAGGGCAATGTCCCGATCGAGCTGTTCGTCATGCGCCCGGTAGACCACACCCATCCCGCCGCTGCCCAGGACTTCCAATACACGATAATGGGCAATCGTCCGGCCGGCCAAAGAGGGTGCGTCCGTCATAGTGGCGTGATTCTAGGGTCCGCCTACTTCCAAGTCAACGGCTCGGAGTGCTACCTTGCTTAGCACGAATTGCGGCTTTATGAGCCGCCGGACATGCGCGCAAAGAACCCTCCCATCCTCCAATACATCTGCCTCGCGCTTCTCTTCGCGATTGCTTCGGGGTATCAGATTCGCTCGGCTATGTTTGCCTTTCCGAATTATTTCCATCTCAAGGCCGCGGCATATCCTTTCGTGCCGGTCTACGAGAATGGCCGCCCTGCCCTTCAGTTCGTGACTAGGTCCGCCCGGCAAGCCGGCGTGCAAAACAACGACATCCTGCTCACGGTGAACGGTCGCCCGCTGACCGGAATAGCCGTGTTCGGCGAAGCGATCCACACCGCCAAACCGGGTGACGCCCTCACCGTCCAGTTCCTGCGTCCAGGTGAAACAGCTCCGCGTTCGGCCGCGATTCAACTCGAGCAGGCCGCCGCTCCTCCCATCAGTTTGCCTGCTGCTTCCCTTTTGGCACTGAAGCTCGTCGTGCCCACGTTTTGCATCCTGCTTGGATTCTGGGTCACGGCCGTGCGCCCACGAGATCCCTCGGCGTGGTGTCTTTTCCTCATCATGCTGTTTTTCTCTGTGTTTTATAGCTCGGGAGTCGAGAGTTGGGGGCCCGTCGTTCGCGATGTCTCGGAAGGATACCGCGTAGCCGTCGCCAACGCGTGGCCGATTTTCATGCTGCTTTTCGGCCTGTACTTCCCCGAGCCTTTCCCTGAGAAGGACCCCGCTTGGTGGACGTGGTCCAAGCGCATTGTCATCACCCTCTTGATTGTCTCTTGCGTAATGAATGTTATCGTGCGGCTCGGTGAATTCGAGAATTTCGCATCCGTGGCTTCCTTATCCGCGGCTTCGGATCGCCTCAGCATGGTTGACTTCCTGCTTAAGTTTGCGGCTATCGGCTCTTTCTTTGCCTGCATTTCCGTCAAGATGCACCAGGCCGTCACGCCCGACGCGAAGCGGCGCCTGCGTTTGCTTTATGTCGGCTCCAGTATCGCCATGACCCCCGCGTGCATTCTCTTTGTAACGCAGAGCATCAAGGGCGGCGAGCTCGAGCAGATCTTTCCGGAGTGGTTTGTGCTCTCCGCGCTGTCCCTTATGCTTCTCTTTCCCATCACGCTGGCGTACGTCATCGTGGTCCATCGTGCGATGGATGTGCGTGTCGTCATCCGCCAGGGCTTGCAATACGCGCTCGCCACGGGCGGAATCCGCGTGCTGCAAATGTGTCTGATTTCCGCCGTCATCTGGGGCGCGATCGTACTCCCCACCCGCAGCCGCGCAGAGAAGCTCGTAACGATCATTTTGACTATCGTGTTGATTTTCTGGCTGCGCAAGGGCGCTGTGCGCCTCCGCAAGTGGACCGACCGCCGCTTCTTCCGCGATGCGTACGACGCCGAGCAGATTCTCGAAGCCCTCAGCGACGAGGTACGCTCCATCGTCGAGAAGCGCCCGCTCCTCAAACGCGTCGCCACCAGCATCGCCGAATCGCTCCACATCGCGCGCGTCGCGGTACTCCTCGAAGAAGGCGGCTTCTACCGGCCCGCCTTTGCGCTTGGATTCTCCTCTACTCTTGACGCAGCTTTGCCCGATTCCGGCGCCACCGTCAGCCGCCTGAAGCGCGAAGCCGGTCCCGAGCGCGTGTACTTCGACGACGAGAACTCCTGGGTTAACGAGCCGGCTCTTCCGGAAGGCGAACGCCTTAACCTTGCCTCGCTACAGCCGCGATTGTTACTCCCGCTCTTGTCGAAGGAGAATCTTCTGGGGATCATCAGCCTGGGCGAAAAGCGTTCGGAAGCCCCCTACTCCCGCACCGATATTCGTCTCCTGAAATCCGTTGCCTCGCAAACCGCGCTCGCTCTCTCCAACGCCGACCTAACCTCCGCCATGGCCGTCGAGATTGGCCGCCGCGAAAAACTGAATCGTGAGATTGAAATCGCTCGCGAAGTGCAGGAGCGCCTCTTCCCCCAGAGACTCCCGGAAATTGCCGGCCTCGACTACTTCGGCCGCTGCCGCACCGCTCTCGGCGTCGGCGGCGATTACTACGATTTTCTCGCCCTGCCCGATGGCAAACTAGGCGTCGCTCTCGGCGACGTCTCTGGCAAAGGCATTGCCGCCGCCCTCACCATGGCCAGCCTTCAGGCTTCCCTGC
>Ga0308309_10002347_pt1 | contig 11298 bp, 14 predicted proteins | sample HubBroMetageWFT5_FD_192491 | JGI IMG/M metagenome (GOLD analysis project Ga0308309, IMG submission 192491) | Warmed and freeze-thawed soil microbial communities from the Hubbard Brook experimental Forest, New Hampshire - Hubbard Brook CCASE Soil... | ecosystem: Environmental > Terrestrial >... | reverse complement strand
GGGACATTTTACGTGTTCGGGCCCATAAGCAGATCATCCTGTCAGTAAGGTTCGGAGAAAAACTATGCAATGGACCACACCACAATTTGAAGAAATCAGCCTGAACTGCGAAATCAATTCGTACGGCAGCGCGGAGATGTAAGCGCACGCCGGTTCGTCGCAGGATGGGCACGAATCGAACGAGAGACGGCCATCACGATGGGTGATGGCCTGTTTCACTTCTCCCCATAGAACCGGGCGAAGAACAATCCTCCCAAATCCGCGAAAATCGTGTCGCTGACTCATCGGATCACGTGAAACGGCACGTTGCTGGTCAGAACTCCAGTCGGAGTCGTTACGGTGGACGTAGACAACTCCGACATCAGCATCCTCATGGTCGAACTCAAACCCGCGGCGTTACCTGTTGTTCTCATGAGAAACAAGACTCCATCACCATTTCAATCCTCGGTGTACAATGATCCGCGCCAGTCGGACCATCCCGCAGGCCAAAAGGGAGATTCAGCATGAAGCGTTCTTTCGCAATATTTGTCGTGGTTGGAGTTGTCGTGTCATTGGGTGCTTACCTCTCATCAGGCTCTGCTCAAGAGCACCAAACCGGAACTTTCCGCGGACGCACCATCATCTTCCCGGAATCCAGCATTCCCCGTCCCGGCCACATCAATACCAACTACTTCATTGTCGGGTCCAGAGAATTTACCCCTCAGCCTCCGTTCGGCGCCGAGACCCCCGGCTCGCTGGCTTGCGTGTACCAACTAGTCTCCGGTCCCACGGGATGCCCAATTGCCACCAGCACCAATGTCCCCACCGGCGGAGTCGGAGCCATCGCCATCGTTGACGCCGGCTACTATCCATCCGCGGCCTCGGACTTGCATGCCTTCTCGGCTCAATTCGGCCTTCCCGACGCCGACTTCCAAGTGGTTTATGCCAACGGTACCCAGCCTCCCATCTATCAGGATTGGGAAGTTGAGGAAGCCCTCGACATCGAGTGGGCCCATGCCATGGCTCCGAATGCCAAGCTTTACCTCGTCGAGTCCGTGCTGTGCACGGCTCCACAGTGCAACACCGATCCCACTTGGCAAGCCGTCGCAGTCGCTGGTAAGCTCGTCGCTCAAAATGGCGGTGGCGTGGTCAGCATGAGCTGGGGGGATCCAGAGTTTCCCCAGGAACTCCAGTATGACAAGTATTTCACCGCCCCCGGAGTCATCTATTTTGCCTCCAGCGGCGATTCCGGCATAGGCGTCTCCTCCCACCCCACCGCTTCTCCCAATGTAATCTCGGTTGGCGGAACTTATTTCAATCGCGATAACAATGGCAACTTCGTCAACGAGCAGTACTACACCGGTGGTGGTGGCGGCGACATCAGCCCTTATGAACCCAGGCCCGCCTACCAGGACATCATCTCCAATATCGTTGGCAAGTTTCGCGGATACCCCGACGTCGCTTCCGACTTCTGTTGCGCCGCGATCTATCTTCAAGGCTGGGGTTCGGTCGGTGGCACCAGTTGGTCTTCACCGACTTTTGCCGGCATCGTGAATGCGGCTGGCATGCGAGCTAAAACCAGCTACGACGCCCATACGGCGCTCTATGCACTCTATGGGAAGGGGCTGGCGTACAAGCACGGCTACTATGACATCACCACCGGCGATTCCCATTGCACCACCGGATGGGACCTGTGCTCCGGTGTCGGCTCTCCCCGTACCTATCTAGGAAAGTGATTTGTAGTGAACCTCGATTGCGCCCACCCTGATCGCGCTTCATGCGGCAGGGTGGGTATTCTTTTGCATCGCGATCCTTCGCGACGCCAATCATCCCAACCCAACTCGTCACACATACTTCAACGGCCGCAGCGCAATGCTTTTCCAAAAGTAAGCCAGAATGATCACGCTCGCCACCGCCGCATACGCACACCACAGTGACGTAAACGCGTAGCGTTTGACCGCCATCACCGCCAGCAGAATGATCAGGTTCGCGGCCCCGAAAATTACCATGTCATTCACCTTCGAGAAAAACAGCGAACCGCAGGTGGCGATCACATACAGTATGGCAATCGTCGTATGGTTGGTCGCGGGATTGACGTACACCAGGCTGTTCCCCTCGATGTACACCTTGAACGAATACGCCGTAAGCGCCCACAGTATGTAGAGCGTCGTTCCTCCCCCGATCACCAGAAACGGCAGCATTCGCCTGCGAGTTCTAGAATTAGGCTCGAACAGCCACACGCTGAGGGGCAGCAGCAATGGCAGAAGCCCCTGCGCATAAAGCATGAACGCCGCACCCATGGCGCGCGTCACCGCAGGCGAGAGAATCCCGTCCAGTCCCAGCCAGACAAATCCTTCGATGAACTGATGAATGGCGAACAGCGTCGGTAGCGCCGCAAACAGCAGTTCGCGCCGGTGCTTCACCCTGGTCAGGGTGACGACACCGATAGTCCCCAGAACTCCGCTACCTACAAAGTTGGCTGCCGCTGAAAAACACATGGCTCGTCCCCCTGCATGTGAATCCGGAAATCATAAGGCTTTCGGATTACGGTTACCAGTTTCCCCTCGCGATGCTACTCATTTTTGCGCGGGCCGGGTGCGCGCGGTGACCCTCCCGACGCGCCCGCTCGCGTTCAATGTCGGGATAAAACTGCCAAGTTGGGACTGGCTACGGTTACCTCCTCGTACTACTGCTTGACAATAGTATCGCGTGGCATTAGTATGGGGAAGGAATGATCGCGAGCTTCCGGGGCGAGGATACGGAGGTGCTGTGGCGGTCGGGTAGGAGCCGCCGGCTTCCGGCTGATCTGGAACGAAGGGCATTCAAGAAGCTCGCCATTTTGAATGCTGCGGTCACGCTGGACAACTTGAAAGTGCCTCCGGGAAACCGTCTAGAAGCACTTCGCGGGAAGCGCGCCGGACAGCACAGCATTCGGGTGAACGATCAATTCCGGGTGTGTTTTGTTTGGCATGACGGAAATGCTTTTGAAGTAGAGATCGTCGACTACCACTAGGAAACGGAGCCAACATGGCCAGATCGAAGAAGGTCTTTGCGGTCCATCCGGGAGAGATTCTTAAGACCGAGTTCATGGAGCCGATGGGTGTGAGTGCCTATGAACTGGCAAAGGCGCTCAGTTTTCCGGGCATCTACGAAGTGGTCCGCGGAGATCGTTCCATCAGCGCTGATACTGCCATTCGTCTGGGGAAATATTTCGGACTGCCGGCACAGTTCTGGCTTAACCTTCAGAACGACTACGACCTGAGAATTGCCGAAGGCAGCGGAATCGGGCAGGGAATTAAGCCCCGCAACCTTGTCCATGGCGCCGAACTTAGCGGCGCACGCTAGGGCTCCCGGCCACGTAGGGGCAGACGTCCTTGTCTGCCCACTCTACCCTGGCCAAAATGCCAACTGCTAACTGCCGATTGCTACGCTTGACTCTTCTTCTCTCTCGGAGTACATTTCTCTCGCTTCAGAAGTCGGGTCCCCGTAGTCTCCCCTAGGATAACTTATTGTGCACCGGAGGCCGTCGTGAAAGTAGCCGCTCGTCTGGTTCGCATTGCAATGTATGTCTGTTTGTGTAGCTCCCTCTACGCGCAGACTCCCAACCAATCGTCTGTTCCAACCGCTCCGTCAAAAGCGTTCATCCTAGAAGACGGAACCCCAGTGAAGATAAGAATCAATCGAACTGTCTCCTCAGCAGACGCCACAGTTGGAGAGACAATTGATTTCGAAGTCCTGGAAGATGTGCGGGTCAACGATGTCCTCGTCATTCCCAAGGGTGGACTCGCATTTGCAACCGTGACTGCAGCCCAAGCCAAGCGGAGAATGGCGCGCGGCGGAAAGCTCGATATCAATATCGACTACGTGCGACTGGTTGACGACGAGAAGGCCGCACTGCGCGCAGTGAAGGAACTCAAAGGCGGAGGGCACACCGGAGCTATGACCGGAGCAATCGTTGCTACCAGTCTTGTACTGTGGCCAGCCGCGCCGTTCTTTCTGTTCATGCATGGGAAGGACATCACCATCCCCAAAGGCACCGAAATTACAGCGTACGCGAGCGGAGATATGAAGCTCGACATTGTGAAGTTCGAGCCGGCACAGCCGGCTTCTGCAACGCCAATGGCTGTTGCGTCAAGCACCGCTCCCGCCACAGACCACGTAGGGGCGGACGCCCTCGTCCGCCCGGTCGAGCAAAGCTCGACGGCGGCTGCCCAACTGCAAATCATCTCGACCCCCGATGCCGCAGACATCGAAATCGACGGCACCTTCGTCGGCGACACGCCCTCTAGCGTCGGAGTAGCCGCAGGCCAGCACCAGATATCTGTAAAGAAGTCCGGATTCAAACCCTGGGAACGAAAGATTGCGGTTTCGAGCGGTCAGGTGAATGTGAACGCGGCCTTGGAGGCGCAAGCAAAATGACGCGGGGCGCCAATTTCGTGGGATTGACTTGGGCCAAGGGCGATCAGAAAGGAGGCCTCGCCATGCAATGCGACAAGAACGAATATCGCGGCATCCTGGCCGGACTCGAAGGCATCACCGGCAAGAAGGCCGTCGATTCAGAATCGATGACGGTGAAGAACTGAAACGCGCTAGGTACCGCGGGGGGTCGCTGAGAGAGTGGATTCGTGAAATGGCACGGCTTCAGCCGTGTCCCCAGGTGCCACTTTTCTGACGACTTACTAGAATTTGCGTTCAACAATGAAATGGACATCTAGAATTCGATCCCTGCTGCGCTTTGCTGTAGCGTCGCTTTTTTGGCTCAACGCACTATTTCTGTTCCGGGTTAGCTCCCCACAGCTGGAGCCAGTGGCTAGATTTCTCCGCTTGGGCGTCCCAGAGATCATTGTCCTATTTTTTCTAGCGATGGCAGCAGCGCTGACCACCTACGGCCTTGGCAGCGTCATCCTTGATCTTCTATACATTTACTTCTTTCCTTTCGTCCTGATCTACTACCTGGTTAGAGCAGCAATCTATTCGTTTTCGCTGATGTATAGGGTTCTGTGGGGCGAACCGCCGCTTGAGAAGTGGCCGCCTCGAATTAGCGTTCCCACGCTCCGTGTCGAGCAGCCCCAACCGCCAGCCTCGCAAGGCATACCGCAACTGGAAAAGCGTTCGGTTATGACGCGCGTGACACGAGTGTTTCGACACTTTACCTTCCTTTGGTGCGCGCTGATCTTGGTAACCACGAGACCACCTTTGCTTTGGATCGCCGTGATAGTGGTCTTGGCACAGACTGGCCGTACGCTTTTGACAATTTTTCAGTTCGTTTGGCAATCTAGCAATTGGCTCGGAAGCCTCGAGGGCAAGATTAAAGCTTATGCAGAGGGGCTCGTGCGCCAGGCCGTCGAAGCAACCGAGATTACCGAGAATCTCCGCACGGTATGGTCAGGACTCGTCTCACTCCAGTTGGCGGTAAATCTCCTCCGTAACCGACGCCGTGTGATGCAGTGGGCGGTTCTCATCACCCTTATCGCCGTCGCCGGAGTTTATATTTACGTAGGCATCTTGTTCAGCTTTGGATACTACGGGGTCGCCAGGGTAGAAGGCCTTGCCATCAGATGGCGCGACTTCGCGGTCATCTCGCTGTTTATACCAATCTCCTACACAAACTTACCGAAAACAGTCGCTATTGGCCTGATTGGCGGCATTCACTCGATCTGGACTCTCGTTCTTGGGGCGGGCACGATAGTCGCGTACCTGCGACGAAAAATGGACTCAGTGTACGACACAACGGTTTCACTGGCCACCCAGTTACAGCATAAGGAGCTTCAAGAGAAACTTGTTGCCATGAATGAGAAATTTCAAGCAAAGGGCCCACCAGGTAGCGTGTCTGGTTCCGAGAAGTAAATGCGCCGGGCACCCCATGTCCCGCCGTCTTTGCGAAACATGGGGGACTTGAACGCCGTCGTCTCCTGTCGTAATATTCCGTATTATGGACAAACACACCATCAGCTTCCGTATCGACGCCGACAAAGTCACCGCTTTGGACACCTTGGCCGAAGCTCTGGAGCGCGATCGCAGCCATCTCCTGAACGAAGCCGTGTCCGCTTATCTCGAGGCCCAGAGCTGGCAGGTGGAACAGATTAAGAAGAGCCTGCGCCAGGCCAACGCCGGCAAGCTTCTGCCGCACGCCCGCGTCAAACAGATGGCGCGCAAATGGCGCTGACCCTCCACTGGACGCCGACTGCGACCAGTCATCTCCGCTCCACCTACGAATACGTCGCCCACGACAATGCCCGCGCCGGGCAAGGGTTGATCGAACGCATCTTGTCAGCGGTCGAAAGGCTGCGGGATTTCCCCCGCATGGGCCGTGAAGGCCGGGTGGAAGATACGCGGGAGTTGGTGATTGCCGGAACCCCGTTCGTGGTGGTCTACCGCCTGCACCGCAGCCGGATCGAGGTCCTCGCCGTCTTCCACGCAGCCCGCAAGTGGCCGGAAGCGTTCTAGGGTACCCGCCCACTACTTCCTCATCAACCCCCAAGCCTCCCGATAACCCTCCCACTTCGCCCGCTTACACTCAATGTCCGGATAAAACCTCAAACTCCGCGCCGGAGCAAAATCCTCGATCGGCAACACGTACCACGCATTCTTCGGAATAATGTGCGCCACCAAAACATCAATCTCATCCGCCGTATAACAAACTTTGCCTCGGCCATACACCGAGTAAATCGACTGCACGTCATACCCTCGCGCCCGCAAAGTCGCCGTACACTTCAGTTGCACCCGCCACAGCCGTCGCCCCGAATCCACAATAAAGTCATAGCGTTCGCTATCGCCCCACGGCTTGGTCACCGCAAACCCCTCCGCCGACGCCTTCATCAGAAATGCAGCTTCCGAAAATTCTCCCGTGCGCTTCGTATTCGGACGCCGCATCCCATCTTCACCGCCCACTTGCCAACTCGTTTCCATTTCTCCAGCTCCAATTCTCACCGCAAACAAAAAGGCGCGGCTTTGTGGGCCGCGCCTCGCGTTGACTCCCTATATATCCAGACTAGCAAATGGCAGCCGCAAGTGAGACACGAATCCCAGATTTATTGTCGGATTAGAATCAACGCCCTGGAAGGAAATCGACTGTCAATGGGGCTTGACAAGAAATTTCCCAGGCCACGCCAAAACGGGAAATGCACGCCCCGAGTCCCACTCCGGCACAAATCTTCGGATGCGCGACGAACTTATGACAAAAACACCTCGAATGGCCCTGTAAGTGTGGAAACTCAGGGCCGCAATTTGATGGGAAAAACATGGTAGATGTGGAGCATCTCCGCTCCCAGGAGAAGCAGCGATAGCACCGCTCCGGTGACTGCCAGCATCTCGCCGAAAGTGAGGCCGCGGACCGGCTGTGCCGGCCGGGTCAGCAGGTTAAGAATATTCAGTGAGGCAAAACCGCAAACCAGCGCGATCAGGATGTTGTAGAGGTTGTCGGAACCTTCAGCGAGAAGCAACGATTGGAGGTGAACGAGAGACATCGATGCTAACCGATAACTTTCACGAAGGCAGGTGGACGCTGCGGCGCTCCATTAATATAGCGGCTGGCCGGTGGCCCGCTCAAGCCCGATTTTGGCTTGAGTGGGGCAGTTCCCAGCTCTCACCTTACTATCGCAACCGAGGCGTGGAAGCCTGCTTCGCCGAAAGCCATGCCGCCGCCGTCAAAGTTAATGTGATCACGATTGAGAAAACCAGGGGAATAATAAAAAAGTATTTCCAGTCCAGAACCGTGATGGCGGCAAAGCAAAGGGCGAACGTCCAGGCGGTGCCGCGCATGCGCGCCAAAGACTCTGGCGGAAGGCCGCCGAGCTGCCATGCCAACACCACCGCCAGTAGAAGAATCACGCTGATAATGAGTCCGAACCCAACATAAAAATCCCAATAGGTCCGGCTAAACCCCAAAACATAAAAGTGAGTTGACCGCATGGGGCCAAGATCCACTGCCCACGCGGGATCGGACCAGGGAAAACCAGAGGTGTGTCCGGCGTCAAGAAGCAGCAGAAGAATAGCTGCGATTCGATAAAACACCGATGCTCGCATGGTTGCCCCCAGAGATCACGGCAGCACTATCCTGCCGCGCAGGGTTCAAACTCTACCATTACGGATTGGGATGTGGGAATGACTTGGGGACAGACCAGACTTTCTCTGCGTATGTTATTGGCCGGCTTTTTGCAGATACACTTCCAACTCTTCGCCGGTCCTGAGGCGGCCATGGAGGCCTTTGGTTAGAGCCAAGGGCATGTATTCTCCGGCAGAATGCAGGTGTCTTCGTCGGCCTCGCTCGCGCATCGCCAGCATCAGCCCAGCAGCGCCCAGCGCGACCCCATAAGACAAAACGGCTATCAAGGCTGACATGGTATTCATCATGTATTTCGTAAGCATTTTATCAAGAATGTTCATTGCTGCCGTTTCGGGTCCTTCGGGCCGGGAGCTTTGAGGTTTCGCTGAGCGCTGAATGCTGAGTGCTGAGTGCTGACGGCTGACGGCTGAATGCCGACTCCCCTAGTCTTTTCAATACTTTACCAACCATTCACTGCCCAATCCACCCATTAAACCCCGATTTTTCCCCGTTCGTTGGGATATTCGTGCCTTATGCCTTGCCCCTCAATAGGATACTGAACAACGAACCTGCGGGAGAGCTCTATCCAGAGCTTTCCGGGGTGAAGGTCAAGACAAACAGATTTTTGGTAGGGACGTAGCTTGCTACGTCTCCGGGTGAATGCAGGTAGGAGTCAACCCAGGGGTCGGCTTTACCGCCGCTACTCCCAAAGCAGTGGAAAGCGAGAAAAATGCACAAACCAATCAAGTATGCGGAGAAAGTAATGACTGTGGCCGCCACCGGCGCGTTTGCGGTGTTCGACCGCTTCAATCGCATTAAGCCCAACCCTTCTCCCACGCCCAAATGGTCTGATAAGCCTCTGCTGAAGTCCTACGAAAAGTCGAAGCCGCCACTCGGCTGGCCGCGGTCGACCGACTCGCTTTGCCCCAAGTGCGTGCCCGAGATTCGCCAGCAGATCCTCGACGGGAAGCTGCCGGTCGAAGTGCTGATGAACGAAAAAGTCGGCGAGATCAAAGCCACCATCATCGAACGCGATGGCAAGATTCTGATGGTGAAGCAGTGCCCCAAGCACGGCAACTTCGAAGATGTGATGTCGATTGATACCGAGTTCTCGCAGCATCTCGAAGACGTGTTTCCTGGCCGCGACATCAAGGCCCACAACGACGAAAAACTCCACCATCACGGCTCTTCGACGGTGAAGTACGGACGTGGCTCGGTGCTGACCATCGATCTCACCAACCGTTGCAATATGATGTGCGACCCTTGCTTCATGGACGCCAATCAGGTCGGCTTTGTGCATGAACTGACCTGGGAAGAAATCAAGCAGATGCTCGACAACGCCATCACCATCAAGCCGCGGCGCCAGATGAGCGTGCAGTTCTCCGGCGGTGAGCCGACCTTGTCTCCGTACTTCCTCGACGCCGTGCGTTACGCTCGCAAAGTTGGATACAACAGCGTCCAGGCCGCCACCAACGGAATTGAATTCGCCAAGAGTTTCGAGTTCGCCCAACAGGCCGCCGAAGCCGGAATGCGTTATGCCTACTTGCAGTTTGACGGCATCGGCAACGCCGCCAATGCTCACCGCAAAGTCGGCAACTTGTTCGACGTGAAGTTGAAGGCCATCGACAATCTCCACAAAGCCGGCGTAGAGATTGTGCCGGTAGTGACGATTGTGAATGGCATCAACAACGAGCAGGTAGGACGCATCATTCAGTTCGCGCTCGACAATCCGAAGAAGATCGGATTCCTCTCGTTCCAGCCAGTCTCCTTCACCGGCCGCGACGAAGCTGTAACCGACGAACGCCGCGAGGCGCAACGCTACACGCTGTCGCATCTCGCTCACGACGTGAAGAGCCAGACCGGCCTCGGCGAACCCGCTCGCGACTGGTTCCCCATCAGCTTCATGGGAACTTTTTCCGACTGGGCCGACGTAATGCACGCCAACGACGCCAAAAACGACTGGGGCCAATTATCATGTGGCTGCCATCCTAATTGTGGGACGGGGATGGCGGTTATGATCGACAAAGAGACTAAGGAAGCGGTTCCGGTTACTGCTTTTTTGCATGGGGACCAGTTGGCAAAGGACATTGCCAAGGTCAACGATGCGGCACGGGGGAAGTTTCTTAGTGTGGTGGGAATGGCGCTTTGTTTGATGAAGAACTATGATCCGTTCAAGTCGCCGACGCATTTCAAGCTGATTGATCTTTTGCGGAAGTTTGACAAGAACTATAACGCTACCGGAAAGAACTACGGCAAGGTTGGACCGGATCGCAGTATCGACGATGTCATGAAGCGACGACAGGACCGGTGGAACTTCCTGTTTATCGCGGGGATGTGGTTCCAGGATCTGTTTAATTACGACTTCCGGCGGACGGAGCAGTGCATTATTCCTTATGCCACGCAGGAAGGCGAAATTTCATTTTGCGCCTACAACACGGGCGTGGGCTGGCGGAACATCATCGAGAAGATGCATATGACGGCCACGCTTACCAAATGGTATGAGGAGCATGGACGGCATGAGATCTTTGCCGGCGGCAAGAACGTGAAGATGGAAGCCGAAGACCACAACTTGGTGCTGCGCGAGGGGATTGTTACCACCGAAGAGCAGCATGATCTGGATCGGCTGGGCATCGCCAAGAACTCGCGCGAAGAAAAGCTGCGGGCGCGGGATGCGAAGCAGGCAGAAGCACGCGGTCCGAAGAAAAACGATGCAGCCTACGATGCCCGCATGGCGGCGCTGTATCGGGAAGTGGTGCTGAAAGAGAAGCCGGTGCAATCGGAGAATGGATTCATTCCGCTAGGTGCGTTGATGAAGCCGTCGACGCCGAAGCCGGAAGTGGGGGAGCCGGTGTTGGGGGATTAGCTCTCAGCATTCAGCACTCAGCATTCAGCCAAAACGAAAACCAAGGGCCGCCGCGAGGCGGCCCGATTTGTTTGGGATGGAAATGCCCAGGTTAAAGCCCCGAACTACCCACTCAAGCCAAAACCGGTCTTGAGTGGGCCACCCGCCAATGCAATGGACAAGCCCGCAGTTTGAAGAAATCGCCCTGAATTGTGAGATCAATTCGTACGCGAACGGGAACTCGGGCCACCGGCCTATGGGATCAGTAAGAAGCCATGCAACACGGAGTTAGAATCCTCGTAGTATCCAGTGATACTGCCCTTTGAGTTGATGCTATTGGCCACCGTGTATGCGGAGCCGAACACATCGCCGCTGGTAAAGTTTCCGTTCGCAGTCCGCAAGAAGCCCTCGGTCAGTCCATTCTCTGTGCAGA
>Ga0308309_10002346_pt1 | contig 11300 bp, 10 predicted proteins | sample HubBroMetageWFT5_FD_192491 | JGI IMG/M metagenome (GOLD analysis project Ga0308309, IMG submission 192491) | Warmed and freeze-thawed soil microbial communities from the Hubbard Brook experimental Forest, New Hampshire - Hubbard Brook CCASE Soil... | ecosystem: Environmental > Terrestrial >... | reverse complement strand
TAGCACCGTGCAGGCCGCTCGAGCTGACTTCACCCGCGGCCCAGAGTCCCGGCAGAGTCGAACGGCCGTCGGCGTCAATTGTCAAACCGCCAATCATGTAATGCGCGCCGGGCCGCACGGGAATCAAATCGCGAGAGAAGTCGAGGCCGAACTCCGCGCACACCTTGCGAATGTGAGGGAACCGTTCGTCGACGACCCGCGAGGGCAAATGCGACAAATCGAGGTAAACGCACGGATGCCGCGTTTTCGCCATTTGCGTCGCGATCGCGCGGCTCACGACGTCGCGCGGCGCAAGCTCGAGTGCTGGATCGTAGTCGCCCATGAAGCGATAACCCGCCACGTCGCGAAGGTAGGCTCCCTCGCCGCGGGCGGCTTCCGAAATGAGATGCCGGGCGCTGCCGGCGATATAGAGCACCGTCGGATGGAATTGCACCATTTCCATGTCGCGGACTTCGGCTCCCGCACGATAGGCAATCGCGTGGCCGTCCGCGGTGGCAATATCGGGATTCGTTGTCTCGCGATAAAGCCGCCCGGCTCCGCCGGTCGCCAGAATCGTTTGTTTCGTCCAAACAAAGGTCTTGCCGTGACTCGGATTCCAGACCAGGGCGCCCCGGCACGACCCATCATGCGTCAAGAGATCGATTGTGAAAGTCGATTCCCAAATCAACACATTCGGTCGCGAGCGAACAAGATCGGCCATGGCCCGCATGACTTCCTGGCCTGTTGCATCTCCCAAAGCATGCACGACCCGGCGATGGCTGTGCCCGCCTTCGAGTGTCAGCGCGATTTCGCCTTCATGCATGTCGAAATGGGCGCCGTAGGCGATCAGCTCTCGGATGCGGTGCGGCGCCTCGCGGACGACCATATCGACGATTTGCGGATCGCAAAGCCCCTTACCGGCCGCGATCGTATCGGCTGCGTGGCTGCCAAAATTGTCCAATGGGTCAAAGACGCCGGCGATTCCCCCCTGAGCGTATGCACTGTTTGACTGCAGCAAACGATCCTTCGTGACAACGATCACTTCCAGGCTTGGGTCGACCGCGAGCGCAGCCCGGATCCCCGCGATGCCACCGCCGATGATCAGCACATCCGCAAACGCGTGCGGAATCCGTTTCGGATCGAACCGAACCAAATAGCGGCGTTTGGCAGGAATCACGATGCGGGGCATATGCGTCTGGAGCTTCGGGTTAAGGGAAAGAGCTCAGGCGTTGGAGAAGGATACAGCCGGCGACGCTGTGCGCTTCCTCGTCAAATCGTCATGCTCGTGAATCCGCCGTCGACCACGATATTGGCGCCGGTCAAGAAGCTACCCGCGTTCGGGGAGGCCAGCAACAGAATGGCGCCGGCAAGTTCCTTCGGTCGGCCGAACCGCTTGAGAGGCGTGTGCCGCATGATGTCCTCGATGCGCTCTTCAGTCAGAATGGATTTGTTTTGTTCGGCCGGAAAAAATCCGGGGGAAAGGGAATTCACCCGGATGCCGGCAGATGCCCATTCGCGCGCCAGATTTTGACTGAGATTGATGACGGCTGCTTTCGTCGCCGCATACGTGAAGACGCGCGACAAGGGAGTTAGCCCCGAAAGCGACGCAATATTGATAATTGAGCCCCGCGTTCCACGTTGAATCATGTACTTTCCGAAGATCTGGCAGGCTAATCGCACGGAACGCAAGTTGACATTGAGAATGCGGTCCCACTCGTCGTCGGTGATTTCAAGAAACGGTGTGGCGGAGTTGATTCCGGCGCCGTTGACGACGACTTCGGCAGCCCGGTTAGCCCGCGTTAAATGGGCCACCAGCGAGTCGAGATCCTTGCGACTGGTCGCGTCGGCGGCAAAGAACTCGGCGCTGCCGCCACCATCCGTCAGCCGCTGCACGCAATCATTTCCCCGATTACGGTCGCGGCCAACGACGATCGTATGGGCCCCGGCCCCGGCCAAGGCTTCGCAAAACGCGCCTCCGAGCACGCCCGTTCCTCCAATCACGATCGCGGTCCGTCCCTGCAATCCGTAAAGTCCCTTGAGATAGGAATCAGGCGTCATGACTTCCCCGGCCCGAAGAGGTGGAGGATAAGTGTGCGAGGCGCGTTGGCAATCTTAATCGAAAACGACCACCCGGCAAAACGCTGAAACTCGCGTCACTTCGATAAGTCGCTTTCTGGGGGGCACCATCGTGTTGACCGGCAACGGGCAGGTGCCAACCCCGTCGGACAGCCGCGACACGAAGCCCGAAGCAAAGCACGGTCCCAGAAATCGTAGAAAGAACAGTCGATACGCCTAATATCGCGCCAAATGAGACGACCGTGGGCCGGCCAATCCCGCGACGGCGTAAAGCTCCGCTCGCAGAACGGTAGGAACCTCCGCCGATAGTACGTCACATGCGACGCCGCCTCCGATTCCGGTGAGCATGCCCAAAACGGCCGCCGATGCTAGGTTCATTCCGAACGCAAGTGCTTTGTCCGTCCCTGCGACGGCAAAAAGAGCCAGTCCTGCCGCATCGAACATAAGGAAGGGATTATGCAGACGATCAATAGCGTGGTAGCCGTAAAACGTTATGACGCCGGCAAGGATGGATACCGCCGCGTATCGCCAGTCTTCGATCGCGAGCGGCGGCACGGCACCGATGACCAAATCTCGCGCGATCGCACAAAATGTCGCCGACGCAAAGGCGAGAACCTAAACCCCAAAGAGGTCGAGCCGCCGCCTAACGCCTGCGGTTGCTCCGCTGATGGCAAAAACGAAAGTGCCGGCAAAGTCGAAGACTGATAACAATGTTCCCATTGCGAACTTTCATCGCGATTTTGTAGTTTTCCTGGGACGACATGGCAAACGACCACGAATGATGGCGGAAGCCCGTCGCCCATTTACTTGACGTTGTTTACTAAACACCGTAAATTTAAAGCGTGGCCCGTCCAACGCTGACAGATTCTGAAGTGGAGGTCGTTCGCGAAAAGGTTTGCGACGCAGCTGAGAGCCTGTTCTCGAAGCACGGCGTCGAGAATGTGGGACTCCGATCGATTGGTTCCAAAATTGGATTTACAGGTGCCGCCCTCTACCGGTACTTCCCACAAGGCAGAGAAGAGATCGTCGCGGCGGTTCGAACTCGCGCCTTCAAGGAGCTCGCCGATTTGTCGGAAGCGGCCGTGGGTTCATCGGCCACTCCACTCGAACGGTTTCGTGCTGTGGCCGAAGCGTATGTCAATTTTGCGCAAAGCGACACAGTATCGTACCGTCTGTTATTTAGCAGAATGCAAACCGGAAATTTCCCCGGGTTGCGCAAGGAGGCCAGGCGGGCCCGCGAGATCCTCTTTCGGGCCGCGCAGGAAGCGGCACAGAGTGAGGAAACGAATGGGGACGGTCGCGTGTGGGCACACGTTGCTTGGGCCGCGATCCACGGTGCCGTGATGCTGGAGACATCGGACATGCTCAAAATGGGCGTTGATATCAGGCAATTGATGGACGGTGTTGCTCGGGCTCTTTCCCACTTGAACGGGACACATGAAGAGCAACGGTAGGTTGCTATCCCAAGCAGCGGAGTCGCAGACCATCGCGAACGTGCTGCAGTTGAGGCTGTCGATTATGACAACGATCTTGGAAACGGATATTTTGAGCGCGCTCAACGAGATCGCCGATCCAGAGATGCCGGTTGTCTCAATCGTTGAGCTTGGGATTGTGCGTGAAGTGAAGATCGATGGCGAAAGTGTCGAGGTGACGCTCGCACCAACGTTTTCGGCGTGCCCTGCACTTTCGGTCATCCAGGCGAGCGTTCGAGACAAGGTCTTGACGTTGGGATTTGCCGATGTCCGCGTCAAGCTGTCCTTTAGTCCTCCGTGGACAACCGATTGGATTTCCGAGTCCGGGCGCGGAAAGCTGAAGACGATGGGCATCGCTCCCCCCGGTAATCACGGCGGGGATGTTTTGACCGTTTTGGAAATTCCGGCCCAGTGCCCGTATTGCGGCTCTCGCAATACGACGCGAAGAAACAGTTTTGGGCCGACTCCGTGTCGGGCAATTTACTTTTGCAACCAATGCGTTCAACCATTTGAAAGGATGAAGGCCCTTTGACGCATTCGCGATGTCGTGGTCGTTCCGTGGTCCACGTCCAACTCAGGAAAGGGTGCTACGATGAGCTACGAGTCCATTCTCTATGAACAGAGCGGTCATGTTCTGAGAATTACGCTCAATCGTCCGGACAAATTGAACGCGCTGACTGACACGATGCTGCAAGAATTGCAGCACGCATTTGCTGCCGCCGCGGCCGACCGGGGAACGCGAGCCGTGCTCCTGACCGGCGCGGGAAAAGGATTCTGCCCCGGGCAAGACCTTGCCAACGCTCAGGAAATCGGGCAACCAGGAAAGCCCGGCTATGGAGAGCACATTCGCAGAAACTACAACCCATTAATCCTGGCAATGACAAAGCTCCCAAAGCCGATCGTGGCGGCGATCAACGGGGTAGCCGCCGGGTCCGGAATGAGCCTGGCGATGGCCTGCGATTTGCGGATCGCCTCCGAGAAAGCCTCGTTTGTGCAGGCTTTCGTCAATATTGGGCTGGTGCCGGACTGTGGATCGACCTGGTTCCTGCCGAGACTAATCGGACAACAACGAGCGGCTGAAATGATGCTGACCGGTCGCAAGCTCTCGGCCACCGAAGCGTTGGAATGGCGACTCGTGAACCAGGTCGTTCCACCGGAACGCTTGCTGGAAGAAGCAACGAAGGTCGCCTCGCAGTATGCGTCCGCCGCTACTTTCGCCATCGGTCGCCTGAAACGAAATATCGACTATGCCGCATCGCACTCGCTGGAAGAAACGCTCGCACTGGAAGCCGCGTCGCAGGCGGAATGTGGGGCTAGCGCAGATCACCAGGAAGGCATGCGGGCTTTTATGGAAAAGCGCACGCCGGTTTATCAGGGAGAGTAAGCGTGGATCAACCCGCCAAACTCGCCGCGTTCGAAGCGCGAATCGCCAGGGGCGAAACGATCGAACCCGGCGATTGGATGCCGGACGAATATCGACGGCAGCTCTTGCGGATGATGTCTCAGCACGCTCACAGCGAAATTGTGGGGATGCTGCCCGAAGGTGCTTGGATTACACGAGCCCCCTCACTCAAGCGCAAGCTCGTGCTGTTAGCCAAAGTGCAGGACGAAGGAGGTCACGGCCAGTACCTGTACGACGCGGCAGAATCGTTGGGTGCGACTCGCGAGGAGTTGATCGAAGCACTCCACACAGGGCGCGCAAAATATGCGAACGTCTTTAATTATCCGACTCCATCGTGGGCTGACGTGGGCATGATTGGCTGGCTCGTTGATCTCGCCGCCATTTTGAATCAGTCAATGCTCGCAAAGTGCTCCTATGGTCCCTATGCGCGCGCCATGCTGCGGATCTGCAGCGAGGAGACGTTTCACAAGAAGCAAGGTCAGGAGATCGTGATCACGCTTGCCAGGGGGACACGCGAGCAGCGGGCGATGGCACAAGACGGCCTGGATCGGTGGTGGTGGCCGACCCTCATGCAGTTCGGGTATCCCGACTCGGAATCGCCCCACACGGCGACGCTCCGACGTTGGGGCATCAAAACTAAGACGAACGACGAACTTCGTGAGATGTTTATCAAAGAGATCGTTCCCGAGTTGAAGCTGCTGGGACTGGAGCCGCCCGATCCCGAGTTGCGATTTGACGAAGCGACGGGATCCTGGAAACACGGACCAATTGATTTTGACGAATTGAAGCGCGTTGTGAATGGGAACGGACCGTGCAACAAAGAACGCCTGGCGGCGCGAATCAAGGCTCACGACGACGGTGCTTGGGTGCGTGAGGCATTGGTCGCGTACAACGCCAAACGCGAGCCGAGCGAGGTGCAGGGATGACATCGACGCAGTGGCCCGTTTATCAGGTCTTCGAGCGACCGGCACACGGCCGCCCTATGCGGGTCGGGGGTTCCGTGCACGCCGTCGACGCGGAAACTGCTCTTCAAAACGCCTGGGCTGTCTACGGTCGCCGACCGACGGCCGTCGGCCTGTGGGTCGTCCCGCGTCGCCTGGTCCTGATGAAGACGAAGGAGGAAGTCGACGACTTTACGCAAGATCGTGACAACCGCGCCGCATCCGACCAATCTTTCTACGTGTTTTGCAGAAGTGGGGCGAAGCTCGTGTATGAGGAAGCGCCGCAGGTCGTCGCCCCAAGTCCCGAGCAGGCGATGGTTCGTGCAGTTGCCGGCCTGAACGACTGTTTCGCTTGCTGGGTCTTTCCGGCGGCGGCGGTCACTTCTACCGAGTCCCAAACGGCTGAATGTTCGTTCGCGCCGCAACACTACAAGTGGTTTCGCGATCACAAGTCGTTCCCAATCGTCGCCATGCTTCGGGAGATCCGCGCGGACGCCTCGGAGCGCAAACATGCTTGACGACAGGACGCGCGCGGCGCTCGAGTCCAAGATCCTCCGACTGGCGGACAATGAGTTTATTCTCGGGCACCGCAACTCAGAGTGGGCTGGTCACGGGCCCATCTTGGAAGAGGACATTGCGTTTGCGAATCTTGCGCTCGACGAACTCGGACATGGCATCCTGTGGTATCGGATCGTGTCGATGCTCCGTGACGAAGATCCCGAAACCTATCCGGATCAGCTCGTCTATCAGCGAGACGCGCAGGATTTCCGGAATGCGGATGTCGTTGCCCTGCCGCATGCAGATTGGGCGTTTAGCATGCTGCGGCAATTCCTCTTCGACGCGTATGAATCGGTGCACCTTCCCGCTCTGCTGGCGAGTCGCTACGCACCAATTGCCGAGGCGGCAGCGAAGATCAAGCAGGAAGAGGTGTTTCATCTCCATCACACCAAGGCGTGGGCTCTGCGTCTTGGACAGGGGACCGACGAAAGCAACCGCCGGATGCAACAGGCACTTGATACGCTGTGGACACCCTTTCGACAGGTCTTTGTCTCAACGCCGGACGAATCCTTACTCGTCGATTCGTGCATCACGCCCGATTTGCGCGAGATTCATGTTGAATGGAGGAATACGGTGGTGCCATTCCTCGAGTCCAGCAACCTGGTAGTGCCCGAAACGTCGGCTCGGCTTGACGCTCCAGATGTTGCCCAGTCAACGCATATCAACACCCTCGTCGCCGAGCTTCAAGAAGTCTCCAGGATCGCTCCTAATGCAGCTTGGTAGCGGGCCGCAGCGATCCAGTACAAAAAGGCGCTTTCACGATGACTGCACTCACTCTCCAAAACTTTGCCGAAGGCCGCTGGGTTACCGGCACGGGTGAGCTGGCCGACCTGTGCTCTGCCGTCACTGGCGAAGTCGTGGCCCGAACATCGTCGCAAGGTCTCGATTTTGCTGCCATGCTCCGCTTCGCCCGCGAAGAGGGCGGTCCGGCGCTACGAGCACGCACCTTCCACGAGCGCGCGTTCATGCTTCGCGCGTTGGCGGAGGCGCTCACCTCGCAAAAACAAGAACTCTACGAACTAAGTTATGACACGGGCGCCACGAAAAGCGATTCCTGGATCGATATCGACGGAGGGATTGGTACGTTCGCCATGTATCAATCGAAGGGGCGCCGCGAACTGCCGAATGAGCGCATTCTAATCGACGGCAACGTCGAAGCCCTGTCGCGCGGCGGTACGTTTCAGGGATTGCATGTTTACACGTCGCTGCAAGGCGTCGCTGTCCACATCAATGCCTTCAACTTCCCTGTTTGGGGCATGCTGGAAAAACTCGCACCGACGTTACTCGCCGGAGTGCCGGCCATCGTAAAGCCGGCGCGCGCCACGGCATACCTTGCCGAAGCCGCCGTGCGGATCATGATCGAAGCGAATGTGCTGCCAAAAGGCGCGCTTCAGCTTGTGGCCGGTTCGCTCGGCGATCTATTCGACCATTTGACTTGTCAGGACGTCGTCTCCTTCACGGGCTCCGCGGAAACGGCTGAGAAGCTGCAAGCGCACCCCGTGATAATCCGCGAAAGCGTGCGCTTTATTGCCGAGCGAGACTCGCTCAACGCCTCCGTCCTCGGCCCAGACACGGCACCGGACTCGCCGGAGTTCGACCTTTTCATCAAAGAGGTCGCCAAGGAAATGAGCGTGAAGGCCGGCCAGAAGTGCACGGCCATTCGGCGTGCGCTGGTCCCCGCATCGCTACTGGATGCTGCTCAGAACGCCATCAAAGCCCGCCTGGATAAGGTCACCATCGGGAATCCACGCGACGAAGCGACGCGGATGGGTGCCCTGGTCAGCCTCTCCCAACGTGAAAACGTGCGCGCGAAAATCCGCGAACTCGCGAAAGAGGCGGCGATCGTCTATGGGGATCCCGCGCACGTCAACGTCGACGGCGCCGATGACCGCAAAGGTGCCTTCATTTCTCCCATCCTGTTGCGCTGCGATCGCCCGTGGGAGGCGAGGGCCGTCCACGACGTCGAAGCCTTCGGACCTGTGTCGACGCTCATTCCCTATCGGGACGGGGCAGACGCGATCGCACTCGCCAATCGTGGTAAGGGTTCGCTCGTCATGAGCGTCTTCTCGTATGACACCGATTTTGCCCGGGATGTAGTTCTCGGCTGTGGTGCGTTCCATGGGCGGATCGCATTCATCGACAGGGTCAGCGGCAAGGAATCAACCGGTCACGGTTCGCCCATGCCGCAAATGGTGCATGGCGGACCGGGTCGGGCCGGCGGAGGCGAGGAAATGGGGGGCATCCGGGGCGTCACGCACTATATGCAGCGCACGGCGCTTCAAGGCCATCCAAGAGTTCTCAGCGCGATCACGCGTCGTTACATTGCCAACGCACCGACGCAGGCCGCCGATCCACATCCGTTTCGCCTCAAATTCCATGATTTGCCGATTGGATACCAACTTAAGACAAAAGCTCGCGAAATCACGATGGACGACATCGAGCATTTTGCCCGCTTCACCGGCGACACGTTTTACGCACATCTCGATGAGGAGGCGGCGAGGGCCAACCCGCTGTTTGGCGGACGCGTCGCACACGGTTATCTCATCCTCTCATTTGCCGCCGGCCTCTTCGTCGATCCCGCGCCCGGCCCGGTCCTGGCGAATTACGGACTCGACAACTTGCGATTCGTGAAACCCGTGAAGCCGGGCGAGTCGATACAAGTCGCGCTTACCGTGAAGGAAAAGACGTTGCGAAAGCCCGATCAGGGCGAAGTCCGCTGGGACGTCGTTGTGAGCAATCGCGAGGGCGAAACGGTCGCGGCCTACGACCTGTTGACGATGAATGCCACTTAAGGTGGGCTTGAAATTGATCAACCTCACACTGGGGATGACGATCAAATGACAAGCGATGAGTGTCGATGACGTATCAGGACATTCTCTTCACCTGAGGGCGAAACCCGCCAGCTTGGCAACGGATTGGACTGACTCGGCAAAAGCGGGACGTGGTCAGCGCGGGGCTCGCCCGAATCGCCAAGTCGTGTGAGCGCGCTTGAACCAGGCAGCTATCTTTTGGGCTAGTCCTTCCGGCTGTGTCCGCTGTCGCCGGGTGAGATGGCACTCGTGCATCGACTCAACCGAATCGAAGAAATCCGAAGCGATCGAAGGGCTGGAGGGAGAGAGGCACTCTTCGAGGATGCCCAATTTCGCAAACGGCTGGAGAGCCTTGCACACCTCTTGGGGAGACGACGGCCGTTGCTCCCGTTCGCGCCGCATCATGCGAGCGACCAGGTCGGCAAGATCGTGCGGAACGTCGTTGCGAAGTGCGTCGAGAGCCGGCGGCTCGGTCGTCATTTTGGCGATGAGCTTGCTGCCGACATCCGCACCCTCAAACGGCAGACGGCCCGAGAGCGACTGATACGCGGTGCAGCCAAGCGAATAAATGTCCGCCCGAATATCGGCGTCGCGACCGCTCTTGATCTGTTCCGGCGCCATATAGTCGAGCGTTCCGACCGTATGTCCCGCACAGGTCAGGTCGTCGCCTTCGACGGTTGCTCCCACAAACCGGCCAAGTCCCAGGTCGAGAATACGCACGTGAGGCGCCTCATGGACGGAATCCGCGGTGACCATCAAGTTCGATGGTTTCATATCCCGGTGAATCAGTTCGCGCTCGTGAATGTGTTGAAGACCGATCGAAGCCTGCCGCAAGCATTCGCAGACCCAGCCCACCGGCAAAACTCGCTCACGCTCGAGCCATTGCAGCAAATTCCATCCGGGAATGAGCTCGGTCACGAGAAAATAACGGCCGCCCGCGTGACCGGCATCGAGCGCCGAAACGATGTGAGGATCTTTGAGCGCGGAGACGAGCCGAATTTCCCGGCGAAAACGGGCCGACTTCCGCCTGTCGTCGGCAATTCCCGACGCCATGACTTTGACGGCCACCAGCTGCCGCGACCCCGTGCGACGGGCTTTGTAGACGACTCCCATTTTTCCGCGGCCAAGGACGTCGAGCAGGATGTATTTGCCCAATCGAAAATTGGTATGTCCGGAGCGCAGCTGGTTGATCTGCCACGGCGTTAGCCAATCGAGATCGGTCAGTTCGCGAGTTAGCGCGGAAAGGCTCGCCCCATTCCGGTCCGTGTCGGGCAATAAGCCGAATTGCTCGTCTGTCAGCAGACGACTCTTCTGAAGAGCCGCAATAAAAGTCTCACTCGTTTCCCGGCTCAAGCGATTGGCCCCGCTCTGGCTTTGGGGAGTACGGCGAAAATTATCAACGCGATCTAACTGCAGCCGTTTCTTTTCCAGTCAGCTCATTCGACTTCCGCAGCACTCCACGTTCTTGAGGAGGCACGGGGCGAATTCTCCTGCCGGCTCAATACAGAGCGGCTCTGTCTCATAGATTATGCGGTAGCAGAGACTCGTGAAATTGGGAGATCCACCTATTTGATCGCTCGCTACAGGACGGGCAAACAGCGCAATCTGGCGAGACGCAAGGATCGCGTACGGGCGCAGAACAAAGCTTACGAACTGGACGCTGCGCTCGGTTCGATTGATTTCAGGCGCTCAGTGATCTGCCGGGCTCGTTCGCGCAACTTTGAGCGGGCCGCCACGCTACGCTGGCTCAGGATCACATGTCGATCGAAATACGCGGGTTGAGGACGCGCAAAGGCCGACAGGGCTCGAGTCGCGTCCAGCATCGCCGCGAAACGGCGCTGGGGATCCTTTGCCATCATTTTTCGCACGACTCCGATAACCTCGGCGGGCACATGGGAAACGTGTGATCGGATCGGCTGCGGCGGGACCGTGCGATGAGCGTGGATTTTTTCGGCACCGTCGACATCTGGGAACGGCACGATTCCCGTCAACGCGTGATAAAACGTGCAGCCAAGACTGTAAATATCGGCAGGCGCACGGATCGGCGCGTTGTCATCAAAGA
>Ga0308309_10002344_pt1 | contig 11302 bp, 12 predicted proteins | sample HubBroMetageWFT5_FD_192491 | JGI IMG/M metagenome (GOLD analysis project Ga0308309, IMG submission 192491) | Warmed and freeze-thawed soil microbial communities from the Hubbard Brook experimental Forest, New Hampshire - Hubbard Brook CCASE Soil... | ecosystem: Environmental > Terrestrial >... | reverse complement strand
ACTCGACGGCGTCCTTCACCGTGGTCATCTTTTCGGCGTCTTCGTCGGGAACTTCGATTCCGAAGGCTTCCTCGAACGCCATGACTAACTCGACCTGGTCGAGAGAATCCGCTCCGAGGTCGTCAACGAAGGACGCTGTGGGCGTCACTTCGGCTTCATCGACGCCGAGCTGCTCGACGATAATTTGCTTAACGCGCTCTTCCACACTGGCCATTCCGGTGTCCTCCGCGATTTGCTATCGCTTATTGTGCCTCGACGTACACTAACATTTCACGGGCCCAAACGCCGCCCTATGGAATCGAATTTCCTCTATCAGGCAACCTGCTCATTCTAGACAGGCCTTGCAGCAAGGTCAACTTTCTCGCCCGCCCTATTAGCACCAGCCCCGAACAGAGCGTGGAACTATCAAACTGGGTGCCCGATGATGTTTGCTATCGGAATTGCTCATCCTAATAGACCAATTTTGCCGAAGAAACTGCTTTAGGCCTTCGTCGCCGTCCACCCACTTCCAGTCCCCGCCCTTGAATTCTTCGGCTTTGAACTTCCTGTTTCTAAATTTGTGTGGCTTCAGGATTGTCCCAGGTTCCTTGCCCCACCTCACCGTTGCTTCGAGCATGAGTGGCCTCCAGAGTGCGCCGTCTACGCCAAATAAAGACCGCCGTTGACGTCGAGGACGTGGCCGGTGATGTAGGCGGCTTCGTCGCTCGCCAAGAAAACGATTGCGGAGGCTACGTCGCGGGCTGTGCCCATGCGTCCCAGGGGGATGCGATTCTTTAGTTCGTCTTTCACTTTGTCGCCTAGGACGTCGGTCATGGGTGTGGCGATGAAGCCGGGGGCGACGGCGTTTACGGTGATGTTGCGCGAGGCAATTTCGATGGCGATGGCTTTGGTGAGGCCGACCAGGCCTGCTTTGGCGGCTACGTAGTTGGCCTGGCCTGCGTTGCCCATTTGCGCGACGACGCTGGCGATGTTGATGATGCGGCCTGCGCGGGCTCGCATCATGGTGGAAAGGGCTTGCTGGATACAGAGGTGGGCACCGGTGAGGTTGGTGCGGATGACGGCGTCCCAGTCTTCTTGCTTCATGCGGAGAGCCAGGCCGTCGCGGGTGATGGCGGCGTTGTTTACGAGAATGTCGAGGCGGCCGAATTTTTCCAGGGTCTGCTTGAAGCCGGATTTGATTTGGTCGGGGTCGGCTACGTCCATTTTGATGGCGACGGCTTCGCCGCCGGCGGCGACGATTTCGTTTACGAGGGCCGCAAGCTTTTCTTCGTTGCGCGCGGCTGCGACGACTTTCGCTCCAGCCTCGGCCAGAGCGAGGGCGGTTTCGCGGCCGATGCCTTGAGAGGCGCCGGTTAGGAGAGCGACTTTGTCTTTTAGACTGAACATCTAATTTTTTCCCGGGTCACCCTTTGCGGGAGTGAGGGACCGCCGACAAAAGATTATCCTGCCTGCGCTTACGAAAACCCTCAGGGCTTCGCCCTGAGCTACATCTGCACAGACCCAACAAACTCTTGCGGCGGGCACAGACTGAAGTCTGTGCTACTTAGGCCGCATCGGAACGGGCGCCAGCGATTTTTTCTAGCGTGGCGGCTAAACTTTTTTCGTCTTCTACGTTGAGCGTGGCCGCGGAGCGCTCGATTTGGCGCAGGAGGCCGGTTAGGACGCGGCCTGGGCCCACTTCCACGAAGGTGTTTACGCCTTCATCGATCAGGAGGCGGACGGATTCTTCCCAGCGGACGGGCATGGTGACTTGGCGGATCAGGGCTTCGCGGGCTTCGTCGCCGGTCGAGATGGTGTCAGCGTCGACGTTGGTTACGAGCGGCACGGCCAAATTCTCGAATGTTGTGCTCTTCAAATCCTGGGCCAAGCGCTCTTGCGCGGGCATCATTAGGGCGGAATGGAATGGGGCGGAGACCGGCAGAATTACGGCGCGCTTTGCGCCGAGTTGGGAGGCGATTTCGACGGCGCGTTTGACGGCGCCGGCATGGCCGGAGATTACAGTTTGATCGGGCGAATTGAGATTGGCAGCGGAGCAAATTTCGCCGTTCGTGGCGCGCTTGCAGGCGTCGGCGACTACCGCGGGCGAGAGGCCCATGATGGCGGCCATTGCGCCTACGCCTGCCGGGACAGCCTCCTGCATGTAGGCGCCGCGCTTGCGAACTAGTTGGACGGCGTCGGAAAACTTCAGGGCGCCCGCGGCGACCAGGGCTGAATATTCGCCGAGGCTGTGGCCTGCTACAAAATCGGGAGTGAGGCCGCGATCCGCGAGGACGCGATAGACGGCTACGGAGCAGGTGAGGATGGCTGGTTGCGTGTTGGCGGTGAGCTTGAGCTGGTCTTCTGTGGCTTCAAAGCAGATTTTGGAGATGGAGAAGCCGAGGGCTTTATCGGCCTCATCGAAGACTGCGCGGGCTGCCGGATATTTATCCGTCAGCTCCTTGCCCATGCCCGGGTACTGTGAGGCTTGCCCCGGAAATACGAATGCCACTTTGCCCATCGTCAATTCCTCTCCTGAGGGGTCATGCGAGAACGCTCGCTGCCGAAAGTTCCTGTTCAATTTTCTCGTTGATGCGGGCGCGGGCTAGACCCGCGGCTACGCGGATGGCGTTTTTCACGGCTTTGGCATTCGAACGGCCATGGCCAATGACGCAGACGCCTCGGACCCCCAAAAGGGGCGCGCCGCCGTACTCCGTGTAATCAATCGTCTTCCGCAGTCCCTTCAGAGCGCCGCGTGAAAACAAAAACCCAACTTGCGACGCCAGGGAGCTTTGGATCGATTTTTTCAGAAGGCCGAAAATCTGGACGGCGAGGCCTTCGCAGATTTTCAGGGCGATATTGCCGACGAAACCATCGCTCACGATCACGTCCACGTTTCCGGAGAAAAGATCTCCGCCCTCGACGTTACCTACAAAATGGACCGGGCTCTTTTTCAAGCGCGTGTAAACCTCGCGCGTGAGTTCATTGCCCTTCATTTCTTCCTCGCCGACAGATAGCAGGCCGACGCGGGGACGGCGGTTGCCAAATGTCGCCCGATAGTAGATTTCTCCCATTACGGCAAATTGCACCAGATGCTCCGGCTTGGAATCGACGTTGGCGCCAACATCCAGCAGCACGGAAACCCCGCCTTTGGCATTCGGGAAAGGCGCAGCGAGCGCGACCCGATCTACGGATTCCAGCGTGCCTAGCAAAAATCTTGCTACGGTCATGACCGCTCCGGTATTGCCGGCGCTGACCAGCCCATCGGCCTTGGCTTCGCGCACCAGGCGAGCAGCGACATGAACGGAGCTGTCTTTCTTTCGCCGAAATGCTTGTGCCGGGTGATCTTCCATCGCGATCACTTCGCTTGCCGGGACAATCTCAATCGGCAAATTCGGGGCGGCGTGTTTGGCCAGCTCCGTGCGCACCACATGGGGTTGCCCGACCAGCATTACGCGTACGCCCAATTCACGAGCAGCCAGAACACTGCCTTCAACCTCGGGGCGGGGCGCGTTGTCTCCGCCCATGGCGTCAACAGCAATAGTGATCATCGGATTTATCCGACTGCTCTAAAGGGCCGCCAGTTCTTGGACGGGACCCGGCAGAAAAAGGCAGCGTCAGACCGACTTGTCTTGCACAGCACGGCCTTTATAGTAGCCGCAATGGGGACAAGCCTGGTGCGGCTGCTTGGTTTCGTGGCAATTCGGGCATTCGCCGAGCGGCGGCTTTTCGAGAAAATCATGGGCCCGCCTGGTACTCGTCCGTCGCTTCGAATGCCGTCTTTTCGGGTTAGGCATAGCAATACTCCTCGTTCCCGCCTCAGTGGGCGGATTCTATGGGCTTTCGGCCCTGGAAACTATTGTTTTTTCAGCCAATCCTGCTTTAAGCGCCCGAGGGGCGCCAGCCGCGGGTCCGTCGCGTGGGTCTCACAGCGGCACTCCTCGTGGTTAAGGTTAGCACCGCAGTTTGGGCACAATCCCCGGCAGTCACTTTGGCAAATGACTTTCAAGGGCAAAGCCAATAATACCTGTTCTCTGAGCACATCCGCCAGGAAGAGGCCGTCCCCTTCAAAAAAGCCGATTTCCGTATCATCGTCTTTGAGGCGGTCCTCTTTCGGTTTGGCGCCTTTCGGCATAGGAGCATAAAACAGATCGAAAGAGCGGTTCACGTCTTCGATGACGGGCTCCAGACATCGCGCGCAGACCATCTCTATCTTGGTTTCGAGCTGTCCTTCGATACGAATCTGGCCTTCGAGAAGTTCGGCCGTAGCGGTAACTTCGAGAGGAGCGACCTGCTTAATCTCAGACGTATGATAGTCGATGCTGCCTGGAACATAACTCTTCCGGACGCGCAGCTTGCGAACAGCGAGATCTTTTACGTCGAGGAACAAGTCTTGAACGCCTCCCGCGCTAACGCTCATGCTTTATCATTATTCCGTCGCGCGAGCAGCAAGTCAAGGAACGGGGGCACTTTCTGCTACCTTTTTGCGCCCTGGACGGCAAGGGGTGGCACTAGTACCTCTCGCTGAGACCTCGGGATTAGACCGCGGCCGAACGAGATTGAGGGTGAAGACCAGTAGCTTGGACCCGCGCGATGGCCCAGCCTTCCAGCTTCTGCGTGAGGATAACGGTCATGCGAACGCAGCCGGGATTTGGTTTCTCGAGCTGTTTGGCGGACTCCCAAACGAGAGTGGCCATCACGGCTTTGTGTCCCACGAACTGAACGTCTTCGATTTTTCCCTGAGTCTTGATCCAACCAGGAGCAGTGAAGACCAGATTCGCAGCCTCATGGATATGCCCGGGACCAACCCACAAGGCCCCCTTAGGATCCACGAATTGGCCATCCAGAGAGAACATCCCCGCAAACTTGGCTGCTTGTCCGTTCCCCCATGCCTCGACGACCTGGCGCAGGGAAACAATTTCCTCCGATGTTTTCGTTTGAGGATCTGGTGAAGGGCGCGCCAACTCTTCGCGAATCCAATCGAGCGTCAAACCTCTTTCGGTTAAAAGGTGAGCAGCGCAGCAGTTGGCTTCGCGGAGAATTCCGAGAAGCAGATGTTCTGTGCCGACGTGCTTCTGACCAAGTCGCTCCGCCTCTTCTGCAGCCATGTTCAAGACGCGCTTGCACTCCGCGCTGAGAGGGACTTCCACCGATGTGGAGATGCGTTCACCACGCGTGATGTGAGCTTCGATTTGATCGCGGAGGGATTCCGCTCCGCCTCTCTTGACGAGAAACCTGCGCGCGAGCGTGTGATCCTCGCGGAATAATCCGAGCAACAGGTGTTCGGTTTCGATGGTCATGCTTCCGTACTGGCTGGCTTCGTAGCGGGCGAAGAAAATTACGCGGCGGGCTTTTTCTGTGTAGCGTTCAAACATACGCCATCTCGGATCTCCGGCAAAAGAGCCGGTGCAGCCAGAATCGAAGCGCTTGCGCGGAAGTCAAGCTGCAGAGGTTTAAGATGCCACTGCCAGAATTGGACGGTTATAATAACTGAAGTAATTGCTTCCGGTGCAAGATGCTATCGTAAATTCTCAATGCGAGAAAAGCGAGAACGGCGAAAAGCGAGCAGAAATTGCACAGGACTAGTACCAAGTCGTACTTTTGGTGGCTTCCCTCTCTTGGCCTATCTTGCTGACATAACACTACTTATTGGAACAGATCAGAAACTCGGCGACTTTGGCTTATTTCGTGCCCTTTTTGAGGAGGACCCGGTCGAAATCACATGGGAGGAAACTTCGTGAGATTCCGAACCATTCTTACATTGTCCACGCTTTTTCTAACCTGCTTCACCCTAGCCGTATTCGCTCAACCCCTGCTTCCGACTGCGGCCCCGTCGGCCTCGAACGACTTTCCGGAAAATCAATCCCTATCGGGACAAATCTCTTCGGTGGGGGACGCCGCTTTCACGCTAAATATAGCGAAAGGCAACAAGGGACCGCAGACCGTGGAGTTCCTGGTTGACGACAAGACGAAAGTGGAAGGCAAACTGACTGTGGGAGCGCAAGCCATGGTAGAATACCGCTCGGACAACGGAAAAAACGTTGCCGTTCACGTCGTCGTGACACCAGCCTCCGGCGTGAACCCTTACTAGAGTGCCTAGATATTTCTATTCGTGAAGTTGTAATCCTGTTTTCCGCCCGACCCAGCCCCGGTGCGGTCTGACTCGCTCGACATAGAGGAGTCCTGATGCGCACGACTCTGAAGATTGTCCTGCCCTTAATCGTCAGCGTGGCGGTGGTGTCCATGTTGTTCGCCGCCTACCAAGTACGCACGGAGAGGCGCAACCTGCGCAACGATCTTTCGCGGCGAGCGGAGATCCTCGCTGAGAGCCTTCAAGAAACGATCGAGCCTCTTCTGGATCATGGCCCCAATAAAAACCTGCAACGGATCGTGGCCCGTTTCGGGCAGAGAGAACATCTAAAGGGCGTCGCGATCTACGACATCAGTGGAGCGGCAATTGCGATTACCACGGGCCTCCCCGCGAACGTTCAAACTCGGCCGGCTGCGGCGACGCGCGCGGCCCAAAGAGATGAGGCCTACGGGGAATTTCTGACGATGGACGGCGCCTTGCCTGGGGGGGAAGCGTCTTCTGTGCCGATGCATGTCTTTGCACTGCCATTGCATCGCAACGGCCAAAGCGCTGGCACGCTTGTCCTGTTTCATGACACGAGTTACATCGAAACGCAGGTGCAGCACACTCTTAGAGACGCGTTACTTACTGCGACGATCCAAACGCTGCTGGTTAGCCTGCTGGCGTTCGTGCTGGTGAGGTGGATGTTCACCGCGCCGCTGGCGCGCACGGCGAAATGGCTGCGAACGCTGCGAACCGGGCAGCCGCATGCCCCTCCGATGAAGCCGCAAGGAGAGATCTTTGACCAATTGCATCAAGAGGTGACGCATCTTGCGAAGGACTTGAACACAGCGCGAGCCACGGCGGAAGAGGAAGCCCGGCTGCGGAATTCCAACGTCTCCATGTGGACGGCGGAGCGACTGCGGGTGAGTTTGCGAAACAAACTGCAGGAGAAACCACTCTTTGTGGTTTCCAACCGAGAACCGTATCTGAACGTTTACAATGAAAAAAATAATTCCATCGAGATTATCGTTCCGGCCAGCGGCGTTGTGACGGCGATCGAGCCGGTGCTGGTCGCGTGCGACGGGACCTGGATCGCTCACGGATCGGGGAGTGCCGATCGCGAAGTTTCCGATGCGTACGATCACCAGCGCGTACCGCCGGAGCGTCCGAGCTATACGCTTCGCCGCGTGTGGTTGAGTAACGAAGAAGAAAAAGGCTATTACCAGGGGTTTGCCAACGAAGGGCTCTGGCCGCTGTGCCATATTGCGCACACGCGGCCGGTGTTCCGTCCGGAAGATTGGGTCCACTACCAGCGCGCCAACCGCCGATTCGCGGATGCGGTGTTGCAGGAGATGGAAGGGACGGAGTCACCGATACTTCTGGCGCAGGACTACCACTTTGCGCTGCTGCCGCGGATGGTGAAGGAAGCGCGGCCGGATGCGCGTGTGGCGATTTTCTGGCATATACCGTGGCCGAATCCGGAAGTGTTTGGAATTTGTCCGTGGCAGCGGGAATTGGTCGACGGACTTCTCGGTGCGGACTTGATTGGCTTTCACATTCAATCGCATTGCAACAATTTTCTGGAGACGGTGGACCGCGCCGTGGAAGCGCTGACGGAGTGGGACCGTTTTGCCGTGAATCGGCAGGGCCATGTGACGCGGGTGCGGCCGTATCCAATCAGCGTGGCGTTTGCGGAAAATGGGCACGCCGTAAACGAATCGCGAAATGCCGGAGAGGAGCGCGCAGCTTTATTCGGCGAGCTGGGCGTCGAGGGTAGCCTGCTGGGAGTGGGCGTTGACCGTGTCGATTACACCAAGGGGATCATTGAGCGGTTCCGCGGCATCGAACACTTTCTGGATCTTTATCCCGCCTACCAGCATCGATTCACGTTTGTGCAGATTGGAGCGCCGAGCCGCACGGAAATAGACCGGTACAAACATTTTCTGGAGGAAGTGGACGCGGAGGCGGAAAGGATCAACACGCGATTCCAGGCGGGACGGTGGAAACCGATCGTGTTGCTGAAGAAACATCATTCACATGAGGAAATCGCCAGATACTACCGCGCTGCTTCCGCGTGCTTGGTGACATCGCTGCATGACGGCATGAATTTGGTGGCGAAGGAATTCGTCGCGGCGCGCGAGGACGAGCGAGGAGTGTTGATTCTGAGCACGTTCGCGGGCGCAGCGCATGAGTTGCCAGATGCGCTGCTCGTCAATCCCTACGATGTACAGCAAGTGGCCGAAGCTATACGCCGCGCGCTGGAAATGCCTGAAGAAGAGCAAGCCCGGCGAATGCAGCAGATGCGCAAGAACGTCCGCGAACACAACGTCTACCGGTGGGCGGCACATCTTCTTTCGGATCTGACAGAGATCCGCATCGATGCGCCGGAGCGAATCGAGGTTCCGCTATTGCCATGAACGGACCACGCGGCGCCCTGGTTTTTGAGTCTTCAGATTTGAACCATACCTCTACATCGTTTTTGGAACGGGAGAAAGCAATCGCATGAACATTGCGGAAACGCCTTTTGAATTTTTCACGGTATCGTACTTAACGCGCATTGGAAATCAGTCGGCGGGCACGCTAAACGAGTTTCTAACGAGCCTGCAACAATGCAGCGATGCCTCCATCTTTCATCACACGTTTCAAACACTGAGCAGCCATCACTTTCTTACGGAAGGTTTCTCGAACGACTTCGCACAATGGGCTCACGCAGACGCCAGCCGCGAAGACCTGGCCGAGCAGCTAGCTGCGCTCGACGTCCGGGATTATCTTTCCATCGCCGCGCTGCGCAGCGACCTGTGCCGCGTGGTTGGCGAATATTGCACCGAACACCCGGCTTTTTCCGAGCAAACCGCGCTGGAGCGTTTTTACTTCTGCGAAAGCGTGGAGGTCACGCTGCCATTTGGGCTAACCGCGCGATCGCTCGAAGAATTTCGCGACGGCATCGCGCATCTGAGCCATGCATCTTTCTACTTCCACTTCCTCTCCTCGCGGTTGCGGCTGCAATTGCAAACGAATGACTTCTCGCATTGGCTGGCGGATGGCCTCGGCCTTGGAACGCTAGCAGACAGCGTGAACCGCATCGACATTTATACAAACACGCTGGACAGCGCCCGCGCGAAGGTGCTCCGGCTGATCGACCGCGAAAGGAGAAAAGATGAGTGAAGTAGCGATCGCCAGCCGAATTCCATTGGACGACTACGCGGCTCTGCTTGGTGAAGGCCAGATCGACGAGCTGCGCGTGCTCGCGAAACCATTGCGAGGCCGCAGCATCGAGATGATTAATTCGACCGCGGTGGGTGGAGGCGTGGCGGAGATTCTCAACCGCCTGCTGCCGCTCGCGGAAGAACTCGAGTTGAACATGCGCTGGGAGGTGATGACGGGCGGCGACGACTTCTACGGCGTGACGAAAGCCTTCCACAACGCGCTCCACGGCGCTCCTTATCACGCGGACCCGAAAGATTTTGAAATATTCCTCGCGTGCAACGAGCAGAACCGCACACGGCTTCCGCTCGACGCCGAATTCATGATCATCCACGATCCGCAACCCGCCGCCCTGATCGATGGACGCAAGAAAAACGGGAATCACTGGGCCTGGCGGTGCCACATCGATCTGTCTCATCCCAATCGCGCAGTTTGGGATTTTCTCGATAAGTTCGTGGCGCGCTACGATGCCGCGATGTTTTCCTCGCCGGAGTTTTCGCGCTCGTTGCCCATCCCGCAGTATCTTTTTTATCCGGCGATCGATCCTCTTTCAGAGAAGAATCGCGAGTTGGAGAGCGGGTTTGTAGCGCGGACGCTCGCGCAGTATCAGATTGATCCGCTGAGGCCCATCCTCACGCAAATCTCGCGGTTTGACCGGTTGAAGGACCCTGTCGGCGTGATTCGCGCGTACCGCATCGTGAAGCGCTATTTCGATTGCCAACTGGTGCTGGCGGGCGGCAGTGCTTCTGACGACCCGGAAGGCGCGGTGGTTTTGAAAGAGGTCCAGCAGGAAGCCAATGGCGAAGCGGACATTCACATTATCGAGCTGCCCGCGTGGGCTCCGCTGGAAGTGAACGCACTGCAGCGCGCTTCAACGATTGTGATTCAGAAGAGCCTTCGGGAGGGATTCGGGTTGACGGTTTCCGAGGCGCTGTGGAAGAAGAAACCGGTCGTGGCTTCAGCGGTTGGCGGCATTCCCGTGCAAATCATCCACAAGCATACGGGACTTTTGGCGCACTCGGTTGAGGGTACGGCGTATCAAATTCGATATTTGTTGTCCCATCCGGAGATCGCAACGAAGCTCGGCGAGAACGGCTATGAGCACGTCAAAGAAAATTTCCTGATCACGGAAAAACTCAAACGCTATATGACGCTATTTTTGGCGATGGCGCGTGCAAAATAGGACGCGGGAACTGCGTCGGGGGCTTAGCTGTCAATTCCAGACTGGACGGGCGGGCAAGCCCCGCCGCTGCAACGTTTCGAAGCCCGCCCAAAAGGTTCTTGCCAGCTCGGGGATTATTTTGAGTTCTATCCAGGTAGCGCAATAGTCTGAACCCGCCTGCGGACCATAGGCGCTCAGTAGGTCAAAGACCACCCAACCACCGTCATCGTCAGCACAAGCAATAACATTCCGGTGCTGACAACGCTCAGAATTCTTCCGTGGCCGAGGAGGTAGTCGCGGGATTCCGCGTCGATGCAGAGAAGTACGGAAACAACGAGGACCACTCCCCAGGCAAGAATCGCAGGCAAGCCGGGATACCTGCCAATCATCGAGAGAAATTGACCCGGTGGCTGGCCTGCCGGAATCCACCAGGGAATCATGGGGGCGACGCCGGCGGCGAGGGAAAGCGTCAGCAGTTTGCGTGTGAACCAGCCTTTAATTTTTGGCCGGGCCTCTTTCCAAACGAAGTAGTCCCAGGCCAACAGAGCGAGGGCGAACAGCACCCATCCATAGAGCGCCACTTTTTGGTCAAGCCACCACCAGGCGCGAAACACGAAATGCGCATTGTGCGCCATGGCATAGCGCGGGAGCAGAAAAATGGCAACGAGGCCGTTGGCTGCCACGGCCACGAGCAGCGTGACCAGGCTCATCAACTGGAACCAGTAACGCGTAGGAACACGCCGGCACCGGGTGCAAACAGATTGTTTCGGCAGGAAGTTTAGTCCACAGCGGTCGCAGAACACGGCTGGTCTCCCATTCGCGGGAATCGAATCCTGTGATCTCTGCCAGAGTATCTTATTGGAATCGAAAAAAACTACTGGTCTGAG
>Ga0308309_10002337_pt1 | contig 11322 bp, 8 predicted proteins | sample HubBroMetageWFT5_FD_192491 | JGI IMG/M metagenome (GOLD analysis project Ga0308309, IMG submission 192491) | Warmed and freeze-thawed soil microbial communities from the Hubbard Brook experimental Forest, New Hampshire - Hubbard Brook CCASE Soil... | ecosystem: Environmental > Terrestrial > Soil... | reverse complement strand
ACGGTCCATCGTCGTCATGATGGTTGTATACGTCTGCCAGATCGCGACATCCTCTCTCACTTCATGAACGGTGGCACTTCCCCGGCCCCACACCGCCTCGAGGACTTGTCGCTCGAGCGGTCCGAGTTGGGCCCAGAGAGTAGTTTCGAAGAAGGAACGAAGCGTGTTCATTTTGTCGATGACAAACGCGTACTTGAGGCACTGGCAGAACAACTTAGCCCGATACGGAGAAATTCGCCCAGTACCTCGTCGACACACAACACAGTCAGTCTAATCTTACCAGCGCTGTATGACTTGGTGATGACCACAAAATTAAATGCTCGTGAATTCCTTGAGCCGCAATCAGAAAAATTGCAGCTTGGGTCGACTGCTCATGCCCTCTGAGTCGGGATCGACGAGTGTTCTGCGAACCCCCGTCCGGCCTATCCGCGGTTCGACCACCGACATGGCTACAGGTGTTGACCACGTATAAATACGATTCGCTGGTAGTACCAGACGACATTTGCTATTTTTCCGCTTCGATGTGCCCGCAACGTAGCGCGGCGAAGTGTTCCAAGCGAACTGAGGAGTTATGGAATGCGGCGAGAAACGAAGCGAAATCTTCCAGTCAACATCGAGATGGCTCTCGCCGACGATGCCCGATTATTATTGGGAACCGAGATGAGAAGTGAATCTGTCATTCGACCAGGCAAGAGAACGCTTCCGATGGCCCATGGGCGGGTATGCAGCGTTTTGGTCGTATTGGCGAGCTGCGTATTGCTCACCGCCCAGAACGCGGTTTTAACGGGCGCGCTCGGCGGACGGGTCACAGATCAGAGTGGAGCGGTGGTGCTGGGAGCATCCGTCGTTGTGCAGAATCTCCAGACTGGGGTAAAACAATCTACTGAAACAAACCATGCGGGACTTTACCGCTTTCCGGTGCTCACGCCGGGATACTATTCCATCGCGGCAACCCTCAAAGGTTTTCGCGATGTCCAAGCCTTGGTACGGGTGCTGGTGGGAAACTCAACATCGCTGGACATGAAGCTGCAGGTGGGAGCCAGCGCAGACGCGGTTAAGGTAATCGGGACGACGCCGCTGCTGCGGCCGGAAGAATCCTCTGCCAACACGGTGCTGGAGCATTCGTTCATTGAAGAATTGCCGCTCAACGGACGAAAGTACACCAACTTGACTACGCTGGCTCCGAATACCAGCTACGATGGCGATACCGGTCTGGTGAGCATTGCCGGACAACAGGGTGGAGAGGACTCCGGATACGCCAACGGAAATGGCTCCAATGCTTTCACCGTCGACGGAAGCCACGCTACCAACAACTACTTCGCCGATATTATAGGCCGTTACCGCATCCCGTACCTGTATGGCGAGGACGCGATCCAGGAGTTTCAGGTCTCGGTGAGCCCATACTCCGCGATCTATGGAGGTGGAGCGGGCTTCGTCAATTCTGTGACCCGGTCGGGAAGCAACGCGTTCCACGGCAGTGCGTTCTATTACAATCGGAACTCCGCCACGGGAGCCAACGACGCTATCGACAAAGCCAGCGGCTTCCCTAAACCGCTGGATGCTTTGCAGCAATTCGGCGGCGGCGTGGGCGGGCCGATCCTGCGAAACCGTCTATGGTTCTTCGTAGACTATGAGCAGCAACTGCGGAACAATCCAATTTCCGTCGTCAACTCTGCGTTGGCGACGACGCCGGCGAACTTACCTGCTTTTCTGACTGCCAATTTTGGAATTCCGGCGGGTACGACGCTACCTCCGCCCAACGGGCCCTGGCCATTACCGGGCAGCGGCTCAGTGCCCGACCCGAGTAATCCGGTATACCTCCAGCAAGTCTCGAACACCGTGAACGCGCTGAATTCCAATCTCGGCACCAAAGCAAGACAGCGCAATGATTGGGTGATTACGCCGCGGCTGGATTTTCAGCCCACTCCCCGCGATGGCCTGTTCCTAAGCTTGAATTTAAACCGGTTCAACTCGCCCGGAGGCGTCATCACAGACCCCATCGTGGGAAACTACGGGACGCAAACGCTGGCCAACGCCTATGTGCATACCTTCCAAGTCGGCTTGGGGTGGACGCACACGTTCTCCTCCAACCTGCTGAACGAGTTTCACCTCGGCACTTCGCAAGACAACGAAATCTCGACACCCACCGGGTTGGCTCCAAACATCCCCACGTTGATTCTGGATAGCCCGGCCGCTTTTATCTTAGGCAACGCTCCTTTCTCTGTGGGAAGGGTTTTTGAACGACAGTACTCTCTCTCCGACCGGGTTGACTACGTAATCGGCAAACACACCCTGCAGTTCGGTTTCGATATGAATCGCGCCTGGGATGCGGATAACAATGATGGCGGTGCGGACCCGAACGCGGCCGTGCAGTTCGGGTCGTTCCTGGGCAGTTATGAATTCTCGAATCTGGAGGCTTTTGCGCTCGGTCAATACAACGTCTTCAGTCAGTCTTCCGGAAACCCGACTTTTTCTTTTTCCGTGCCTTACTACGGATTCTATGTGCAAGACTCGTTCCGGGCTTTGCCGCAGCTGACTCTGGAGATGGGCTTGCGCGAGGACTTCCAGGTTTACCCGCAGCCGGCAGAAAATCCAGCGTTCCCGCTGACCGGCCAGTATCCGAACCAGTTCCGACGCCTGGCCCCACGCTTGGGATTTTCCTGGCAGCCCGCATCGAAGACCGTGGTGCGCGGAGGATTTGGGGTGTTCTATACCAACATGAATGGCCTGAATTACCGGAACGCGGTGGTCTCGAATGGGCTGGCGTCACAGCAATCATCGGTGAGTATCGGTTACGCGGGAGGTTCGCCGAATCAGCAGGCTCCGACGTTTCCGAATATCCTTTCGGGTAATTCCCCCCTGTTCCAGGCTTCCCCTGACATTTCCCTGATTTCTCCGCAGTTTCGGGTGCCGTATATTTTGCAGGCGAGTTTGCAAATTGAGCGAGAGATCTTCCGCAACACTACTCTAAGTATCGGCACCATGTGGAATCACGGCGTGCATCTGTTTTCTAGCAGCGCTTATGACTTGAACCTGAATCCGTTGCAAGGCACGACGACCTACATCGTCTGTCCTCCCAGCGCAACCACAGCACCCTGCAGCGGGCCGACCATCACCCTGCCCAATATGGACAATGGTCTGCTGACCGAAGGCCGCATCAACCCTAAACTGGGTCAGATCAACGAACTCATCAGCCATGCGCAAAACCATTACAATTCGTTCTTCGTACAGTTGCAGCGCCGCATGACAGAAGACGTTTCCCTGCAATTTGCTTACACGTTTGCCAAGAGCATCATGCTGAATGGGATGGACTTCAACAATCAGTTCGACTTCAGCAATACCCACGCTCCTTCGCTGTTGGACCAACGGCATCGAATTACCTTTGCCGGCGTCTACTCGCCCCGCTTAGAAAGACTAACGGGTTCAGACACTGGTCGCGCGCTGCTCTCAGGTTGGACGCTGAGCAGTGTCATGGAGTTCTCTTCCGGTCGTCCGTACGCGGGGTTGTTGAGTCCCGCCTGCACCAGTTCGACTATGTCATTCAACAACTGCGATGGCGCCAATGGAAACTTGAACGACACTGCCTTTAACGAAAGCACCGCAAACACCGCGGGGGGCATCAATGGCGGCGGTCCAACGCCCGGAATTGGATTGAATTCTTTCTACGGCCCGTGGTTGGAGAGGATCGACGTTGGACTGGCCCGCAGTTTTTCACTCAGGGAAGGCAAGGTACTGCAACTTGAGGCGCAAGCGTTCAATTTATTCAACCACGCCAACTACTACGTGCAGAATGGCAACGGGATCAACCAGTTGCAATATAACCCGATTGGGACCAACTGCGGTGACGGCGCAACCCTGAAGCAGACTTGCTACCTGGTACCCAACTCCGGCCCGGGCAATTTTGGCACGCTGCAAGAAATCAGCCCAAACGGCCTTCCCCGCGTGCTGCAGTTTTCGGCACGGTTTACATTCTAGGTTCCGAACGAAAGAGGCTCAGACTCGCCACGGAGGCTGTTATGCCTGTCGAATCATGCATCCCGGTCATTCCGAGCGCAAACCTGGAGAACAGTTTGCGTTTGTGGACTGATGGTCTCGGATTCTCGATGAGTTCAGAAATGCGCAAAGACGACAAGCTGATCTTCTGCATGCTTCGGAAAGGCGACCTACGTTTCATGCTGAACCAACGCGCGGGGACTCCGGTCAAGCCGGAAGACTACGAGGGCATTCGACTCTACTGGGCGCCGAAGGATATACACAAAACCAGAGAGCGATTGAAGAGCCTTGGGTACGGTGTTTCAGAACTCGAAGATCGCGACTACGGACAGACCGAGTTTTTCCTTACCGACGACGACGGCTATTCGCATTGCTTCGGCGTCCCTACACAAAGATAGACATCCCACTATGAAAAGAGCTTTTGAACCTGCTCTCCGGCCAACGCGCAAAATTGCCGGTCGCTGTATTCACTCCAGACTTTCAACTCATCAGAATCCAGCCGCCTCTGGAACCTGAACGTCCGACAGGATGGAACCACGAGTAAGAGTTCAGAGATTCGATTTCTTCGTGAGGCGCATTGCAACACTCATGTCGGGATGTCCGACGAGCGACATCGCCTCCCGTTGGAGGCATGAACAAAAAACCCTCCCCCCGGTTATCGGGGAGAGGGCCGTTGCAATCGGAACGTGTTTTATTCGTCCCCGTCGTCGTCTCCGTCACCAGCGGGTGCCGGGTTGTTAAATTCGCTCGCGGGTCGAACCGTGCTCTCGCCGGGATATGGCTGCTTAAACCCGGTCGCCTGGTACCAGTTCAGATGGTTGACGGTGTCCGGGTCTTCGGCGTCGGGCTTGGTCAGTTTGCCGTCAAAGATCTCCGCCTTCTTCTGGAGCCAACCTGCCCTCAGGGCCTTGATCTTAGCGCTGTCGTTTGGGTTGGTTTCGTCCGCTCCAACGCCCTGGTCCAGCGGGACCCGGTTCCGCACGTGCGTCCACGGGTCGAAGTTCTTCTTGGGCGGATTGTTGACGAAAGCTGTCCTCATCGGCGACGCAATGAGGTCAAACTGGTTCATGGGCGTCAGACCGAGGATTTGCTCGATCGTCCGAGTCATATTGACCTGGGTGTAGTAGTAGGGTTGGGTGGGCCCGTACTGCACGGCATACGGGCTGACAACATAGCCAGGGCTGCGATGCCCGTCGACGTGGTCGACGCCGTTCTGCGCGTCGTCTTCCTCCATGAAGATCGCCGACGAGGACCAGACTGGGCTATGGCTGATGGTGTCGATAATGCGCCCAACCGCCAAGTCATTATCGGCTTGTTCGGCGTCCACGGTCGGCGGCCCGCCGGTGTGGTCGCACATTACCCACAGGATGCTCAACGCGGGCACCGTACCGGCCTTGATGTCATTATTGAAGTCCTGTATCCAGAGAGCGTAGCGGAACTGGTCGGGAATGTTCAGATCGAACTGCGGGAAGTTCTTGATGAGGTGGTTATACACGGCCGGGATAGAGGACTCTGCCTGAACCGTGTTCTGATAGTACAGCGTCGTCTCTTTCCCAGACAGGAAACGCTGCGCGTCGTGGTAAAACTGACGCCAGGTCGGCTCTTGATGCGACCCGTTCGGTGGGTTGAACGTATCGTTCTCGACGTATTCACCGTAGAGCTTCAGCGGCAGACCGGCAGCCGTCGCTTCCGAGAACAGGAAGCCCTTCTTCTGATAGGCAAGTGCATCGCCGGCGTTCCCGCCGGGATAGCTGCGGACCCAGTCAGGCGACTGGATGTCGTCGGCGTAGGGCGCCATGCCCTCGGTGATCCACTGGTGACCGTCAGCCGACTGGCGGCTCGGGTCGTAGAAATTGTCGAAGAGAGGGAAGCGCTTCACCAGCTTGTGCACGTTCGGCGTGTCCAGGTGCGTCTTGCCGTCGTAGCCGAACACTGCCAACCTGGCGTCGCCATTGCCGGCGGCCACGTCGCCCAGGATCTGATCATAGGTGCGGTTTTCACGGACGATCAGGAACACATGCTTGATCAGCGACGGATCGCCGATCTTGGCCGGGATTGCGACCGGCTTGGTATTCGGGTTGCCACCGCTGGCAGACGCGATATTTTGCGACAGATCCCAGTGGTTGTTGTAGATAACCTGCTGCGTCATCGCCTGCAAGGTCCCGGGAAGCGGTACGGGGACGATGCTGACGGTGCCATTGTCCTGGTGGGTATTGTAATCGCAGACGTTGTAATCGCATTCGTACGAAAGACGGGTGCCAATGCCCTTGTCATTGCCCACGAGGAGCGTGTTATTGGACTTGTTTAGCACGACCGAGCTTGGCGCATAGGCTACCGGGATCATGCCCAAGACGGCATTCGTCACGCCCTTGGCGAGGTTGACCACCGCGATCGCGTTGGCATTGTACAGCGCGACGTAGGCAACGCCATTCTCCGCATCAACGGCAATCGAGCTCGGACCGGCGCCATAGGCCGGACCTTGGCCGGGCACTCCGATCGGCAGCGCAAGGTTGATAGTCCGCGCTACCACGTTGGTGGCCGTGTCGATCACCGAGATGGTGTCGCTATAGGTATTGGCGACCAGCAGGTACCGTCCGTAGAACGCCATCGCGGTCGGGTGCAGACCCGTCGGGATGTTAGCCGTGACCGTCATCGAGGGCAGATCAACCACAGAAACGGTACCGGTGATCGCGGCGCCAACCACTGAGTCGGCGACGATTTCAGTGCCGGCGGACCAGATCTGGAAGTCCGCTTCCGTAGCGGCCCGGCCACCCTCGTTGCTGACGTAGGCGGTCGTGCCTTTACTGTCGATCAAGACGCTGTGCGGCGCGTTGCCGACGCGGATCTGCGTACCCTGCGTATCCGTGGTCAGGTCGATCTGGGTGAGCGTATCGTTCTGGTTCAGCAGGGCGTAGGCGCTCTTGCCATCCGTTGAGAGCGCGAGGCCGCCGGGATAAGAAGTGCTCGGACTATAGAACGTGCCGCAGGGCACCGCATAAGCGCCCGGGGGGCTGTTCTGAAAGCAGGTGATGAAGGAATTGTTCGCCGGTACGTTGATCTGTGCGTTGTCTTCCAGCAAGCCCTCTACAGTGACGTTGGTGATGGTGACATTGCTGCTGTCCTGGCTGAACACCAGGTGCTTGCCGTCCGCCGAATAGGCTATGCCGCTATAGCTGCCGCTCGCATCTGTTCCGAACGTGGCGTAGTTCTGCAGGACATTGCCGTTGTTGGTGTCGAATATTTCGACGGCCTGCGTCGCGCCCAGGACGAGGACGGCAGCGGTGTGAGTGCGGAGATTGGGGTTCAGCGCAATAGCCTTCGCGCGGACCCGGATGCCGAGGTCGACTTGGGTGCCAGTTGGCGTTATGACCGCGCCATCGCTGACGACCCACGAGCCGTTCGGCTGCGGGCCGGTGACATAGGTCGGGTAATACTTGGACTGAGCAGCGGCGAGCCCCGGAAGGCTCAACCCCGCTGCCAGCAGGCCGGCGAGTGGACGCAAACGGTTGATCCGCGACTTATTTCGAGACTTAACTCGAAACATTTTTCGAAACTTGGATGTTTTTCGAGACATGTACCGTTCTCCTCTTTGGATTTTTTGCATCACGCAATTGGGATCGGCTGTGCGACATTGGGGTGGAAATACGAGCGGGGCTAATCTTGCCAGCGCCAACTTTACAGACGACCTACGACGGCTCTGTGACGATCCGGTGAATTTTCCGTTAATTGGGACTTTTTTTTCGCGTATTGTGGCGCGCGCAACGGATAATGAAACGCCTTTTCAGAGGAAGACTTATGTCCAGCGCTCCCCAGCCCCGTAAGACATTCAAAATTTCCGAATCCCTTAACCGGCAACTCAATACGTATGCGCTGGTGGCGAGCGCAGCCGGAGTGAGTGTGCTGGCACTGGCCGGGGCCTCCGAGGCGAAAGTTGTCTATACGAAAACGCATCAAGTGACGCACACAGGCTTTCCCTTATACATTGATCTCAACCACGACGGCATCAAGGATTTTGTACTGCGCACGACGTATTACGCGGGCACGTCGTACTTCAAGGTAGGGGTCAACGCATCCGGATACCGCAATATGAACAACGCGGTCGCCGGGAGACGTTTTAGTCGCAGCAGCTATTTTTTTTCCGCTGCCTACGCTTTGCCCGCAGGCGCCCGAATCGGACCAATAAGCAAGTTCCCCGTTCACCACCCATTTATGGCAGTGGAGCTTTTCAAACGGGGTGCCCGCACCAGCCAGTATTCCGACTTAGGCCCATGGGTCGGCAAAGGTAAGGGTGTCAGGAATCGATATCTGGGACTGAAGTTCGTCATTCACGGCAAAGTTCACTACGGCTGGGCCAGATTCAGCGTGACGCTTGGGCACCACCGGCAATATGACGATGTCAGCGGCACCCTGACTGGCTACGCTTACGAGACCGTCCCCAACAAGCCGATCATCACCGGCCAGACGAAGGGCCGAGATGTGATTACGGTGGAGCCTGAAACGTTGGGCGAGTTGGCGGGCGGAACAAAATAGCCTCTCATCTCAACTGTTGCAAAATCGCGGTTACACTCAAATTCCCTCAAAACGTGTAATGCCTTGATTTCAACCACTACGCCGCGTGTTTCCGGGGATAAACTTGTCCAATTGTGGTCACTTAACCCGATGCCTCAAAATCAGCGCAGCGACGAGCTGCCGCATCTCTATGATCGGGCACTGATGCTTCATGGCAGCAAGCGAAATGAAGTGCTCACCCTAGCGGAAGTTAAGCGATACGGACTCGACAGCTTTGCGGATGCCGATTACATCAGCATTTACGGAATGCCGCCGGAAGAATGGCACCATCGCGGCATCCGTGTGCTCGGCCGCACGGCGGTAGAGTGCACCCGTGACGCACTCGGCGATCGTGTTGGACTCGATGTTGCTTCGGTTGCCAAACGCATGCCATCGAATGAATTCGTGGTGATCGATCCATTCGCCGGTTCCTGCAATACTCTATTTTGGATCTTGCGACATCTGCCAAACTCAGAGGGCATTGGGTTCGAATCCGACCAGCAGGTGTTTGCACTCACGCACCGCAACCTCGCGGCGATCGGACAGAGGATCGACCTCGTCCATGGCGAGTAAGTAACGCTCCTTGAAGATCTCCACGTACCGCACGATCGAGGTATAGTTGCCTTCGTTGCGCCTCCGTGGGGCACCGCCCTGGATGAGGTGAACGGCTTGGACCTTTGCTGCACGACACCTCCCATTACTGAGGTGATCGACCAAATTGCACGCCGATTCTCTGGGTATAGCATCCTCTTCGCAATACAGGTACATGAGAAAGTGAGTGCCCCTTCACTGCGTGACGTCCAAACACGACTGGATTGGTCCGACTTGCGTATCTATGACATCAACGCAAAAGGAAAGAATCACGGCATTCTTCTGGGTACGAAGGGTTGGGCGCTTCGCTAGTTGACGGCGCGGAATGTGGGGACGACCGGAATGTGGGGACAGTCTCCGTATTTGTCACGCCTTCTTGTGCTACGCGCAATTGACCTAGCTCCGCATTACTCATGGTGTGCTCAAGGGCCAGATGGCAAAATTCACGGAAAATTAATCGAATCCATAAAATTCTTTGACAACTCGACGGGCCTCTGAACCTAGTATCCACACCATGCGCAAACCAAATGGAACGAGCAAGGCACGCGCTGTAGATCGGACGGCCAGCCGTCCATGAAAATCTGACTCATGAAATTCTGACTAAGGAGACACCATGAATACCAAACCCGACCGGCTTCTCGCGCTGGCCGCAATCCTGGGGCTTGCCCTCGGAATTCTTCCCAGCCTGGCCCAGGCTCAGTCTTACTCGTTGACGAAACTCACCTCCAATGTGAGCGGAGCCAAGCACACCGACTCGCTGCTACAGAACCCATGGGGACTGGTTTATGGCCCCGGCCAGCCTTTCTGGGTCAGCGATGAAAATGACGGCTGGTCCACACTCTATGATGGCTCAGGAAATCCCCAGTCTCTGCAGGTTATCGTTCCAACCTACAACGGATCTGGCCGTGGCAGCCCGACAGGAATTGCCTACAACGGATCGAACCAATTCCAGATCGATAGTTGGGCCTCTGCTTTTCTTTACGCAACTCTTGACGGCTCCATCCAGGGATGGTCGCACTTCAACCGCTCTTCAACACTGGTTGCCGTAGACAATCATGCCAAGAATGCAATCTACACCGGTATTGCTGTAACCGCGTACACGTCGGGCAACTTCCTCTATGCTGCCAACTTCCATAGCAACCAAATCGAGATTTACGATGGCAATTTCAACTTCGTAAAGTCCTTCACGGATCCAAAAGTACCCAAGGGCTTCTCGACCTTCAATGTGCAAGATATAAACAAGATGCTTTATGTGTCCTTTGCAGCGGTCAACGGTGGGCCCGGCGGATATGTCGACGTCTTCCAGGAAAATGGGACACTGGTGAAACGACTGATTCATGGCAACCCGTTGAACCGGCCTTGGGGCTTCGCGATGGCGCCAAAGAATTTTGGTCCACTGAGCAATACCCTGCTGGTGGGTAACGACAATAATCTAACCAGCACCATCAGCGGGTTCAATCCTACAACTGGTGCTCTCGTGGGCACGATCACGAACTCGAAAGGCAAACCCATCAAGATCGACCAACTCTGGGGCATCGAGTTTGGCGGCGGTTCCTCGATCAACGGCAACACCAACGCACTGTATTTCACCGCAGGCCCGAACAGCAGTAAGGACGGGCTCTTCGGCATGATCACGTTTAAGTAGTCATAGGTCAGATTAAAACGCAACGCACGGCAAATTGCCGGACACCTCTTAAAAGGAGTCGTCCGGCGATTTTTGTTGCCAGAGCTGCACGCCAGATTATGCCGGGTGCCGGACTTAACTGTTGACAAAAATGACCCCTCTGGCATATGCTTGACATATGCCACCGAAGCCCGCCAGAACAGGCCCCGAACGCCACGTCAAAGTCTTCAAGAATGGACGGAACAAGGCCGTGCGAATTCCCCGTGAGTTTGAGTTTCCGGGCGATGACGCCATCATGCGAAAGGAAGGAGACCGGCTCGTCATCGAGCCCGTTCCCACGAAATCTCTACTCGCTTTGTTGGCGAAGCTTGCGCCGTTGCCGGAGGATTTCGCCCCCATCCTGGATGTTCCCCCCGATGCGGTCGACCTTTAATGCGCTACCTTCTGGATACCAACATCGTTTCCGATCTCGTCCGCAACCCGCAGGGTAAAGTGGCAAGACACGTTCGCACGGTTGGCGAAAGGCATGTCTGCACCAGCATCATCGTCGCTGCGGAGTTGCGTTA
>Ga0308309_10002335_pt1 | contig 11328 bp, 10 predicted proteins | sample HubBroMetageWFT5_FD_192491 | JGI IMG/M metagenome (GOLD analysis project Ga0308309, IMG submission 192491) | Warmed and freeze-thawed soil microbial communities from the Hubbard Brook experimental Forest, New Hampshire - Hubbard Brook CCASE Soil... | ecosystem: Environmental > Terrestrial >... | reverse complement strand
GCGTACCCTTGCTGCCTTCCGGCCCTGGGGGGGTTGGCGGGATGAACGCCGTGCGAGGGGTCTGGCAGCCAGTCTAGCCGCGGCCAGTGGGGTGCGTGAGCCCGCCGCCGATCCGGTAGCCGACGCCGGGGGTTGTGGTGATGACAGGCGGCTCGCCGAGCTTGCGGCGCAGCCGGCCGAGGGTGACCGCGACCGTGTTGGTGAACGGGTCGGCGAACTCGTCCCAGACCTGCTCGAGCAGGTCCTCGGCGCGCAGGTAGGCCGGGGTAGCCCGGAGCAGGGCGTCGAGCACGCCAAACTCCTTGACCGACAGATCCAGCTGGCGACCATCCCGGCTCGCGGTACGGCGGACCGGGTCAAGCTCGACGCCGGCCGCGCGCAGGATCCGCCCGCGAGCCGAGGGCTGCCGCCGGGCCAGGGCCTGGATCCGCAAGATCAGCTCGGGGAAGTGGAAGGGCTTGGCCAGATAATCGTCGGCGCCAAGGCCCAGGCCGCTGACCCGGTCTCCGGGTTCTCCGGCCGCGGTCAGCATCAAGACCATGACCCGGTCGTCGCGATCGGTGATCATCTGGCAGAGCGCGTCGCCGTGGATGCCGGGCAGATCGCGGTCGAGTACCACGACGTCGTAGGTGTTGACGCCGAGTTTGGCCGCCGCCTCGAGCCCGTCATGCGCGGCGTCGACGGCCATGCCCTGATCGCGCAGCCCTTCGACGAGCACTTCTGCGAGGGACCGGGAGTCCTCGACGATTAGGACTCTCACGTTGGTGCACCGGTCAGCGCGGCCTCAGCTGCGAGCGGCAGGCTGACCACGACCCGCAGGCCGCCGTCCGGCCTGGCGCACAGATCCAGCGTCCCCCCGTGTGCTGCGGCGATGGCCGCGACGATGGACAAGCCCAGGCCGGAGCCACCGCCTGTGGCGATCCGGCCCGTACTGACGCCGCTCGGGCCTAGCCGGCGGAACGGCTGGGCCAGCTGGTCCACCTGCGCCTGATCAAGGACCGGACCGCCGTTCTCGACGACTACGCAGGCCCAGCGGCTGCCCGTGGTGGTGGCGCCCGTCGTGGTGGCGCCCGTGGTGGTGGCGCCCGTGGTGGTGGCGCCCGTGCCGGCAGCAACCGTGGCGGTTCCCACCGGGCCGACCGCGACTCTGAGCCAGCCGGCCCGCTCGTTGTGCACGATCGCGTTGTCGATGATGTTGTCCACCATCCGGCTCACCAGCGCCTGGCTGCCCGCGACCCAGGAGCCAGCCGGGCTGACCTCAGCCTGCACGGTGAGTGCCTTGGCCGCGATGACGCCAGAGCGCACCGCGAGGGCCGCGGACGCCAGGTCGCCGACCGAGACCACGGCGAGATCGGGCAGCGCGCCGTGCTGCGCGCGCGCGAGCACGAGGAATCCCTCGAGCAGCTCGTCGATCCGATCGAGCTCGGCCCGGAGCCGATCCGCGAGTAGGACCGTCTGGACCGGCGGCGGCTCCGGTTTGGCCATCGCCACGTCGAGCGAGGCGCGCATGGTGGCCAGCGGCGTGCGCAGCTCATGCGAAGCGTTAGCGACGAACCTGCGCTGCGCGCCGAAGGCGCTCTCGAGCCGCGCCAGCAGGCCGTCGATCGTGTCGGCCAGGTCCTTCAGCTCGTCCTGCGGTCCGCTGAAGGCCAGCCGCTCATCGAGGTTGTCCTCCGAGATTCGTCGCGCTGTCGCGGTGATGACCCGCAGCGGCCGGAGCGCCCGGCCCGCAAACAGCCAGCCGAGCAGCGCCGCCACGACTGCCATGATGCCGAGAGCGATCAGCGAGGACAGGAACAGCTGATGCGACAGCGACGGCGGCCCCTGGCCGGGGCTGGCCTGAAGTTGGGCCCGCAAGCTGCGAATCTGGTTCTCGGCTAGGGCGAGCCTGGCCTGCAAGCCGAGACGCGGTTGTGGCTGCGCGCTGGCTGGCGCCACTTGTGATGTCGACTTGCCCACCACCAGGCCGCTAGCGATGGCCAGCAAGGCCGCGCCCGCAAGTATGAAGAGAATCGCGAACGTGCCGGTCAGCCGCAGCCGGACCGTACGGCGAACGCGGAACGGCCGCGTCAGCATGCGCACCACTTGCATGCTCATAGATCCTCTCTGCCGCAGGCACCCCGATGTCTCCGCCGGAATTCCAGGATGACTGACCGGACCTAACGGCGAGATAACAGTCTCGGTTCGGCCCGTGTTAGCCGCCTCGCCATACAACCAGGTCAGCGGCATTGCTCGAGCTAACACAGGAGGCACGAACCGTGGAAGCAACAATTGAAGTGGCCGGGGTGCGCAAGCGCTTCGGACATGCCATGGCGCTGGACGGGATGACGTTCACCGTCTGGCCGGGCCAGGTCACCGGCTTCGTCGGCCCCAACGGGGCCGGCAAGTCGACGACAATGCGGGTCATTCTCGGCCTGGACGCGGCTGAGGAGGGCCGGGCGCTAGTCGGCGGACGCCCGTACCCGAGCTTGCTGCACCCGATGCGGTACCTGGGCTCGCTGCTCGACGCCGCGGCGCTGCAGCCGAGCCGGTCCGCCCGTCATCATCTGCTCTGGCTCGCCTACTCGCAGGGCCTGCCCGCTGCACGCGTGAGCGAGGTCATCGAGCAGGCCGGCCTGCAGGACGTCGCCAGGCGCAAGGCGGGCGGCTTCTCGCTCGGCATGCGGCAGCGGCTCGGCATCGCCGCCGCGATGCTCGGCGATCCGCCGATCTTGATGCTGGACGAGCCCTTCAACGGCCTCGACCCAGACGGCATCGTCTGGATGCGCGGATTCCTCCGGTCGCTAGCCCGGCAGGGCCGCACCGTCCTGGTATCCAGCCACCTGATGAGCGAGCTCGAGGACACCGCCGACCACCTCGTCGTGGTCGGGCGCGGCAAGGTCATCGCGGACACCAGCGTCGCCGATCTGGTCGCGACCGCGTCTGGCGACCGGGTGACGCTACGCACCACCGCAATTCCGGAGGCAACGGCGGCGCTTGAGCGCGCGGGGGCCGCCGTCGTCGCCTCCAGTCCTGGCGTGCTGCGGATCTCCGGCCTCCCGGCGCAGCGGATCGCCGCGATTCTTGGCGCTACCGGGGTGCCGTTTTCTGAGGTATCCGCGCACCGCGCCACGCTCGAGCAGGCGTACATGAGCATCACTAGGGACGCGGTGGAGTTCCGCGCTGAGGCCACGTCGGAGGTGGCGCTGTGACCAGCGGAAGCATCGCCACGGAGCGGCCGGACGTCAGCCGCTCACGCGCAGCCGCCCGGGTCGGCTTCGGCCCGGCGATCCGGTCCGAGTGGGTCAAGTTCAGGAGCGTCCGCGGCTGGATCATCGGCATGATCGTCGCGGGCCTGCTGGTCCTGCTGACTGGAGTTTTCCTTGCCGGGAACGGCTCAATCGGCTGCCAGAACGGTCCGAACAGCCCTGCTCTGACTGGCAAGGCATGCCTTCCCCCGGTGCCGATCGGGCCTGGCGGTGAGGCTGTCAGCGACAGCTTCTATTTCGTCCATCAGCCCTTGGTCGGGAACGGCAGCATCACGATCCGGGTGACTGCACTCACCGGAATTTATACGCAGGGACTCGCCCAGGTCGGCCAGGCACCTCCGCCGGCCCATAAGGGCCTCGAACCCTGGGCCAAGGCCGGCATCATCATCAAGGCCAGCACGCGGCCGGGCTCGGCATACGCGGCCATGATGGTCACCGGGAGCCATGGCGTACGGATGCAGTATGACTACACCAGCGACGTCGCCGGCCTGCCTGGCCTGGCAAGCGCCGCCTCGCCGCGCTGGCTGCGACTGACCCGGTCTGGCGACACGATCGCCGGCTACGACTCAGCCGACGGCAGGCACTGGGCACTGGTCGGTACCGCTCACCTGACCGGCCTGTCCCGGGCCGTGCAGGCCGGGATGTTCGCGGCCACACCTCCCTACAACAAGGCGACGACATCCCTCTTTGGCGGGAGCGACCAGGGCGGTCCCGCGCTGGCGACGGGGTCGTTCGACAACCTCGGGCTGCGCGGCAACTGGCCCGCCGGGGCGTGGAGCGGCGTCAACATCGGCACCAACAAGCTGACACCGCGCAGCCCCGGCGGCTTCCGGCGGGCGGGCAGCGCTTTTGCGGTGAGCGGGTCCGGTGACATCGCACCGCTTGCACCAGGGCCTCTGTCGCCAATTCCCAGCACCACGGTCGAGGAGCCACTGGCGGGCGTGTTCGTCGGGCTCATCGCGGTGGTCGTGGTAGCGGCGATGTTTTTCACCGTCGAGTACCGGCGCGGCCTGATCCGGGTAACGCTCGCCGCGACCCCGCACCGGGGGCGGGTGCTGGCAGCCAAGGCAATCGTGATCGGTTCGGTCGCTTTCATCACCGGACTGGCTGCCTCGATTCTCGCGGTGTGGCTTGGCCTGCCGAAGGAGCGCAACGTCGGCGAGTACGTGCTGCCAGTGAGCACCTTCACGGAGGTGCGCGTTATCGTCGGCACGGCTGCCTTCGTGGCGGTCGCGGCGGTACTGGCGGTCGCCATCGGCGCCATCCTGCGGCGCAGTGCGGCCGCGGTCACCACCGTCATCGGCCTGATCGTGCTGCCGTTCCTGCTGTCGGTCACGGTCCTGCCGGTCAGCGTCGCGGACTGGGTGCTGCGGATCACTCCGGCGGCCGGGCTGGCCATCCAGCAGAGCATCCCGAATTACCCGCAGCTCAGCACCAACGCCTCGGCCGCGGCCGGCGTCTACCCGCTGACGCCATGGGCCGGCTTTGCCGTGCTCTGCCTCTACGCTGTCGCAGCGCTGGCCATGGCAGCTGTCCTGCTCCGCCGGAGGGACGCATGAGCACGGCGCTATCCCCTAGTCGGCCCGCAGCCCAGCGTCCCGGCCTGACAGCGATCCGGGACGCGCTGCGTGCGGAATGGGTCAAGCAGCGCACCGCCTCCAGCGCAGCATGGCTGCTGGCCGGACTCATCGCGGCGACAGTTGCCATCAGCGCGGCAGCGATCGCGGCGAACCGGTGCCCGGCAGGCCTGACCTGCCCAGTCGATACGACGAAACTCAGCCTCACCGGCGTCGAGTTCGGCGAGGCTGTCGTCGCCATCCTGGCGGTGCTGCCTATCTGCAACGAATACAGCACCGGGATGATCCGGGTGACACTTGCCGCCATGCCGCGCCGAGCAGTCGTCGTCGCGGTGAAGGCCGCCATCGTCAGCGGCATGGTGCTGGCGGCGGGCATTGTTGCCGTGCTCGCATGCGTGCTCGCGGGGCGCCTCATCCTGCCTGGCCACGGCTTCAGCCCGGCGCGCGGATTCCCGCCGCTGTCCCTTGCCGACGGCCCGACGTTGCGCGCCGCCGCGGGCTCGGTCCTGTATCTCGGCCTGATCGCCCTGCTGAGCGTCGGCGTCGCGGCCATCGTGCGTGACTCCGCGGTGACGATCGGAGCCGTGCTCGGATTGCTGTACCTATTCCCAGTGATCGCCACGTTCGTGGGCAACATGACCTGGCACAACCGACTTGAGCGTTACACCCCGCTCGCTGGCCTCAACATTCAGGCCACCACCGGCCTGCGGAGTCTGCCCATTAGCCCGTGGGCAGGCCTCGGCGTACTCGCCGTATGGGCGATGATCGCGCTCGTCGGCGGCGCGCTGTCGGTGCGACTGCGTGACGCATGACCCCGTTCCCTTATTGGCGGGCCGGTGCCTGAAGGGTGCACGTTACGCGTAACCTTGCTGCATGGGCGAGGAGCGAAGCTGCGAGCAGTGCGGCGCCGGGTTCACGCCACGCCGTGAGCACGCGCGGTTCTGCTCGGCTCGCTGCCGGGTGGCGTGGAACCGGGCGGCGCGCAGCGACCATCCGCCGGCCGAGGCCAGCGCCTTGCAGTGGTCGATCACCGCGATGCGCGACATCACCGACCGGCTGCCCAGGGTCACTGAGCTGGACCGGCCACGGGCCTTCGCCGTGATCAGCGAGGCTGTCTGGTGGGTGACCATCGTCGATGGCACCCTGGTGCGCTACCACCCGGACGTCTACGACCGCGAGTTGCGCAGGCGGCCGGAGGCGGAGCAGACGCTGATCGAGGAGACGCTGGCGGGCCTTCGTTTCGTCCGCAACCAGATGGGCCACGACGTCGACCACGTCGACTTCATCCGGCCGCGGCGCGCGGCACGCGGCACGCGCCCAGGGGACGTTCGCGACTGGACATGGAACGAGGTGGCTGCGCCGGCCGGCACGTCGCTGTCGCCGCGCGGCCAGGAGTGGGAGCTCACCAGGTACGAGGCGTACCGATCACGGCTGGCCGGCGAGGCCGTGGGCCAGACATTCCGTCGGGCGGCCGATTTTCTGTTGCTCGCCGCCGCGAGTGCCACGCCGCTCACCGAGACCGGCGTGCCCGACTAGTCAAGCCGCCGTCGCTTGGCCCGCGGCGGCGGCGCAAGTGGCGCCAGACGCCGACGGCTAGGCCGACCACTACGGCCGCCGCGATGATGTACGTCGGGCCCTTGAAGCCGCCAGCGATGGAGTTCCAGTTGGCGCCGACGGCATAACCGGCCGAGGCGAGTGCCGCAATCCAGGGAATGCAGCCGGCCGTCGTGTAGATCCCGAAGCGCACTGGGTCCATGCCCGCGATCCCGGCTGGCAACGAGATGAAGGTGCGGACCACCGGTAGGAGCCGGCCGATCAAGACGGCCCGCGGGCCGTGCCGGTCGAACCACCGGCTAGCCCGGTCGAGGTCGTGCTCGCGAACGTGTAGCCGGCGACCCCACCGCCGGAGCGCGGGCTGACCGCCGTAGCGGCCCACGGCCCAGGCGAGGTAGCTGCCCGCCACGTTGCCAGCGACTCCGGCGATGATGACGCCGACCAGGTTGAGCCTGGTGCCAGGGACTGCGCCGGCCGCGAGCGCGCCGCCGAACGTCATGACGAGCTCAGACGGGATTGGTATGCACGCTGATTCCGCCACCATGAGCAGGAAGATGGCCAGGTAGCCGTAGGTCGCTATGAAGTGCTGCACGGATTAGCTTCCTTCCGTCGCGGGCTTGTCATCGGCAGGCTTGGCGTCAGCGCACCAGGCCGAGGTAGACGACGCTGGCCAGGCCCGCGATCAGGCAATAGATCCCGAACGGGGTGAGAGTTCGCGTCCGCAGGTACCGGAGCAAGAACCGGACCGACAGGTAGGCACCGATCCCCGACAGCACGCTGCCCAGCAGGATCTGGCCCCGGATCCCGTTACCCAGTGGGCCGAGCAGGTCCGGGATCTTCAGCGCGCCGGCGGCGAGGATGACGGGGGTGGCGAGAAGGAACGCGAACCGCGCGGCATCCTCGCGGGACAAGCCCCGCCGCAGGCCGGCCACGATCGTGACGCCGTCCCGGCTGATACCAGCCAGCAGCGCGAAGACCTGGGCGGAGCCGATGATGACGGCCTTCGGGTACCCCATCGACGCCAGCCGCAGGTCGGCCTGGCGTGCGTCGGCCAGTTCGGCCGCCCGACCGGGCGCGCGGGCCGCGGCGACCGCCGCATCAGCAGCCAGCGAAGCGCGCGTCCGGTAGCGCTCTCCCGCGAGGAGGATGAGGCCGTTCACCATGAGGAAGATCCCGGCCAGGATCGGCCTGGCGAACAGCACGCGGAACGTGTGCTCGAAAACCACGCCCACGATGCCGACCGGGATCGTCGCCAGGATGATCATCCAGGCCAGTTTCTGGTCGGCGGTCTCCACGCTGAGGTCTCGTACCGAGGAGAGGAAGCCGCCGATGATCTTGAGCCAGTCGCGCCAGAAGTAGATGAGCAGCGCGATGGCGGTAGCGACATGCAGTCCGACGATAAACGCCAGGTACGGCGATTCCGGGGAGGCAACGTCGAGATCCCGGGCCCAGCTGCCGCCGACGATCGCGGGGATCAGCACGTTGTGGCCGAGGCTAGAGACCGGGAACATCTCCGAGACGCCCTGGATCAGGCCGACGACGCCGGATTCCAGGTAGGTCAGATGTGCTGTCATTTCTGTGCTGCCATATCTGGGCCCCTCGCCTCGGCTAAGTCAGTGGCCGCGCCCTGCCACCCGGCGGGGCGCGAGTAGACGTTGGCGGTGCGGGGCCGCGATGGCATACTCGAGCGGAGCGGGTGCTTTACAGCACCTGTAGAACATCTACAGGTTTTGTAGATGATACCTAGCGGCGGGAGGGCTAATGCACGAACCTGCGCCCCCGCCTGCTCAGGACGGCTCGGCTGGCGCCGGGCGGCGCGCTGCCGGAACGCTGGAAGCCGAGGTCCTTGGCATCCTGCGCGCCGCGGACGGGCCACTGACTCCTGGCGACGTGCGCCAGCGGATCTCGGGCGGCGCAGACCGAGAACTGTCCTACAGCACCGTGGTGACGATCATTTCGCGGCTGCACGACAAGGGCCTACTGGCACGTCAGCGCTCCGGGCGCGGCTTCACTTACGCCCCCGTTGACGAGGCGAGCCTGGCGGCCAGCCGGATGAGCCTGGCGCTCGGCAGCCTCGACAATCGCGGCGAGGTTCTCAGCCGGTTCGTATCCGGCCTGTCCGGGCGTGATGCCCGGCTGCTGCGCAGCCTGCTGGCCGAGGTGGGGGACGCGGCAGCGTCAGGTCCCGGCGATCCCGCGGAACGCGGCTAGCGTCGTGTGGCTGCTCTACCTCCCTCTGGTACTCCCGGCTCTGGCGGGCCTCGCCGCCCGGCCGCTGGCTGCCGTGCTGGACCCACGCCAGGCAACCTGGGTACTCAGCATCGGTGCGGTGGCTCTCGCCACCTGCAGTGCCGCTGCGCTGGCGCTGCTGACTGCCTACGCGGCGGCCAGGTCACCGGTGCTGTCTGCACTGGGCGACTACTCGCCGCAGGTCATCCGGAGCGCGGATCCCATCCCGAATGCCATCGGGGCGATCGCGGGGCTGGCGCTGGCTGGCGCTGTCATAGCCGTCATCGTCCTATTCAGCAGGCGAGCGCGCGCGCTCGCAGCGGCATACCGCCACGCGGCCGCACTGCACGGTCGCGACAACGTCGTGGTCATGCCGGGACCGGCCATCGAGGCATACGCGCTGCCAGGCAGGCCCGGCCGGATTGTGGTGTCGGACCGGCTGCTCGATGATCTGGACGCCAATGGCCGAACCGCGTTGATCGCCCATGAGCAGGCCCACCTGTCCGGCCGGCACTACCTGTTCGCCGCCGCGGCCCGGCTGGCAGCCGCGGCCAACCCGATGCTGCTCCCGGTGGCCCGCGCGGTGGAGTACACGATCGAGCGGTGGGCTGACGAGCATGCCGCCGCGGTCACCGGGGATCGCGCTCTCGTTGCTCAGACCATCGGGCAGGTTGCCCTGCTCGCCGGGCCGCGACAGGCCCGGATGCCGAGGATCTCGCTGGGCATCGTCAGCTCGCGCACCCGGCGCGCGTCGCTGGCCCTGGCCGGACCGGTGCCGAGGCGAGTCGCCGCGCTGCTGACAGCGCCGCCACGGCGGCGGATCGTCCTGCTCGCCGCCTGCTCAGTCGTCGTGTTGCTGGCTGCCGTCGCCGCGCTGGACACTGCCGGAGACCTGCACGCGCTGGTGGAAATAGCGCAAGCGGGCCAGTAAGTACGCGGGCGCAGGCCTGTGCCTGGCTGCTATTGATCTCCGAGATGCTCGACAGATCGCCGCAAGCATCGCGGGTCATGGAGTCGCCAGTCCTCGTGACCGGCCTGCCAGCGGAGCAGCACTGCCCAGCCGCGGCGATATCGACACCACGCAACGATCGTTGCTGGTCGCCAGCGGCCATCGGAGAACAGCACCGTCGCTTGCGGCGAGTCGGGCTGAAGGCGGTCAGCGTCCAGCAGCTGGCCCCGCGGGATCCGAGTGAGTACCGGCTCCGACGACACGGCTCGACGATAACACGTTCGTAGCGACTATCCATCTCAGGCTGTCAGGCGAATAATCATTCGAACGCCGATGGCTCAACGTGGCGCAGGTTCGATGCGCTCTAGCTGCCGGAGCTCGTCCTCATCGTGAGATGCCTGGTACAGGTCGAGTGCAAGCTGGCCGTTGAGCCAGAACTGCGGCGTGGTGCCGAGCGGCTTGGCCAGCCGCAGCGCCGTGGACGGGGTGATGCCGCGCCTGCCGTTGACGATCTCGTTCAGCCGTACGTACGAAACGCCAATCCGACAGCCCGGGCGCGGCCAACTGGGCGCGGCGCTGCCGTTAGCCTCGGCTTATGGGTCGGTCCGATCAGTTGTCGCGCGGTGCGCAGGCCGCGCGTCTCGCCCGCGGCGCGGCCGACTGGCTGATCGACGGCCCAGGTGTGGACCTTGGGGACCCGTGCCTGTACCACGGCCTGGCCGGCGTAGTCATCGCGCTGCACGAGGCATACCAGCACTTCGGCGATGACCGATACCGCCGGGCCGTCGCACGGAGTACAGATGCGCTGAGGGCACAGGTCGACATCCTAGAGGGCTGCTCGCTGTACTTCGGGCTCGTCGGCGTCGCGGTCGCGTTGCGAACTCTTGGCCAGCACGCGGACGCGGACCGGGCGTTGAACCGGGTTCGTTGTCAATTCGACGGGCTGCGATGGAATGAGATGTTCGAGCTCCTCATGGGTAACGCCGGCATCGGACTCGGTGCGCTGCACGCGGGCGACCTAGACCTAGCCGTAACGGCCGTGACCCCGTACCTGACAACGGCTGATCGAACTCGTTGCGGCGTCAACTGGGCCGTGCGGCCATCGCCGGCCCGGTCGCACCACATCGCACACGGCACCCTGGGAATCGTGTATGCACTGGCTGCGGTAGGGGACGCCGCCGGCCGACAGGACATGATCGAGATGGCGCTTGCTGGCGCAGCGGACGTGGTCAGCCGGAACGAGGCGGACCCGGACGGCTTTCTCGTCGCGCACTCCGATCCACCTCACCGGCCCGAGCTCATTGATCGCTACAGCTACGGCTGGTGCAACGGTCCGGCCGGCGATGCCCAGGTCTTTCGCCTGCTCGCGCAGATAACCAGAGACGAGACCTGGACCGCGCTCAGTGACCGGTGCTGGCACACTGTCCGCGAGTCCGGACTTCCGCGTCGGATCCGGCCCGGATTCTGGGACAACAATGCCAGGTGCTGCGGCACTGCCGGCGTCCTCGCGCTCGCCTGCGACCGCATTGTCGAGCGTGGTGACGCTTTCGACTTCTCGAACGTGCTGGTCGACGACCTCACGGCGCGTGCCACCGTCGACGAGGCAGGTGCTCGGTGGTCCAACCACGAGCACCGGGCCGCATCGAGCGATCTGGAGCCAAGCGCTGGGTGGGCGATGGGGAACGCTGGCATCATCCGCGAGCTGCTCCGGTACGCGCGGCTCAGCGAAGGCGCCGCCGCCGGATACGCGGTCGCCTGGCCGGATCACCCA
>Ga0308309_10002334_pt1 | contig 11328 bp, 7 predicted proteins | sample HubBroMetageWFT5_FD_192491 | JGI IMG/M metagenome (GOLD analysis project Ga0308309, IMG submission 192491) | Warmed and freeze-thawed soil microbial communities from the Hubbard Brook experimental Forest, New Hampshire - Hubbard Brook CCASE Soil... | ecosystem: Environmental > Terrestrial > Soil... | reverse complement strand
CAGTCCCACTGCCGATAGCAGGACAAGAAGGTTGCGGCGGAGATCCTTGCCTACGTCTTCGACGTACACGGGGAAGATATTCACGCCGAAGCCAGCGTTCAGCGTGGGATTCTGCTCTTCGAGGCGCTTGCCGATCACTTCCATTTCAGCGCGAGCCTGCTCGAGGGAAATGCCCGGGCGCAATCGCGCGTAAACCTGTATCTTCAGCCGGTTCAAGTCTTGCGCGCTACGCTGTGCAGGGAGTTCATACGGAATCCAAATGTCGGGCTTTCGCTGCTCCGTGCCTTCTCGTGTGGAAGGCAAGTAGAAATGCGCGGGCAGCACGCCAACGATGGTGTAAGGAATGTCATTGAGCGTAACGCTCTGTCCGATGATGTTGCGGTTCGCCCCGAAATGGCTCTCCCAATAGGCATCACTCAGAATCGCTGCTTGAGTGTTTTGTGGCGCAGAATCGAAGGTCGCGCCGATGGCCGGCGCTACTCCGAGAACCTGGAAGAAGTTCGGCGAGATGCGGGCGCCAGTCACACGTTCCGGTTCCGCAGTGCCAGTGCGATTCAGGTTCGCGTCTTCCATTCCCGCGATGCCTTCGAAGACGCTCGACTGGCGCTGCCATTCCGCGAAGTTCGTATAATTGGCAGGGATGCGCTCGCCGATCTGTGCTCCCAGCGCGGGATTCTTTTCCCAGATCATGACCAGACGGTCAGGATCCCGATAGGGAAGTTTGCGGAGCAGGACTCCATCGACCACGCTGAACACGGCGGTGTTGGCGCCGATTCCCAGCGCCAGCATGAGGACCACAACCGCGGAAAAGACAGGCGACCTCCGCGCCAAGCGAAAAGAATGGCGGAAATACTGCATGAGGTTCGCAGATTTCATGGCAACAAAGACGAATGCGAAGCCTCAATGTTAGCATCGGCGCGCGTCGGAATCACATCTCGGAATTCCAGCCTCGAACTCCAGGTGAGACACGATTTCCCCAATGTTAACGAGGCCGCTGCATCAGCCGCGAATGAAGCGAGGGAAAATGTGAGCCAGCGAAGTCAGGCAGAACGAAGTTCACTGGACAGCTTGCTGGGGCCAAACTCAGCTCGCTGGGGAGGAAGCGAACCGAACGGGACTTGATCCTTAATCGCAGCAGCACTTCGCTTACACAACCAGAACAGAAAAGCAACTGTGGTAAGCCCGAAGAAAAGCCATCCCAATATGAATACCTGGAGCCAATGCATGTCTGGAACCCCTTCGCGATGCGGGGGAGCATCTGTGCAGTGCCGGACTGATTATAAGTAAAATCAAGCGCCTTGGGAATGGTGCAAATGTTTTCGCTAAAACTGCAAACGCGGGACTGTGGAGGGCTAGCTTGATGGCAAACCGTAGTCGTTGCAGGATTTTCTCTAGGCGAGTTTTGTGTTCCCGAGAAGGGGGACGGGTTCAGTCGAACCATGGTAAGCAACATGTGGGCTAGAGTTTGTGGCAGACTCCTGCGTTAGTTCTGAGCTCGGCCGTAGCTTTCCGCAGCGTCTGACCCACGAATCTCGGCCTACTCCGAACGGGCGCATCGCGAACGCGGCTGTTTACTGAGTCATAAACTTTAGGGGTATCCCCCCTCCCCCCTGATCTTTTGGAATGATGGGGTTACAGCCAGACTACCAGCAAAATCTTTGAGGAATAAAGACTTACACGCAAAATATTCCGGAATAAGGACTTAGTTGGTGAAGACCCACCCGGTGCCGCGTCCGGTCGAGGGAGCGACCTAAATTGTTTGGTTGTCAAGGAGCTAATGTAAGCTTGAAATATAATATCTCTTTGGACGGGGCAAGTCAACGGCGGGTTGAGCCGAGTGTTCCTCGGGGCAAGATTGATTCCCGAATTGGAACTGGCGCCCGACGAATGTGACGGGCGACCTTGTTCTAGTCCGCAGAGCTTCATAGGCTACGCTGGGGCCCGTGGTGTAATGGGTGCACATTAGCCTGTCCAGTTACAAGGTGCGGGTTCGAGTCCCGTCGGGTCCGCAGCGTTCCCTGGCTTTGGTAGGGAAGCTGACGGGGGGTCTGAGGGCAGGCAGACCCCTCAAGTAACCTTGACTTCCAATCTTCGTGTGCTGATAATTAAATCTGTAGCTGGACAGGTTACGCCCCGGGCCGACAACGGTCCGGGGTTTTGTTTTTGGGCGTGTAATGAAGGCTGACGACACGCGCCCACCATTCCAAAGAACGCGGAAACGGATAGGGCACGCTCGGTGTGGACCGTAAATCCCAGTCATAGCTTCAGCGTCGGCAGAAATCGCGGAGGCCTTCGCGCCTGGATCGTCTGCTCGAAGCCGTAGGCGATTTTCAGCAGTGTGGGCTCACTCCAGGAGCGGCCGAAAAAACTTATTCCGACTGGCAGGCCAAAGACGAATCCTGCAGGGACTGTGATATCCGGATAGCCGGCTACTGCGGCTGCGTTTGAGCTGCCACCAACGGCGTGATCTCCGTTGGCGAGATCGGTGAGCCACGCGGGGCCGGCCGTGGGCGCCATAATCGCGTCGAGATGAAATTGATCCATCACGGCGTCGATGCCTTCCTTGCGCGACAGACGATGGTTCGCCTCCAGGGCATCGGTGTATTCCTTGCTGGTGAGCGGACCCTTGGCTTCGGCCTTGATGAAAATATCCTGGCCGAAATAGGGCATCTCTTTGTCGCGATTGCTCTCGTTGAAGTCGATGACGTCCTTTAACGATCCCGGCGCTCCCGGACGGGCCGCGAGGTAGGCGTTGAGGTCGGCCTTCAACTCATACAGCAGCACCAGAAACTCCGTGTCATCGAATTTCCCGTGGGTGGGCAGGTCGGCGGGATCGACGATGTCCGCGCCTTGCCGCTTCATGTCGGCGATCAGATTGTTCATCAACTGATCCTGAGCATCGTTCGAGCCGAAATACTTGCGGGCCACGCCGATGCGCGCTCCGCGAAGTCCATGAGGATCGAGAAACTTGGTGTAGTCTGCTTCTGCCTTGCCTGCGCTGGCTGCGGTCGCGCTGTCGCGGGGATCGACTCCCGCAAGCGCGCTCAATAGGATCGCTGCGTCGCGCACGCTGCGGGCCATGGGACCGGCCGTGTCCTGGCTGTGAGCAATGGGAATGATGCCAGAGCGGCTGATGAGTCCGAGCGTCGGCTTGATGCCAACAAGTCCATTGGCTGAAGCCGGGCAGACGATCGAGCCATCGGTTTCCGAGCCCACCGCGACTGCGCACAGACTGGCTGAGATCGCGGCCCCTGAACCTGAACTCGATCCGCAGGGATTACGGTCAAGCGCGTAAGGGTTCATGGTCTGGCCGCCACGCCCGCTCCATCCGCTGCTGGAATGGCTGGAGCGAATATTGGCCCACTCGCTTAGATTTGTCTTGCCCAGGATCACGGCCCCGGACTCGCGCAGCTTCTGCGCTACGAAGGAATCTCTCGTTGGCTTCGATCCCAGAAGCGCCAACGATCCGGCGGTGGTTTGCATGCGGTCGGCGGTGTCGATGTTGTCTTTGATCAGAACAGGGATGCCGTGCATCGGTCCGCGGACGTGGTTTGCTTTCCGTTCTTGGTCGAGTGCATCGGCAATGGCTAGCGCGTCAGGATTGACTTCGATCACGCTGTTGAGCGCAGGACCTTGCTTGTCAATCCCCTCGATCCGCGCCAGATATTTCTCGGTGATCGAGCGCGCGGTAAATTTTCCGGACGCCATTCCCGCTTGCAGGTCGGCGATCGTGATTTCGTCCAACTCGAAAGGCTTGATCTCGGGGGGCGCGAGGCAAGGCGTGTCCTCACGAGCGGCCAGCAGAGTTGGCGAGACTGCGGCGCTGACGCCGGCTAAAGCGCTGGTTTGCAAGAAGCGCCGGCGATGAGGGGACGCACAATCTGAGACTGCATCTTTCTGGCTCAAGTCTTTCTCCTGGTTCAGCACGATGGGCATGAGCGAAACGGAATTATAGGCTATGGGTCGAACAGGCTTGTCAAACATTCAGGGGTGAGCAAAACGGGTATAGAATGGTCCCGCGTTTCCTTCCTCTGACTACGGGCGCTGTTCGGATATCAAGTATGAACGTCTACGAGGTGATCCCGATGAAAGACAAGAGGTTTTCTCGCTGCACAACTCTATTTGCGATTTCCATTGTCGTGCTGATGTTAGCGGGTACTCTCGCGGCTTCTGGGCCGAAGGAGGCGGTGCTCCATCACTTTGGCACGGGCACGGACGGCGCTGCAGCTTACGGTCGCGTGATCTCCGACGCGGCGGGCAATCTGTATGGCACCACCGCTTTCGGCGGCACGTCTGGCTCGGGTATCGTCTTCGAGTTAACCAACCCTGAAGCGCCCGGAGGTTGGACCGAAACCATCCTCTACAACTTCTCTGGTGGCAGCGATGGTTCCCAACCCTACGGAGGCTTGATCTTCGACTCGGCCGGGAACCTGTATGGCACAACCTTCCAGGGCGGCGCTTCCAGTGCTGGAACGGTGTATGAGTTGACGCCCGGAAAAGGTGGCACCTGGACTGAAAGCGTCCTCTATAGTTTCGCTGGCGGCTCGGACGGCATGGGCCCACAAAGTGACCTGAATTTTGATCAGGCCGGCAGTCTCTTCGGGACAACGACCGGCGGAGGCTCGCCGGGAAACGGTATCGTTTTCAAACTGACGCCCGGGCAAGGAGGTAGCTGGACTGAGACTGTTCTCCACCGTTTTATGACCAACGAGGGTACCAGTCCCCGAGCGGCGGTGATCTTTGACAGGAACGGCTCGCTCTACGGCACGCTCGCGAACGACGGCACGTTCGGCGCGGGCGCAGTTTTCCGGCTGAAACCCACAAACGGCGCTGCCTGGACCGAGGAAACGCTTTATACGTTTACTGGCGGCGCTGACGGCTATGGTCCCTTGTGCCGCCTGATACTCCTCCGGGGCAAGCTATATGGCACTACGGTGATCGGCGGCGCGGCCGGTGTTGGCACCGTCTTCGAACTGAGTCCACCAGCCAATCATCACGGAGCCTGGACCCTGAACGTCCTTCATACCTTCGCATGCGGCAGTGACGGGTGCTATCCCTGGGCAGGCCTGACTATGGACTCGAAGTGCACATTCTATGGCACAACCCAGTTTGGTGGCCTTCCATCGAATGGCGGCACTGTTTTCGCGCTGAAACATGAGGGCGGAATCTGGTTCGAGGGCGTGGTTTTCAGCTTCAAGCTCAGCAACGACCAACTCGCCGCCGGCGCTGTGCTCCTCGGCAAGAGAGGCACGCTTTACGGTACGACCATTGGCAGCGGCATGAATGCCGGCGCGGTTTTCAAAATCCGACCGTGACGATTACGTATCCCGTTCGTGACGAGGAAGAAGCTGAAGAAGCTAAGGAGCGGCGGTTGTAAGGACGATTCGGACGGGAAACGAACTACGCGACAAAACAGAATGCTGACGCGAACGGGTGCGCCTTAGCGGCAGGTGTTGAGTTGTTTCGAATGGGCTTTCACGCCCGCTACTTCGCGCTGATCTTCTTTCGAATGCGTCGAAGTTCCATGAAACAGAGTCCGGTAGTCGTACAAAGAACGCAGCCCATCATGATAATCACCTTCATGTCCATTGCTGCGGGCTCCTCGTCCCGCCTTTTTGCCCTGCAACTGCTTCAGACTTATACATCCAACCGGAATTGCCTAAGTGAAAGATACAGCAAAAGACTGACCTTGCTGTTGCCATTCTAGTTTCACAACCAGCACCATAGGGTTGCAGCTAAATGCGCAAAATCGCCTCTGCGCACGCTATAATAACTTTTCATGCCCAGATATTCCATCGTGGTGCCCCTGCATAATGAGCAGGAGAACGTCACGGATCTCTACGATCGCCTGAAGGCGGTCATGGAAATGCACGGCGAGAGTTTTGAGATTGTGCTGGTCGATGATGGTTCCCGCGATCGCACCTTCAACCTGCTGCGGGAGATCGCTGCGGTCGATAGCCGGGTGACGGTGGTGAAACTGCGGCGTAACTTTGGGCAGACTTCGGCGCTGGCCGCGGGCTTCGATCATTCGCGGGGCGATTACATTATCGCCATGGATGGCGACCTGCAGCACGACCCCGCCGACATTCCACTATTTCTGGAAAAGATTGCCGAGGGCTACGACATCGTCAGCGGATGGCGGAAGCGCCGCATTGACAATCTCTGGCTGCGCCGCATCCCTTCGAAATGCGCCAACTGGTTGATGGCCAAGCTGAGCGGTGTCAGCATTCATGACTTCGGGACTACCTTCAAGGCTTATCGCCGCGAAGTGCTGGAGCAGGTCCCGCTCTACGGCGAGTTGCACCGTTTCATTCCGGCGCTGGCGTCCTGGTATGGAGCTTCAATCGTTGAGGTGCCAATTCGTAACGTCAACCGTGAGCGCGGCGCTTCGCATTATGGAATCTCGCGGACCTTCCGGGTGTTTTTCGATCTGATCACGATTCGCTTTCTGCTGCGATACCTGGCGCGACCGCTGCATTTTTTTGGCACCGTCGGAATGTTGAGCATTCTAGGGGGAAGCGGAATCGCAGGCTGGCTGATGGTCGATAAGCTTCTCAATCACTCGGATACCATGGCCGAGCATGGCCCACTCATGATCTTCGCCGCAGTTCTGCTGCTGGCGGGATTGAACATGCTGGCGGTCGGCCTGTTGGGAGAGATGCAGGTGCGGCACTATCACGATCCCGCCCGCCGTGCGCCGTACTCCGTGGATCGGCTGCTTCGCGCCCAGAGCAGCGAAGAACACACCATCTCCGAGTGATCCGAGATTAGTTAATCAATGGAGGACGGGCGCCCCCGGCCCGTCACAAGCTCGACCAAGCAAAACGACCTATCCCTTGCCGAAAGCCTCCTTATTCACGACGTAAGGCATCTTGGTAATATCGCCGCTATAATTTCCTTCCAGGACGTCAATGAGGCCCTGCGCACAGCGCCCAGCCATGCCTAGATTCGGGTCGGTAGACAAACGAGTGATGCGCGCAGCACTCGCAAAATGCGGATACAGCCGGCAACGATCTTCAATTGCCGGATCGCGCAACGGGGAATCGGCCGGCAACGGTTCCTTTTCGTAGACGTCCAGTGCGGCGCCGGCAATCCACTTCTCGCGAAGCGCTTTCGCCAGGGCAGCTTCTTCAACCACCGGACCTCGCGAGTTATTCACCAGGAAGGCTGTGGGCTTCATCATTCGCAGAGTTCGTTCATTGAAAAGATGATATGTCGGCGTGGAACTCTCGCCCTCGCGCAGCAGCGGCACGTGTACGCTCACGAAGTCGGCTTGAGCCAGCGCATCGTCCAGGGTCGTGTACTTGATCAACGTCTTTTCCTTCGATATGCCACGCGCATGCCGCAGGTCCATCACCTCCTGGATCGCCTTCATGTAAGCGTCGTTCTGGTAAGCCGGGTCGTAGCACAAGATATTCATATCGAAGCCGCTGCACTTCTTGATCATCGCCAGTCCGATGCGGCCTGTGCCGATAATCGACACCGTCTTCCCAGTCACTTCATCTCCGAGGAACGGCAAATACGGATGCCAGTATCCCCACTGGTTGTCACGGGTGAGATGCTCCGCGGTCCACATTTTTCGCGCCAGCACGCCCAGCATGAAGAACGAGAATTCAGCCGTCGCTTCGGTCAGGACGTCGGCGGTGTGGGTGAATGGAATTTTGTAGCGATTCGCGTCGGCGCGCTTGATGTTGTCGAAGCCGACCGCAATTTGAGCCACGACCTTGAGGTGTCCCTTGCCTGCCTCGAAAATCTCGGCATCGATGGGATCGCGCAACGTCGTAATCAGGCCGTCGATGCCGGACTTCACTTTCTCGACGATCAGACTCTTCGGCGGTGCTTCGGGCTTGGGATAAACTTCGACATTGTATCCCCGTTTGCGCAGCAGATCGATGGATTCCCCAATATCACAAGTGGCAAAAACGCGGAATTTTGCAGTCATGGTTTTCTCTGGTGGCTCTCTGGTTGGATGTCTTGCAGATGCGCGGTTTTGCGTTTTAAAGCGCAAATTCAGCCGGAGCCTATATTACTCCACCGAATGATTCCGCGGCGTTCAGACAACCCTGCTACAAGTTTTGCTTCGTCCACTGATCAATCCGCCCCAGCGCCTTGTTCAGGTTCTCCAGCGAATTGGCTACGCTGAAACGCAGGTAGCCTTCTCCATAATCTCCAAACGCAGTTCCCGAAAGGCATGCTACGCCCGCGTCTTCGAGCAAAGCGTCGGCCAGTTTCTTGGATTTCCATCCCGTGTTGGTGATATTGGGGAAGACGTAAAACGCTCCCTTGGGTACTCGGCAGGAGAAGCCTTTGATCCGATTCAGTCCGGCCACAAAAACGTCGCGCCGTTTCTGAAATTCCGTCCGCATCTTGTCTACTGGCGACTGAGAGCCGCGAATGGCTTCGATGCCCGCGATCTGGGTAAAGCTGGCCGTGCACGAAGTGGAATTCGTCATAAGCCGCGCAATGTGGGCCGCCAGGTCTGGCCGCATTACCCCGTAGCCCATGCGCCATCCCGTCATCGCATAAGTCTTCGAGAAGCCGTCGAGGAGGATGGTACGTTCTTTGAAGCCGGGTTCGGACATGATCGAGTGATGGCCCGCGCCGTCGAACATCAGCCGACTGTAGATTTCATCCGACAACACCATGATGTTGCGATCGCCGATGGCTTCGGTAATGCCCTTAATGTCGCGTTCGCTGAGCGTTCCGCCGGTTGGATTGTGGGGCGAATTCAATATGATGAGCTTGGTGCGATCCGTAATCAGATGCGACAGTTCTTCTACATCCAGACTGAAATCCTTTTCTTCGTGCAGTTGGATGGGCACGGCCTTGGCACCGACGTAATGAATCATTGACTCATAAATGGGGAAGCCGGGGTTGGGATAAATGACCTCATCACCGACATCCGCCAACGCCAGAATCGTAAAGAAAATAATTGGTTTGCCGCCCGGGACCACCACGACCCAGTCGCTGGTTATTTTCACACCACGGCTGCGCTCCACATCTTCCGCAATCGCCTCCCGCAACTCAGGCAGTCCCGCCGACGGCCCGTAGTGAGTCCAACCCGCTTTGAGGGCGTCAATACCGGCATCGACGATATTCTTAGGAGTATCAAAGTCGGGCTCGCCAATTTCCAGATGGACGACATCTTTGCCCTGACGCTCGAGGGCGCGCGCCTTGTTTAATACTTCAAAGGCTGTCTCGGTTCCCAGCCGCGACATGCGTTCGGCTAGACGGAGTTCGAACTGCGTAGCTTTTTCCATGGTCGCAAAGGTTGTCATTATATTCCCCCCGCGGCTGATTGCGTCTGTGACGCTCAAGCGCGGCGTGCCTTCCCAAGCAATAATATGCCACTTTGAGCCCGCATGAATAATCGGACAAGCCCGTGCGGGCGGGACCGTCTATGCTGCAAAGCTTTGCATATTGACGCGTCTCGTACCCGAGAAGAGAATGAGGGCCTCTCCTGGGCATTCGGATCCACGGATGAGAAAAAGCGCAAAGGAGGATTTCACGATGAGGATCAGACAATCGATAGCGGTTCTAGTGGGTGCAGCACTGCTTGCGCCTATGGCGCTGGCGGCGCCGCAATGCTTCTCGCCATTCAGCGGAGTTTACATTCGGTTCGAACAACCGGTGACCGATTCGTCGGTCGCGCGGAACGGACGGGTCTGGGGAGCTCTGTCGTCGTGCGACGGACTTTCATCCTGGCCTGTGGTCGGCAACTCGTACCACAGCAAGGCAGACGGCCTGGTAGTCGCGTTCCGCGCGTTTACGGTCGATGCCAACAACTGTGGCGCGGTGGATTGGATTGGCACCCTGAAAGGCAAACCGCTGTCCGGGCCATTCGAGCTATTTAACCAAAGAACCAACTTCGGAAACTCGGGTACGTGGACCGAGATCACGTGTCCGACACCGCCGGAACATGCCGTGAAACCGCCTGCGGGAGTCGACCCTCTAGGAAACGCGGCCAAATAAGAATCTCTCACTCGACGCAAGGCCGGAAGAAATGCAACGCCCCGCATGGCGATCGCGGGGCGTTTTCTTTTTCTCCGCGTATTATGGTCGCTATGTTTTCGCATCGCACCGACTGGAAGCTTTCGCCCAACCGCTTCACTCAAGCGCAGCAAGAGTTGCGGGCTGCGGGCAGGGAAGTGCTCGACCTCACGATCTCGAATCCTACTCGGGCGGAGTTACACTACGACCCGGAAACCATTTTGCAAGCGCTGGTCAATCCTCAGGCCATGGATTACGATCCTCAGCCCAAGGGTTTGCGCAGCGCGCGCGAGGCCGTTGCTGGCTATTACGGCAAACAGCATAACGACATCGATCCTGAATCTATCGTTCTGACCACCAGCACCAGCGAAGGTTATTCTTACGTTTTCCGTCTGCTATGCAACGTGGAAGATGAAATTCTGGTGCCCAAGCCGAGCTATCCGCTGTTTGAATTTTTGGCTGACTTGCAGGATGTGAAGTTGGTCCCGTATCCACTGCTTTACGATCACGGCTGGCAGATCGACTTTCCGTCTTTATATAAGGCGGTGAACCATCGCACCCGGGCGGTGGTCGTGGTTCATCCTAACAACCCCACAGGTTCGTTTGTAGCAGACGAGGAGCGCGGCGCCCTCAACCAGTTCTGCCGCGAATACAATCTGGCGCTGGTTGCCGATGAAGTCTTCCTCGACTACGCGCACGACGGCGCGGCGCGCGCAACATTCGCCGACAACCGGGAGGCTCTCACGTTTACACTGAGCGGCTTGTCAAAAATCTCCGGGCTGCCGCAGATGAAGCTGGCGTGGATCGTGACCAGCGGCGCCGACGAAAAAGTAAGCGCGGCACTGGCGCGTCTGGAGGTGATTGCAGATACGTATTTGTCGATGAATGCTCCCGTTCAATTGGCCGCACCCGTATTGCTGGGACAGCGCCATTCCGTTCAGCCCCTGCTGCTGGACAGGGTGCGAGCCAACTTGAGCGAACTGGATCGCGGATTAGCCAAACAGAAAAGTTGTCGCCGCCTCGACGTCGAAGGAGGTTGGTATGCGGTTGTAAGGGTTCCGGTTACACAATCCGACGAGGATCTGGCAATTGAAATCCTGCGCAAGCATTCCGTGTTAGTGCATCCCGGACATTTCTACGATTTTCCTAACGATGGATACTTGATCGTCAGCCTGATCACGCCCCATCAGGATTTTCGGAAGGGAATTGCGAAGGTGTTGGAGCTCTTGAATCCATAACACGCTCACTAGACACCGTTCTGGTGTTTGGAAAAATTGTGGTGTGGAAAATTTCGACTCCACTTCGCGCTTCGATCAACTTATACTCTCGCTAATACAC
>Ga0308309_10002333_pt1 | contig 11333 bp, 10 predicted proteins | sample HubBroMetageWFT5_FD_192491 | JGI IMG/M metagenome (GOLD analysis project Ga0308309, IMG submission 192491) | Warmed and freeze-thawed soil microbial communities from the Hubbard Brook experimental Forest, New Hampshire - Hubbard Brook CCASE Soil... | ecosystem: Environmental > Terrestrial >... | reverse complement strand
AAGAAGCCCTCCTTGCTGATCTCACGCTCGTAGGTGCCCTCGGGCAGGCGGACATGGGCCTGGCGCGAGGCGGTGCCCTCGACCTGGCGCAATGGGATCCAGTTCTTGGCCATGGTTTCCTCCTTTGCCTTATGCCTTCAGCACGCCACGACGGATCTGGTCGAGCTCAATCGATTCGAACAGGGCGCGAAAATTGCCCTCGCCGAAGCCCTCGTTGCCGCGGCGCTGGATGATCTCGAAGAAGATGGGCCCGATCACCGTCTGGGTGAAGATCTGCAGCAACAGCCCGCCGCCCTTGGTCGGCGCGCCGTCGATCAGGATGCGGTCGGTGGCCAGGCGCTGCAGATCCTCGCCGTGGCCCGGCAGGCGCGTGTCGATCTGCTCGTAGTAGGTGTCGGGCACCGTCTGGAACGGCACACCCTTGCTCCTGAGCGTCTCCACCGTCTCGTAGATGTCGTCGGTGCCGAGCGCGATGTGCTGGATGCCCTCGCCGTGATAGGCCGACAGGTACTCTTGGATCTGGGACTTGTCGTCGGTGCTCTCGTTGATCGGGATGCGGATCTTGCCGCAGGGGCTGGTCATCGCCTTGCTCTTCAGCCCGGTGAGCTTGCCCTCGATGTCGAAGTAGCGAATTTCGCGGAAATTGAAGAGCCGTTCGTAGAAGTTGGCCCACTCCGCCATGCGTCCGCGGTGGACGTTGTGCGTCAGGTGGTCGATGTAGGTGAGGCCGACGCCCTTGGGATTGTGCGCGACGCCGGGCAGATACTCGAAGTCGACATCGTAGATCGTGCCGCGCTCGCCGTAGCGGTCGACCAGGTAGATCAGCGAATCGCCGATGCCCTTGATGGCCGGGATGTTGAGCTCCATCGGCCCGACCTTGCCCTCGACGCCCCAGGCGCCGAGCGACAGAGCGCGCTTGTAGGCGAAGGCCGAGTTGCGAACCCTGAACGCGATGGCGCAGATGCTGGGCCCGTGCACGCGGGCGAAGCCCTGGGCGAAGCTGTCCTTCTCGGCGTTGACGATGAAATTCACGTCGCCCTGCCGGTAGAGCGAGACATCCTTGGAGCGGTGCTTCGCGACCTTCACGAAACCCATGTGCTCGAACAGCGTGCCAAGCGCCGCCGGATCGGGTGCTGCGTATTCGACGAACTCGAAGCCGTCGGTGCCCATCGGATTGACTTCGTCGATCTCGGCGACCTCGGGACCTTTGATGCTGGCCATGTGCGACCTCTTGAATTGACCCAAGCCGTGAATTAGTTTCAGATGTAACTATTATGCCGAACGCTGCGCAAGCCCTCGAACTGGAGAATTTTCTCCCCTATCGCCTGTCGATTCTGGCCCAGATCGTGTCGGAATCGTTGCACGACCTCTATGCCGGGCCGTTTGGCCTCACTGTCACGCAATGGCGGGTGATGGCGGCCCTGGGCCGCTTCGCGCCGCTCACCGCTTCCGATGTGGGGCAGCGCATCGTCATGGACAAGGTGGCGATCAGCCGGGCGGTGGCCGGCCTGATGACGCGCGGCCTGGTCGAGCGGGCGACCGACCGCAACGACCGCCGCCGCGCCTCGCTCAGGCTGTCAGCTCGCGGCCGTGCGATGCATGGGCGCATCGTGCCGCTGGCGCTCGATTACGAGGCCAGGCTCTACAAGGCGCTGTCGGGCGAAGAAAGACGCAGCTTCGATGCACTGTCCGATCGCCTGTTTAGCCACGCCCAGCAGCTCAGAAGGGCGGGCTGAGCCTGCCTTGTGGCCCGGAATCGCCATGCTATAACGCCCCGCGCTTTTAGGACGGGGAGGCACGATTTGGCCGCGAAGGCCGCCCGGCGTCGGCCGGCAGACAAGCCGGTGCTGGTGCTCAATGGGCCCAATCTCAACATGCTGGGCAAGCGGCAGCCGCAGATCTACGGCCGCGAAACCCTGGCCGACATCGAGACGGCGTGCCGGGCCGAAGCCCAGCGCCTGGGGATGGAAGTCGCGTTCGCCCAGAGCAACCATGAGGGTGTGCTGGTCGACCTGATCCAGGCGGCGCGCGAGAAGAATTCCGCCATCGTCATCAATGCCGGCGCCTACACCCACACCTCGGTCGCCCTGCTCGACGCGCTGAATGCCGCCGAGCTGCCGGTGGTCGAAGTCCATCTTTCCAACATCTACAAGCGTGAAAGCTTCCGCCATCACTCCTATATCAGCCCGGCTGCGGTCGGCGTGATCGCGGGTCTCGGCAGCCACGGCTATCTTCTGGCGTTGCAGGCATTGGCACGCCTGCTGGCGCGCTGACATTCACCGCGGAGCGTTTCGCCATGGCAAAGTTCGAGATGGATACCGAGTTCGTCCGCAAGCTGGCGCAGATCCTCCACGAGACCGATCTCGGCGAGATCGAGCTGGCCGACGGCGATCGGCGCATCCGCGTCGCCCGGCCGGCCGTGACGGTGGCGGGCGCCCCTGTCGCGGCGTCAGCGCCGGCCGCGTCCTCGCCGGCCGCCGCGGCGGCCGCCGCGGCCAACGATCTCGGCAAGCATCCCGGCGCCGTGAAGTCGCCCATGGTCGGCACCGCCTATCTCGCGCCCGAGCCCGGCAAGCCCAACTTCGTTGCCGTGGGCGACGAGGTGACGAAGGGCCAGACGCTGCTGATCATCGAGGCGATGAAGACCTTCAATCCGATCAAGGCCCCCAAGGCGGGGACGGTGGCGCAGATCCTGATCGACAACGCCCAGCCGGTGGAGTTCGAGCAACCGCTGATGATCGTCGAATAGGGACGCGTCGGCGCGATGTTCGACAAGGTCCTGATCGCCAACCGGGGCGAGATCGCCCTCCGCATCCACCGTGCCTGCCGCGAGATGGGCATCCAGACCGTGGCGGTTCATTCGACGGCCGACAGCGACGCCATGCATGTGCGCCTGGCCGACGAATCGGTCTGCATCGGCCCGCCGCCGGCGCGCGACAGCTATCTCAACATTCCGGCCATCCTCTCGGCCGCCACCATCACCGGCGTCGATGCCATCCATCCGGGCTACGGGTTCCTGTCGGAGAATGCACGCTTCGCCGAGGCCGTCGAGGCGCACGGCTTCACCTTCATCGGCCCGACGCCGCAGCACATCGGCATGATGGGCGACAAGATCGTGGCCAAGCAGACCGCCCAGGAGCTCGGCCTGCCGCTGGTTCCCGGATCGCCGGGCCCGGTCGACTCGCTCGACCAGGTGGTGGCGCTCGGCACCAAGATCGGCTGGCCGGTGCTGATCAAGGCCGTCGCCGGCGGCGGCGGGCGCGGCATGAAGGTGGTCGACGACGCCGACTGGGCGGCCGAGGCGTTCTCGCTCGCCCGCGCCGAGGCCAAGGCAGCCTTCGGCAACGATTCGGTCTATCTCGAGAAGTATCTCGACCATCCGCGGCATATCGAGATCCAGGTACTGGGCGACGGCATGGGAGCCGGCGTGCACCTGGGCGAGCGCGACTGCTCGCTGCAGCGCCGCCACCAAAAGGTGCTGGAAGAGGCCCCCTCGCCGGCGCTGAACGCCGAGCAGCGCGGCAAGATCGGCGAGTTGGCGGCTGCGGCCGTCCGCAAGCTCAAGTATCGCGGCGCCGGCACGATGGAGTTCCTCTACCAGGACGGCGAGTTCTACTTCATCGAGATGAACACCCGCCTGCAGGTCGAGCATCCGATCACCGAGGCGGTGACCGGCATCGACCTGGTGCGCGAGCAGATCCGCATCGCCGCCGGCGCGGCGCTCGACATGACCCAGGACGACATCGTCATCCAGGGCCATGCCATCGAGTGCCGCATCAACGCCGAGCACCCCGAGACCTTCGTGCCCTGCCCCGGCCGCATCACCGACTATCATCCGCCGGGCGGCCTGGGCGTGCGGGTCGATTCGGGGCTGTACACCGGCTACATCATGCCGCCCTACTACGATTCGATGGTGGCCAAGCTGATCGTGAACGGCACGACCCGCAACGAATGCCTGATGCGGCTGCGCCGCTCGCTCGAGGAATTCGTGATCGGCGGCATCGACACGACGATCCCATTGCACCAGCGCATCATCGGCGAGCAGGCCTTCATCGACGGCGATTACGACATCCACTGGCTGGAGAAGCTGGTCGGGCTCAAGAAGTAGAGCCAACTCATGCCTCCCCCGTCTCACGGGGGAGGTGGCCCGCAGGGCCGGAGGGGGAGAGCATCAGGCGAGGCATCGCAGATTCAGATCATGGTGTTTTCGAAATCTTCTTTGCAGCCTTCCCCCTCCGCCCCCTTCGGGGGCACCTCCCCCGTATGACGGGGGAGGGAGCAATGTAATGGAGATCACGCCCGACCTCCTGCTACAGGCCTATCGGATCGGCGTCTTTCCGATGGGCGAGCGCCGCGACGACCCCAAGCTCTACTGGCTCGATCCCCGCCTGCGCGCGGTGCTGCCGCTCGACGGCTTCCACCTGCCGCACCGGCTCGCGCGCACGATCCGCGCCGGACGCCTGGCGGTGAGCGCCGACACCGCCTTCGCCGACACCGTGCGCGCCTGCGCCGAACCGCGGCCCGGCCATCCCGAGAGCTGGATCAACGGGCCGATCGTCGAGCTCTACACCGAGCTGCATCGGCGCGGCCATGCCCACAGCGTCGAGTGCCGGATCGAGGGCCGGCTGGTCGGCGGGCTCTACGGCGTATCGGTGGGCGCGGTGTTTTTCGGCGAGAGCATGTTCAGCCGCGAACGCGATGCCTCGAAGGTGGCGCTAGTCCACCTCGTGGCGCGGCTGATCAAGGGCGGTTTCCGTCTGCTCGACTGCCAGTTCATGACCGAGCATCTGCGCAGCTTCGGAGCGATCGAGATCCCGCGCGAGGAGTTCCGCATCCTGCTGGCCGACGCCATCGACCGGCCGGCGACTTTTCAGCGCGAGCTGGGCGGCGCCGATCCCTGCGCCATCGTGCAGGAGAGCACACGCACGTCGTAGACGCCGTGGTCGAGCGCCGACAATGACGGCGTGGACGCGAACATCCAGCCGGCGAACAGCTTCTCCGCGGCCTGGCCGGGCTTGTGATCGACGATGGTAAGGTAGGCCACGGACTCGGGCGGCGCTTCCGGCACGTTCACCAGGCAATCGCCGACGGTGATCTCGAGCGTGCCGAAGCGCGTCGACTCACCCACCGGAGCGTAGAAACGCTGGGTGCGCGCCGTCACCTTGTCGAGCCCCTGCAGTTCGGCGACCCGCTTGCCCGGCCCATCGGGGATCGCCCGCAGGTTGGCGTTGCCCGGACGCGGCGGTGCCGGCGACGGCGTGGCCGGCGGCGTTTGTGCCGCCGCGGCGCCGATGCCGCCGGCCAGCGCTGCCATGACCAGCAGGGCCCGCACGCTCACTTCTTGTCGGTGTGGGGCGCCTTGAGCCCGTCGATCAGCTCGTGCAGGGCTGCCTTGATCTGGTCGGCGTCGCATCCCATCAGGACTCCGTCCTCCAGCGCGTCGGCGCAGAGGCTTTCGATTTCCTGGATGTTCTGGTTCAGGACTTTGATCTTTTCGAGGCAGGACACTGCCTTGCCGTCGGGTTGCCGCCATACCGGCGGCGCCTTGGATGCGCGCGCGCTCATCACTTGGACCCCGTGCTGCCGAACATGAACTTGGCGATCAGCTCCGAAAGCGGGACCGAGCCCTGGGTCTTTTCGATCTCGCCGCCGGGCTGGATCATCTTGGTTTCGCTGCCCGGCTCCAGTATCACGACCATGCCGCCCAGCAGCGACTCGCTCACGACCTTGGCGTTGGTGTCGAGCGGCAGGCCGACCGACGACGACACCACCATGCGCACCACCGCCTGGTAGGTCTTGCGGTCGAGATCGAAGTCGGTGACCGAACCGACCTTCACGCCGCTCACGGTGACGTCGGCGCCGCGCTTCAGCCCGTCGATGCGGTCGAAGCGGGCGGAGACCTCATAGCCGTTGGGACCGCTCCTGTCCGATTTGGCAAAGGCATAGAAGACGAAGACGCCGGCCACCAACAGGACCAACGCGCCCACGATCGTCTCGACGATATTGCGACCCACGCCCGTCTCCTAGTGCTGGCGCATTTCAGCCCGGACGCCACGCCTCATAGGGCGGCTTGGGCTTGTCGCCGATGACAAGAGTGTGGCCCGGCGGACGATAGGCATGGTCGGTGCCGGTAAAGTTTGGCTCGTGATCTTTTTGCCAGGGCTTGCGCGGCTGGCCACCGGCCGGCGGGACCACATCCGTCGTGTAATGCAGCCAGCCATCCCACTCGGGCGGAACGCGTGAGGCCTCCACGACGCCGTTGTACATGACCCACCGCTTGCGTCGGCGGCCGGCAATCAGGCGCTTGTCCTGATAGTAGTGATTGCCTTCGGCATCGGTGCCGACGCGTTCGCCGCGCATCTTGGTGAAGAGCCAGGTGCCGAGAGTCATGAGCAAAACCACACTTCTAGAGTGACCGCGCCGCTTGTACGCGCGCGCTTGTACGGACGCAACGCGACGCAATCGAGGCGGTGATTCACATCGTTCGTCGACATGCGATTCGCCCGATTCGATGCCTGTTGCGCACTTGCATCATCTAGTACCATCAACACATCCATCTACAAAATGTAGTTGCGCACACAAGATTTTGTAATTTACTATCAGTTGGTGCCCATATGTGTGTGCTCGATCGACCGAGTACACCCCCCGCACAGGGAACAAACGACGGGAACTGGGCACGGGGGATCGTCGATGCGCTTGGAGCGTCGGTATACGCAAGCAGGAAAATCGCCGTTCGCAGGAATGGCGTTTCGTGCTGCCGACTCCGAAATCCGCAATCCCGACGGTTCGATCGTCTTTCAGCTGAAGGGCGTCGACGTGCCGGCCGAATGGTCGCAAGTCGCAGCCGACGTGCTCGCGCAAAAGTATTTCCGCCGCGCCGGCGTGCCCGCGCGCATGCTCAAGATCGCCGAGCACGACGTGCCGCAATGGCTGTGGCGTTCGGTGCCCGACCAGGCGGCGCTGGCCGAACTGGCGCCCGAGGCGCGCTACGGCGGCGAACAGGATGCCCGCCAGGTCTTCCATCGCATGGCCGGCGCCTGGACCTACTGGGGATGGAAAGGCGGCTACTTCGACAGCGAGGAAGACGCCCGCACCTTCTATGACGAGCATTGCTACATGCTGGCGGCGCAGATCTGCGCGCCCAACTCGCCGCAATGGTTCAACACCGGCCTGCATTGGGCCTACGGCATCGACGGTCCGGGCCAGGGCCATTGGTTCGTCGACCACCAGGACGGCACCGCCTACCCGTCCTCGTCGGCCTACGAGTTGCCGCAGCCGCACGCCTGCTTCATCCAGAGCGTCTCCGACGATCTGGTGAGCGAGGGCGGCATCATGGACCTCTGGGTGCGCGAGGCACGCCTCTTTAAATACGGCTCCGGCACCGGCTCCAACTTCTCGCAGGTCCGCGGCGAAGGCGAGCCTCTGTCGGGCGGCGGCAAGTCGTCGGGGCTGATGTCGTTCCTCAAGATCGGCGATCGCGCGGCGGGCGCCATCAAGTCGGGCGGCACGACGCGGCGCGCCGCCAAGATGGTGTCGGTCGATATCGACCATCCGGACATAGAAGAATTCATCGCCTGGAAGATGCGGGAGGAGCAGAAGGTCGCCTCGCTCGTCGCCGGCTCGCGGCTCGCCAACCGGCACCTCAACGCCGTGATGCGCGCCTGCCTCGACGGCGAGGTCGAAGGCGATGACGCCTTCGACCCGAAGACGAACGCCAGGCTGCGTCGCGAGATCGTCGCCGCCCGGCAGGCCGAGCTGCCGGAAAACTACATCCAGCGGGTCATCCAGTTTGCCCGCCAAGGCTATCGTCACATCGAGTTCCCGGCCTTCGACACGGACTGGGAGGCGGAAGCCTACCTCACCGTCTCGGGCCAGAACGCCAACAACTCGGTGCGTGTCACCGACGCGTTCCTGCACGCCGTCGAGGCCGACCGTCAGTGGGAGCTTACCCACCGCACCACCGGCAAGGTCGCCCGGACGGTGAGCGCGCAGGCGCTGTGGGACAGCGTCGCCGAAGCGGCCTGGCACGCCGCCGACCCCGGCGTGCAGTTCGACACGACGATCAACGATTGGCACACCTGCCCGCAATCGGGGCGCATCAACGCCTCGAACCCGTGCTCGGAGTATATGTTCCTCGACGACACGGCGTGCAACCTGGCGTCGCTGAACCTGATGCGGTTCGGCGGCACCGACGGTTCGCTCGACGCCGGCGCGCTGGAGCATGCGACCCGCTTGTGGACCGTCGTGCTCGAGATTTCGGTGATGATGGCGCAATACCCCTCACGCCGGATCGCCGAGCTTTCCTATCGATACCGCACGCTGGGCTTGGGCTACGCCAATCTCGGCGCGCTGCTGATGGCGTCGGGCCTGGGCTACGACAGCGTCCGCGGACGGGCGATCGCCGGCGCCGTCAGCGCCGTCATGACCGGCGCGGCTTACGCCACCTCGGCCGAGATGGCCCGTTTCATGGGCCCCTTCGCCGGCTTCGCCGCCAACCGCAACGCCATGCTGAGGGTCATTCGCAACCACCGCCGCGCCGCCCATGGCGAAACGGCGGGCTACGAAGGCCTCGCCATCCCCCCGGTCGCGCTCGACGCCGCCCAATGCCCCGACGCCCCCCTCGTCGCCGCGGCCAAACGGGTGTGGGACCGTGCGCTCGCCCTGGGCGAGCAGTACGGCTTCCGCAATGCCCAGGTCTCCGTGATCGCCCCCACCGGCACGATCGGCCTGGTGATGGATTGCGATACCACCGGCATCGAGCCCGATTTCTCGCTGGTCAAGTTCAAGAAGCTGGCGGGCGGCGGCTACTTCAAGATCATCAACCAGACCGTCCCGGAGGCCCTGCGCACGCTGGGCTACGACGCGGCAGCGATCGCCCGCATCATCGCCTACGCGGTGGGCCACGGCGCGCTCGCCAAGGCGCCGGCGATCAATGCCGAGACACTGGCGGCGCGCGGTTTCGATGCCGGCGCGATCGAACGGGTCGAGAAGGCGATCGGCACCGCCTTCGACATCCGCTTCGCCTTCTCGCGCTACACGCTGGGCGATTCCTTCTGCCGCGAAACGCTGGGCCTCGACGACGCGGCGCTGGCCGACCCCAAGCTCGACGTGCTGGCGCGTCTCGGCTTCTCCAAGAGCGACATCGCGGCGGCCAACGTACATGCGTGCGGGACGATGACGCTCGAGGGCGCACCCGATCTCGCACCCGAACACCTCGCAGTGTTCGATTGTGCGAATCCCTGTGGACGAGATGGCAAGCGCTTCTTGTCTCCCGAGAGTCACATACGCATGATGGCTGCAGCCCAACCATTCGTATCGGGCGCGATCTCCAAGACCATCAACATGCGCAACGCAGCTACGGTCGAGGATTGCCGCAAGGCCTATGACATGTCGTGGAAGCTCGGTTTGAAGGCCATCGCGCTCTATCGCGACGGCTCCAAGCTGTCGCAACCGCTCTCGGCAATGGCGCTGGGCGACGGACCCGCCAATGACGATCTTGCCGAACTTTCCCCCGTCGCGCGGGCGCCGATCATTGCCGAGCGCATCGTCGAACGGATCGTCGAGCGCGAAGTACGGGCCGGGCGCGAACGCCTGCCGCAACGGCGCAAGGGTTATACACAGAAGGCGATCGTCGGCGGCCACAAGGTCTACCTGCGCACCGGCGAATACGAGGACGGCAGGGCCGGCGAGATCTTCGTCGACATGCACAAGGAAGGCGCCGCTTTCCGCAGCCTGATGAACAACTTCGCCATCGCGATCTCGATCGGCCTGCAATACGGCGTGCCGCTCGAGGAATTCGTCGAGGCCTACACCTTCACGCGTTTCGAGCCCTCGGGTCTGGTCGAAGGCAACGACGCGATCAAGATGTCGACGTCGGTGCTCGACTACATCTTCCGCGAGCTCGCGATCTCCTATCTCGGGCGCAGCGATCTGGCGCATGTCGAGCAGGCCGACCTCAGGCCGGACGGCGTCGGCCGCGGCGAGGTCCAAGGCGAGTTGCCGGCATCCGGCACAGATGCGGCCCAGGCGGCCGCCGTCGCGGTCAAGCGCATCGCCAGCGTGGGCTACGTGCGCAGCAATCTTTATGTCTTGAATGGCCGAACGGCCGGCAATGTCGCGATCGCTGAAGAAGCGATCGCCGCCGGCTCGCGGCCCAACGAACTGACGGACGGTCCAGCCGTCGCTTTGGCGTCAAACGCCCAGGCGGCCGTCGTCGGTGTCGCGCTCGGAGAGGCATCCTCCTCCGCCTTTGGTTTCGCCCGCGAGGCGAAGCTCAAGGGCTTCGAAGGGGATGCCTGTCCGGAATGCGGCAACTTCACCATGGTCCGCAACGGGACGTGCCTCAAATGCACGACCTGCGGCGGCACCACCGGTTGCAGTTGAGCATGCGTGGCGAAGCGTACCCGCGTACCCCGGGGCCCTCACGGTTGGGAGCCTCATAGCTAACCATAGGAGACAGTTATGGCTGCTAAGAAAAAGGCTGCGAAGAAGAAGGCTGCTAAGAAGAAGAAGCAGTAAAAAGGAAAGGGCGTAGGCCAAAGCTAAACTTTGGCCCCTCTAACCGAACGCCTTTCGGCTTCCGAGTGGGTGCCCTCATGGCCCCACCGGAAGCCACCTTCACAACAAAAGGCGCAAAGCCAGATGTGACGCCCCCGCCTTTCGGGGGGTGGAAAGGCGCAGTTGATTACCGGTCCGGCGACTTTGGTCTGCCGGACTTTTTTTGTTTTTCCGGCGAGCCCGCGCATCGCCGCAAACCTGCCGCGTACAATCCGCCGCCCGATTCCAGGCGCAATTTCTGGCACGATTCGAGCTATGCTCGGTCCATGCCGGATGACTCTCCGACCATCGGCCTGCGGGTCGTCGAATCGCTTTCCGCAGTCGAGGCCGAGCAATGGGATGCCTGCGCGCTGGCGCCGGGCTCGGCCGGCAACCCGTTCCTCAGCCACCGCTTCCTGAAGGCGCTGGAGGATTCCAAGTCTGTTGGCCGGCGCACCGGTTGGCAGCCTCAGTATCTCCTGGCCGAATCCGACGACGGCATCCTGCAGGGCGCCGTCCCGCTTTACATGAAGGGCCACAGCCAGGGCGAATACGTTTTCGACCATGGCTGGGCGCAGGCCTTCGAGCGCGCCGGCGGCCGCTATTATCCCAAGCTCCAGGCCGCGGTGCCTTTTACGCCGGTGCCGGGTCCGCGCCTGTTCGCGCGCCCCGGTCCGTTCGAAGACGGCGTGCGCGACGCCATGATCGACATGCTGGCCAAGATCGCCGGCGACAACCGCATCAGCTCGGTCCATGCCACCTTCTGCACCGAGGCCGACTGGAAGCGCTTCGGCGAG
>Ga0308309_10002332_pt1 | contig 11334 bp, 10 predicted proteins | sample HubBroMetageWFT5_FD_192491 | JGI IMG/M metagenome (GOLD analysis project Ga0308309, IMG submission 192491) | Warmed and freeze-thawed soil microbial communities from the Hubbard Brook experimental Forest, New Hampshire - Hubbard Brook CCASE Soil... | ecosystem: Environmental > Terrestrial >... | reverse complement strand
CTGGCCCAGGACCGCCGCCCACCGCAACACCCATGAGACATCCTCCGTCAGTGATCCAAGGCGTCCCGCGATCGCCGCAGCCAGGGACGCCGGCACGTGGACCAGCGCCTCCGCACCGGACAACTCCGCCACCCCGTCCACTACCTGCACCCGCCGGTCCCGCACCAAGCTGTCGACCAGTTCGCGTGCGTACAGTGGATTACCACCAGCGCGTCCCACCACGCCGGCCAGCCGCCGCCCTGGGCGCCCTCCCGCCAACCTCTCCGCGAGCTGGTTGATTTCGTCCTTCCCGAGCGGACCCAGGTCCACGATGGATCCGCCCCGCACCAACACGTTCCGCTCCAAGCGCGCGAGATCTTCCTGCCGCGCGCCCGGACGACACGATCCCACCAACAGCAACGGCAACTGGTCCACCGCACGGCTCAGCCGATGCCACACCAGGAGGCTTGCCTCATCTGCCCACTGCAAGTCCTCGGCCACCAGCACTACGGGCGAGTCCGCGCACAACCGATCCACGGCCGCGAGCATTCGCTCGATCCCCGCCAGCACGGCATCTCCGCCGAAGACACCCTCACCCGCCGTCACCCAGCCTCCCAGACCTCCCCTCACCCCCAGGCACTCCGCCATCAACTGCAGCGGGACCTGTTGCCCAAGCTCGTCCGCCGCACCCCATAGGAACTTGTATCCGGCGCCTTCCACGTTCTCCAGACACCTCGCCAGCAACGCGGACTTCCCCACCCCTTGCTCCCCCGTTACCAGGACCATCCCTCCAATACCCGCCTTGAGGGACGCGAGAGAATTCCGCAGCAGTTCCACCTCATCACGACGCCCTACGAACAACTCACCATCCACGAAACCGATCGTAACCGCGCTAAACCCGAAGACGCGAGGTCAATACGTCGAGCCGACGCCGCCGGGGCCAGGCTGACTCTGCAAGCTCACCGTCGCCGCCGTGCAGCCACTCACCGCGGTAGCCGCCTGGTACTCCATTTCCGGCGTTGCCCGGACCCTGGGCGGGAGCTGGCTGGCGGCGGCGCATAGTGACGTCGCCGCCGGTTGGCAGTAGGACAGCAGCCCTTAGCCTCGATGTTTAGTGCGCCCAGCAAAACGGGGGTGACACCGCGACGTAGTGCCATGGTAGATCTTTCCCGTTACATCCTGCGGCGGCGGTGCCTGCAGGGCAGCCTCCTGACCCACGCCGCCTCGCACCCCGCGATGAACGCGGCCAGGGTCCGGGTGAACGACAGCCACACGAACATGTGACGCGAGTAGACCGCGGTGAAGATCAGCGTGTGGACCTTGCGTTGCCGCCCGGTCGCCGGGTCAGCCAGCAGGCTGCGGATGGGTGGTTTCACGTTCCATGTGTCCGTCGTTGCTTTGCCGGGTGCGGGTGCGGCTGGGGTTGGTTTTGTTGATGGGTCGGTGTTGTTTGCGCGGGCTCCGAGGGTGGTGGATTTCAGCGGGTTGATCTTCCCCCCGTAGCACGGACACCGTCGGTGTGGGGTCAGGCGGCGGGGCCTGGCGGACGGTGGAGGCTCTCGAACGTGACGGGGCTGTGCATTCCGATGCTGGAATGGCGTCTGTAAGGATTATACCAGCATTCTATCCACTCGAATATGGCATTCGCGAGTTCTTCCCGGCCTTCCCATGCTCTGGTGTCGAGCAATTCCAGCTGCATCGTGTGCCAGAACGATTCCATCATCGCATTGTCGTAACATTAACCGGCCAATATCCCTGGACTTCTTCGTTGGCCGGTTAATAATTTGGTTCAGTCCTGGCGGGGTGCTCGTGTGGTGGCGCGTTTGATTTGGCGGAGCTGTTCTTCGTGGTGGCGGACGCGGGCGGCGACGGCTTCGAGCGCGGTGCGCAGCGCTGCGATGTCTGCGGCGAGTGCGGTGAGGGTGGTGGCCCCGGTGGCGTGACGGCGCTGTTCGTCGATCACGGCACGTACTGCGGTGTTCCGGTAGAGGCTGGCTCGGCCGATGCCCGTTCGCGCGGCGACGGCGGTGAAGGTGATGGGCTGGCCGGATGCTGCCAGTTCGGCGCAGGCCTGCTCGGCCCGGTTCAGGTGATCGGGGCTCATCCGGCCTGGGCCTTGGAGATCAGGTCGTCGAGGCGGGCGATGAGCTTGTGGTGGCGGTCTGCTTCGCTGATCCAGCCGCGGGCTTCGGCGTCGGCGGCGAGCTGCTCGGTGTCGGCTTTTTGTGCGGCGAGCACGGGGAGGTAGCCGGTGTCGGTGCGGAAGTTCGGGCAGTGCTCGCAGATGTTGGCATATGCGCAGGCGCCTTGTGCGGGGGCGCGCAGGCAGAATCCTCCGGCCAGCCGGGATTTGACCGCCGGGGTGTCTTTCCATTCGGCTCCGCCGGTGATGCCGGCGAGGGGAAGGCTGGTGCGCCCGTCGGGCATGGTGCCGAGCCGCTTTTTGGCGAGGGTGAGGGCGCGTTCGTATTCGGTGCGGACGGTGGAATCGAATAGCTTGCCGTAACGCAGGCTCATCTCGGCAGAGACGTGCCCGAGCAGGGCCATCAGCGCCTGCAGCGACACTCCTGCATTCAAGCTGGTAGAGAGCAATGTTCCAACCCTGCTGAATACGTCAGCTCGGGGAACGGACGGTTGCGGTGTCTGCCCTCGTCGCTGCGCTTTTTGGTTGCGCCTGCCGCATCATTCGGGTATCGCCTGCAACTGAACTGGCTGCATCATCGTCCGGCCTGTTGCAACCGCGTGATGGCATCCCAGCTCAGGCATGGTGCACGGGCTCTCGTTTCCCAGAGGTTGTCCCAGGGCGGCACGCTGCACTGCAGGCAGCGCCCGTCCACCGGTTCCGTCGAATGATGCAGCCGATGCAACTCCGCTCACTTCCATGGCCGTGGCATATGTGTGCCTGAGCTGATGTGAGGTGATATGCCCGAGCCCGGCGGCCTGGGCCGCGCGGTCCAGCTCTTCGCGCAGCGCGTTCTGGGACAGGCGGCGACCGTGGTGGGTGAACAGGAACTGGGCGGGCCGTCCGTATCGCGGGTGGCGCAGCGGACGGCCGGGCGAGCGGATCTCGGTGATGCGGTCGATCAGGGCGACGGTTTCCTCATCGAGCGGGACCATCCGCTCGCTGTCGAGCTTGCCGAGCGGCACCTTCAGCCAGGCGCCGGAGCCGGGAACCTCGTGCACGCAGTCGAGTTCGAGGTCGAGCAGCTCGCCGATGCGCAGCCCGCAGGCGCGCTGGAGCAGCAGCGCGCAAGCCGCCAGCTCATACGGAGACTCGCGGAGCGCCCCGGCGAGCCGCCGGTCAGCGTCGACGGGCAGGTAGCGCGGCAGGAGGCGGGGCAGCTTCGGGGTGTCACCGGGGAAGATCAGCTGCCGGGCCGGCGCGTCGTCCCAGCCCCACGCGGTGATGTCGGCGAGGAAGTTCCGCACCGCCAGGACCCGGCAGTGCCGTTCGCCGATGGTGATCACGCCGTCGTTCTTGCTGTTGGCGGTGTCGGCCAGGGATGCCAGATAGGGCTCGATGTGACGGCGCCGGTCCAGAGCGGCCAGCCCGGCAAGTCCGGGGTCGGCGGCGGTGAGGAACCGGCCGAAGTGCATCAGCCGGGTGGCCAGGCTGGAGACGGTCTTGGGCTTGCAGGTGGCCCTCTTCAGCTCCAGGTAGGCCGTCATCGCCGTGGCGACCGGCGGTGCGACTCCGGCGAGGCGGTCCGCGAAGGGCACCGGCTTGGGCCCGGGTGCCGGCGGGGCGGGCAGGACGCCGAGGTGGAACAGCACGCGGTGGGTGCAGCTGAGCGCCGACTTGTAGTGCCGCCATCCGTCGCCGGTGCGCTGCTGGTGTTCCCGGCAGGCAGCGGTGAACTCGTCCAGGTCGGCGACGGTCAGCTTGCCAAGGCGGCGCCCGGTCTGGATCAGCAACCGCGCCGGGACCTGCGAGGCGGTCGCGGTCGCGACCCGGTCGCTGAATCCCAGCCCGGCCGCGGCATCCCGGAACCGGGCCAGGTCAGCCCCGACAGGGGAGGCATCCAGTTCCCGCCACAGGCTGGAGATCTTACGGTTCAGCAGGTAGTCGTAGCCGGGTCGCAGGTGCCCGTGCAGCATCAAGAACGTGATCAGCGGCCGGTGCGCCGAACTGGCCGACAGCCGGACGGCCAGCGGCTCAGCCGCCCACATCGCCGGGTCGGGCCAGCGGGAGAAGAAGTCCTTGGCGGCCCACCAGTAGGAGGCGTTGCCCCGGCCGGTGCGTTCCAGGTGCTGCCGGTAGGCGGCCAGCAGCGGGCGGGGGTCAGCCCCGGGCGCGTATACGGTCACGAGCCGCATCGAATTCCGCCTTCACGTGCGCCGGGGCCAGGTGGATATAGCGGGCCGAGGTGTCGACATGGGCGTGGCCGAGCAGGGCCTGCATCACCGCCAGGTCCACCCCCGCCTCGGCCAGGGCAGTGCCGAACGTTATCTGTACTTGATCTTGTAAGGGTGCTGGTCAGCAGGCATTTGGTGGTCAAGGCACGTGAGTAACGTGGGGGACGTTGCGGGTGCTGCTGGCCGGGCGCAGCCCCGGTCACCGGTTGGCCTGCCGGATCGCGCGGCGCAGGCTTTCGCGGGCGGCGGTGAGCTCGTCCTCGAGTTCGCGGACTCGCCGCTGTGCGTGGCTGGCCTCGGCGGCGCGGGCGTCGCGCTCGGCGGCGAGCTGGCGGCTGGTGGCTTCGAGGGCGGCGAGCCGGGCGATCAGGTCGGCGCGGTCGGGTCCGTCGATTTCTGCGCCGAGCTGGAGACGCAGGCGACCGCGGAGCGTGTCGCGTTCGGCGCGGAGCCGGCGGATCTCGTTCCGGGCGACAGCGAGGTCGGCGCGCAGGCTGGCCTGGGTGACCGGTTTCCCGCGAGCCGGCGGGGGCGCAGGCTCGGGAGCGTGCCCGCGCTCGGTCTGGCGCTGCCGGGCGGCCTGGATGTGCTCGCGGACGCCGTCGGCGTAGACCAGCCAGGTGGACACCCCAGCGGCGGCGGCGACCGCGGCCGGGGTGACCGGGGTCCCGGCGGCTTCGAGGGCCTGCACGGTGGCCAGGACGCGGTGCCGTTTGTCGTGGCTGGCTTTGGCGCGGGCGGCGAGCATGGCCCGGGCGCGGCTGGGGGCGGCGGTCATGCCGTTTCCGGGGCGCGGGAGGTGATGTCGGTCAGCGGCAGGGTGCGGGCGGCGCGGGCCCGGCGCAAGAGCCGGCTGGATTCCTCGACCTCGGCGCGCTGGGCGGGGTCCAGCCCGGACAGCTTGCGGCGCATCGCCTCGGCGACCGCGGCGAACGCGTCGATCTGGGCGGTGAGGCTGGCCAGCACGTAGCCGGCGGCATCCATCGCCCGGGCGGTTTCCCGGTCGGCGCGCAGGCTGGCGATGTGCTGTTCGAGGGCGGGCAGGTAGGAGGGGTCGGGCCGGTAGAAGCCGCAGCCGGCGCACTGGAAGCGGATCGGGCAGGCACCGCCGCCGGCCTTGACGTTGGACGGTTCGGTGCAGTTGCCGAACGGCACCGCCACCGACGCCCGCTGGTAGGCGGTGGGGCTGGTGAACGGCGCGGGGTTGCCTGCCGCGTCGGTGGCCAGCGGGCCGACCGAGCGGATGGCCTGCTGCTTGCGTTTGAGGCTGACCTGGTAGTAGCCCATCGTGGTGGTCACCGACACGTGGTCCATGAGCTCTTTGAGCACGTCGACGGGAACGCCGGCGTCAGCGTGCCTTTGGGCGTAGGAATGGCGCAGCGCGTATGGGGTGATCAGGGACGGTTCGAACGGGACCGGGGTGCCGTCGGGTCCAGGCAGCTCGGAGTCGATGGTGTCGATCTGGGCGACCCAGATCTTGAACACCCGGGCGACGGCGGCCGGGGTGACGTGCCCGCGGGACTGGCGGGCGCGCAGCAGCGGGCTGGGGAACAGCCACCGGTCCAGCGCGGCCGGGACCCGCAGCTGGGCGCGGTGCTGCTGCCAGGATGTGATCACCTCGGCGGTGCCGGAGGTGATCGGCAGCCGGCGGCGCATCCGCCCGGCCTTGTGGTTGTCGTAGATCAGGTTGTGCTGGCCGCCGGTGACCTCGATGCAGCCGGAGTGCAGGCTGACCACTTCGCCGGGGCGCCGCCCGGTGTCGCGCAGGATCTGGTAGATCGTCTGGTGCATCAGCTGCAGGTCCGCGGCGGGGATCGCGCCGGCCCGCCCGGCCGGGCCGAGGAGCGGAAGGTGGGTGTTGAGCTGGCGGATCACCGTGTCGGGCAGCGCCTTGCCCAGCTCGTCCTCGTTGGGGTCGTCGTGCACGCGGTGCCGGGTCGCGGGGCGGAACGGGTCGGGCACCGTGGCCATCAGCCCGCTGGCCCGGCCGTACTCGATGATCTGGCAGAACTGGTAGATCATCAGGTTGCGGTGGGACGCCGAGTACGGGCTGCCGTCGGCTCGCCGCTGGGTGCTGATCGCATCCAGGATGCGGGTGAAGTCCCCGGTGCCGAGGCCAGCCTGCCCGGTGCGCCCGGCTGTGGTCAGGGCGTGGGAGGCGGCCTGGCAGGCACGCAGCGTCTCCCGCAGCCGCTGCAGATAGGGGTATGTGGTGCGGGCCCAGTCCTTGACGATCTCCCGCAGCCAGGCCACCTCGACGACGCCGAAGTCGATCACGCCCTGGGTGGCCGGCCAGCGGCGGGAGGCATTAATGCGCAGGTCAAGCAGCGCCACCTGCCACACGTCGCCGGCGAACGGGTCCGCGCCGGCGTAGTGGGCCCAGGCCCGGTCCAGGTGCCGGCGCAGGCCGCGGAACAGGCCCCGGGTTCCGGAGTTGTAGACCATGCCGCCGGACTCGCAGACGACCTGCGGGTCGGCTTCGCGCAGCGAAGCTGCGTCGCCGAGACGGGCGAGCAGGATCCGGACCTCGGTGGGGTCCAGCGGCGGCGGCGCCTGGTCACGCTGTTGCAGCGCGTAGAGCAGCTCGGCGCGCAGCAGCTCGGGCAGCCCGGCGAGGGAGAACTGGTGCACCCCGAGCCGCGGCCGCTCGCTGGCGATCCAGGCCGCCAGATCGTCACCGGTCAGCAGGCCCCGGCGGTGCAGCCGCTGGTTGTGGAAACGGCACAACCCGCGCCGGGCGATTCTCTCCCGGTCGCAGCCAGCGACCCGGCATTCCGCGGCCCGGGTCAGCGGGCAGGCTCGCACCATGAACGCCGCGACCGGCTCGGTCCTGTCCTTGCCCCAGGCGCGTTCATGGCGGAAACACAGGCCGGCGCAATGCAGGTCGCCTTGACAGCCCGGCACCGCGCAGCTTCCCCGCTGCAGCGGGCGGGTGGCCCGCGGCGGCGGCGCGGCGTCGAACTCCGCCCAGGACAAGCCCGCGCCTACCCGGGCGCGGCGGCAGCCATCACAGCGCCCTGTCGTGCGGCGCGTCGCCGTCGGGCATCCCGGTGTGCGGCACGGCCACGCCGCGGTCCGCGGCGAACGCAGGTCGCCGGTGAACAACAACGCTTCGCTGTCCCACTCCCCGGCGCGCCAGGCCGGATCCAGCCGGGCGCGCAGCCACTCCAGCCACCCATGCTCACCGGGCCGTTCCTGGCGGGCGCCAGCGGACGCGGCCGCCTGCAGCGCCCGGCGGCTCACCGGTATCGCCTCCCCGCGGCAACGGCCTCGACCGCCCGGCGCTTGTCCTCGTCGCGGGCGTGCAGGTAGACGGTCGTGGAGGCGAGGGATACGTGGCCCAGCAAGGCCCGCACCACGTCGAGATCAGTTCCGGCCCGGATCCAGCCGGTGGCCGCCGTGTGCCGGAACATGTGCGGCCGCACCGCGAAACCGCAGTCCCTGGCCAACCGCTCGAAGACCCGTTTGGCGGCGCGGTAGGTCATCGGCACGCCCAGGGGCTCGTGGTAGAGGTTGACGAACACCACGTCGCAGTCGTCGTCACCGAGGATTTCCGTCCGCTCGAACCTGTAGTCGGCATAAGCCGACAGCACGGCCTGGCTCGCCGGCACAGTCCGGGGAAACCGCGACTTGGCCAGCGCGCCATTGGGGTTGGCCCGGTGCCGGACATGAACGTGGGCACCCAGCACCGCGCAACCCAGGCAGCGGGAGTCGGGAAGCAGGTGCAGGTCAGACCTGCGCAATCCGAGGGCTTCCCCGATCCGCAGGCCACCATCTCGCAGCAGCGCCACCATGAAACGTTCCCGCGGCCGCCGGCAACACGCCGTGACCCGGGCGGCCTGCTCGGGAGTGAACGCCTCCGGGAACGGCGTCTCCGCCCTCGCCTTGAGCATCCGGGCCCGCACCATCCGGAACTGGCCGGACTCGCCGGCATCGAAACCGGGCGGGGTGAACCGCAGCCAGCGGGGCTCCGATAACTGGCTGGCGACGGCCTGCTCGATCGCCCCGGTCCTGGCGCAGAACCGCAGGAACTCACACACCGCGGTGAGCATGGCGTTGACCGTCGCGCCCGAACGCAGCCGCCCGCCCCGGCCAGGGGTGGCCTCGGTGAAATGCTTGAACCGGGCCAGCTCCGCCAGGCTGACCGAGGACCACCCGGCACCCTGGCTCGCGCACCACCCCAGGAAGATCGCTACCCGCCCGGCATAGACCCGGATCGTGTTGGGTGAACGACCCGCCCCGTGCAGCGCCCGCAGGAAGTCACTGGCCTCCCGGTGCACCACAAGCTCAGGATCAAGCACCACCCACTGTTCAGATCCGTCGAGCGGAGACACTGCCCGCTCCGCCCGGAACGCCACACCGATCAACTCGGTCACATGACAGAACGTAACTGACATGCCACAGCAAGTACCGGATATCCGTAAGGCACCGGCGTGTCACGCCGCCGAACCCACGTCCCTCACAGGGGCTGAGGCAGTACAGATAACGAACGTGTGGCGCAACGCATGCGGGTGACCCGCCAGAACCCCGGTCCGCTGCCGGTGATAACGGAACACCGTCCGCAACCCGGCCGGCGTCAGCGGCTGGCCCCGGTTCGGGCCCTTAGCCACCACGAACAGCCGCGCTGATGACGTCGCGGGCCGCTCGGCCAGCAGGTAAGCCTGGATCACCCCGGCGACCTCGGTATCCAGCGGAACCCGCCGTTCCTTCTCACCCTTGCCGATGACCCGGACCCACCGGCCGCCGATGTCCACATCGCGGACGTTCAGGCCGAGTACTTCAGCCGACCGCAGACCCGAATACAGCATCAGCCCGGCGATGCCGCGGTCCCGCCAGGTCCGCAAGCTTCCGACCAGGGCCGCCACCTCGGTGGCGTCCAGACCGCGCGGCAGCCGCCGCGGCTCGCGGACCCGCAGTCCCGACCGGGGCTTCGGCCGCGCCAGATGCCCCAGCAGCCCGGATCGGGAGCTCCTCCCGGACCGGCGGGCTTCCCGCCCGCGCGGCACCGGCATCGCCGCGTCCGGATCGCGCATCTGCCGGAACGCGAATAACCCCGACACCGCGGCCAGCCGGCGATTCACCGTGGCCGGCGCATAGCCGGCGTTACGGCCGTCGGCGATCGAGTACACGTTGCCGCCTTGCCGGCGCGCCGTCGCCGCTTCCCGGCACGATGCCAGGAACCGCAGCATCACTTCCGTGGTGACAGCATCCAGGCCGATGCCATCGCCGGCCAGCCACCGGCAAAAGTGCAGCAGGTCGAACGCGTAAGCCCGCACCGTGCGTGGTGAGTAATTCCGGTCCGCCAGATAAGCCAGGTAGTCATTCACCAGCTCGAACCCGGCCGCGCCGAACCCGCCCAGCCGCCAGCAGCCGTCGCGCACCTCGGCGACCAGGCCCCCGTCATCGGTCATGGCACACCTGTATGCCAGTCGTCACCACGCTCCGTCAATGACCCATCGCCCAGCGGCGTGTCCAGCAGCCAAGCCGGGCTGAGGTTAGCCGGTTAAGAGAGGGTGGTTGGCTTTCCCGTTCTTCTGCTTGATCCCGCGGCGGCGTAACTCGTTCTCCAGTCCGTTGCGGCCGCCGCGGCCGCCGGAGAAGCGGGTGGTGAACACCATGCCGTTGTCGGTCAGGGTCGAGGCCGGGGCGCCGTGGGCGGCGATGGCGGCGCGGAAGGCGGCCAGCACGATGGGCCCGGTGACCCGGGAGTGCGCGGTGACCCGCAGCGCGTACCGGGAGTGGTCATCGAGCCAGGTCAAGATCTCGGTGCCGGTGCCGTCGGCGAGGGGGTAATGGGTGAAGTCGGATTGCCAGCATTCGTTGGGCAGTTCGGCGGCGAACCGCAGGTAGGACGAGCGCGGGCGTTTGCGCGGCTCGGGGACCACGAGCCCGGCCCGGGTCAGGTACCGGCTGACCGTCGCCGGTGACACCCGGACCTGGTGGTGGTGTTGCAGGTGCCAGCAGATGGTCTCCGGCCCGGCGTCCAGGCCCTGCCCGGCCAGCTCCTTGCGCAGCCGCACGATCAGATCGGCCGTGTGGTCGCTGATCGCGTTCGGTGAGGTCTTCGGCCGGCGGGACCGGGGCTCGAACGCCACCTCGCCCTCGGCCCGGTACCGGGCCACCAGGCGGGACACCCAGCCCTGGGACACCCCGTACGCCCGGGCCGCGTCGCCCTGGGACCGGCCCTCAGTGATGACAGCAGTGATAACTAAGCGCGCCTTCGACATCCACAGACCGTGCCGGCCAGACCATTCCCATGTCCTGAGACACGCCGCGCCCACGACCCAGATCACGCCCGGCCAGTAACCGCCGCCAGCCCGGCGCCGGCTGACGCGCCCCGCGGCGAGCCCGCCCGGCCAGGCACGCCCGCCCGGGTCACAACATCGATGATCACCACGCGCCCCGGCAGCCACTGACCGTGATCATTGCGGTATTCCTATGTCTTGAGACACCCCATTCGCATGTCCTGAGGCTGGACACTACTGCGCCCACCGAATTCTCCGGTCCTTGTCCAGGTTCCGGCGGACCAATGCGGGTGACTGCCATGTCAGCTACCGACGGGGATAGTCCTCCTGTCGGGCTCCTCAACGCCGCCTAGCGACAAAGGGCCGCCTAGCCTTCAATCAGGAAAGGCTAAGCGGCGAGATGCCGCTGCCTGCCATAGCTTCATAGCTGATCGATCGGCGCGAAGCGATAGACAAAAGGCCCCATTCCATTCTCGATCGCGAAGATGAGCGGTATGAAGCGCTCCTGAGCCGCTGCGTTCTCGATCGGCCCAGCATGCACCGGCTCGTAGCCCGCATCCCGGTTCAGCTGTTCCACGACCGAGCGTGCCTCTTCGTCGCCGCACCAGAGGTTGCTCGGCCGTGCACGAGCCTCGGTCAGCCGGTCATATTGAGACGCAAGGTTGATGTTGAACGACTTCGCAGTCGGGCCTCCCGTCCTGGACTTCACGAACTCGGCATTGGACGCAAATCCCGCGGGCGGAGTCGCCTTCCA
>Ga0308309_10002331_pt1 | contig 11336 bp, 8 predicted proteins | sample HubBroMetageWFT5_FD_192491 | JGI IMG/M metagenome (GOLD analysis project Ga0308309, IMG submission 192491) | Warmed and freeze-thawed soil microbial communities from the Hubbard Brook experimental Forest, New Hampshire - Hubbard Brook CCASE Soil... | ecosystem: Environmental > Terrestrial > Soil... | reverse complement strand
GCGCGTCGCTCAACACGATCATCCGCCGCGCGGTATCGAGCTTGAGCGAGTAATCGCCGGGAGGCAGCACGGCTGCCCGCCAGTGCACTTCGTTCGTCAGCGTGAATTTGCCCTCGAAACCCGATTGGGCTTGAGCTGTCGTGGCGAACAAACATCCTACGAGCGCGACACCCAGAACGAATCTCAAACTGGCCATATACTGCGAACGGTTTACCTTCATCGGAATTCTCCTTTTTTTCGAATTTGGCCGTGTGCGTCTGTGCGCTCTGCTCTAGTCCGCATCGTGCCTTCACCCTGTAAAGCGAGCACTGCGGGCAAACTGGCTCACCTAAATCGAAGATTTGTGGGGGCCGCGGACACACCGTTCTTCCCTTACGGCTTGGAGTAAATTGACTTTGGCTGGCGTGGGAGCTATCGTTCTGCCTAAATGTAGTTGCCCCATGGCGGGGAGGAAGAGTGCCGGCGGCTTCATCTTCACGTATCAGCAGGCTTCTCGCCGATTGGAGCCAGGGCAATGAGGAAGCACGGGAAGCCTTAATCCCCGTGGTTTACGACGAGTTGCGCCGCATCGCGCGCCGCCATCTCTGGCATGAGCGTCCCGACCACACCCTTCAGAGCGCCGCTTTAGTCAACGAAGCATACCTGCGCTTGGTGCGGCAAGACGCGCCGCAATGGCAAGACCGCGCGCACTTTCTCGCCGTGGCGGCGCAATTGATGCGCCACATCCTGGTGGATCACGCGCGAGCGCGCCTCACCGGCAAACGCGGCGGCGGAGCTCCCCGACTTTCCCTCGATGCGGAGCTTGTCCCGGCACAGAAACAGGAATTCGATCTCGTCGCGCTCGACGATGCTCTCGCCAAACTCGCCACACTTGACGCGCAGCAAAGCCGGCTGATCGAATTGCGATTTTTCGGCGGGCTTTCGATCGAGGAAACGGCCGTGGTGCTGGGCGTTTCGCCGGCCACCGTCAAGCGCGAATGGGCGACGGCGCGTGCGTGGCTGCAGCGCGAAATGAAAAAGGAAGCGGGAATATGACGCCGGAAGCGTGGCAGGAAATCAAGAACGTGCTCGCCGAAGCGTTGGAACGGACGCCCGAGCAGAGATCCGCCTACCTGGATCAGGCCTGCCCCGAGCCGAACAAGCGGCGCGAAGTGGAATCGCTACTTCTTGCGGACAAACAAGCGCAGCACAGTTTTTTGTCCGGGCCGGCGCTAGGCTCCACAGAGGAACTTGCAGTGGGACGCCGTCTGGGAATCTACGAAATCGTCTCACGCATCGGAGCAGGCGGGATGGGTGACGTCTATCAGGCGCGTGACACCAAGCTGGGCCGCAGCGTGGCCATTAAAGTTCTTCGCCTGGAATTTGACCACGATCCAGAGCGGCTGTCGCGCTTCCAGCGCGAAGCACGGTTGCTCGCGTCGCTGAATCATCCCAATATCGCCACGATCTATGGACTGGAGCAATCCGGGGACACGCAATATCTGGTGATGGAGCTGGTTCCGGGAAAGACGCTCGCGGAACGATTGAAAACCGGTCCTCTGGATATCGCGGAAGCCCTGGCCATCGCACAACAAATTTGCGCCGCGCTGGAAAGCGCGCACGAGCAAGGCATCGTTCATCGAGATTTGAAACCGGCCAACGTAGAGGTGATGCCCGACGGCCGCATCAAAGTGCTGGACTTTGGCCTCGCGAAAGCGTTTGCCGGCGAGTTCGACGCGGATACACAGCGGAGTCTCGCGAAAGCCGCAGGAAGCGAGGCGGGAACGATTCTGGGCACGCCCGCCTATATGAGTCCAGAGCAAGTGCGCGGCAAATCCGTGGACAAGCGCGCCGATATCTGGGCGTTCGGTTGCGTATTTTACGAGATGCTGAGCGGGAGAAGAGCGTTCGACGCCGAAAGCATCACTGAAGTGCTGGCGGCGGTGCTCACCGAGGAGCCGAACTGGTCGAATCTGCCGCAAACGACGCCTCCTGCGATTCAGAGACTGCTTCGCCGCTGCCTGGTGAAAGAACCGAAGCAGCGCCTGCGCGATATTGGAGACGCACGCATCGCGATCGAAGAAGTCCAGAGCGGCGCGGGCGGCGCAGGGGTGCCTCAGGTTGCGGCACAGTCCAGCGCGGAGCAGCAGGGGGCCGCACAGCAGCATAAAACTTCCTGGCGGCGCGCGGCGCCTTGGGCGCTCGCAGCAGTCGCGATTCTCATAGCCGCATTCGCTGTCTATTATCTGGCGAGGCCGAAGAAACCTGGTGAAGTCATCCGCTTTTCCGTGCCGGCACCGGCGAATACGAGTTTCCGTCCGTGGGGTAGTTTCCTGAGCCTCTCGCCCGACGGGCGCACGTTGGCCTTCGTGATTGAGCGTGCCGGAAAGACCAAATCCGGTCTGTGGGTACGTGCACTCGACTCGCTGGCAGCAGAATCCCTCCCGGGCGTAGAGGGCGCCCATTTGCCCTTCTGGTCGCCGGATAGCCGGTACATCGGCTTCTTTACAGAAGATGGCAAATTGGCGAAGGTCCCGATTTCCGGTGGTCCGCCGCAGGTGCTGTGTGATGTCCACTCCGGAGGAGGCGGAACTTGGAACCGCGATGGCGTCATTCTGTTCGCGGACGACGACAAGCTGTATCGCGTTCCCGAAGTCGGTGGTACGCCGACGCCGGTCGCCGATGCGGCGGAGGCGGGACAGAAGAGCTTTTATTTTTTCCCGCAGTTCCTACCGGACCAGCGGCATTTTCTTTTTTTCCTTATTACCGGGACGACCCACCGAGGGTATGGACGGTCCTTCGTCGCAGCAGGTTCGGTGGACTCAACAAAAACAGAGCGTTTGTTTGAATCACTCTCGCAGGCCCTTTACGCGCCTCCGGGCTATCTCCTCTATGTGACGCAAGGGACCTTAGTGGCCCAAGCCTTCGATGCGGACAGGCTACGGTCCACAGGACAACCCGTGCCGATCGGCACAGGAGTAGGCCTCAGTCGAGCCTGGAATTACGGGCTCGGATATTTTTCTCTCTCGCAGAACGGCGTTCTGGCATACCAAACTGGCCCGAGCGGCCCCATCAGTCAGATGACTTGGTATGACCGCAAGGGCGAGACACTGGGGACCATTGCGGAACCTGCAGTTCGCTTAACCCCGGCTCTTTCGCACGATGAAACCAAGATTGCGGTTCCGACTGGAGAGATCGGCGGGAGCGATATCTGGGTGTATGACCTAAAGCGAGGGGCCGAATCGCGCTTGACGGTCAATGCCAGCGACAATTTCAATCCTGTGTGGTCGCCAGACGGAAAGAACGTCATGTACTCATCCTGGCGCTCCGGCCACCTCGATATTTACCAACAGGCGGCAAACGGTCTGGGTAATGCGGAACCAATTTCCGGCTCGGAGGATCCGCCCAAAGCCTTGAACGACGTATCGCCCGATGGCCGGTATGCCATCTACGACACAGCAGGAAGCACAGAGTTGACCGAACTGTGGGTTCTCTCGCTCGTCGGTGAGCGCAAGCTGTTCCCCTTTGTCCAAGGTAATGGCTTCGGGGCGCGGGAGGCGCAGTTCTCGCCGGACGGCCGCTATGTTGCGTACGCCTCGCACGAAAGCGGGAAATACGAAATTTACGTTCAGAGTTTCCCGCAGCATCTTGGGAAATGGCAAATTTCGACCAGCGGCGGCGAGGAACCGGCGTGGCGTCGCGATGGGAAAGAGCTTTTCTATTTGACTCCCGAGGACAAGTTGATGGCGGTCGAGGTCCACACAGTCGCGGGGCAGTTCCAGGCCGAGATTCCCAAGCCTCTATTCCAGGCTCAGTTGGTGCAGGGTCTCCTCTGGCGAAATCGCTATGTTGTATCCGCCAACGGCCAGCAGTTTCTGATGCTATCGCCCGTACGCAATTCCGAGGGAAATCCGATTACCGTGGTGCTCAACTGGCCCGTGCTGCTGGAGGGAAAGTGAGCCTGATGTCAACGCGTTCTCGTCCTTTCTCAATCAGACCTTCGGCGCGTGCTCGGCAACTCGGAACCTATTGTTGACCGCTGACCATTAGCAACCGCCTAGCTCCTGATTTACAGACAAGTGGTTTTCAGACGCCGGACACACGATTGACCGAGGGATAGTGATGCGACATTCTGATCCGATGAGGCCCATGGGCGTCGTGCATTTGGATTGTTTTTTGATTGGGAAGTTACGCGGCAGACTGCCATTTGCACCCCGAGAAAATCCGGGAACGTATCACCCCGGCAACGACGTTCCGCAAGCAATCGGAGTGGATGATGGCGGAGATGGAAGCAGGGCGCATCGTAAACAAGAAGACGCGGGAACCAATCGGGGAACGCACGATTGACTTCTATTCCAAGGCAGTCGCCTACCTTAACTACGTGGTCGGAGACAAGCCCTTGGCTATGCTCGAAAACGCCGAGACGCGGGACTTAGTCGCACGGATGAAACTAGAAACCTTGGCAGAGGGGAAGAAGCGGTTCGGCGACTCGGGCAAAACAATCGTCGAGTACTTCAAGACGTTTCAGAAGGTAATCGCGTCGGCGACTGATAACGGCGGAAACCAGTTGCATCCTCGCAACTGGAATCTCGCGTTCATCGGCCTCCCGAAGGTCAACAAACGGAAGCAGCACTGCCCCACGCTTACAGCAGACGAAATCACGCACATCGTCGCAAATGCGAAGGGTAAGTATCGAATTACCGCCGCACTCTTGGCCGGGTCCAACATCCGCATATCGGAGCTTCTCGCACTCCGCATTAAGAAGCGCGTCTCGGATGACCGGAGCACGCTGCTCATCCGGCAACAGCGCCGCAAGCAAGGTGGCGGCGTCACGGACACCCTCAAAACGCCAGCATCCGACCGGGACATCGACCTCCACCCTGCGCTCGCTAAGATAGTGGACGTGTACATCGGTGACCGCAAGGAAGGGTTCCTGTTCGAGACCGAGAACGGCAAGATGCTGTCCCCGGAGAGCCTGTTCCGCGATGGCTTCAAGACCATCCTCAAGAAGATGGGGCGGACCGGCGTTCGTTTCCACGCCTTCCGCCGGTTCCGCGAGTCGGTGTTGCTCGCATCTGATGCCCGCCAAATATTGATCGATTATTGGATGGGCCACGAAAACCCGGACATGAGCACACGCTACGGGAAACAGCTTGTTGAGGACGTGAATTACCGCAGGCAGTGGGCAGAAAAAGTGGGACTCGGCTTCAGGCTACCGCAGGTCTCGGAGCCGGAGTTGGGCGTTAGTTGCGCTACGTGCGCTACAAATTCCGTCGAGCTGGTTTGCAGCGCAAGTGCGTAAGTAGATGAGAGGAAAAGGGAAAGTGGTCGGGGCGAATGGATTTGAACCATCGACCTCCTGGTCCCGAACCAGGCGCGCTAGCCAGGCTGCGCTACGCCCCGACCGTGTAGAGCATGAGTGTACGACAGTTTAAGCTACCTAGCTTCCATCCGCAACGTGCGCTCCGTGCGCGGGACCGTGTTCTGCACCGGCAATTCGTGGCACAGCCACTCTTGGCTGCGCGCCACCGTAAGCTCAGCAAACTCAAAAATCAAGCGTTGACGCGACCGGCTTTGCCACAGAGTAAAGGACTACCGGCACGCCGCGATGAGTCGATTCCCGCTCATACTTCATCCCCAGCTTTTCCATGATGTGCGTGGACGCCACATTTTCCCGCATAGCGATGGAGACAATCCGTTCAAGCCTCGCGCGCTCGAATCCATCTCGCAGAGCCTCACGCGCCGCTTCCGTCGCGAGACCTTTGCCCCACCAAGCGCGCGCAAGCCACCAACCAATCTCAATCTCCGTCGTTGCGTCGAGCGGCTGCAGCCCGCAGAACCCGATCATCTCGCCTGTCTCTTTATGGATGAGCTTCCAGAAGCAAAATCCGAATTTGCTGAAATGAGCGACCTGCCTCGCCGCCCATTCGCGGATGCGTTCTTCCGGCCAAGGCTTGCCATTCGAAATGTAACGCACCACTTCTGGATCAGTCGCAATAGGGCGCAACAGCAGCCAGTCGTCCGGCTGCCACGGCATCAGACGCAGTCTCGTTGTTTCGAGCATGGGAAATTTGAACTGGAAGTTAAGCCGACTGCGCGTGTGGCTTCGCGGCTTCGGGCAGGCGAATCAGTTTCGCTTCAGTGATGGAAGGGATTGCGCGAATTTGTTGCACCACAGTGCCATCCACGTTTCCGTCGAGCCTCACCAGAGCGAGCGCATCAGCACCCTGTTCCGGTTTACGTCGCCCGAGTGCAAAAGTAGCAATGTTCACGCCCAGATTGCCCAGAGCCGTGCCGATCTTTCCAATTACACCCGGGACGTCGCGGTTTCGCGTCAGCAGCAAAGTGCCTTCGAGCGGTGCTTCCAGTCCAATGCCATCCATCAGCAAGATTCGCGGTGAACCGTCCTGCGCCACCATGCCTTCCACCGTGAGCTCGTGTCCGCCGTTCGCCGCCGCAACTTCCAGAGTATTGGGAAACCCGCGCTCGCGCCGCCGCGTGGTTTCTTCCACAATCAATCCGCGCGCCGCCGCCGCTTGCGACGCATTTACGAGATTTACCTTTTCATCCAACACGATATTCAATATCCCAATCAACACCGCGCTGCGAATCACATGCGAACCCAACTCTGCGGCCTCGCCCGCGTAGCGAATATGTATCCGGCTGAAGCTCGCCGAAGGCGCAGCCTGCGCCACAAACGCGCCGAGCCGTTCACCGAGTTCCAGATATGGCCGCAAGCGGCGGTATTGTTCTGCCGAAAGCGCCGGCATATTCACCGCGTTGCGGATCAATCCTTCCGCAAGATAATCGCGCACTTGCTGCGCGATCAAAGTTCCCACTTCCTCTTGCGCCTCGGCCGTCGAACCCGCGATGTGTGGCGTTGCAATCAAATTCGGCAGTCCAATGAGCGGCGAATTCTTCGGCGGCTCCTGCGCAAACGTATCCACCGCCGCGCCGGCCAAATGTCCGGAGCGCAATGCCTCCGCCAGCGCCGCTTCGTCAATTAATTCTCCGCGCGCGCAATTGATCAGACGCGCGCCTTTCTTCATTTGGGCCAGCGCCGCGGCATCAATCATCTTTTCGGTCGCCGGACTCAGCGCTGTGTGCAGTGAAATCACGTCCGAGCGCTTCAGCAAATCCTCAAACGGAATCAGCGCCACTTCCAATTCTCGCGCCGCCGCCGGAGTCACGTAAGGATCGAAGGCCAGCACATTCATCTCTAGCGCCCGTGCCCGCCGCGCCACTTCCGATCCCACGCGGCCGAGACCGACGAGCCCCAGCGTTTTTCCGCGCAATTCCATTCCCGACGAGGATTTTTCCCATCGCCCCGCGTGAATCGCAGCATTCGATTGCGGCACGCCGCGCGCCAGCCCCAACAGCAGCGCGAACGTATGCTCCGCGACGCTCACCGCATTCCCGCCGGGCGTATTCATCACCAGCACGCCGCGACGGGTGGCTGCGTCCATGTCCACATTGTCAACGCCAACTCCCGCGCGGCCCACCACGCGTAGTTTTTCCGCCCGATCGAGCAATTCCCGACTCACTTTCGTCGCGCTGCGCACCACCAACCCGTCAGCATTCGTGATTTCGTCCGGGAGCACAGCGGCCGTCGGCAACACGATTTCCCATCCCGTTTCGCGCAGAAGCGCAATTCCGCGTTCACTTATCTTGTCCGCAACGACAATTTTCATTTAAAGAAGCGTAGCGGCTCACTCCCACTCTGTCAAATGCGATATGCAAATCCGTCGAATCACATTTCGCGCCCGCAACGCGCCGCGAAACGAAATCGGTGTGCTATTCTGGTCCGCAAATCGGGGGACAACGAATGGGATACATTGACCGCATCCAGAGCGACTTGACCGCTGCCATGAAAGAAAAGGACGAGCTGCGCCTCAGCGTCCTGCGCATGGTCAAAAGCGCGCTCAAGCTCAAAGAAATTGACAAAATGCGCCCACTCGACGATATGGAGTCCCTGCAGGTCCTGCAAACGCTGGTCAAGCAGCGCAAGGAATCCGTCGAGCAGTTCACACAGGGCGGGCGCCAGGATCTCGCCGATAAAGAGGCCAAGGAAATAAAAATTATCGAACAGTATTTGCCCGCCGCTCCCAGCGATGACGAAATGCGCCGCGCCATCGAAGAAGCCATCTCCGAATCCGGCGCCGACTCGCTGAAACAGATGGGCGCGGTGGTAAAAGCCGCCCGCGCGAAGCTCGAAGGCAAAGCCGTGGACGGCAAAGCGCTCAGCGATAAAGTCCGCGAGCGCCTCACCGAAAAAGCCGCAGGCAAGCCGTAGCGGCACTGCCTACCGGTCGGCGTCTTGCGGGCTCTTTTGGATCAGCCAACCGGATGTCTCACTGGATCAGGAGAAAACGATGCGAAACGCGTTACGGGTCTTTGCGCTCTTGGTTCTGACGGCGCTTATTTGTGTCGGCACGGTGTCGCGAGACGCAACCGCGGCGGGCGCTGAGTCTGCTCCCGAATCGCAAATTCGCGCGCTGATCGAGATGCAGGCCGACGCATGGAACCGCGGCGATATCGACACATTCATGACCGCGTATTGGAAATCAGATGAAACCGCCTTCGTCAGCGCCAGCGGCATGACGCCCGGCTGGCAAGCGGTCCTCGATCGCTATCACAAAAATTATCCCGATCGCGCGGCGATGGGCCACCTGGCGTTTTCCAATCTGGAAATTCACCTACTCTGCGCAGACGCCGCCTTTGCTATCGGCCAATTCCAGCTACAGCGCGAAAACGACAAGCCTGCCGGGATTTTCACTCTCGACTTCAAAAAATTTCCAGAGGGCTGGCGCATCGTCGTTGACCACACTACGGCCTTCCCCGCCACAGCCCACTGAGACCTAGGAATTTCTCTGCGTTTCTGCGGTGGAGCCCAGGTGTTCCCCAATCACCGCTTTTCAGCCATAATAAACCGCATCGAAATGTCGAGCATTCTCCCTAGCCCCAAAGGAGCACCCCTTTGCGCGCGGTAATCACCGGCGGTGCCGGATTCCTCGGTTCGCATCTCTGTGAACTAATGCTGGAAAAAGGCTGGGACGTTCTCTGCTTGGACAATCTCGTCACCGGCAGCGACTCCAACATTTCGCACTTGCTGCCGCACCCCAAATTCCGCTTCGCGCGCCAAGACGTTTCTCGTTACATCGAAGTGCCTGGACCCGTCGAAGCCGTGCTCCATTTCGCTTCGCCGGCCAGCCCGCCGGATTATCTGAAATATCCAATTCAGACCCTGAAAGTCGGCGCGCTCGGCACGCACAACTCGCTCGGCCTTGCCATGGCCAAGCAAGCCCGCTATCTGCTGGCTTCCACGTCCGAATGTTACGGCGATCCGCAGGTAAGTCCGCAGCCGGAAAGTTATTGGGGCCACGTGAATCCCGTCGGCCCGCGCGGCGTGTACGACGAATCGAAGCGCTACGCCGAAGCCATGACCATGGCCTATCACCGCTATCATGGCCTCGACACTCACATCGTGCGCATCTTCAATACCTACGGCCCGCGCATGCGCTTGAACGATGGACGCGCGCTTCCCAATTTCTTGTATCAGGCGCTCGTCGGCGAACCCATTACCGTTTACGGCGACGGCAAGCAAACCCGCAGCTTCTGCTATGTTTCCGATCTTCTCGCCGGCATTTACAAGCTGCTCGAATCAAACGAGCACGAACCCACCAACATCGGCAATCCGCAGGAAATCACCATACTGGAGTTTGCCGAACGCGTCCGCAAGCTGGTAGGCGCCAAGACTCCCATCGTCTTTCACCCGCTGCCGCAAGACGATCCCAAGCAGCGCTGCCCAGACATAACGAAAGCCAAGCGCCTGCTGAATTGGGAGCCAAAAGTAAAATTGGATGACGGCCTACAACGCACCTACGAATATTTCCGCGAAAAAGTCTCTCAATCCGCCCCAACAAAATAAACCGTCCCGCCCCATCGACATGGCAATGGTCCCCTTGTCGATGGCTTAAGACATACCCGAATGGCCTGCTAGATCATTTTGGAGCGCGGCGGCTTGCCGCCGCCTCTCAAACTGAAGATTCCAAGTCGAAACGCGCAAGCGAGGCTTGCGTCGCCCAATCATACAACTCAATCCGGCCGCCCCATCGAATAATACTCGAACCCGCGGCTCTTCATTTCCGACGCCGTAAGCAAATTGCGCCCATCTAAAATCAGCGGACGCGTCATCGAATCGCGAATGCGGTCCCAATCGAGCTTGCGAAATTGTTCCCACTCCGTTGCGATGAGCAATGCTTCCGCGCCCTCCGCAGCCTCGTAAGCGGTTTTTCCATACTGAATCTGCGGCAGCACCGGCTGCGCTTTTTCCATCGCCTCAGGATCGAAGGCGCGAATACTCGCGCCCTCTGCGAGCAACGCTTGGATCAAATCGATCGCGGGCGCGAAGCGGATGTCGTCTGTATTCGGTTTGAACGCCAGGCCCAGTACCCCCAGCTGTTTACCTTTGACAACCCACAACGCCGTGCGGATTTTTCCCACGAAATGGTCAATCCGCCTCTTATTGATTTTCTCCGCTTCCTTCAGCATGGAAAAATCCACGCCGGACTTCTCCGCCAGGTGCACGAACGCCTGCAAATCTTTCGGCAAGCAGAATCCGCCGAATCCTAGGCCGGGACGGAAAAAGCTCGTCCCAATGCGCGGGTCCATGCCCACTGCGCGCACCACTTCTCCGATGTCGGCGCCGAGCCGCTCCGCTAAATCAGCGACCATATTCGCGTAGGAAATCTTCACCGCCAAGAACGAATTCGATGCGTGCTTGATGAGCTCCGCGCTATTGATCGTCGTGACCAGCCACGCCGGGTAAGGCAGATCCGGGCACGCCGGCGCGTGCACCGGACACTTGAATTTCCGTTCCAACACTGGCCGATAAATATCCTTAAGCTGGCGCTCCGCCGTTTCGTCTTCCACGCCGACGACGATGCGGTCGGGGTGCAAGAAATCCTCGACAGCGGTTCCCTCGCGCAAGAATTCCGGATTCGACGCCACACGAAACGTCACACCGCTCTTGCGCCCGTACACCGAAAGCGCCCGCTTCAATTCCTGGCCTGTTTGCGCCGGCACTGTACTCTTTTCGATCACCAGCTTTGGCGTCCGCGATTCGGTGGCCACCGCGCGCGCCACGTGGTCAATGGCGCTCAAATCCGCGCTGCCGTTGGGGAGCGGCGGCGTGCCAACACAGATAAAAATCGCCTCGCTCGCCTGAATTGTTTCGCCCGAATTGACGCGAAAACTCAGCCGGCCTTCCTTGCGCGCCTCCGCGATCACTGCGTCGAGCCCCGGCTCATAAATTGGTAGCTTTCCGGAATTGAGCGTCTTCAGCTTTTCCGCGTCGC
>Ga0308309_10002329_pt1 | contig 11337 bp, 17 predicted proteins | sample HubBroMetageWFT5_FD_192491 | JGI IMG/M metagenome (GOLD analysis project Ga0308309, IMG submission 192491) | Warmed and freeze-thawed soil microbial communities from the Hubbard Brook experimental Forest, New Hampshire - Hubbard Brook CCASE Soil... | ecosystem: Environmental > Terrestrial >... | reverse complement strand
CAAAAACGTCCACTGCTCGATCACCTCATCGGCAGAGATGCCAATTGAGCCAAGCGAACGCGCCAAGCCCCTCGATTGATAGCCGCGTAGTGAGCTAGATTAGGCGGGCTAGGACAGGGTCCACGAGAGAAGACTCGATGAACACCGTCAAAGACGCTCTGGCCCGGAAGAGTGGCGCCCTGATCCATGTTCGTTCCGACGACATGGTGGTCGAAGCCTTGCGCCGGATGCGCGACAACCGGGTCCGGTCGGTGCTGGTCATCGACGGCAACGTCCTGGTCGGTATCGTAACCCAAGGTGACTGCGCCATAAAAGTGCTGCTCCCCGGGCTCGATGCGAAGCAGACGCCGGTGGGCCAGGTGATGACGCGCAACCCGGTGACGGCCAAGCCGGACGACCAACTGGAAGGCTGCATGGCAATGATGGCCGCGCGCGGCTTTCGCCATCTACCAGTGCTGGACGCGGGCAAGGTCGTGGGCGTGATCTCGATTGGAGACGTCGTCAAGGACATCATCCGAAATTTGGAGCACAACGTGGGCGACCTGATGGGCTACATTATGACGGACGGCCCCGGGGGCTGAGAGATGAACCGCGGTGCCGTCGCCGGCGTTGCTGCATCAGCTCTGGCCTACCGGAAGAAAAAGAAATCGCGCCGAGCCGACAGCTATTTGAAGACATGCGCCGTGCCGCGACCGCCGAGGCGAAGGCGGCGATCAAGAACGATCGATCACCCGATCGGCAGAGTCTCACTGCCCTGCAGTTTCTTTTTCACGGCGATTTAAATTCGGTAAGCCGATCCATACGAGACGCACGCGGAAAGGAGCGTCAAATGGAGTACCAACACCTCATATGTTTTGATTGGCGCATAGAGCACCCTTGGTGTTACGTGGGTTCGGCATTCGTATTTTGTGTGTTTGTCCGGGCGATACTTTCACTTTTTAGCGCGGCACAACTTAGTTACATCCATAAAATGAGTTTTATGGATGGCTTCTGTGGTGCAATGATCGGATGGGTTGATCGTCATAATCGAGATGAAAAAAATAATTTGCGTGAAAGGTCAGATTTCCTATCGTCGTTTGTATTAGGCCTGATGGAATTGTTGGCCTTTCCGATTTTGTTTGCAACAAGCTTGGTGACCGTCATCGGTGTGTGGATTGGTTTTAAGGCGGTCGCTCAGTGGAGCACGTGGAAAGAACAGCGATTTACTTTCAATCGCTTCCTTTTGGGAAATGTTTTGGTCGTCATGCTGTCTTACGCCTTATTGTGGTTCTACGTGAACTGCCCTGTCTGCGCGGTTAGCTCCTTGCGATGAAGTTTATGAGAGGCAGCGGTACGCGAAGGCGCCTCGAAGGAAAAACTTGAGCGATTAGGACGCGCCGGTCGCGCGCAAGCTGCCGGCGATCTTTTGCACGAACTCGTCTAGTTCGTTGCCTGCGAGATCGCTGACCGCCCACAGATCCAAGCCGCTTTGCGACCAATGGCGGATATTATAACCCCGAATGCTTTCGGCCGCCGCGCCCACGGCCTTCGCCGCCGAATGCCGGACGATGAACAAATTGATCACGTGTTTGCGCCGCTGGTAGACGACCGCGGCCACCGGTTCGCCGGCGAGGTAATCGAGCCGGCCGCCAAGCAGCGTGAAACCTTCCGCGGTGAGGTCGATTACCGGCGGCGCGACATCGATCCGGCCGTTGAACCACGGCTTGACGGTATGCTGGTCGCTCGTCTCCACATCCAGCAAATGATTGGCCTGGAGCGAGCGAAGGTGCGCCGACAACAAATCGTCAGCGATCTCCTGTCCCTGATTATTGGGAACGATGCCGAGGACGAGACTTGCCGCAATCGCGGCGGACAGGCCCGCGCCGAGCGCGAATCCGCCGAAGAATGAGCGCCGGGTCGGCCGAACGCCACTCCGCAACGGAACGACGTTGGTCGCCGGAGCGGATATTGGCTTCGGTGGCGTCAGCGATTGTTCGATGCGGTTGCGCAGATCGGCGGGCGCGGGCTCTCGCAGCGCGGCGCCGCTCATGGCCACCCGTAGCGCGCGGAACGAGGCCAGCTTTTCGGCGCAAGCCGCGCAGGTCGCGACGTGCGCTTCAACCTCGCGAGCATGCCCGGCGTCGAGCTCGCCGTCGATCAGCGCGTGCAGCAGAACTTCGGCTTCGGCGCAATTCATGACTTCATCTCGCCGGAGTGATGGATGGCGCCGCGGCGCTTTCCGCGGCATTCCACGCCGAACGCAGCATGGTACGCGCCCGCGCCAGCCGCGACATGACCGTTCCTATCGGCACGCCGGAAACCTCGGCGATCTCCTGATAAGAAAGATCGTTGATTTCGCGGAGCACGATCGCCTCCCGAAACGGCTCGGGCAGTTCGGCGACCAGGCGGCGGATGGTGGCGTCGTCCTGCGCTCGTAGCATCACGCCCTCGGGCGAGGCCTGCGCCTCCTGCCATACCGGCATCTTGTCGGTTGCCTCGGCGTCTTCCGCGTAGTCGGTCGGAATTTCCCGGTCGCGCCGCCGCGTGAATTCGTCGTTGCAGACGTTGCGCAATATCGCGAGCAGCCAGGGTTTCATCGCCGGCCCGCGATAGCTGTCGAAATGGCGTAGCGCCCGCAAATAACATTCCTGGACCGCGTCTTCGGCGTCGGCCGCGTCGCGGACGAGATAGCGCGCCAGCGTGAACGCGTCGTCGAGATAGGGCAGCGCGGCGTCGCGAAAACGCCGCATCTGCTCCTGTTCGGCCGCTTCATCCTTTGCCATTCTATGAAGCCCGGCGCTCCAGGGATCATGTGCGGACAGCCTTTGTAACATTATTGCGGTGCGGCGCTACCGGTCGCGGCCTCAACCACAATCGAGCCGACCATCCGCGGATGCAGATAGCAGAAATATTTGTACGTCCCCGGCGTGGTGAAGGTGAACGAGAAAGTGTCGTCGGTATCGAGCGCCTTCGACTTGGTAAATGCGCCGGTCGCGGACGCGATGGCGTGTGGAATATCGTCCTTGTTGGTCCAGGTGACGGCGCTGCCCGCCTTCACCGTCAGCGTCGCCGGCCCGAAGGTGAAATTGTCGATCGAGATGGCGCCGGAAGGATCGGCGGGCGCGGCGAGCAGCACGCCCGCGCCGAGGACCAAGCCGGCTAAGCCGCCGAGCCCGGCGGCGGCGATGATGTGACGCAACATGTTCGCCCCTTACGCTTTCAGCGGTGAATCGACGATGGCAAGGCGCTGCCCGCTCTCTTTCAATGTAACGTCGGCAATGCCGAGCATCTGCCGTAGCTGCTCCTCGGGGACTTTCATCGGGCCGGGCGACGCGGCAGCTCCTGGTGCGGGCTGCGGGAAGGCGGTCGAACGCGCGGTATGGAAAGTGACGTTACCTTCGACCTTCTGCATCACTTGATGGATATGGCCGTTGAGCACGGTCACCGAGCCGAAGCGCTTGAGATACGACAGCGCCTGCGCGCCATCGTCGGTGCCCCAGCCCCAATCCTGATAGACGGTCCACAGGGGGATATGCGCGAAGACGACAATCGGCGTTGACGCTGAGCGGCTTTTGACGTCGTTCTCAAGCCATTCGAGCTGATCGGCGCCGAGATTGCCTAGGCCCCCGGCTTTGAGATCGACGACATTGTTCAGCCCGATGAAGTGCACGCCGTTGGCGTCGAAGCTGTACCAGCCGGCGCCCTTAGCGGCGCGCGCGTAGCGCTCGCGATAGAGTTTCTGCTCCGGATCGAGGAAATCATGTTCGCCCGGCACGTAATGCACGTCGAGCCGCGATTGCGAGATGATGCTGTCGGCATCGTCGAATTCTTTTTCCTTCGACAGGTGAGTGATATCGCCGGTGTGAATCATGAAGGCCGGCTTGTCCGGCAGCGCAGTGATCTTGGCGATCGCCTCCTCCAGCGTGCCGCGCGCATTCGGGTTGGCCGGCTTGTCAAACCCGACATGGCTGTCGCTGATCTGCGCGAATGTGAGCCCACGCGTTTCGGCGGCCGCGGCTTCTCCGATGAGGCCGATGGAATGGGGCACGCCGCCGGAAATCGTCCACAGCACCCCGGTGCCGACCCAGGTCATGCATTCCAGCACTTTGCGGCGATTGAGGCCGTCGTGGTGATCGAATTCGCTCACTGCCAATCTCCTTTGAGCCGACCGCAGCGGTAAGCCAGGGGCGGTTTTTGGGCTTTCAGGAGGGAGACCGGGCGAAGGCGCGATTTATTCCCGGCGTTCGAAAGAAATTTCGCGATCCAGAACGGGCCTTTGCCCTTACTGCGAAGCCTCAAAGAAAAGCCCCAGCGCAGCGGCCGGGGCTCTTGTGACGGCAATAAGCACGAGGGACGGTTAGAGTTGCCCGTACTTTCGCAATACTTCGCGGCATGAATTGCTGACGCGCCAGCTTTGGGCAGCCAACGTCGCGCCACATTGCAGCAAATTGCTCCAGGTCATGCCGGCAGAGCGGTCGCACAGCCGGGCGGCGGCCGGTTTGCAGGGCGCAAGCTCGGCCATATCGATGGCGCCCGCGTTTGTGCTCAAGGCGCCGAGAATGAGACACGCAGCAAACATCATTTTCATTCTGAAAAGTTCCCCTCTTTTGTTCGGAAGAAGGGCCGCTGCTAACGCATTATGACGGCAAAAGCTAGAATTTTGTGCGCCGCACAAAAGTCGCATAAAAGGAGAAAGTTAGACGCGCATAACCCATTGATATAGATGGCGAAAAATGCACATTGCTGCGCAAATCCATTTACGTTACCGCGCGATAATCGGTCGCGTCTCAGCCGAAGCGCGACCCTGCCTCCAGGCAAAAAGCTATCGGTCTTCGGGTGAAGTCCGGCAGCGATCTCGACGCTCAATTGCGTGCGGTCAGTCGCTTGTGGCGCTCAGGCACTCCGCAGCCTTGCAATGAAGTCGGCCCCGGCTGGCAGCTTCGACACCGCAAAGTCGCCGGTTCGGATGTAAGGTGGTGTCCGGGCGTTGCGAAGGGAGAGAAGGCATGAATGACGAGCAGACCATTCGAGCCGCGTTAGATCGCCACTGGGCCGCCTCCGACGCCAATGATTTCGAGACCGAGCATGACATTTACCGGGACGATGCGGTGCTCGAATACCCGCAGTCCGGCGAGCGCATCAGCAGCCGACGCAACATTCAAGCCTCGCGCATGGCCCAGCCGAACCAGAAGCGCTTTACGGTGCGGCGCATTCTTGGCGTTGGCGAGTTGTGGGTCAGCGAATTCATCCTCACCTATGACGGCAAGCCGTCCTACACGGTGAGTATTATGGAGTTCAAAGACAACAAGGTTGCCCGTGAGACCCAGTATTTTGGCGACCCCTTCGAGCCGGGGCCGTCGCGCGCGCAGTGGGTCGAACGGATGAGCTAAAGACCGGGACGATCCGGGATCAGGCCGCCGACAAGCCGCCCTTTTCCTCGATGAAGCTCGCGATCTCATCTACGCCCTTGCCGGCGCGCAAGTTTGTAAACACGAACGGGCGCTGCCCGCGCATCCTTTTCGACTCGCGGTCCATCACTTCCAGCGAAGCGCCGACGTGCGGCGCAAGATCGACTTTGTTGATGACCAGGAGGTCCGAGCGGGTGATGCCCGGGCCGCCCTTCGACGGGATCTTGTCGCCCGCCGCCACGTCGATGACGTAGATGGTGAGGTCGGCAAGCTCGGGTGAGAACGTCGCCGCGAGATTGTCGCCGCCGGATTCGATCAGCACCAGATCAAGCGCGGGGAATTTCTGCCGCATGTCGGCGATCGCCGCGAGATTGGCCGAGGCATCCTCGCGGATCGCGGTATGCGGGCAGCCGCCGGTCTCGACCCCGGCGATGCGATCGGGAACCAGTGCGCCGGAACGCACCAGATATTCCGCGTCCCATTTGGTGTAAATGTCGTTGGTGATGGCGGCGATCTCATAGCGGTCGCGCAGCCGCTTACAGAGCGCGTCCATCAGCGCGGTTTTCCCGGAGCCGACCGGACCGCCGACGCCGACGCGCAAGGGACCGTGTGAATGCGTCATTGCTGACCTCAACTCCTGAATAATCGGGTGTATTGGGTCTCGTGTTTCATGCCGGCGATGTCGGCCCGGAAAGCGCAGGTGCCGAGTTCGTCGAGCGGCGTTGTCAGCGCCTTCGCGGCGGTTGTCGTTACGATATCTTCCAGCTCGACAAGGACACGCTGGCCGTCGGTTTGTCCAAGCGGAATGAGCCGCACGCCAGCGGAAATCCAATTCGCGGTCAACGCCTGCAAGAACGCGCGCACGGACGTTTCGCGAGCGATACCGTGGCCGGCGCAAGCGGCGCCGGCGGCGACCGGCAGCGCGATCGACCCGTTCCAGACCGCTTCGAGACGCGCGAGCGCCGGCGTCGGCCATGCGGCCTGCGTCGTCTCCAGGAATGCCCGGCCCTGCGCCGTCGTTTCCAGGAAACGCTCCTTCGAGGAGACGAGCGCCGCCGCCAGCTCGGCCACGGCGCGAAGCGCCGCGTCGTCATTTGCCGCGATCGCCTCGTGAGCGTGGCAGAACAATACGGCGTCGGCAAAGCCCGCGCCTTCACCGATCATCACCGCCAGCCATTCACGCAGCGTCTTGGCATCAACGATGTCGCCGGCTTCGACCGCCCATTCAATGCCCGCGGAGTAGGAAAACGCACCGATCGGATAAGCCGGCGACATCCAGGCCATGAGGCGATAGAGCGCGGCGGCATCGGATGCGTTCGGCTTGGCCGTTTTGCGGGGGAGGGCGGATTTTTGCCGCTTTCGCGGGGACGAGCGGATAAGCGCTTTAGTCATGTCCGTGGCCGCCATGATCATGATTGTGGTCATGGCCGTGATGATGATCGTGGCCGTGATGTTGATCGTAGGCGCCGCGCTCGGGATCGAACGGCGCTTCGACCGGCGTCAGCCGCGCGCCGAGCCCGCGAAGCATCTCCTCGATGACGTGATCGCGCCGGATGCGCAGCCGTTCGCCGATGATTTGGACGTCGACGTGACGATTGCCGATGTGCCAAGCAAGCCGCGCCAGGTCGTGGCCATTGACTGCGGCGATTTCAATGAGCGGCTCGGGCCGCCCGATGACCCGCACGATTGCGCCGTCCTCGAGCACCAGCCCGTCGCCATCGCGCAGCGCGGTGGCTTGCGGAAGGTCGAGCAGGAATTTCGTGCCGCGCTCGCCGCTCAGCACGACCCGGCGGCGATGGCGGTCATGCGCATCGAGCGCGACCGCGTCGACAGCCTTCGTCTCATCCCAATGTCCGGCGGCTTTAATGTCGTGAACGCGCTTCATCGCTGACCTCTGCCGGTTTTACCGCAATAGCGGCGCGCTCCGGTAGTCACCGGCAGGAAAAGGCTGCGGTGCAGGGTGTTGGAGGTCGCGCCGGACACCGATATGGTGCGATTTCCGAGGAACGCCCCCGCCACATGACTATCAACGGTAAAGCTTACATCGCCGGCGCCTTCGAGCATCCGACGCGGCACGCGCCGGACAAGACGGTGGCGCAGCTCCACGCCGAAGTCGCGCTCGGCGCGCTCAAGGACGCCGGCCTGACGCGCGACGACGTCGACGGTTATTTCTGCTCCGGCGACGCGCCCGGACCGGGACCCGCCTCCATGGCGGAATATATGAACCTGAAACTTCGCCACGCCGAGTCGACCGAGCTCGGCGGCACGTCGTACATCACATTGGCCGCGCACGCCGCCGAGGCTATTGCCGCCGGCAAATGCGACGTAGCGCTGATCACGCTGGCGGGGCGCCCGCGCAGTGAAGGCATGGCGACCGGCACGGCGCCGCGCGCCCGCGATCCGAACCAGCCGGAAGCCGGCTGGGAAATGCCGTACGCCATCACGACGGCGAACGGCTACGCCATGTGCGCCATGCGGCACATGCACGATTACGGCACCACCAGCGCGCAGCTCGCCTGGGTCAAGGTCGCGGCTTCGCATCATGCCCAGCACAATCCGCACGCCATGCTGCCTGAGGTCGTGACCGTCGACGACGTTGTCAATTCGCCGCTGATCGCCGACCCGCTGCACCGGCTCGACTGCTGCGTTATCAGCGACGGCGGTGGCGCCGTTGTGGTCGTGCGTCCGGAAATCGCCAAGCAGCTGAACCGGCCGCTCGTCAAGATTATCGGCGTAGGCGAGGCAGTGAAGCATCTAGCCGGCGGCACGTTCGATCTCACCACCTCCGGCGCCGCACGCTCGGGCCCGGTTGCGTTCAAAGAGGCGGGCGTGACGCCGACCGATATCAAATATGTTTCGATCTATGACAGCTTCACCATCACGGTGGTCATGCAGATCGAAGACCTCGGCTTTTGCGCCAAGGGCGAAGGCGGAAAATTCGTGGCCGACGGCAACCTCATTTCCGGCGTCGGCAAGCTTCCCTTCAACACCGACGGCGGCGGCTTGTGCAACAATCATCCGGCCAATCGCGGCAGCATGACCAAAATCATCGAAGCGGTGCGGCAGTTGCGCGGCGAGGCCCATCCGGCGGTGCAGGTGAAGAATTGCAATCTGGCGCTGGCGCAAGGCACCGGATTCCAGCTCGCCACCCGCCACGGCAGCGCAACACTAATCATGGAACGCGAGTAACCGATGCCGCGCAAGATTACCTCGCCGGTCGTGACTTCCGAGACGCAGCCATTCTGGCAGGCGGCGCGCGAGGGCCGCTTTCTGGTGCCGTTTTGCGCCGCCTGCGGCAAGGCGCACTGGTATCCGCGCGCCATTTGTCCGTTTTGCGCGAGCGAGAAGATCGAATGGCGCCAGGGCAGCGGCCGCGGCACGATCTATACCTTCAGCGTCATGCGCCGCGTCAGCGAGCCTTACGCCATCGCGCACGTGACGCTTGCCGAAGGCCCGACCATGCTGACCAACATTGTCGATTGCGATTTCGACAAGCTCTCCGTCGGGCAGGCGGTCGCGTTGGTGTTCAAGGAAAGTGAAAACGGCCAGTCGGTGCCGATGTTCGCGCCGGTGTAGTTTCTTCCGGGTCCGCCAATGATCAACAAGGTCGTGCGAAGCATGGCGGAGGCGGTGGCCGGCATCAGCGATGGCGCGCTCGTCCTGATCGGCGGGTTCGGCAGCATCGGCCAGCCCAACGCATTGATCGAGGGTTTGATCGAGCAGGGCGCCAAGGACCTGACCATCGTCGCCAACAATGCCGGCGTCGGCCATAACGGGTTGGCGCGGCTGATGGAAGTAGGGCGCGTGCGCAAGATCATCTGCTCCTACCCGCGTACCAGCGATCCGGTGGTGTTCGAGGAGCTTTATCGCGCCGGCCGCATCGAGCTTGAAGTGATGCCGCAGGGCACCATGGCCGAACGCATGCGCGCCGCCGGCGCCGGCATCCCGGCTTTTTACACGCCGACCTCGGTGGGGACGTTGCTCGCCGAGGGCAAGGAGCTGCGCGAATTTTCCGGGCGGCAATACGTGTTGGAAGAAGCGCTTGCCGGCGACGTGGCGCTGATCGAAGCCTGGGAGGCGGACCGCTGGGGCAATCTCACTTACAAATCGTCAGCGCGCAATTTCAATCCGGTGATGGCGATGGCCGCCAAGTTGACCATCGCCCAGGCCCAGCACATTGTTGATCTCGGCGTGCTCGACCCGGAGCAGGTGCCGACACCGGGAATATTCGTTCAGCGCGTGGTGCACGTGCCTTACGGCGAACCGACGGTGACGTAATGGAAGCCGATGTGAAGAGCGATCCGCGCGCCGCCCGGCTGCCGCAAGCCGGTTGCCGGCCGTGGACGCGCGACCAAATCGCGGCGAACGCGGCGCGCGATATTCCCGAGGGCTCTTACGTCAACATCGGCATCGGTATTCCGACGCTGGTCGCCAATCACATTCCGCCCGAGCGCGAGGTCATTATCCATTCGGAAAACGGCATCCTCGGCATGGGCCCGGAGCCGGCGCCCAACGAGATCAATCGCTGGCTGATCAACGCCAGCAAAAAATACGTCACGCTGCGCCCGGGCGGCGCCTACATGCACCACGCCGACAGCTTCGCCATTATCCGCGGCGGTCATCTCGACCTGTGCATCCTCGGCGCTTTCCAGGTCGCCGAGAACGGTGATTTCGCCAATTGGTCAATGTCGCCAACCGACATGCCGTCGGTCGGCGGCGCCATGGATCTCGCCGTCGGCGCCAAACAAGTGTGGGTGGTGATGGACCACGCGACCAAATCGGGCGAAAGCAAACTGGTACGCCGCTGCACTTATCCGCTCACGGCCCCCGGCGCGGTCAGTCGCGTTTATACGAACCTTGCGGTGCTCGACGTCACGCCGAAAGGCTTTGCCGTCCGCGAGATGGCACCCGGGCTGACCTTCGAGGCGTTGCAGCAAGTCACGGAAGCGCCGCTGCACCGCGCGACGTAAGCGCGGCAACTCGACGACATTGCGACAAGTTCTTGCATCCGCCGGAGCAACTTTGCTTGGCCCGGCCGCGGATCGTTAAGAGTTTGCTGAGCCGTTCCAGCTAAAAATCAGCCGAAAATTTCGCCAGGATCAACAAATAGCAAATATAGCGGTCCCCGAGAATTTCCGGTTTTCAGCGGAGCGGTATGATGCTTCGAATAGTCTTGTGCGTAGCGGCGATTGCTTTCGCGCTTCCGGCTCTCGCGGAAGAGCCGATCAACATCGAAAAATGGCCCGATGACGTTCCTTGCGACAAACTGAAAAAGAACGCTGACGGTTCTTACGAGATGACCGTTCCCTGGGCGAGGTTCTATACAATACACACCAGCGGGAAGTGGAAGAATACGCGCGAGACGGCGTATTGGGATCAGAAGTGTAACGGCAAGACGCAATAGCTGCCCGTGCTCACGGCTACCCTGCGCAATGTGATCAGACTAGCGTCGGTCTTCACGATCGCTTTGTTTTTGGCTGCATGCTCCGGGCATTTTTCCGCTGGCGATCTTCTTGGAAAATATGTGCTCTCTGTTGACGATGGAGTCGACACGATCGAACTCGACGCGAATGAAACATACGTCCACAGCTACAAGCCAAAGGGCGGAGCTGTTGATTACCAAAATGGCACTTGGGCGCTGGAAGAGTTACAGGCTGGACCAACGGTCGTGCTCAATGGTTTTCGGTCTCTTCGCGGAGAGCCTGTTAGCGGACAAGTTATCTACCTGCTGCTTGTCAGGAAGTCTTTATTAGGAGCTCCGCGTTTGATCACCAATATCGATCTAAACGAAGGCTACGTGAAGCAGTGACGGTCCTTTCGGCTGCTTAAAACACCAGCCGGCCGCCGACCACGGCCAGCGTCGAGGCCAGGATCGGCCGCAGCACGCGATCGGGAATGCGCGCGCCGATGTAGCTGCCAATGGTAATGCCGGGGATCGACCCGACCAGCA
>Ga0308309_10002325_pt1 | contig 11348 bp, 6 predicted proteins | sample HubBroMetageWFT5_FD_192491 | JGI IMG/M metagenome (GOLD analysis project Ga0308309, IMG submission 192491) | Warmed and freeze-thawed soil microbial communities from the Hubbard Brook experimental Forest, New Hampshire - Hubbard Brook CCASE Soil... | ecosystem: Environmental > Terrestrial > Soil... | reverse complement strand
CAGGGGGATCGCGTGCTGGTGCGGCTGCGTTGCGCAGGCGACCCGCCCCTATGCGAGGCAGGAACGGTTATCGCGATGAAGAAGAACGACATCGCGGAAAGGCAAGCGCACGAAAGGGAAGAGTGGCAGAAGCACGGGATTGGCGGACTGGTGAAAAGCGTAGATCCGGCGCAGGGCTCGATCACGATCGGCACGATGACCGCCGCGGGAAAGAAAGATGTGACGGTTATGGTCGGCAAGAGCACGCTGATCCGGCGTTACGCGCCCGGCTCGGTGAAGTTTGACGACGCCAAAGTAAGCAATCTCGGGGAAGTCAATCCCGGCGACCAGTTGCGGGCGCGCGGCATGCGCAGCGCCGACGGATCCAGCCTTACCGCGGATGAGGTGGTGGCGGGGGCGTTTCGGAATATTGCAGGAATCATTTCGGCGGTGGATCCAGCCGCAGGGACGATCACCGTATCCGATCTCGCGACGAAGAAGTCCGAGGTAGTGAAGGTGACTTCGGATACGCAGTTGAGAAAATTGCCCCTACAGATTGCGCAGATGATTGCAATGCGCTTGAAGGGCGGCGCAGAGGCTGGGAGTTCAGCACCTGCAGGACAGGCCGCGCCTTCATCTGGCGGCGCGCCGGGGACCCCGGCCGGCGGGAAGGGAGGACAGAGTCGCAGCGGAGTAGGAGGAGATTTGCAACAGCTCTTGAGCCGGCTAACGGCGGCGCCGCTGGCGGATTTTCAAAAAGGCGAGGCGGTGATGATTGTCGCTACAGGCGGACCGAAGGACGCGCAAGCCACGGCTATCACGGTGCTCGGCGGCGTGGAACCTTTGTTGCAAGCGACGACTCAGGAGCAGGCCTCGAGTATTTTAGCGCCGTGGAGCCTGAGCAACGGCGGCGGAGACGCTGCGGCGCAATAACGCCGCAGCGAGCAGCTGAATTTGCAGAGGGGCGGAATTCTCTATTGACGCGAATAGACGTACTTCTGAGGGTCAGGCGCACTGGCGCTTTGTTTTTTGTACTGGCGATGCTGGTGGCATGGCCATGTCTTGCGCAAACCCCAACCGGCGTGATTCGCGGCCAGGTGACGGATCCATCCGGGGCTGCGCTGGTGGGCGCGACGGTGTTGCTGACTACACCGTCCGGCGCTTCGATGGACACGACCACGAACAAAGAGGGCATCTACGAATTCAAAAACCTGGCGCCGGGAACCTATGAAATCAAGGCCGTGGCCGCTGGTTTTGCGATGTTCGACAAAGCTGGTGTGACACTTGCCGCGGGGCAGACCCTGCGCCTTGATGTCCCGCTTGCACTGGAGGTGGAGAAGGAAAAAGTCGAAGTAACTTCCACCACCACGCAGTTGGACGTCAGCCCGCAAAACAACGCCAACAGCATCGTCCTGCAGGGGAAGGATCTCGAGGCGCTCTCGGACGACCCGGACGAACTTTCTTCGGAGTTGCAGGCGCTGGCCGGGCCATCGGCTGGCCCGAACGGCGGGCAAATCTATATTGACGGCTTCACCGCCGGGCAATTGCCGCCGAAAGCGTCGATCCGCGAGATTCGTATCAACCAGAATCCGTTTTCGTCGGAGTACGACAAACTCGGGTACGGGCGCATCGAAATTTTCACCAAGCCGGGAACGGACAAGTTGCACGGGCAATTGCAGATGCTCGGAAATGCATCGGCATTCAACTCCAGAAACCCGTTCGAGAGCGCGCAGAACGGCATCTCGCCGCCCAGTTACAACTCCGAGCAGTACAGTGGCAACATCGGCGGGCCGATAAACAAGAAGGCATCATTTTTCTTCAATATCGAGCGGCGCAACATCGGCGCGCTGAACGTCGTCAGCGCCACGGTGCTCGATCCGGCCAACAACTTCGCCATTGTTCCTGAAAGCCTCGCTGTTCCGTATCCACAGACCCGAACCAATCTCAGCCCGCGGATTGATTACCAGCTCACACCCAACAACACGCTGACCGTGCGCTACCAATATTTTCGAGATGTCGGGACGAACGCCAACGTCGGGCAGTTCAATCTGCCGGAAACTGGTTCCGACACGCTCGGGGTGGAGCATACCTTTCAGGCGACGGACACGCAGATTATCGGCGCGCACGCGATCAACGAATCGCGGTTCCAGTTTGTTCACTCCGATACCGAAAACACGCCGCTGCAAACCGGGACGACCGTGGATGTTGGCGGAGCGTTCAAGGGAAACGGCAGCGGCGGCTTCGGTACATCCGACATTCAGAAGCGCTACGAATACCAGAACACCACTTTTTTGAACTACGGCAAGCATGCCTGGAAATTCGGCGGCAGGATTCGGGCCACGAACGATCGCGACCAGGTCAGCAACAATTTCAACGGCACGTTTTCGTTCGGCTCGCGGCCGAACCCCGATCCAACCTGCATCCCCACTCCTGCGAACAACAATTGCATCATCACGCCGATCGTGGCGTACCAGATCACCGAACGAGGTATTGCCGCAGGACTTCCGTTCGCCACCATCCAGGCGATGGGCGGCGGCGCGAGCTACTTCACACAGACCTTTCAGACCGCGGGCGGCACGCAAATTATCCCTTCGACGGTGACGCTGGTGGACGCGGGTCTTTTCATCCAGGACGATTGGAAATTGCGACCGAATGTGACCCTTAGTTACGGCCTGCGCTTCGAAACGCAGAACAATTTCAGCGATAAATCGGACTTTGCGCCGCGTGTCGGATTGGCCTGGGGCATCGGAGGAAGCGCGAAGAATCCGCCAAAGATGGTGCTGCGCGCGGGATTCGGCTTGTTCTACGACCGGTTCACCTATGATCTGGTCGAAACGCAGCAGCGGTTTAACGAGCTGAACCCGCTGCAGCAGCAGCTGCAGATTCAGAATCCCGCATTCTTCCTGCCGGTGCCGAATCCAGTGCCGGCTGGAACGCTCATTTCCACCCAATATCAGACCAACAACAATTTGCGCACACCGTACACGATCCAGACGGGCGCAACATTGGAGCGCCAACTTACCAAGTTTGCGAATATCGCCGTGACGTATCTGAATTCGCGCGGCGTCCACCAGTTCTACACAAACAACCTGAATCCCTTTCTCCCCGCGACCGCAACTTCACCTGGTGGCCGTCCGTTGCCGTCACAGGGCAACATTTTCCAATACCAGTCTGGGGCGGACTTCGAACAGAACCAGTTGATCGTCAACGGAAGCGTGCGGTTGGGGACAAAACTCTCTCTCTTCGGCTACTACACCTACAACCACGCGAACAGCGATACATCGGGCGTGAACAGTTTTCCGTCGAATCCACTGGACTTGCGGGAAGACTATGGCCGGGCGAGTTTCGACATCCGCCAACGGCTTTTCCTGGGCGGAACGATTGGGCTGCCGAGAGGTTTTCGCCTGAGCCCATTTGTCATCGCAAGCTCCGGAATTCCATTCAACATCACCACGGGAACGGACCCGTTCCAGGACAATCTCTACAACGTGAGGCCAACGTTTGCAGCGTGCAGTCCATCGAACCAGACGAAATTTGGCTGCTTCGACGCGAATCCGGCGCCCACCGCTACGCCGATTCCCATTTATTACGGTGAAGGGCCGGGCCGCTTCTCCACGAATCTGCGCGTTAGCAAGACGTTTGGCTTCGGTCCTGTGATTGAAGGAGCTTCCGGCGGCGGCGGTGGCGGCGGCACGAGCGGCGGAACATTTGGACGCGGGCCGGGAGGCCCGGGCCGCGGTGGAGGGGGCGGTGGCCGAGGAGCGGATGCCGGGGCGACGAACCGCCGCTACGCGCTGACGGTCGGGGTAGTCGGCCGAAATATTTTCAACAACGTGAATGTCCTTCCACCCATTGGCAACCTCGGCTCGCCGCTGTTTGGCGAATCAAACGGCCTGGCCCCACGGCCGTTCAGCGATTCCACATCGAATCGCCGGCTGGATCTGCAACTCACGTTTACCTTCTAAGTTCGCGCCAAAAGGGAACCCGGCGGCATCTCGCTCAGGCGGCGGTGTTTTAAGCTATCCTCTTAACCATCATTTAGAATTTGCCCTGCTGCCTTGAGCAGCGGCACCCGCATTTATAGGGGAGACACGCGTGAGTCAGTGGAAAAAAGACCGGGAATTGGGGATGTACCGCAGCATTGCGCGGCGGGAGTTTTTGAACGGAGTGGGCGTAGCAGTCGGGGCATCGCTGGTTGCCCCGAGTTCGATTCTTGGCGAGATGTTGAATGCGACCGAGGCGGATTATGCGCCGGAGAAGCAGCCCGGCTACTATCCGCCGGCGAAAACCGGCATGCGCGGCAGCCACGATGGCTCGTGGGAAACGGGGCACGCCCTGCGCGACGGGAAGAAGTGGGATCACGCTGCAAAAGACAAGGAAACGTACGACCTGATTATTGTGGGCGGCGGCATCAGCGGCCTGGCGGCGGCATATTTTTATCGGCAACAAGCAGGGAATAGCGCGCGCATCCTGATTTTCGACAACCACGACGACTTCGGCGGCCATGCCAAGCGCAACGAATTTACAAGCGGCGGGAAGAAACTTATCGGCTACGGCGGGACGCAGGCGATTGCCGGCCCCAATTTGTATAGCGCCCAGGCGAAACAGTTATTCAAAGGATTGGGCATCGAAGTGAAGCGCTTCGAAACCTACAACGACCGGAAGTTTTATTCGCAGCGTGGGATGGGCCAGGCGGTCTTCTTCGACAAGGAGACGTTTGGCGCGGACCGCCTCGTTCGTGGCTACAACGGCCACCTGCAAGCGCCAACGGCGGATTTCCTCGCCAGCGCGCCGCTTTCCGAGACGGCGAAAAAAGACCTGATGCGATTGTGCACGGAAAAGGTGGACTATCTTGCCGGGATGGACGCGGCCACGAAGAAAGCGTATCTCGCGAAGACCAGCTATCAGGACTATTTGCTCAAAAACGTGAAAGTAACGCCGGAGCTGATTCCTTACTTCAAGCCGTCGATGCATGGGCTGTACGGAGTGGGGATCGACGCGGTTCCCGCGGGCGACATGGCCGGCCTCGGGGAACTGCCCGGATTCGCTGGGCTTGGCATCGACGATCGCGATGGGCCGGGAATCGGGTTGGAAGTAACGCGGCAGGACGACGAGCCGTACATCTACCACTTTCCCGACGGCAATGCCTCGATTGCCCGGCTTCTGGTGCGCGCCCTCATTCCGGGGATCGCTCCGGGCAACACGATGGAAGACGTGGTCTTGGCGAAATTCGATTACACGAAATTGGATCAGGAGGACGCGCCGGTTCGCATCCGCCTCAACTCAACAGCGGTCCACGCGCGCAATCTCGGTGATGCAACTCATGCAACAGGTGTAGAAGTGACGTATGTGCGCGGCGGCGAGGCGCGCGCGGCGCAAGGGAAAGCGTGCATCCTGGCGTGCTGGAACATGCTCATCCCGTATATGTGCCCGGAGATGCCCGAGGCGCAGAAAAAGGGATTGTCCTACAACGTGAAAGTGCCCCTGGTTTACACCAATGTGCAGATTCGCACCTGGACGGCGCTGGACAAGCTAAAGATCCACCGCGTGTATTCGCCTGGCTGCATGTTCACCGGCATCGACATGGATTTTCCCGTGAGCATAGGCGGCTACGAATTCACGCAAAAGCCCGAGGAGCCTTGCGTACTGCATATGCAGCACGTTCCCGTGGGCCCCGGCGCCAATGCCCGGGAAATGCAGCGGGCCGGCCGCGCGAAATTGTACGCGACGACTTTCGAAACATTTGAACGCACCATTCGAGATCAGCTTGCGAGAGCTTTGGGTGAGGGTGGTTTCGACCCCGCGCGGGACGTTGAAGCCATCACCATCAACCGCTGGCCGCACGGCTATTCCTATGAATATCTTTCGCTGTTCGATCCGGAATGGCCCGCGGGACAAGCGCCGCACGAGATCGGCCGTCAGCCGTTCGGAAACATCCACGTCGCCAATTCAGATGCAGGCGCGTTTGCGTACACGAATGAAGCCATCGATCAAGGCTGGCGCGCGGTGAGCGAAATCGTCGCAAAGAAGAGCTGAAATGGTGAAGCGAAGGAAAGATCGGCTGGAGAAGGGAACTGAGGCGCGGCGGCGGGCGCGCAAGTCCGGACTGGCCCCAGCGGGAACACGCGTGATTCCCGACAAGCGAAGAAAACCAGCCAAGCACAAGCCGGACCTGCTTCGTGAAGTGGACTGAGCAGCGGCTCCTGCGTGAGAGCCAGAATTCTTGTCTTGCTTTAGGTCCCGACCGGACCTAGTTTTTCGCGCTTCATCCCGGCTTTTGGGCTGGGATCACTTCATCCGGTCGAAAGAGCGGCGCAGCAGCAATCTTGCGGCGCTGGGAGAGTTCAGCGGCGATTTTCTCCAGATCGACTTTGTCAAACCCCATGCAACTGACTTTCACTTTCCCATCCGGCTCGATCAGAAAAATGGTGGGCACCATGCTGAGGCCGTAGGCATTGGAGACCGGGTAGCCGTCGTCATCGAGCAGCGTGGGAAACGTCACACCATATTCCCGATTGAATTCTTTCGTGCCGCGCGCGTCGTCCTGCGATACGGCAATGACCGTCGCCGAGTCGCCGGAGTATCGCTCGGCGAGCCGCTGCAGATAAGGAAACGTGAACTGGCAAACGGGACAGGAAATCTTGAAGAAGGCGACGACCACCGGGCCTTTCTCCAGCAACTTTTCGAGCGCATATTCCTTGCCGTCGAGCGATTTCAGCGTAAAACCCGGTGCAATTTGTCCCGCCGTGATATTGGTCAAAGGCGCCTCCCACCCGATCCATCTGGAAAATTTATGCGATAACGACATGGCAATAGTCTAGCCCCAAGTCCGGAACGGCCGATTCCGCCGCGGCAATCAGTGAATGGTTTTCGTTTTGCGCTGCATGTAGTCCATCAGCAGGTACTGGCCAAGATTGTAGGGCGTCGTGAAATACGCCTTGCCCTTGCACATCTGCGTGATTTTCTGCACGAACTGCACCAGGCTGTAATCCGTCGCCAGCATGAAGGTGTTGATCATGATACCGGCGCGCTTGCACTTGTTCACTTCCTCCAGGGTTTCGCCCACGACGAACGGATCCAGTCCGAAAGCGTTTTTATAAATCCGTCCGTCTTCGAGTGTCAAGGCCGAAGGCTTTCCGTCGGTGATCATCACGATCTGCCGCATGTCTTTGCGCTGGCGGAGAAGAATCCGCTGGGCCATGCGCAAGCCTTCGCGCGTGTTTGTGTAGTAAGGACCGACCTGCACGCGGGCCAGCTGCCCGAGCGGCACTTCCTCGGCCGAATCATGGAAGAGCACCAGGCTGAGCGTGTCCCCCGGATATTGGGTGCGGATCAGGTGCGAAAGCGCCATCGCCACGCGCTTGGCGGGCGTGAACCGATCCTCGCCATAAAGAATCATGCTGTGGCTGCAATCGAGCAGCAGCACAGTGGCGCAGGAAGAGTGGTATTCGCACTGGTGAACCATCAGGTCGCGATATTCCATCTGCAGGGGAACCTTTACGCCTTCCCGGCGAATCGCGTTCGAAAGCGTCTCGCTGATGTCCAGGTTCAGAACGTCGCCGAACTCGTAGGGGCGCGAGATGCCGCCGGACTCGACACCTGTGGACAGATCGCGTGTGTCGTGCCGCCCGAAACTGCTGCGGCCGAGCGAGCCGAGCAGGTCCTGCAGCGTTTTGAAGCCGAGAAAATCGATCCCCTTGTCCGTGATTTCGAAGCGCGCTTCCGTGTCGATGTCCCTCGGCTGGCCCAGTTGCCCGCCCGGCGTATTTTGCGGAGGCGGCGTCACTTGCGGTGGCTGCTGGGGATTGATGAAGCCCTCTTGCGTCATGCGCTCCACCAATTTATTAATCAGGTCGCGGATTTCTTCGTTGTTCAGCGCGCCAGGGTCCTGCAGCATCTCGCGCAGCTCATCGCTCATGGCGTCTTCGGGGAAGAGGTCGCCTTCCTGCAGCGCACGCAAGATCGCTTCGCGCAACGCTTCCATTGAACGAGAAGCATCTAGCTCGGAAAGTCCGTAGAATTGCGATTCGAAGCCGCTCTGAAGCAGGAAGTCTCCCAAGCGCTTCATCAGTTCGTCGAGGTCGACGGCATCTGCCGGCTCTCCTACATATTTTCCGTACTTGATGACCTTCATTCCGTGGCCCTTAGAGCCGCCTGGGTTGCAGTCCGGCGGCTTGAGTTGAGATCCTTCGTCGCGATGCTCCTCAGGATGACAACCCTTCGTCGGGTCGTCAATTATAATTCCGGCGCGGGCGGCTGACGGATTCCCGCGGTTCCGGCGCGCGCTGCTTTTCCGCATAGAAGCCGCGTTCTTCGCTGCGACCAATCCGGCGGTGCGCCCACAGGCCTTCGAGAATCATCTCCGCGGCCGCGGCGGCATGCGCTTCATCCTTGCGGTTGGTGACGCCAAGCTTCGCGACGTGCTCCAGCAATCCCTGCACTTTGGCAAGCTGCTGGTAGCGCTGGCCCGTGGAAATGAGATCTGGAATCTTCAGTTCACCGCCCGCTTCGAACCACTGCACCACCGGCTGGAAACTGACCTCGCCAAAGTATTTCGAAAACACGCGGCCAATCGCGGTGCGAATCAACTCGCGAGCAACGACTTCCGCGCCCTTGAGTTCGCCTTCATACTCCAATTCCATTTTTCCGGTGATCGAAGGAAGAGCGGCGTACAAATCGGCGATGCGCGCAACGGCGTGGCGCTCGGATGCGCGCGCGGCGTGCTGCTCCGTGCTGCTCACCAGGCTTTCGAGCGTGCTGATCGGCAGCCGCTGACTGACGCCGGAGCGGCGATCAACGCGCTTGTCTTCGCGCGCCTGAAACGCAATCTCTTCCACCACTTCGCGCAGATAGTCGGGCACTTCCACGCTGATGCCGGAGTCGCGCGCCGTCCAAGCCTCCTGCGTGGTGATGGCGATACCTTCCTCGACCGTCGACGGATAGTGGGTGCGAATTTCGGCGCCGATGCGATCTTTTAGCGGCGTGATGATCTTGCCTCTCGCGGTGTAGTCCTCGGGGTTCGCGGAAAAAACCAGCAGCACATCGAGAGGGAGCCGCAACGGGTAGCCCTTAATCTGAATGTCGCCTTCCTGCATGATGTTGAACAATCCGACCTGGATTTTGCCGGCAAGGTCGGGAAGCTCGTTGATGGCAAAAATGCCGCGATTGGCGCGGGGGAGCAGGCCGTAGTGGATAGTCAGCTCATCGGAAAGGTCGCGGCCGCCGCGCGCGGCGCGTATCGGATCCACGTCGCCGATGATATCGGCAATCGTCACGTCCGGTGTGGCCAGCTTTTCCACGTAGCGCTGGTCGCGCGGCAGCCAGTTGATCGGCGTGTTGTCGCCCTCGGCGGTAACGCGTTCACGGCAGCCGCGGCAAATGGCCTGCAGCGGGTTGTCGTTGATTTCGCAGCCGGCAATCACGGGAATTTCCGGGTCCAGGAACTGCAGCAGACCGCGCAAAAGCCGGCTCTTGGCCTGTCCACGCAAGCCCAGCAGAATAAAATTGTGGCGCGAGAGCAGGGCATTGACGATTTGCGGGATCACCGTGTCTTCGTAGCCGTGCACGCCGGGGAAGAGCGGCTCGTTGCGTTCGATCGCCCGCAGCAGGTTGCGGCGGATTTCATTCTTCACCGAAACGCCGGCAGAGCGGGAATCAAAATCCGGAATGCGCTTCAATTCACCGATGGTGCGTGGTTTCGGATGCCCTGCGGAATGTCCTGAAGTACTTGGCGCCATTGAGCCCCTGTCTGCGGACCACTCGCGATAGCCCGCGCACTGCTAATTCAAACCGTGCCCGTTGCTGCCGGCACTTTGTCGCATTGCCTTCTCTTTGAGTAGATGCGGCGCCCAGTCGCAGAGGTACCTGAGCAACCGCTCCTGGCGTTCGCTCTCGGTCCGCAACTCCAGAATCTGCTGTTTACACAGCAAATCCAGGGGAAGGGTGGAGGCAATAGCGTAGGAAAGCCCGCCGTCCGGCGCTTCTTCCAGGTTACGCGGAAGGCTGTTGAAGAGCAGCGTGTGGCAAGTCTCGTACTCTTCGATCAACTTGCGTTTGGATTTGGGCTCGAGCGGCGCTTCGCGGTCTTCCAGGTAGTCGACCTGCCCTTCGAGCAACGGATCCTCGGTGAACAGTTCTACAATGCGGAAGGGATCGCGGCCGATGGTGATGATGTCCATCCGCCCATCCGGATAGCGCTTCACCACTTCCAGAATTTCCGCCGTACAGCCCACGCGGGTGACGCCGTCGTCCATAGCCAGCAGCATCCCGAAGGGTGAGCGGGCGTCCAGACACTCGCGCACCATGCGGCGGTACCGGGGTTCGAATATGTGCAGGGGAAGCTCTTCGCCGGGGAAAAGAACGACGTTCAGAGGAAAGAGCGGTATGCGATCGGGCCGCATGGGTACTGAGGCTCATCATAACAGAGCAGTGCAAAAAGGGTGAAGCGAGCATAGTTAGCAAAAGCGGCTCAGTTTCGCCGAACCGCATGACTGCGTCTTGGGTCCACTGCGTCAATTCTCGTCCATGGTTGGTCCGCTTTGCATCCAGCGCCTCCGCCCACACTACGCGTAGGACTGTGTACAAGTGGACAGACACGCGCCGTGGGGCCGTCTAGGATTGTAATGCGGGGAAAAGGCTGTTGTGCCAGTTGAGACAGCCAAAGTGAGTCCGATTTCAATTTTGCCAGCCGATGTGACTCGTTCAGCCAGAGCTGAGGACGAAGCTCAACGTTAGCAAAACATTTCTCCTTATTGAGGTGAACCATGAAGCGATCTCTTGTAATTGGGGTGTGTCTCTCGTTTGCGGCGGGCACGGTGTACGCCGCCACGAAAGAACAAAAACGCCTCGAAAATTGCGGCGTTGTCATGCAGGAAGTCTTGAACATCCCGGACAATCTGCCCCGACAGGTTTTGGATAAAGCAGAGTGTGTCATCGTGTTCCCCTCGGTATTGAAGGTAGCCTTCGGAATGGGCAAGGAATACGGCCGCGGAGCGATGGTTTGCCGCACGGGCAAGGAATTCAATGGGCCTTGGGGTGCTCCTGCTATGTACGCCCTCGAAGGCGATAGCATCGGAATGCAAATCGGTGGCGAGGCCACCGACCTGATCCTCCTGGTCATGAACCAGAGGGGTGCGGCCTCCATTCTCAGCAGCAAGATCAAGCTGGGCGGAGACGCATCTGCTGCCGCAGGCCCCGTCGGCCGCGATGCTTCCGCGAACACCGATCTCTGGATGCGCGCAGAAATCCTCAGCTATTCGCGTTCCCGCGGACTATTTGCCGGCATTTCCCTCGAGGGTTCCACGCTGCGTCAGGACAAGAAAGCAAATGAGCGGATTTACGGCCACAAAATAACGGCAAGAACCATTCTG
>Ga0308309_10002323_pt1 | contig 11351 bp, 11 predicted proteins | sample HubBroMetageWFT5_FD_192491 | JGI IMG/M metagenome (GOLD analysis project Ga0308309, IMG submission 192491) | Warmed and freeze-thawed soil microbial communities from the Hubbard Brook experimental Forest, New Hampshire - Hubbard Brook CCASE Soil... | ecosystem: Environmental > Terrestrial >... | reverse complement strand
CCGTTGTGAGCACGATCGAGCCGTTCTTGCGGATATGCGGGCTTGCGTACTTGACCGCAGCCAGAACAGCCCAATAGCGCAATTCAAAAGCATGCCGGGCTTTGGTAAGGTCCGTCGCTGCAAGCTCATTCAATTGCAGCGTATCGCCGGCAGTGAAGACCAAGTGATCGAAATCACCGATCTTCTGAAAGAAATTTTGAATGTCGCCCTCATTCGAGAGATCAAGCGCGTGCCCTTCCGCTTTTCCATCGAGCGTGGCGACGGCTTGTCTAACCCGATCCGCATTGCTAGACGCAATGACTGCCGTTGTCCCTTGGGCCACAGCCTGCTGTGCCACTGCTAACCCGATGCCGGACGACCCGCCGAGCACTACAATTCGTTTCCCGGAAAGCTCCCTGTGATTCTCAATCTGTTGCTTTTGTGTCATCGCGTTCTCCTGTTTCTGTGGCCTACAACTGTTGCCACACTCCAATAGACGACTCCTCCAGGTGCATCGTCACGAACTGCTTATTGCGGTCCGCGACTCCTTCGCTCACTCATGAACAATCACATCGTTCCTCGTGACTTGGATTCTTTCCTGCTAAACAAGTTGCCGAGGCGTGAGAACGTCCACGAGACCTATTCGGCGTAACAATTCCGCACGTACGCGGTCGCTGACCATGTTCACAACCTCGGCTCCATCCTGCGTGGGATCGACGTGAACACGGAAAGGACGCGTTCCAAATGGAGCATCCACAATTTTCACGATTGCTTCCCCAACGGCGGCGGCATCGGCGTCCGGCGGAACAATCGAGGCAAATCCCTTCATCACATCATCTGCAAAACTTTTGTACGGACCGTTGTCATACTCAGCGACACGCTGAGTATCGGCAGGCCTGCCTGAGTGAGCGAAATGGTTCGTTCCACCTGTGAATGCACCGGGAACGACGATGGAGGTCTCGATGCCCCAGCGTGTGAGTTCACGAGCGGACACCACCGCCAGAGCATCCATCCCGGCCTTCGCTGCAAAATACGGTGCAAGGTAGGGAGGAGTACCACCGGCCGAGCTGCTGCTCGATACCCAGACCACCAATCCCTGCTTTTGCTTCCGCAACTGGGGCAGAGCGGCCCGATTAACGCGCTGCGTGCTCAGAACGTTCACGTCATAGAGTTCCGCGAGCTGTTCCGGGGTGAACGCCTCGAGCGGGCCGAACACCATGTGGCCCGCGTTGTGCACCACCACGTCCAGACGACCGTTGTCTTCGATGATCTTCGTTATCGCCGCATTCACCGACGTATCCGACAAAACATCAAGTTCGATCGTGCGCAGGTCCGCTTTGTTGTCGGCCGCAAACTTCGCGGCCTCTTGCACCTGGCCCTTATTGCGGCTGGAGGTGTCGCGCATGCTTGCGTACACAACGTGTGCCGCTTTAGCGAGTGCCCGCGCCGCAAGCGCACCGAAACCGCTGGAAGCCCCTGTAACAACAATTACCTTCTTCATAGCTCTTCTCCTTTGAAGTAATGGTTTGCTTTTTGAAGAAAGACTTGGAACAGACGCAGCGTGATTTAGATCATTCCACCATTTGCGCGAAGGACCTGGCCGTTGATCCAAGCCCCGTCCGGACCGGCCAGGAATGAGACTGCCGCCGCAATGTCCTGCGGCGTGCCGAGCCGCTCAAGCGGATTCATCTTCGCCATGCGGTCGATGAGTTCCTGCGATTTTCCGTGCAGGAACAGATCCGTGGCGGTTGGCCCCGGCGCTATGGCGTTTACCGTAATCGCCCGCCCGCGCAGTTCCTTCGAAAGGATTGCCGTGAGCGTTTCGACGGCGGCTTTCGTCGCTGCGTAAACGCCATAAGTTTCGAGCTTGAGTCCGACAACACTCGTGGAGAAGTTGATGATGCGTCCGCCATTGCGAAGGCGTTTGGCTGCCTCTCGCAGTCCGTTGAATGTTCCCTTCAGATTGACGGCGATTTGCCGATCGAAGGCCGTGTCATCAGTACTGCCGATACTCGACTGCAGCAAGATGCCCGCATTGTTGACCAGGACGTCGACTCCTTCGAATCCCTTTTCCGCGAGTTCGAACATCCGCGAAACCTCGTCCGCCTTGCTGACGTCAGCTTTCACGGGTATGGCGCGTCCCCCCGCCGACTTAATCTCGTTGACAAGTGCAGCAGCTTCCGCCTCGCTGCCTGCATAGTTCACAACAACGGAAAAGTCGTCTTTCGCGAGCCGCTCAGCGACGGCCGCACCTATGCCGCGCGAGGCACCGGTGATAATTGCTGTTCTTGCCATAAATTTGTTTCTCCTCTCTTTCCGGATATCCCGTATATCTTTGTTCACCCGTTAGAGCGTTAGAGGCTGCCATTCGTTTCATGCATTGGTAGAATACCTGGTATGCGCACCGTGCATTTACAGAGCCTCGATCTGAATCTGTTGGTCCACCTCCGTGCTTTGTTGGAGGAGCGAAATGTGACGGCGGCGGCAAAACGAAACTTCTTGAGCCAGCCCGCGATGAGCCGGGTGTTGGAGCGGCTGCGGGAAATGTTCAAAGACCCTTTGCTAGTCAGGAGCGGGCGTATCTACGAGCGCACCGTGCGGGCAGACCGTTTGTTGCGGGAATTGGAGACGGTCCTCCCGCGTCTTGAGGCCATGGTCCGAGGAGAAGGATTTGATCCGGCTCGAAGCGAGGAACGATTTCGGCTGGCATTGACAGACAATGCTTGCACGATTCTGCTGCCATCGCTCGTGAAGGCGATAAGAGAAAGGGCGCCTCGCATCAAGCTCGAAGTATCGGCTTGGCGAACCCAAGCCTACGAGGATGTCGCAGCAGGCAGAATCGATGCCGCTCTCAGTGCGGAAGAAGCACCTCCAGCTCTCCAGAGCGAAATAATCTTCAATTTAGATTTTGTTTGTATCGTAGGCTCCGCTCTGCGGTTGCGCACTCATCGGTTCACGCTGAAGCAATATTTGCAACTCCCGCATGTAGTTGTTGAAACTCTAGCAGGCCAACAAACATTGGTAGATCGCCCTCTAGCGCAGCTCGGTGTGAAGCGCACCGTCCTGCTGACTATTCCTTTTTTTGTGTCAGCAATTTACGCAATCGCCCACAGCGACTTGGTGCTGACTGTGCCGCGCAAATTAGCCAAGATCACCCGTGGGATAAAGGGCGTTAGAGTCGTCGAGCCCCCTCGCGAGCTGAAGGCTTTTCCTTATTTCATGGCATGGCATTCCCGACTCACAGGTGAGCTGGCCCACTCGTGGTTTCGCGAACAGATACGTCAGGCGGTTGCGTCACTCTAAGCGAGTGGCTCAGCCTTTCGCACGACGCTTTTTTTGGTTGTGTGGTCTCGATGGGCTGGGGGGACGACGAAGCGGGATGATTCCACGGCGGTGGTTGAGGCGGGAGTTGATTGAGGAAAACGCCATTCGCGCCATTCGGTCCCGCGCGGCGGGATCGGAGGATGAATCGCCCCCGCTTTGCGGGGGCGATTCAGAGAGTGGCGTTCCCAGGGAGGCGCGGTGAATTGGACTACTTGTTCTACGGGCCGGGTGTTGTGATGCTTCGTCTAAGTCCTCACCCTTTAAAGAAAGAGGGGTGGGCCACCCGGCAGCTGCGGGAAATAATGACAACCTGCCAAGGCGGCCCTGAAACGAGAGTGCGCGATCCGATCTCCAGCTAATTGACGCCGGGTGTTCCTTTCCAGTCGAGCACGTCCACCAGCTTCCACGGGTTTTGAGACAGGTCTATTTGCAGCTGGCCTTGCTTGTCGATGACCAGTTGGGCTCGCGGATACAAGACCCCGGTGCTCTTGCTCTTGTCGGAGTCGTTGATGTCTATCTCGCCGCCGCTTAGGTCAAAGGACTGGGACTGGGAGTCCGTCCAAGCTTCGCCGAATCGGATGGGGCGATTGGTGATAAAGCGGAGTTTTCGGCCGGTCGGCGTCGGAATCATACGAATAAAGCTAACGTCGTACCCCACGGTGCCAGTGAGCGAAATTCGGCCCACGGCTCTCATCTTTTGCAGCGCGGTGACCAGCCCCTGGTTCTGGCCTTTCGCGAATGCGTCCACCAAAACCTGCCTCTCCTCCATAGTGGAGTAATCGCTGATGATCAGGCGTATCTCAACGTTCTGTCCCAGTTGGGTGCCAGTGCCCATCGCAGTGGCTTCAATCGTTTCTGCTTTTTGGCACAATGCAGGAGAGCTTCCGATGGTAAGCAGCCCGACCGCCAACAGTGTGGCAAGAACCAGCATGTGAATCCTTGGCATCGAGTTTCTCATTTTTCGCACCTCATTCCTTTTGTTCAGTGAAACCACCTCGAGCATCCGCGGGATCAGGCCCAGAGTTAGGTATTAACTCCAGAACGGGGCGCGAAACTATTGTCAAAACTGACATGGCCACACGATTAGTTCGCTTGAAGCGCGATTCGGTGATTTTGGGAGTTCGGTTGATTTTGCCTACCGGGAGGATGACGGGATCAGGATTGGGAGTACCTTTATCGGCAGGGGGGCGGGGGGACGTTAGCGGGGCGGGCTTGGAATGGAGCCCGCGGGAGGAGCATACTAGGCGGGACATGGGAGGGATTGGAACAATGAAAACTGAGGAAATTGGGAGCGCGCGTATGGTGGTGGCGATTGTGCTGGTTTTGGTGGGGTTGGTCTTGGCGGGTGGCGCTTATCGGATGGTTCACGCGTCGGACAAGGCGCCGCAAGTGGGGTCTGTGGCGCCGAATTTTACTTTGACGTCGCAGGAGGGCAAGGCCGTTAGTCTGGATGAATATCGCGGGAAATGGGTGGTGCTGTATTTTTATCCGAAGGATTTTACCAGCGGATGCACGACGGAGGCACACAACTTCCAGCGGGATTTGGCGCAGTATGAGGCGAAGGGCGCGGTGATTATTGGGGTCAGCGTGGACAGCGCGGATTCGCATCAGAAATTCTGCACGAAGGAAGGGTTGAATTTTAAGTTGCTGGCGGATACGGAGCACAAGGTTTCTGAGGAGTATGGGTCGATCATGAATTTTGGAGTGAAGAAGCTTTCGGCGCGGCACACGTTCGTGTTGAATCCGCAGGGCGTGATTGTGAAGGAGTACATGGATGTGGAACCGGCGAAGCACAGCGAGGAAGTGCTGGCGGCGCTGACGGAGTTGCAGCAGACGGGCGGGAAGTAAGCGTCCCCGGCTCGTAACAGGAGTGCGTCCGTAAAAAAGCCTCCCGGCATGGTCGGGAGGCTTTTTTTGTGATTGCGCGGCTGGCGTTGGCGCTTTGGTGCGCGGTCAGTTTGCCAGGAGCTTCTTGCGTTTCAAGGCCAGGGCAGCGAGGCCGGAGGCTAGCAAGAGCCAAGTCATGGGCTCGGGTGCTTGAGTGACATTCAGGGTGTAGGAGTCGCCGTTCGCGTCGGTGAGATAGAAGACACCGGTTAGCATGGTGGGGGAACCTTCGGGGTCGGTGTAGAGCTGGGCGCCGATAATATCGGGCAGCGAGTCGGCGACGCTGTTGACACCTCCAGTGTCGCTGAGATTGAAGAAGCAGATAATGTCGTCAACCGACATGTTGTTCACGATGAGGTCGGTGGAGTTGACGGCGAAAACTGTGCCATCTTCGACGAAAGCGGGAGTGGGGTCTTGGGACATGGTCCAAGAGGCGGTGACAGGACCGCCGGAAAGGTTGTAATCCAAGATCGCGCTGGAATCGGCGTTCGCGGGAAGCGCGGCGAAGACGGTGACGATGGCCAGCAGGGCCCCGACTTTAAAGGTGCGGTTCATTGCGTTATTCTCCAGAGCCAGTTGGATAGCGCGCGGGGATCGCTATTTACTGGCGTACGGAGTAGGAATGGCACGTCGGGGCCCAAACCAGTACTTTCCTAAGTGATTGATTTTAGGTTGTTTAACGTTGATTGATGGAAGGGAAAACTCGTGCCGCGTCTGGGGATTACTCACTCTGGGATTAGGTAGTTCCCTTCCCACTGGAGCAGGGTTTGGGGGGGTTGCCCAATTAGGGGCCGGTGGCTGGGTGAGCGCTGGGACATCTATATGGGGAGGAGGTTGGCTGGGTTCGTTGGTTGACAGTGGTGGGAGAATGACGGTGGCGTGACGAGGGTTGGAGGAAGCGGTGAAGCAGGTCGCGCGGGCGGCGAAGGGAGTTTGAACTTATGAAACGGATTGTGATTGTGGCGGTCTTTTGTTGTGTGGCGTTGAGTTGGGGATACGTCGGCGGCGCGGCGAGAGCTCAGCAAGGTGGCGGATCGGCGGCGGGGCATCCTGCTGGCGGTGCGGGAGCGATGAGCGCGGACACGCCCGAGGATGACGCGACTCTGAACTTGACGGACGAGCAGAAGGCGCAGATCAAGACGATACGCGAGGATGGCAAGGCACAGATCGCGGCGTTGGGGAAGGATGCGTCGCTGAGCGACGAAGCGAAGCAGCAGAAGCTGAAGGTGATCCGCAAGAACATCCGCCGGCAGGTTTGGGGCGTGATGACGCCGGAGCAGCAGAAGCAGTGGGCGGCGGAGCAGCGCGAACTCCGGGAGAATAAGCATGGCGGGGGCGCGGCTCCTGTCAGCAAGCCGCAGAGTTAGGATCGCCGGGCGTTACGGTGCGCCGCCGCCTTCGGTGGCACGCCGACTTACGGCCGACTCTCTGCGATTACACTTCCCTCCTCTCCTCTACACCGTCTACCATTCGAATTTCAGCTGATTGCCAACGACTGCACCACCAGTGCATCTGCGTTGCGCCGCGGCGGGAAGCGTCACGTACCGTACCGAACTTCCCTGGCGAACTTTCCTATCGAACTCTCCGGCCGAGCGTCGTGGCGAAAAATTATTTGATTCCTTTCACATTTTTCTTGCATCAGATGTGAATATCCGTATTCTGCATGATGCAAACTCGCTCCAGGCATTTTTGGTTGAGAGAGAGCGAGGATTGCTGATGGAGGACGCGACAAAAAATTGAGCACCTTATCCCTCCCAGCCCAATTTCCTGCCCGGGCAGTTACTTCCACAAAAAGAAATGCAAAGCTCACACTGTGGCCGCTGGTCGCCGCGACGTTCTTCATGGTGTCTGGCGGAACGTATGGAACCGAAGACATCATTCACGGCGCGGGCTACGGTCTGGGAATTTTGCTGCTGCTGGTGACGCCGCTGATCTGGAGCCTGCCGACGACGTACATGATCGGCGAACTTTCCAGCGCGCTACCTTCGGAAGGCGGATATTACGCTTGGGTGCGGCGCGCGATGGGAGATTTCTGGGGATTTCAGGAAGCGTGGCTGTCGCTGGTGGCGAGCATTTTCGATATGGCGATTTACCCGACGCTTTTTGTGGCGTACCTGACGCGGCTGATACCGTGGTTCGCGGTGGGACATCGCGGGTGGATGGTGGCGATGGGCGTGGTGACGGTATGCGCGCTGATGAACATCGCCGGGATACGGGTGGTAGCGATCAGTTCTTTGTGGCTTTTCTTTTTGCTTTCGGCGCCGTTTGTGCTGATCGTATTGATTGCGCCGGCGAAAATCGGAGCGTTGCAGGGAGCGGTGACTACGCCGACTACTTCGAGCGTGGGCTTGATCGGCGGGTTGCTGATCTGCATGTGGAATTACATGGGGTGGGATAACGCTTCGACAATTGCTACGCAGGTGAAGCGGCCGCAGAAAACTTATCCGACGGCGATGATTGTGGCGGTGATTGTGGTTTCGCTCACGTACGTGCTGCCGTTTGCGGCGATGTGGTTGACGGGGGTTCCGGCAGCGTCGTTTGAGACCGGATCGTGGGCGGACATTGCGGGGATGATGGGCGGACTGGTCGGCGGGCCGCTGGTGGCGCGAGGATTTCGCGTGGCGCTGGTGCTGGGTGGGATGATGAGCGCGTTTGGAATGTTTAATGCGCTGGTGATGAGTTATTCGCGATTGCCGCTGGCGATGGCGCAGGATGGATTGCTGCCGGCGGTGTTCGGGAAACAGCAGAAGAAGACGCAGGCGCCTTGGGTGGCGATTCTATTTTTGGCGTCGTGCTGGGCTTTGTGTTTGGGGTTGGGATTTGAGCGATTGATTACGATTGACGTGCTTTTGTACGGGATGAGTTTGATGCTGGAGTTCGTGGCTTTGATTGTGCTGCGGATTAAGGAGCCGGGGTTGCGCCGGCCTTTTAAGGTGCCGGGTGGGATGGCTGGGGCGGTTTTGATTGGAGTTTTTCCGCTGCTGCTGCTGGGATTTTCGATTGTGCATGGCGAGGGCGAGCAGATTTTGGGGATTAGTGGTTTGGCGTTTGGACTTTTGTTGATCGCGGCGGGGTTTGTCGTTTATTGGGCTACGACGAGGTTGCGGCGGGATCGTTGGAGTGCTGGTGCGTTGAAGGATGAACAGCGGGCGGCGTGATTTTTTGTTGGCGCTTGAGTTGATTGCAGTGCCGCAGGATACGCTAGTGCGATCGGCTGGAGAAAAGCCGCTGGGTTGAGATCGTGGCAAGCTGGGGCGCAGCAAGCAGCGCCCCTACTGTCGCTGACCGTTTTGTTGGGCGTCTGTTGGACCTTCCTTGAAACTTTTCTGAGACAATTTCATTGCTGGGCGGCGCTGCATGGCATTTAATGCATGCGCGTCCTATGACGGGTAAATCCAAAACATACGACTACATTATTGTGGGGGCTGGTTCGGCGGGGTGTGTGCTCGCGGCGCGGTTGACGGAGGATTTGCGGACGCGTGTTTTGTTACTGGAGGCTGGCGGGGCGGGCGGGGCTAAGGAGAGTCGCATTCCGGCGGCGTTTTCGAAACTTTTCAAGACTGGGGTGGATTGGAATTACGCTACGGAGCCGGAGCCGCATTTGCACGAGCGGCGATTGTATTGGCCGCGGGGGAAAGTGGTGGGAGGGTCGAGCGCGATCAACGCGATGATTTATATTCGCGGGAACCGGGCGGATTACGATTACTGGCGCGACTTGGGGAACGAAGGCTGGGGATTTGCGGAGGTGCTGCCGTATTTCAAGAAATCGGAAAATCAGGAGCGCGGAGCTTCGGAATATCACGGCGTGGGTGGGCCGGTGAACGTGGCCGATCCGCGGTATGTGAACCCTTTGACGCGGGCGTTTCTTGCGGCGGCTGGTGAGATCGGGCTCGCGAGTAATGCGGATTTCAACGGCGCGGAGCAGGATGGCGCGGCGCTTTACCAGTTGACGCAGAAAAATGGGGCGCGGTGGGGCGCTGCGGACGGATATTTGCGGCCGGCGCGTGAACGCAACAATCTTACGGTGGTCACTGGGGCGCACGCGACGCGAGTTTTGGTGGAAGGCAAGCGCGCGGCGGGCGTTGCGTTCCTGCGTGGCGGAGTGGCGGAAGAGGCGCGCGCTGACGGTGAAGTGATTCTGGCCGGCGGGACTATAAATTCGCCGCAGTTGCTTTTGTTGTCTGGAATTGGGCCGGCGGATGAACTGAAGGCCGCGGGAATTTCGACGATCCATGATTTGCCGGGCGTGGGAAAGAATTTGCAGGACCATCCGATGGTTTCGGTCGGATATTTGTGCACGCAGAAGATCAGCTTGGATGGCGCGGAGACTTTGGGAAATTTTTTGCGCTGGCTGGTGTGGCAGAATGGGCCGCTGGCGTCGAATGTGGCGGAGGCGGGATTATTTTTGCGCACGCGGGTGGGATCGGCGGTTCCGGATTTGCAGCTGTTGTTTGGGCCCGCTTATTATCGCGGTCATGGGTTGGTGCGGCGCAAGGAACACTGCTTCGGATTTGGGCCTACGCTGATTACTCCGGAAAGCCGCGGCGAGATTTCGTTGCGTTCGGCGAATCCGCTGGATGCGCCGGCGATTCGCGCGAATTATCTTTCGACCGATGCGGACTTGTGCACGATGATCGCGGGAGTGCGCTTGGCACGGCGGCTGGCTCATGCGAAGCCCTTTGACCAGTTTCGCGGAGAGGAATTGCATCCGGGAGCGGCGATAAAGTCGGACGGTGAGATCACCGAGTTTTTGCGGAACGACTTGGAGACGCTTTATCATCCGGTGGGAACGTGCAAGATGGGCGTTGATGCGCTGGCGGTGGTGGATGCACGGCTGCGGGTGCGCGGAATCGACGGGCTGCGGGTGGTGGATGCGTCCATCATGCCGCGCGTGCCGGCGGGAAACACGAATGCGCCGGTGATAATGATCGCGGAAAAAGCGGCGGAGATGATTCGCGCAGGTGCTTAGTGGTGCGCGACTGCGGCGTTTGTTGGCGGCTGCGAGGGGCGGCATTTCTGCTATGCTTTTTGCCGTGCGACAAGCGCTATTGATATTCGTGATTTTGGCGGGCGGCGGGTTGGCGAACTCTGCCGCGACGAGTGCGGCGGCTTGGCAAGAAGGCTCGCAGACGCCCGCGCAAATTCCCGCGCCTCCGCAAGCACAGCCTACTCCCACGCCTCCGCAACAGCCTGCTCCTGCACAAAATTTGACGCCACCTGCAGCGCCCGTGCATACGGGGCCGGTGATCGTGATCAATGCGGCACACGGCGGCACGGATCAAGGAGCGCGCGCGGAAAACGGGCTCGTGGAAAAAAACGTGGTGCTGATATTCGCGCGGATGCTGCGGAGTGAATTCGAGCGGCAGGGATATCGCGTGGTGATGACACGGAATGATGATTCGAATCCTTCGTACGAGGATCGCGCCGCGGTGGCGAACGCTTATCGCGATGCGATTTTTATCAGCTTGCATGTTTCGTCCACGGGTGCGCTGGGGGCGACGCGGACTTACTCTTATCAATTTTCCAGTCCTGTTGCGGCGGTGAGTGCGGCCACGGGTGCTGATACGTCGAGTGCGTCTGGACTTCGTGCCGTGAGCGCGGCGACGACGCAGAGTGCGCCGAGCAGCGGGTTGATGGTGTGGGAAGAGGCGCAGCGGCCTTATTTGGAGAGCAGCCACAGGCTGGCGGATGCGTTGCAGGCGGCGCTGGGCCAGAAATTTGCGGGATCGCCGGGGACGTCCTCACGATTCGCGGTGCGCGAGCTAAGGTCGGTGGCGGCGCCGGCGATTGCGGTCGAAGTTTCGAGCATTTCGGTTTCGGATCCGAATTCCCTGCTGGCGATGGGGGCGTCGCTGGCGGGGACGATCGAACACAGCGTGCAAGCGATGCGACCACAGGGCTCGTTGCCGGCGGGCACTGCTGGAACGGCGGGTGCGAAATAATGCCGCGGAATTTGAAAATAACACTGGGGATTTTGTCGGTGGCGGTACTGATTGGATTGATCAGTTTGCACGGGCTGCACCAGCGGATTGAACATCTGTCGCAAGAGCAAGGTTCGGAGGAGCAGCAGCGCCGGGAATTGCTGAAGCCGGAGATTGCGACGCCAACGGATGCGATGGCGAACGCGAAGATTTTCTGGGCGGCGGGAGCGGATCGCGTCG